>Ga0335083_10007741_pt1 | contig 13227 bp, 12 predicted proteins | sample Lox_Sample_42_FD_206716 | JGI IMG/M metagenome (GOLD analysis project Ga0335083, IMG submission 206716) | Soil microbial communities from Loxahatchee National Wildlife Refuge, Florida, United States - Lox_Sample_4.2 | ecosystem: Environmental > Terrestrial > Soil > Wetlands | place: USA...
GCTTGCGTTCTGCGCCTGAGTGTCACCCGAGTTTTGGTTTGCAGTACTCGCTGGATTTTGGGCAGCGGTAACCAATGACATCAGGACGGTCCCTGCTACGATTCCAATAATGACGCGACGAAACATCTAGACACCTCTATGATTACTCCGTTCCTTACGCAGGGCCCGAGTTAGACGCGTACCAGCACCGCTTCCTGAGCCACCTTGAGCAGCGCCGCCACGTTGTGCCCCGGATCCCCGTGCCCGAACACGTGGCTCCCGGCAACAAAGATCTCTGCCCCGGCGCGGGCCGCTGGGCCGATCGTGTCCAAATCAATACCGCCATCAATTTCGATGCGGAAATCCACGCCCTTGGCGGCACGCATGGTCGCCAGCTTGCGAACCTTCTCCACCGCTCCGGGAATGAAAGTCTGTCCTCCAAAGCCCGGGTTAACGGACATAACTAACACGTGGTCAACAATATCCAACACCTCGCCGAGTGTTTGCACCGTGGTCGCCGGGTTAATGGCCACCCCGACTCGTGCCCCACAGCTGCGGATCAGTTCCAGACTGCGGTTCAGGTGGCGGCTAGCCTCTTGATGGACGGTAATCCAGTTCGCACCTGCATCGGCGAAGGCAGGGATATATTCATCCGGATTTTCAATCATCAGGTGGCAGTCTAGAGGGACATCCACGGCTTTCCGCAACGACGCCACCACCGGCGGTCCGATTGTTATATTAGGCACGAAATGGCCGTCCATCACGTCAACGTGAAGCAGAGCAGCGCCACCTCGCAGGGCGGCATTGGCGTCATCAGCCAGGCGGGCGAAATTGGCCGACAAGATGGACGGCGCTATCTCGATCAAGTACTTCTCCCGCGGAGGATTCTTTGGGAATTCTAGCACATGCGAAGAACCCTGTTTAACCGGAAGTCGCCCCGGCTCGGACGCCGCCCGTCTGGCCTTACGGCTGGATTTTGTGCGCGGAACGCGTTACGGTAGAGACATCGAGGCGCGGTACCCAAGTGGTAAGGGAGAGGTCTGCAAAACCTTTATGCGTGGGTTCGATTCCCACCCGCGCCTCCAAACATTCCACAGTTATCTCGGCATCGTGTCTCGCCAGAAACGCCGATTGGAGGAGTTCTTTCTCCAGACCGCTCGAGGTCGGCCAGCGTCCCAGCTAAAGGCCCCTCTTTGAAGGCTGATGTCGGGCTTCCTCGCATCGTCCCCCAACACAACGCTGACAATATCGAATCGGCACGTGGGACGGTGCCCGCTAGGCAGTCGCCGAAGATATTGCCGGGCCACTGAGCGAACATGCTTCTGCTTGCTCCCGTCAACGGCGGCTGAAGGCGGTGCAAAGCCGCTGCCGGTGCGGGTCTTAACCTCGATGAAGCACAAGACGCCTTTGTCCCAGCCGATCAGGTCGATCTCGCCGCGGTCGTACGGAACGCGAAAATTAGACGCTACGATGCAGTACCCGCGTGAGCGCAGATAGAGATACGCCTCAATCTCACCTTGCCTGCCCGTCAGCAAGTGCTTCGGCTTCCTCGATGGGAGGCGCCGGCGCGCAAGGTCCAGACTGCGGATGACGAACTTGGTAAGCCAGATCATGGGCGAATCAAGGCCGGTCAGGCACTCTCAACCTAAACTCCGCGCGCTCCGGCGGGATGTGATTGCCGTCACGGAAGCAGGTGCGCAGAAGGCCGCTATCCCGCTACAACGTCTCTTGGTTGCCAGCAATCCGCAAACCCGTCAGAATCAAATCGCGGCACAAACGCGAACAGCCGGGGTACGGTCATGCTGGGTTTCGCCGGGTGCCGCCCGCGATGACGACGGATCGAGGCGAAATCGAGATGCGGGCTAGTGCCGGTTTCCTTGAGGTGAGTGCGTGAAGAGTCAACTGTTGACGGCGCCAAACCAGATCACCCTCCTGCGCCTCATCTTCATACCCTTCGTCATCATCAACATCCTCGACGGAGACTGGCTCTGGGCTCTTGCTCTGCTGGTGGCCGCAGGACTCAGCGATGCTCTGGACGGGTTGCTGGCACGCGCATTACATCAGCAAACCCTGCTCGGGCAATACCTCGATCCCCTTGCCGACAAGCTCTTGCTGAGTTCATCGTTCCTGGTGCTCTCATTCGTAAGAAAGATTCCCTGGAAATACACGGCGCTGGTGTTCAGCCGCGACATCTGCATTGTGGCAACGGCTGTGGTGTTATACGCCACCGTGGGCTTTCGCGACTTCCGTCCCAGCATCTTCGGCAAGATCAATACAGTTTGCCAGGTGGTCGCCGTTTACTTCGTCGTTATGGCACAGGTGATGTCAGTGCCTTGGGTGCTGCGACTGGAGCGCCTCTCCCTATACGCAACGTTTACGTTTACGTTGATCTCCGGCATCCATTACATCCTGTTGACTGGGCACCGTTTACGGAGAGAACACCCAACACCAGCAGCGCACTCCGCCGGCCAGTCGCCGGACTGAGCCGCTTCGAATCGATGACTCTTGACCGCAACCACCGCCTGCAAGTGATCGTCGCCTTCGCTTTGGTGTACGTCTTCTGGGGCTCAACCTATCTGGCGATTGGCATCACCGATGACGAGCATCTGCCCCCTGCTGTGATGTGTGCCATGCGATTTCTGATAGCCGGCCCGCTCATGCTGGCCACATGCGCGGTCATGGGTCGCACCGTTCGTATTACTGTGAATGAAGGCTTGCGGTTGGCGGCCATCGGATGTCTGCTGCTGGTTGGCGGCAATGGTGGTCTGGCCTGGGCTGAACAGTGGGTGCCGACCGGATACGCTGCTCTGATCGTGGCCGTGACGCCGATCTGGTTTCTCATCCTCGAAACCTTTGTGTTTCGCGGTGACCGCCTCTCGCTGCGCGGATTGATCGGCGTAGCCTTGGGAATTGCGGGCATTGTGATCCTGTTCTGGCCGAAGTTTGAACATCGTGGCACCCTCGGCATCATGCAACTGGTGGCATCGACCACCTTGCTGTTTTCGTCGATGAGCTGGGCCATCGGTTCCGTGTTCTCGCGCAAATGGCAGATGAAGGTGGACCCCTTCACCGCAACGGGATGGGAGATGACATTTGCCGCCTTCGGTAACGCCATCGTGGCCGTGGTCACAGGCCAGTATCACCGAATTGTGCTGACTCATCGCGCGCTGATGGCAGTTCTCTATCTCGTAGTCTTTGGTTCGTGGGTGGGTTACTCAGCTTACATCTGGCTCCTGAAACACGTGCCGACCCCAAAGGTGGCAACCTATGCTTATGTAAATCCGCTGGTCGCAGTATTTCTTGGCTGGCTGGTATTGAGCGAGCGCTTCGATACCTTCATGTTTGCGGGAACGGTGGTAATTGTGGCCGGCGTGGCGCTGGTCACGACCGCGAAGGTCCACGCCGGCGAGGTGGAGGAGCCACCCGCAAGCGGATTGCCGGAGTTCGAGTCCGAGGTCTAAAAGTGGCCCCACTGGGTGCTCCGACGAAATAACCCTTGCACTTAGCGGGCATTCTCGTACACTGGACGACGGCCTGACCAGGCCACTGCATCGAAAGCGGAACCGTTGGCGCCCTACCAAGTCTGAATCAAAAGTCTCTGGAAGGAGAAACAATGAAAGCGAGAACAACGTTGTTGTCAGCGGTTGGAGTCATAGTGTTCACAGCACTCTCGACGGTCGCTCAGCAGCAACCCGGCACTCTGGCTGCCCTCGAGTTTCAGAAGCCCAAGAACGGCATGGTCGCGCAGTACGAGGCGGGTCGCAAACAGAAAGCAGAGTGGCACAAGCAGCAAAAAGATCCGCTGCCACTGATGGTGTGGGAAACGCTCACTGGCGACAACACAGGAACCTACATCGTAGGACGTCTGGGCCAGCACTGGGCCGATTTCGATAAGCCGCCTGTGCCCGATGAGGCCGATCTTGCCGAATACATGAAAGTCGTTGGCGGATACGTGGAATCCATGGTGGCTCGTTACTATGAATTCCTGCCCAAGATCAGCAATCCGCCCGCCTCGTCGATGCCTTCCAAGTTTGGCGAGATTGTCACCTTTCATGTGCGCTATGGCAAAGGCTCGGACTTCCGCAGCGCGATTTCCAGGGTCTTTGACGCCGGCCAGAAGACAAAGTGGCCCGTCAATTACGAGTGGTATGTACTCGCCAGCGGTGGCAATGTCGGTACCTACGTGCTGGTTCTGCCGCGCTCCAGTTGGGCCGATTTCGAGGACAAGCCCGATGTCAAGCCCTTCCGCGACATGCTCAAGGATGCCTTCGGACAGGCGGAAGCTGATTCGATTGTCGACCGCATTGATGCCTCCGTGCAAAGCGAGACGAGCGAGATCATCCAATTTCGCCCCGACCTAAGTTATCTGCCGGGGAAGTAATACTGCGAATTCAGCCTCACTCTGTCCTGTTCACGGGGATGGAGTGAGGCCATCTCACCTTGGCAACGAGACGGCTCGGGGAGCTACTTCCGTCTCCAGCGCACTCCGTCTTTGGTGTTCTCCAGCAGGATACCTTGCTCGGCCAGTTGCGCTCGGATGGCATCGGAACGAGCAAAGTCGCGCGCCTTGCGCGCTTGTGAGTGCTCGCCGACGAGGCGCTCGATATCGGCGTCCGAGAGCGCAGCCGATTTGGCGAGTTCCGCGGTTTCCGGGCTGATCTTGTCCTCCAGGCCTTCGCGCTTCGCCCACTCGACCGTGGCGCGCGCCTTGGCGGCATCATCGTCCTTCAAGACAGCAAAGATCTCGTCAAACTGTTTCAGCACCTGCAGCAGGCGCGGCACATTGGCGGCCCGCACTTCGCCGGCATCGGCCGCAGCGTTCACGTCGCGCACCATGTCGAAGATGGAGCCCAGCGCGCGCGCCGTATTGAGATCGTCCTCCATCCCTGCACGTATCTCGGCCGAAGTCCGCTCCGCGATCTCGGCGATGACCACGTTATTGTCGTCGGCGAACTGCGAAGTCTCCAGGCGCAGCTTGAAGTTTCGCAGCCGCTCGACAGAGTTCGCAGCCTGGGTCAATCCATCGAAGGTGAAGTTGAGCTGCTTGCGAAACGGCACTGACATCAGCAGAAAGCGGATGGACGACGGCTTGTGCCCCAGCAGGATCAGGTCGCGCACGGTGTAGAAGTTGCCGGCGCTCTTGGCCATCTTTTCGCCTTCCACCAGCAGAAAGCGCGCGTGTACCCAGCACCGGACGAAGAGTTTGCCGGTCAGCGCCTCCGACTGTGCGATCTCATTCTCATGGTGCGGGAAGATCAGGTCCTCACCACCGAGATGGATGTCGAAGGTCTCGCCCAGATACTTCATCGACATCTGGGAGCACTCGATGTGCCAGCCGGGGCGCCCGGGACCGATCTCGGTCTCCCAGAAAGCCTCGCCCGGCTTGGGGGCTTTCCACAACGCGAAGTCGCGAGCGTTGTCCTTGTCGTATTCGTCCACGTCCACACGCGCTCCGTCGGTCAAGCCCGCGAAATCCTTCTTCGAGAGCTTGCCGTACTCCGGGAACTTGGCGATCCGGAAATAGTAAGAGCCGTCGTCGGTGCGATAGGCGTAGCCTTTTTCCTCCAGCACCTTGATGAAGTGCGCCATCTCCTGGATGTGATCGGTGGCATTGACGAGCAACTCAGGGTGCTCGATGTTCAGCGCGTCGGCGTCCTCCAGAAACGCCTTCTTGTATTTCGCCGTGTATTGCTGCACAGAAACGCCATCCCGCGCGGCGTTGCGGATGATTTTGTCGTCCACATCCGTAATGTTCATCACGTGCTTCACCCGGTAGCCGCTCTGCTTCAGAAAGCGCCGCAGCGTGTCGCCGACCAGGAAGGTGCGGAAGTTGCCGATATGCCCGTAGTCATAGACGGTAGGTCCGCAGGCATACATGCGAACCAGGTTGTCCTCCAGGGGTTGGAATTCCTCGACTTTGCCGGACAGGGTGTTGAAAAGCTGAAGCGCCATAAGCGTTTTGCGTTGTCGTGCAGAATCTTCGATTGTAGGGGGCTGCGAGAAAGAGGGTCAAGGAAGAGGAGACAACGGCAACGGCGCAGTCTGTCCCAATGCCCAGAGCAGGATTCGCCTGTCGCCCCGGGCCGCGTTATGCTTGACGCCATCATGCCCGTTCTTATTTCCCTGCTCCGTGGCGTAAACGTCACCGGCAATAACAAGATGCCAATGGAAGCATTGCGCCAGCTCTGCGAATCGCTCGGCCTGCGCGCGGCCCAGACCTACATTCAAAGCGGCAACGTTGTTTTCAAGACCGACGCGAAGGACCTCGCGGCCCTGGCACGGCGCATCGAGGAAGCAATCGAGAAGAAGGTCGGCTTTCGGCCCGGCGTCACCCTGCGCACAACTGCCGACCTGAAGGACGTGATTGCCCGGAATCCATTCGCAAAGCGTAGGGGAATCGAACCGGCCAAGCTCCAGGTCCATTTTTTCCTCACCACATCACCCAGCGCAAAGATGCAAAGCGAGATTCTGCGGCTCAAGGGCGGTCACCCCGAAGAGCTCGTTTTCGGCAGCCGTGAGCTTTACATCTATTTCCCCGACGGTCAGGGACGATCCAAATTGTGGCCCGCGCTTGATCGGGCCCTGAAGAAATCGGTGACCGGACGAAACTGGAATACTGTCACCAAGCTGCTTGCCATGGCTGAGACGTTGGAGGCCTCGCAGCAGGTTCCGCGTAAAACCACCTCCCGTGCCAAGTGAAGCAGGATACCATCGCCCCAGTTTGTTACGAAGTACAGTTACCATACCTGTACCTTCGTAATCTTGACAGCGTGCCGCCCGGGAGTACCCTTTGACATAGGGATGCCGGGATATCGGTGTCGCTCGTCCGCCCTCAGAGTGGGTGCGGGTGGCTTTTTCTCTCTTTGACAATTTGAGCCCGCAGAGCCTGCCCTGAGCATCGCCGAAGGGCGAAATTCCGACCCTGAGCTAGTCAACGGGGAGGGGATGATAAGTCATTTGAAAAGAATACTATGCGATAAGTCTTTGCGTCTCAAGTATTTGCACTAAGACCTACCCTATCGTCTCGCTAGCCGTTTATTTTCAATAATATCGATGTTAGGGGAGGGGGTAGGGGTAGCGCTGGCAGACCAGGGCATTCGGCCACGCTTGTGAGGACACGGACTACCAGAAAAGATTCAATCCCTTGGGGGTTACGCCTGCAGGGTCAGACTGGCTATAATCTGACCAGGATATTGTCGTGAACCCCCTCATCGGCAACTCGCATCATCTCGCTACTGCTGTGCTCCAGACAGTGCTTGGCATCAGTGTTGGCGGAGCGTGGTCACGGCCCATTTCCTCACGCGCCGATATAAAGCTCGCCCCGTGCATGGCGCGTCCTAATCTTTTCTCCGGCGACTAGTCCGGCATTCTCCTGTTCTGCAGCCGCGCCTTCGGTCCGACCAGATTGCAACACGCGGCTCGACGCAGCTCCGGTACTCAACCCGTACCGCAAGCCCTATCGAGGAGAAGAATATGACCACCAATACCCTGACTCACGTCGCCGGCCCGAACATCAAGACCACCCTGCCCGGTCCCAACGCCCGCCGTATTCTCGAGGGCGATGAGCGCTACGTTTCCCCGTCCTATACACGTTCCTACCCATTGGTCGCCAAGCGCGGCCGCGGTGTGATCGTCGAGGACGTGGACGGCAACGAGTTTCTCGATTTTTCCGCCGGCATTGCTGTGACTTCCACCGGCCACTGCCATCCTGAAGTTGTTGCCGCCATCCAGAAGCAGGCTGCCGAATTGATTCACATGTCGGGCACCGACTTCTATTACGAGCAGATGGTGACGCTTGCCCAGCGGCTGTCCAAGGTCGCTCCCATGAAAGGGCCGCATAAGTTCTACTATGGCAACTCGGGTACCGAGGCGATTGAAGCGGCGCTGAAGATGGCGCGTTACCACACCAAGCGCCAGAGCGTCATTGCGTTCTACGGCGCCTTTCACGGCCGGACTATGGGCGCGCTTTCGCTGACAGCATCGAAGCCGCAGCAACGGCGACGATTTGCCCCGCTTGTGCCCGGCGTAACCCACGTGCGCTATCCCGACGTGTATCGCGGATGCGTAGGTGGCGGACAGGAAGCGGAAGCCTTCGCTCTCGGTTGTGCCCGCTTCATCGAGGAAAGGCTGTTCAAGACCACGCTGCCGCCCGAGGAGGTCGCTGCCATCTTCGTCGAACCCATTCAGGGTGAAGGCGGCTATGTGGTAGCTCCAACCGTGTTCATGCAGGAGTTGCGGCGCATTTGCGATCGCCACGGCATTCTGCTGGTCGCCGACGAGGTGCAGTCAGGCGCGGGACGCACTGGCAAATGGTGGGCCATAGAACACACCGGGGTCGAGCCTGACATCGTCTGCATCGCCAAAGGAATCGCCAGCGGCATGCCGCTTGGCATCACTATGGCGAAGGCGGAGATCATGGATTGGGTGCCCGGTTCTCATGCATCCACGTTTGGGGGCAACCCGGTCTGCATCGCGGCTGCGCTGGCGACTATGGATGTCCTGGAGCGCGAGGCCATGCGCAACGCCGAGGTCGTGGGCAAGCACGTGATGGAGCGGATCGCCGACTGGCCACAGCGGCTCGAGCTGGTGGGCGATGTTCGCGGGCGTGGCCTGATGATCGGTGTCGAGATCGTTACCGACAAGAAAGCGAAGACGCCGGGCAACGCGGAACGCGATCGCATTGTCGAACTTGCGTTCGAGCGCGGTGTACTCTTTCTCGGCTGCGGTCCCAACAGCATCCGCGTTGCGCCTCCGCTGGTGGTGACGAAAGACCAGGCCGACATCGCCATGGATGTGCTGGAGGAGTGCATCACGCTGACCGCGAATCAGGGGAAGTAAAACAGCGGCAGGGAATGTGCTTCGAGCGTGGAGAAAAATCTCGGGTGGCCAGGCGCATGCCGGCCACCCGAGTTGCTTACGGCAGGTAATAGCGGAAAGACGTCAGGAACATATTGTTAATCGCTTCGGGCTGGCCGCCGACGCCGGACCAGGCATCACGCGTCACATAGGAATACTGCAAGCCCATCTGGAACCTTCCCTTGGGTCCGTTGTAGGGCTTATACCAGAATCCTGCCGTGCCTTCGAGAACTACGCGGGTTTGCCCTGAGCAACCCGACAGAGAGCCGGGTGTGTATCCGACGGCCTGGAACGCTGGAGATCCGGCGGCGGGTACCCCGGGCAGCGTCTCGGTACCGCATCCCGCGTCGTTGAAGAGGGGGGACCCATATCCAACAGGGGTAACCTTCCCTTTCACCAGATAGGTACTCGACTGCCGGCCGGCATATTCGCCGCCGCCGTAGAAGTACCAGTCCCACTTGGGCACGTGATACTCGAGTGATCCCAAAGCCTGATAGGAGCGGATCTTGTGCTCGACTCCGTTTGCATAGACGGTTACATCTGGAAGAGTCGAGGTGCCATAGCGGCCGACGCCATTGCCCCCGAGGAAGTGAATACCGGGCTCAAGTTTCTTACCCAGTAACTGCCAGCGAGCGTTGGCGCCAATGCCACCGGCAAAGATGTTGTTGTTGTATGCGCCGGTAGCGTTCCCTAGGGTGACAGCATTCGGGTATATGCGATTGCGGAAGACGCTCATTATCCCGTAAACCTCGTAATGCCCCCCGAAGCTGGGTTGAAACGCTCCCTTGACAATGAAGTCGGGCGAAATATTTGAGGAGTAATTGGCAGTCGGGTTGTAAAGACCTCCGGCCGTGCCCGTAGATCCAAGCAGGAAGTTAGTACAGGCGGTACCGGCTGCACCGCACGTAGCCGGCTGCCCAGACACCGTCAGCAGGGTTTGGGAATCCTCCACTGAGAAACCGAACCAGGCCTTGTTGTTGAAGTTCTTGGTGATACGAAAACCGTACTGGCGCGCCCAACTGAAGCCCGCCGTATATTGCGCGTCAATAGTGAGCGGAGTCGCTTCCGTACGGTTGTCAAGCCCAACTCTGGTTTCGGTCACCAGGCTCCACATCTGGCCGCCGGTGAAGGTCCATCCATCATTGAACGCCGCCTGACCCCAGACTTGGCGCTGACGCAGGGTATAACTATTGCTTTGGTTGTTGTTGGAGGTGACACCGGCAGACAGGAAGTCAGCCTCGTAGTAGCCGGTGGCGTTCACGTTGGCCAGCTTGCCTTGGGCAAGCAAGGAAGCGCGCGACTGACGGCCCGATCCGAAGAACTCACTTTGGCGGGCCTGCCCGGCTGCGGAGAACGGGGCCGAGTTGAACGGCGTATTGATGTCGGAGAGCATGGAGCGCTGACGCCACACGGTTTCTGCCGCCAGGAAGCCTCCCGGAGTAAGAGTGATGCCTTTGTAGTGAATGGCCAGCGGACTCTCCAGACCGGCAACCCGCTTCTGCGTCTCCTGCAATTCGTTCACGGTGTTACCGGAAACCGCCTTCAGATCAGCCACGTCGTGTTGCAGCGCGCCGATCTCCGCGTTTTCGGGTACCTCACCCTTGTTCGCACGGTTGGCAGCATCCTGTGCTGCCTGGGCCGCGGATTGCGCGTCGCTCACCTGTTTTTGCAGCGCCTGGATCGCTTGGTCGCGGTTTTGCACCTGCTGTTGCAGCTGCATGATCTGTTGCTGTTGAGCGGAAATGGCATCCTTCATGTCCTGAAGCTGCTTCGACACCGATTGTGCGAAGACAGTGGTTGTGGTTAGTACCACCAGCGCTACAGCCAGTCGTCGTTTCATTTCTCTCTTCTCTCCTGAAACCAAAGTGGGCGGCGGATGAGCATAAGGGGTTCCCGAAAAATCGAGAACACTGGAAGAACTTGTCGATGTACGTTCACCCGCATGCTAGGGACGAAAGGTTACAGACTTGTGAATGGCTGATGAATGTTCCGCGAATCCCATCGCGCCATGAGGTGCGGGCGCGCGGACATCACGCGCACATTTTCGGACTTGACCGATCTGAGGAGAATTTGTGAATTGGCGTTCACATGACGCACCGAATTCATCGTACTGTTCATCATCCTGTAATGTTGATCGGCTATGCTGCGCCTGACTTGGTTGACGCGGACAGGAAGGGCCACAAGTCGTTTTCGAGGACTTCCCACGAAAAAAGGAGTGCCGACCAACCGACTGATTCCTTGCGGACAGCGTGACAAATCTGCTTAGTGGAGGAAACAATGCACAGAATTCTGGCTGTCAGGCACTTGTGGGCGTGGTGCGCCAGCTTGTTGCTGTTGGTGGTGATCCTGCTGCCGGCAGCAAGACTTGAAGCGCAGGCGGTTCAATCGGCGGACTTCAGCCAGAATGTGAAGGAAGTCTACTTTCCGTTCAACGTGTACAACAAAGTTGTCAATCCTGCTGTGCTTGACAACGATGCTGAGTGGCTAAAACAGCACTCCGACGCGCATTTCTGGATCGAAGGTTATGCCGATGTGCGTGGCGACATTTTCTACAATCTCGTGCTCTCGTATCGGCGCGCCCAGTTCGTGAAGAGCTCCCTAGGCACACGTGGAGTTAGCGAGGCGCAGATCGGCTATGCAACGGGATGGGGCAAGCTGTATCCCGTATGCGGACAGCATGACGATGACTGCTTCCAAAAGAACCGTCGCGTGGACATGGTATTGCCGGAATTGTTACCGCCGATGTAGGCGCTGCTGCGCTGACGCGGGGATGTCGGCTGATCCCGGATGGGGTGCGGGAATGCCTGCGTTCCAAGGATAGCGGCGCGTGCCGATGGCCTTACGCGGCGTTCCAAGAACTCTGGACACAGATTTGAGTTTCCACTGAGCTCCCTACATTGCTCCCCTTGGATTCTGGTTCCCTGTGCCAGCAGTCCTCGGGTACTGTCTAGAGATAAGGTGTCCGATGCGAAGAAAATCGTAATGTTATGTTCGTTCGCTTCAGAAGAGGTTCGGACCAATATGCAAACGAGGCAGATCACACGCACTTGGTGGCTAAGGTGTCCGATGCGAAGAAAATCGTAATGTTATGTTCGTTCGCTTCAGAAGAGGTTCGGGCCAATATGCAAACGAGGCAGATCACACGCACTTGGTTGGCTTAGGTTGTCGGCAAGCTTCCTTGCCATCGGGTTCCAGTCGAGCTTTGCCCGGGGCGATCAAGGACCGCAGTGTACTTTCAGCGTGAGCAACATCTCGTTTGGGACTGTGGACCTTCAGAAAGGTAATCCCTACGACGCCGCAGGGACCCTTACATATGCCTGTACCGGGAACGCGAGGGAAATTGTCCGCATCTGCCCGAGCTAAGGCTTGGAGAAGGATGGGACGCGATGGATGGCCGATTCCGCAGGTCACAAACTCTCTTACAATTTGTACGTTGATCCCGGTCGAACCACGGTATGGGGTAACTGGTTTGACAAGAATGTAAAGGGCGCGACGATTGACGTTCCTCTCGGGAAGTCTGAGCGGGTAACGGGTAGCGTCAATGTGTACGGAAGAATTGCCACCAACCAGAAGGACGTGCCGGCGGGCGCTTATAGGGTAAAGCTTGGCGGAAGGCAGGCCATGGTCGGCTATGCCTATGCCAGCAAGGGCTCCTGCGTTTCCGTTAAGTTCGAACAAACAGTAACAAATTTGGGGCTCGCAGTCGCCGCAATAGTAGGAAGCGCCGGGGCCGAAGCCGGACCAGGAGCCATCACCGCGCCGGATGCGACCAGGCCGGATCCGAACGCGGGTGCGGCTCCCCAGACAACGGCCGGTCAGCCGGAGTAGAAGAAGAGCGTCTTTCAGAAGTTAAAGGAAAATGCTGAGTATCAACAGCAGCAGCAGAACCGCGCAGCAGGCACAAGTTCGGCCGGCCAGAGCACCGACTCCTCACAGGCCAAACAGGAAGATCGGGCAAAGTAAATCGAATCGCATTCTTGCATGACCACGGACGGCGCCGACAAGGCAAACCAACTGGCCGACGACTGCAACAAAGTCACATCGGCTCCGCACTCCGGATGCAACATCCAGGAGAACACTTGCGACGAAATTCGCAAAGCGACACAGAAAGGATGCTGGGGCTTAGGAGCTTCTGCGCCTGACTTCTGTCTGACTAAGTACCGTTAGCCTTTGAAGCCTCTTCCCGAACGGCACATTCCGGACGCGGGGCCGATTTGCGGCAACCTCCAGCAGCCATAGTTGCGCCCTGCCTGAACTGCCACAACGTCAACGTCTGTGGTGCATCATTGAGATACCCTGAAAGTGGCATTCCGCAGTTCGCAAAAACCTCGTGTGAATGTAAGTCCCTGGAACAACAAAGACTTAGCCGCAATGTTACGAAATCATGTCACG
>Ga0335083_10007742_pt1 | contig 13227 bp, 9 predicted proteins | sample Lox_Sample_42_FD_206716 | JGI IMG/M metagenome (GOLD analysis project Ga0335083, IMG submission 206716) | Soil microbial communities from Loxahatchee National Wildlife Refuge, Florida, United States - Lox_Sample_4.2 | ecosystem: Environmental > Terrestrial > Soil > Wetlands | place: USA: Florida...
TCGGTCGGCACGGTCGGTTTCGTGCAGGTCTCGAGTACGCCCGGGTTCTGCAAATCGTGCCACAACATGCGGCCGTATTACCAGTCGTGGCTCACCTCGTCCCACCGCACCGTCCCCTGCATCCAGTGCCACATCGCCCCGGGGGTGAAGGCCGAGGCGATGACCAAGATCCAGGCCGCCAACATGGTGGTGAAGTACTTCACGGGCACGGCGGGCACGCGGCCCTGGGCGGAAATCGAGGACGCGTCCTGTCTCCGGGCGGGCTGTCACTCGGAGCGCCTGATCTCGGGGATCGTCGAGTACAAGGGGGTTCGCTTCGATCACACGGTGCACCTGGGAGAGCTGCGGCGCGGGATCCAGCTGCGCTGCACCGGGTGTCACTCGCAGATCGTGCAGGGCTCCCACATCGCGGTGACGGAGGAGACCTGCTTTCTCTGTCACTTCCGGAACCGGCCCCCCGGCGACCCGGTGGCGGGATGCACGGGGTGCCACCCGAGTCCGCCGCGGGTGCTGTCCCCGGAAGGCATGACCGTCGACCACGCCCAGTTCGTCAAGGACCGGGTGTCGTGCACGACCTGTCACAGTACGGTGATCGAAGGGACGGGCCAGGTGGACCGGGCCCGCTGCCTTGCCTGCCACAACGAGCTGGAACGGTTGGCCAAGTTCGACGACCCGCGCCTGTTGCACCAGGCCCACGTCGCCGACCACGACATCGCCTGCATCCAATGCCACGGCCCGATCGAGCACAAGATCGTGGCCCTCACGACCACGCTGGAGCTGGACTGCAAGAGCTGTCACACCAACGCTCATATCGCGCAGCAACGGCTCTTCGCCGGCATCGGGGGGCACGGCACCCCGAATGCCCCCAGCTCGATGTTCCTGGCGCGGGTGACCTGTCTCGGGTGTCATGGGGAGGCGGCGAAGATCCGCGGGCACGAGAAGGTGCAGGTCGCCGACGAGACCTCGTGCCTGTCGTGCCACGGCGTCCGCTACGCCAACATCCTTCCCGCCTGGCAGCGGGACATGGATACGAAGGTGGCGCGGGTGCAGGCGGTGGTGGCGGAGGCGAGGAGCCGGGTGTCCGGAGCGCCGATCGGGCAGCGGCCCATCGCCGACAGTCTGGTGACGCAGGCGCAGGAAAACGTGGATCTGGTCCGGCTCGGCAAGGGCGCCCACAACATCGAATACGCCGACCAGCTGCTGCGGGCCGCCTTGGAGCTGCTCCACGAGGCCGTCGCGCGTGGCGGCCTGCCCTATACGGTGCCGCCGGTCGCCATGGGCAAACCGATCAGCGGCAATGCCTGCCTGCAATGCCATCTGGGAGTCCAGCATCAAACGGGCCAGTTCCAGGGGACGGCGTTCGACCACGAGCCGCACGTCATGCGGGGCGGGTTGGAGTGCAGCCAATGCCACACCCCGCTGGAGCAGCACGGTGGCACGACGCTGCGAGGCCCGGCGAGCTGCAACAATTGCCACCACCCAGAGATCAACCCGATGAACTGCGCCCGTTGTCACGAGGGCCCGGGCGGCGCGCCGGTCCGCACCTTCAGTCTCCCCGCCGGGGATTTCTCTCACGGCGTACATGCCAAGGCGAACCTCGCCTGCTCGGCCTGTCATACGGCGCCGGTGATGAGTGCCCGTGACCTGCAATGCGAGAGCTGTCATGAGGACCATCACCAGCCCGATGTGGCATGCCTGTCGTGTCACCGCGGGGGCGCGCTTGCCAAGCACAAGCGGCAGGACCACGTCGCCTGCGTCCAGTGCCACGCTCCCACTCCCAAGATCACGCGCTGGACGCGGCAGGTTTGCACCTCCTGCCACACGGCGCAGGTGAACCACTACCCCAACCGGCAGTGCGACGTGTGCCACAAGGTGCCGGCGATGGGGACGACCCGCGCTGCCGCCCCGCCGCCGGCGAAGTCGGCGCCGGTGAGACCGTAGGAAGGACTTGCCGATGCTCGTCAGAACGTTGTTGTTCGCTAGCCTGCTCTGCGCACCCGCGCTCGCCGCCCAGGCCCATGGGGGCAAAGCGGCGGCGGGCGCCGTGGAATGTGCCAAGTGCCACGCCAATCGGGATTTTCTGATCGGGAAGGGACCCAAGCCGGGCGAAGACTCCCTGCTCTTCGTTCCCCCCACGATCCTCGCGGGCACGGCGCACGACACGCTGCGGTGCACCAGCTGCCACCGGGGCTTCGAGGAAGGGTACCCGCATCGCGCCGGGGCGCCCGTCGTCACTCCCTGCCAGACCTGCCACGAGCAGGAGGGCCGGGACTGGGAGGCGTCGGTACATGCGCGCAACGCGGAGAGCAAGGGCGACGCTCCGACCTGCGTGCGCTGCCACGGGTCCCACGTCATCTACCCCGCCAAGGATCCGCGCTCCCCGATCTACCGGCTGAACGTGGCTGCGAAGTGCGGCAGCTGCCACGGCGACCCCCGGATCATCGGAACGTATTTCGCGACGGCGGCAAAGGAACAGGGACGGATTGCCACGACGCAGTATCCGAAGAGCGTGCACGGCGTCGCGATGACGCGCGATGGTCTGGTCGTATCGGCGACGTGCAGCGATTGTCACCGCGCGCACAAGATCCTCCCGGCGGATTCGACTGGCTCGTCGGTGTACCGCTCCACCATCCCGGAGACGTGCGGGGCCTGTCATTCCGGGCTGGTGCGAACCTTCGCGGCGTCGGCCCACGGGACCGCCTACCCCAACCAGCCGGGGATGGACTCGATCCAGCGCCCGGTCTGCGTGGACTGCCATTCGGCGCACGGCATCGCGCGAATCGACAAGCCCGGGTGGCTGAGCGGGGTCGTCGGTGAGTGTGGAAAGTGTCACGAGCAATTGTACGAGACTTACTTCGATACCTATCACGGGAAGGTGACGCGCCTGGGCTTCGACGTCGCCGCGAAGTGCAGCGACTGCCATACCGCGCACGACATGCGTCCCCCGACTGACCCACAATCGTCGGTGAGCCCGGCGCACCTGGTCGCGACCTGCGGCCGGTGTCATGCGGGCGCGAACCAGAACTTCATCCAGTACTACGCGCACGGCGACCCGCGGCAGCGGCTCAGGTATCCACGCCTCTATTGGCCCTGGCTGTTCATGACCACGCTCCTGGTCGGCGTCATGGCGTTCTTCGGGCTGCACACGGCGCTGTGGGTGACCCGCACCGCGATCGACCGCAGGCGGGGCGGGGAGCCCGGGGCGGGAGGCTTGGCGGGGCACGGCCGGCCAACTGGGACCGGAGGTACCCCATGAGCACTCGTCCGATGAACGCCGCCGATCGCGGTGCGGGTCCCTACCTGTGGCGCTTCTCGCCCCTCAATCGGACGTTGCACGCGCTCGTCATCGTCTCGTTTCTGGGACTGGTCATGACGGGGCTGCCGCTCAAGTTCGCGTACGCGCCGTGGGCGCACGCGCTGGTGGGGTTGGTCGGGGGCGTGGAAACGGCGGGGATCATCCACCGGATCTGCGCGGTGATCACCTTCGGGTATTTCCTGACCCACGTCGGCAACCTCATCTACCGGTTGATCACGAGCCCCAACCGCAAAGCCATCGTGTGGGGGCCGACCTCGATGACGCCCCAGCTCAAGGACCTGCAGGACATCGTGGCGATGTTCAAATGGTTCCTCGGGAAAGGCCCGCGCCCCCGGTTCGAGCGCTACAGCTACATGGAGAAGTTCGACTACTGGGCGGTGTTCTGGGGGGTGGCGATCATCGGGACCTCCGGGCTGATGCTCTGGTTTCCGGCGTTCTTCGCCAAGCTGCTCCCGGGCTGGGCGTTCAACATCGCCACGATCATCCACTCGGACGAAGCGCTGCTCGCCACGGCGTTCATTTTCACGATCCACTTCTTCAACGTGCACTTCCGCCCCGAGAAGTTTCCGATCGATACCGTGATCTTCACCGGGCGCGCGACCACGGGCTACATGAAGGAGGAGCACGAGCTGGAGTACGACCGGGCCGTCGCGGACGGCACCCTGCAGGCCCGAGTCGCGCCGCCGGCGTCGCGGGCCGCTTACCTCTGGTCCGTGGTGTTGGGGTTTATTTCGGCGACGATCGGGATCATTCTCGTCATCCTCGTGATCTGGGCGCTCCTCCATTGAGAAGGCTCGCGCTGGTCCTGCTGCTGGCCGCCCTGCCCGCCTCCGGCGCAGCCCAGGTAGGCTACCGGCTCCGGCTCGATGCCCGCGCCCAGGCCGTCTCCTACCGCGGACTCACGCCGGACAGCGTCCCCGTGACCGATACCGTCACGGGACCCGGGGGCGGCCCCGGGACGACCAGCGGTTACGCGGTGTACTGTCTCGCCGGGGAAGCGTACTGTACCTACTACCGGCCCGGCCCGGAGCTGCGGGCCGTGCCGCTCGAAACCGAAGCGGATCTTTCGCTGTGGGGGTTCGGCGTGGCGGGGCTCTCAGCCCGGATCGACGCCCTATTAGGCACCGATCTCGGGAACGCCACGACCTGGCCCGGAACCGATCCTGCCCTCCAGCTCAAGGAGGGCTACGTCGAATACACCCGTGGGTGGCTGCTCGGGCGTGGCGGGCGGCAGATCGTGTCTTCCCGGCTCGGCTACCTCGGCTTTGACGGGGGGTTCGCGCGGGTCCGCGACTTCCAGCATGGGCTCGAGGCGGACGGCTACGCCGGATGGGGCCTCGCCCGCGGCTCGTTGTTGCCGGTGACGAGCCCTGAGTTGAACCCGCTGAACGAGTTCCGGCCGATGCAGCGGACCGTCGTCGCGGGCGTCGACGGCGGTTGGTCCGGGTCACGCTTCGACCTGCGCGCCGACTATCGGCGGGAAGTCGATCCGACCGTGAGCTACTTCGTCTCGGAGCGCGCCGCGGCTCAGGCGGTGCTCCGCCCGCTCGACCGGGTGACGTTGCAGGCGGGGTCGGACTGGGACCTGGCGGCGGGACAGTGGGGCAGCGCGGAAGCCTCGGCGAGCTACGCGGCGCCGCGCGTGAACGCGACCGCCGGGGTCCGGCGCTACCGTCCCTATTTCGATCTCTGGTCCATCTGGATGGCCTTCAGTCCCGTGCCGTATCACACCTGGTTCGGTCAGCTGGGGGGCCGCCCGCTGAGCTGGCTCGAGCTGCGGGGCCGCTACGAGCGCTACGAGTTCGATCCCAGCGAGGTCTCCACCGCCCTCGTGGACGTGAAGAATGATGGTTGGCGTTACGAAGTCGGAGGCACCGTGACGCGGCAAGCCTGGACGCTCGATGCCGGTTGGCACGGCGACTTCGGACCCGGGGCGTCTTCGAGCGGCCTCTCAGGCAGCGTGTCCTACGCCCCCTCGCGCTGGCGAGTGACCGCGTTCGCTTCCGGTTTCGACCGCCCCCTCGAGCTGCGCTACGACGACGCCAAGTTCTGGACGCTCGGGTTGGACGCCCAGACCGAACTGTCCCCCAGTCTGCGCTGCGCACTGGGGGCCGCGTATTACAAGGAGGATCGCCAGCGGCCCGATGCCGCGGGGATCGACTGGAGTCAGCTGCGACTCAACGCGCAGGTGACCCTCGTGCTGGGCCGGGCTGCCGACATGCTGCGCCTTCCCAAAGCCGTGCGACGCCAGCCGGGCGGGAGAGCGGACCGGTGAGGTATCGCCTGGGCCGCACCTCCGTGGTGCTCGGAGGCGTTCTGGCTCTGGGGATGGCGCTGCCACGGATCGGCTACGCCCAGGGACAGGATTCGCTGGCGAGCTTCGACCATGCCCGGCACCGGAAGCTCTTCCCCACCTGTACGACCTGTCACGCCGCCGTGGTCGAAGCCGGTCAGCCCCTCTTCCCCGCGGCGGCCGAGTGCGCCACCTGTCACGACGGCACGGTTCAAGAGCGGGTCACCTATCAGCCGCCTGCGGAAGCCACACCATCGAACCTGCGGTTCGACCACCTGCGGCATCGTGACAAGGTGCTTGCCAAGCCGGTAGTAGCCGGGCAAGAAGCGAAGGCGCCGCCGTGCGAGGAGTGCCACAGCCAGGCGACGGATTCGTTTATGACCGTCAAGCCTCCCATCCCGAGCCGCTGTTTCCAGTGTCATGGGATTCAGGCCCAGCACACCGCGGCACCAGACACTGCCTGCGCCACCTGCCACCTGCCGCTGCCGGCGGCGACTCGGCTCACCCGCGCGGACGTCGCGGCGTTCGACACGGCGCCGTCGCACCTCGACAAAACCTTCGCGTCCGCGGCCGGTCACGGCACGCTCGCCAAGGGCGCCGGAGGGACGGGGGTGTCGGCCAGCTGTGCCACCTGTCACGCCCGGGACTTCTGCATCACCTGCCACGTGGACGCGCCGGAGCAGCCGGCGATCCAGGCGCTGGCCGCCGACCCCCGCTCCACGGCCATCCCGGCGCACCTACGGGCGCCTGCCTCGCATTCCCGGGACGATTTCCTGGAGCGGCATGGCGGCGACGTCGGGTCGGACGGGAAACGCTGCAGCACCTGTCACACCCGGGAAAGCTGCCTCGCCTGCCACGCGGCGACGCCGCGGGTGGCCACGGCCCTGTATGCAGGCGGGCCGGGACGAGGGGTGGGCGCCGTGGTGACTCGGAAAGCGCCCCCTTGGCACGCCGCTGATTACACGGATCGGCATGCGGTTCGTGCGGCGTCCGCGCCGAATACCTGCGCGGGGTGTCACGCCCGCGCGGAATGTCTCGAGTGCCACCGTCCCAATCCCGCCTCCGCTCCCGGGTACCACCCCGTGGGATTTCTGACCCGCCATCCGGCCGCGGCGTATTCCCGGGAAAACTCGTGCAGCGACTGCCACAACACGGCCGGGTTCTGCGTGACCTGTCACGCGTCGGTGGGGTTGACGAGCCGGGCGACACTGGGGGCCAACCACTATCACGATGCGCAGCCCTCCTTCGCCCTGGGACACGGGCAGGCGGCCCGCCAGAGTCTGGAAACGTGCATCGGTTGCCACGTGGAGAAGGATTGCCTCACCTGCCACTCGGCGGCGGGCGGCCGGCGGTTCAATCCCCATGGCCCGGGGTTCGATGCGCAGCGGCTCAAGAGCAAGAACCCCCAGATGTGCAGCGCCTGCCACGGGTCGAACATTCCCTGAAATGAGAGCCGGACTTCACTCCGGTTCTCTCACCCTCCTTTCAGCCTGGATTCAACCCCCCGGCGGTAAGCTGTAGCCACTGAGAGGGGGTGAATACCAAATGTTCAATGCCATTCGCAAACCGATCCGTGACCCCATGTTCGAGCTTCTCTACAACCTGGAGCGTCGGATGGGCAAAGTGTTCAACGAGCCGCTGAACGTCCTGGACTGGACGTCTCCGGAGTATGCGACGACGGCCTGGATGCCCGCTGTGGACATCTTCGAGGAGCCGGAGTATCTGCGTATCGTGGCTGAGATCCCCGGCGTGAAGCCGGAGAACGTGAAGATCTCCGTCGAGAACAACGTCCTGACGCTGTCGGGCACGAAGGAGCAGGTTGCGGAGGAGAAGGCGGAGAAGGTGCATCGCTATGAGCGGGCCTACGGGGCCTTTGAGCGCAGCTTTACGCTGCCGGCCACCGTAAACGCCGAAGCCATCAAGGCGACGTACGCGCATGGCGTGCTCACCTGCCAGCTGCCGAAGCTGGAGAAGGCGAAAGCCCGCCAGATCAAGGTCGAGGTGGTTCCAGAGAAGGCGGCGCTGAAACCCTGAGTGACCGCCGTGGTGTGAGCGAAGCGAGGCCGCCGGAGGGAATGCTCCTCCGGCGGTTAGTTCGTTGCCGGACCTTCGAACTTCACGCTACCTTCATGGTGTCGTAATCCCGTCGCGTGCATCTCTACCCGGGCGCGTCGTATGACAGGGGCCAACAGGGAGGGTGTTATGGGTCGTCGAGGGTTCGAGGCTGTGGGGGCGTTGATGGTATCGGGGCTGTTGGCCTGTCAAGGGGGAGGGGCGCCGCCGGTGGCGAAGACCCAAGCCGCGGCCTCCCCGCTGACGCACAGCCAGATGCTGCTGCTCGCGGCGGCGAGCATCGCGCTCCCTCCGGAAGGCGCAACCCCGGCGACCTTGCCCCAACCACAGTCCCACGGAGCCCAGCTGGTCGCCAAGTACTGCGCCCAGTGTCACTCGCTCCCGGTACCGGCGACTCACAGTGCCACGGACTGGCCGAGCGTCGCCCGCCGCATGTGGCTCCGGATGGAGATGTTGCCCGACTCGCTCGGCATCGCGGTGCCGACCCAAAGCGATCGCTTTGTGATCCTCGAGTACCTGACCTCGAATGCTCTCGTGGTCTCGAGCGCGAACCTCCCGGCCGGTCCCGGGCGGGAGCAGTTCACGGTCACCTGCAGTCAGTGCCATGCCTTGCCGGACCCGAAGGTGCATTCCCCCCAGGACTGGCCGCAGGTCTACTCGCGAATGGAGCGCAACATGGAGCGGATGAAGGTGAAACCGCCCACGAGCACGACGGAGATCCTGGTCTACCTGCAGACGACGGCGGCGGGTAAGCGTCCGGCCACGGCGCCGGCGCGGCACCCCTAAAGGGCGACTACTCGAGCACGTCCGCCGGAGGCCGCCGGGGCGACGCCTTGATCACCTCGCCGTACCCCAGGCGCAACAGGACCTGGGGGAATCCGAGACGACCCACCACCACCTGCAGCCGCAGGCGGAATTCCTCGACCTCGATCGGCTGGTTCAGGAACGAGGCGGACACACCGTCCACCTGCGCGCGCAGCAGCACTCGCGCCAGCGCCTGGCCGGCGGCGAGCCAGTCCTTTGGCGTGTCATGATCGGTGCCGATCAAGGCGAGCATCGGCGATCCTTCGGCGAGCTCGCGGTTCTTGGCCGCGGCACCGGACCCGACGTCGAAGGTGCGGACCACGAGCGGCCCGGCGGCCGCCATGATGTCGCTCCAGCCCAACGCATAGCCGGGAATCCCGTCGGTGGGTTTGGGATGATTGGGGCGCATCCAGGCCGCCAGCTCCCGGCGGAACCGCCGGTCCGCCATCTGCAAGCGGTCGGCTTCGGCGACCAGGTCCGCGACCGCGTCGCGGCTGGATGGCGTGCGAAACACGTAGAACCGCGCGCCCTCGCGCAGCGCGGCCCGCTCCAGGGCGGACTGCAAACGCTCGGGGAGGACGCGATGCTCGAACGGCAGCCGGTAGGTCCGGCGTTTGGGGATGGCGTCGAACAGCCCGTGATCTTCGGCGGTCGATTCGTGCGGTCCGACGATCGTGACGCGAGCCAGGAGGTCCGGGTTCGCCCGCTCGGGAAACGGTTGTATCGTGAGGGCGCACCCGAAGTGTTGCAGCGCCACCCGCAGGTAGTAGAGCGCGGCGCCGCAGCTGATGGTGAGCTCGCGATCGCCGGGATCCACCACGGGCAGGGCGCGGCCGCGGTCGGCCAGGAGGTCGAGGTGATCGGGGGCGACGTGGAATCGCCACGGCTGACTGTTGTGACTCGAGGGGGCGAGCACCGCGTACTTCACGGCCGCCCGGAGTTTGTCGGACGGGGTCCCGGTGATGGGGAATTCACCCAGCGCTTCGATATAAGGTTCAAGCAGGACGTCGGGCATACCTGGCTCCTCTGGGCCTGAGTGTACGGTAGCCCGAATTACATGAAGCTTGGCCAAATTCTGTTTGATGTCCGGTTGTTCCTTTGAGTCGTGATCCTTCGAGGAGGGGGCTATGTCCAACGGAACGCAGCGGGCAGGGATCGCCGCCCTTGGCGCGTGTATCGCCCTGCTGACAGGAGCCGTCCTGCCAAGCCGCTTGGTGGGCCAGCAGGTCGAAGTCACCCCGTTTGTCGGCCTGTACCTCCCGACGTCCAGTGTGATCCAGGAGACGGCTGTCGGGCTGACGGTGAGCGGAAAGCATGGGACGACGTTCTTGTTCGGGGCGCGCCTGACCTACTGGACCAGCCCCAGCGTCGGTCTCGAGGCGTCGCTGGGGTACACCCCGAGCAGCATGACCTTCAGTGTCGATACCGGGGGCGTCCGGGTCGGTAGCGCCGACACGTCGGCGCACGTCATCCTGGGGAGCGCGCGGGTGCTGTACAAGGTCGGCCCCAAAGGCGGTGACACGGATATCCATCTCCTCGCGGGCGTCGGGTTCATCTCGCATGGGGGCGCCGCGTACGACTTGCTGGGGCAGGGCGGCGGGGGGATCTCAGGTACGACCGACATCGGCGGGGTGGTAGGGGCGTCGGTGCGGTTCCGTGTCAGCGCGAAGCTCAAGGCTCGGGTCGACGTCGAGGACAACCTTTACTCGGCGAAATTCAACATCGGGGGCGCCGAAACGACGTCGCATTTCCAGAACGACATCGCGGTGAGCCTCGGGTTGGCGATTCCGCTGTAGTACCTCTCCCCCTATCCCCCTCTCCCTATCGGGAGAGGGGTCACGAGGTGGAGGTTCCTTGTCAACGCGCTGCCGCCAGCTGCCGCAGCACGTATTCGAGAATGCCCCCGTGCCGGTAGTACGCCAGCTCCTGCGGCGTGTCGATCCGGACCGTGGCCGGAAACTCCGCGGTGCTTCCATCGGGCCGAGTGGCGCGAACCATGAGGCGCTTCCCGCGAGGGAACCCTTCGGCCAGGATGTCGGCGAGCCCGGTCAGGTCGTAGGTCTCGGTGCCTTTGAGCCCGAGAGACTCGGCCGACTGGTCGGGGAGGAACTCCAGGGGGAGTATCCCCATCCCGACCAGGTTGGAACGGTGGATGCGCTCGTAACTCTGCGCGATGACGGCCCGCACGCCGAGCAGTCGCGGTCCCTTGGCCGCCCAATCGCGCGATGAGCCGGAGCCGTATTCCTTGCCCGCGAGCACGATCAGCGGGACGCTGTCCGCCTGGTACTTCACCGAGGCGTCGAAGATCGACATCTGCTCGCCCTCGGGCAGGTGGACCGTTACCGGGCCTTCACTCCCCGGCGCCAGCAGGTTCTTGAGGCGCACGTTGGCGAACGTCCCCCGCACCATCACCTCGTGGTTCCCGCGGCGCGAGCCGTACGAGTTGAAGTCCACCGGCTCCACTCCGTGCCCGACGAGGTACTGGCCGGCGGGACTCGTCTTCTTGATCGAGCCCGCCGGGGAGATATGATCGGTCGTGATGCTGTCGCCGAGGACCGCGAGAACCCGGGCCCCGCGGATATCCCGAATCGGTCCGGGGGTGGCCGCCATACCGTCGAAGTAGGGAGCGCGTCGGATGTACGTTGAATCCGGCTCCCAGGCGAAGCGCTCGCCCTCGGGGACCGGGAGTCCATGCCAACGCTCGTCGCCCTTGAACACGTCCCCGTAGGACCGTTGGAACATGGCCGACTTGATCGAACGCTTCACGGTTTCGTCCACCTCGCGCGCCGATGGCCAGATGTCGCGCAGGAAGACCGGCTTTCCATCACGGCCGTTCCCGATCGGCTCGGTCTTCAGGTCGACGTCGATCCGGCCGGTGAGCGCGTAGGCCACGACCAGGGGCGGTGAAGCGAGGTAGTTCGCCCGTACCTCCTGTTGCACGCGGCCTTCGAAGTTGCGGTTCCCCGACAGCACCGAGCAGACGACGAGCTCCCCCTCCGCGACGGCCTGCGAGACTTCCTCGGGCAGCGGCCCGGAATTGCCGATGCAGGTGGTGCAGCCATACCCGACCAGGTGGAAGCCGAGCTGCTCCAGGTAGCTCGTCAGCCCGGCCTGGGCGAGATACTCCGTGACCACCTTGGACCCCGGCGCGAGACTCGTCTTCACCCACGGCTGGCTCGCCAGGCCCTTCTCTACGGCCTTCTTGGCGAGCAAGCCGGCGGCGATCATTACCGAGGGGTTCGAGGTGTTGGTGCAGCTCGTGATCGCGGCAATCACGACGGAGCCGTGGCGCAGCGTGCACGGCCTTCCCCCGATCGTCAGGTCGACGTGGGTCCGCCGCGTCGGAGGCGCCGCGACCGCGGTCCCGTACGCATGGCCGCCCTCGGCTTCCCAGTGATTGCGTACATCAGGCGGTGGCGCCTTGGCCGGGGTCGCGGGTTTGGCCAGTGTGGGGAGTGCCGCGAGGAAATTGCGGCTCACCGCACCCAGCGGAACGCGGTCCTGGGGGCGCCGCGGCCCCGCGAGGCTCGGCTCGACCGTCGCGAGATCCAGGGCGAGGGTGTCAGTGTACTCCGCCTCGGGTGCCTGAGCCGAGTGGAACAGCCCCTGCTCTTTGCAGTAGGCATCCACCAGGGCGATCTGGTCGGCGGGCCGTCCGGTGAACTCGAGGTAGCGCAGCGTCTCCTGATCGACCGGGAAGATCCCGCAGGTGGCACCGTACTCGGGTGCCATGTTGGCGATCGTGGCGCGATCGGCGAGTGGCAAGGTCGACACACCGGGGCCGTAGAACTCCACGAACTTCCCCACGACGCCCTTTTTGCGCAGCATCTCGGTGACCGTGAGGACGAGGTCCGTCGCGGTCGCCCCTTCGGCGAGCTTCCCCGTGAGCCGGAAGCCGACCACCTGGGGAATGAGCATCGACACCGGCTGGCCCAACATCGCGGCTTCGGCCTCGATTCCTCCGACACCCCAACCCAGGACGCCCAGGCCGTTGATCATCGTGGTGTGGGAATCGGTGCCGACGACGGTGTCGGGGTAGGCCTGGGGGTTGGGTCCCTCGGTGGTGAAGACGACGCGGGCCAGGTACTCGAGGTTCACCTGGTGGACGATCCCCGTGTCCGGGGGGACGACGCGGAACCCCTGGAAGGTCTTCTGGGCCCAGCGCAACAGCGCGTAGCGCTCGCGGTTCCGACGGAACTCGAGATCGGCGTTGGTCTGGAACGCGGTCTTGGTTCCGAACTCGTCGACGATCACCGAATGGTCGATCACGAGCTCCGCGGGCAGCAGAGGGTTCACCTTGCGCGGGTCTCCCCCCATGCCCTGCATGGCGTCGCGCATCGCGGCCAGATCCACCACGGCCGGGACGCCCGTGAAGTCCTGCATCAGGACACGGGCCGGCATGAAGGCGATTTCTTCATCCGGCGCCTTCTTCGGGTTCCAGCGGGCCAGCTTCTCCACGTCCTGCGGCCGTACGCTGCGGCCGTCCTCGAGTCGCAGCAGGTTCTCGAGCAGGATCTTGAGGCAGTACGGCAGGCGGGCGACCGGGAGGCCGCGTTGTTCCAGCGCGCCGAGGCGGTAAATCTCGACGCGGCGGCCTTTGACGGCGAGCGCCGTTCGGCTCCCGAAGCTGTTCGTGCTCATGGCCCGACGACCTTCACCGCGGTGACGAAGTACTCGGTCTCGCCGAAACAGGTCGTCGGGATGCCCTTGTGCTGCTGATAGGTCAGGGCGACGCGTTTGC
>Ga0335083_10007743_pt1 | contig 13227 bp, 5 predicted proteins | sample Lox_Sample_42_FD_206716 | JGI IMG/M metagenome (GOLD analysis project Ga0335083, IMG submission 206716) | Soil microbial communities from Loxahatchee National Wildlife Refuge, Florida, United States - Lox_Sample_4.2 | ecosystem: Environmental > Terrestrial > Soil > Wetlands | place: USA: Florida...
AAGGTTTTGCGCGATGCCACCCGCGCCGCCGGAACTGCTGGCGTTGTCCGATTTCAACCGGATACCGTATTGTGTCCCATTAAACGAGCAGTTCAACACCGTCAAATTCGACACCCCGTCAAGGGTGTTGCCGCCAATGGACATCCCGTGCCCGACCCCAAAAGCGCAATTGGTCACCAACGTATTCCAGGATGTTCCACCCGTGCTCCCCAGGGCGATACAATCATCGCCATCGTTGAACAAGCAATCTTTTACCAGGACATTCGTGCCGATCAGGTCGATGCCGTCCGTGTTAGGTGACGAGCCAATGGTGCTGTTGGTAATGCCCTGGATGGTGATATTGGCGTCTGAGCCTTTAAATGTCATATGCATGGAAGGCGGATTTTCCAGCGTGACACCCTGGACCAGCACGAGTTTGCAACTACTAAAGCTTACCAGGATCGGTCGTTGCGAGGTGCTTAACTTGGGACTGTTTGTCCACCAGGAAGCGAAGGTTGCCTGGCCGTCAATGATGCCGGAGCCGGTGATTTCCAAATTGGTCTGGCCACTCGCCGTAATCAGGGGCGAAGTATTCGGATACGCCGACTGGGGGAGCATCCGCAAAATCGCGCCACTGTCCAATTGCAGGTTAATGCTGCTGGTCAACGTGAATGGGCCGGAAAGAAACGTCCCGGCGGGGATTTTCACTGTGCCGCCATGAGCGGCAGAGGCGGCACTGATGGCACTTTGAATCGCGGTGGTATTGGTGCTGATGCCATCGCCCACAGCGCCATAACTGGTGATGTTAAAGTTATTAGCCGGGATATTGGGCAGTGGCGGGGTTTGCGCGCGCATCCATGATGCGGTTAAAGTCAGAAGCAGGAAGGAAAACCCTGCCACACGAGCTGAGACGGGTGTCATGGAAATTAGAGGACAAAATAAGCCAAAAAGATTCATTTTTCAATCACAGTTCTGTGCAGCGGGCGCTGAAAAAACGGCACTTTTTAAAGTCCAAAAAACGGCGGACTAAAAAGTCCGCCGTCACTTGGATCGGTCAATATACGCTTTCCTCCTTAAGGCACGGTAATAATGTAAAACCGTTGCGGCAGGCCAACCGGCGTGTCGGTGACAATGTCTGTGCCGGTAAAGACACCATTGGTCACCAAAGTCCATGTGCTGGTGATGGGCGCCAGTTGAATGTTCGTCGTTGCCCACACGCGGTAGCCGAATCCAGCCGACCCGGGCGCACCCGTGATGACGAACTGGACATTTCCTCCGCTTACCGTCGGGACGGCGATACTTGAGGGCTGGGTTGGCGGATTAACCGTCAGGACGGCATTGCTGCTGACGACGCCCGTGACGCTATTGGAGACCATGACGGAGTACGTCCCGATGTTCAGTCCGCTGGCGCCAGTAATCGAGAGCGTGGACGATGTTTGTCCATTGAGGTTTGTGCCGTTAAACAGCCATTGATAAACCGGAGTAGGAACGCCGCCCGCGCCGACGAAGAACGAAACGGTCTGGTTGGCATTGGCGGTCTGGTTCGTCGGTTGAGTGGTGATATAGGGTCCGATCAACGGCTGCCAGCCCGAGAACCATATTACGACGTTCGTCGAGGCGAGCACACGCGGATCGTTGTTCGTGATACCGATCGTCTGGACGTTCGTAAACGTCACCTGGGCCGTGGCTGTCAGATTACTGTTTTGATATTGCCAAAACACATAAGTATTCGTGAGTGAAGGCGATGGCCCGATATAAGCAGTAGGATCAAACATACAGTTGACCCATGAATCCAAACCGCCGGCCGTGCCGTTGGAACCAGCTAGTGTGATGCCAGTGACACCGGCATCCGCCTCGAAGGTGCAATCCACGAAGGTAAAGCCATAGGCCGAGTATGTCGTGCCATTCGGGTTCACCCATGGTGTGGTCGCACTTAACGAAGTGGAAGTACCCGTGCGCGCCGCCGTGAGGTTATAGGAGGCGGAAAGAGAGTTGGTCAAGGTATGGAACACACAGTTGTTAAAGTAGCCCACGCCAGACCCCCAGATGTAATCGAAATTGCCGACAATTCGACAGTTGTTGAGATAACATTGCGACGAGGTGGCATTGATGAGGATGGTGTCCTGGCGGCTGTCGATTTCGCAATTATCCACGACGCAGCGCGCGGCGGTATTATAGACAAGCAACGCTTCGGCCTGGGACCCGCCCTGGGGCGTGCCGTTGGTGATGGTCATATTCTCTAGGTGGATGTCATTGCCATTGACCTTGAATGCCATGCGCGCGGCAGTGGTGCCGGTGAGGTTGTTATTGTTTGGATAACCAACCACCGCACCACGGCTCTGGCCGATAAACGTGATGTTGCTTTTGCCCGAGATATCCACGATTTCCACGTAGTTACCGTTACGGATATTGATTTGTGTGTAATTGTTGTTGCCCAGCGGGACGGAATCTACCGCGCCCTGTACGGTGTCGAAGTCACCGCTGTTATCGGCAGTGACCACGATATTCGTCGGATTGGCCGGACCGCCCACCTTGGTGGTAAATTGCCAGACGTTCGTGGCAGAGATACCCGCAAAGTAAGCTCCATTGCTATCCTTCACGATCCCGCTGTCAATCGTCACGTAGTAGGTCTGGTTGCTGGTCAGGACATCACCATGCGGATAGATGGCCGCGGTATTGCCATTAATAATGACCGGGAAGTAATTGATGATTTGTGGGTCACCCGGGAACAGGCTATGGGGTTGGATGTTATTGGTCAGGTTGATCGTAGGACTGACTACAACAACATTAGTGCTCAGATTAATCACATCCACCGGGGTGGCAGGATTGTTAACATTGTAAATACGGATGCTGCCGGAATTAACAATCGAAACCGGGCCGTTAAAGGTCAAGTACAGCGGCGTGTCATAACAGATGCTGGTGGCGCCGTTGGCTGGCGCGAACGAAACCGTAGATAAGGTAGTGGATTTAACCGTGAGCGTGACGACGGCGCTCGTGACGGAGCCGGCAGTATTTGCGGCTATCAGATCATAATTGCCAATATCAGAGCCCTGAGCACTGGCTATGGTCAGCGTGCTGCCCGTTTGGCCGCCAATGGCCACTCCGTTTTTATACCACTGCAATGAAGGTGTGGGAACCCCCGTGGCCCCGGAAACGAAGGAAGCAGTATCGCCCACATTGACCACGAGATTTGTCGGTTGCGGCGTAATGGCCGGAGTCACGATCACGGTCAGCGTAGCGCTGTTGGTGACCACGCCGGCGGCATTGGTCGCGATGAGGCTTACCGTCGTGTTGTTGAGTCCGAATTGAACATTGGAGAGTGTCACGTTGGTGCTGGTCGCCCCGGTCACGTCCACGCCGTTGGTTTGCCATTGGAAGGTCGGATACGGATTGGCGATGACAACCGTGGCGCTGAACTTCGCGTTGTTTCCCTGGATCACCGTCTGGTTAAACGGCCCGTTGAGGACCGGCAGTACATTGCCGACAATCAAAGTGGCGAAGCGACTGGCCACAGCATTATAGCCGTTGGAAACCACCACGGCGTACAAGCCGGTGTCGGTGGATTGTGCGTTGGCGATGGTGAAGGTCGGGCTGTTCACCCCAACGGGAACGGGCGTATTGTTGGTGCTGGACCCATAGTAATACCATTGATAACTAATGGGCGCCGAGCCGGTGGCGGCGACAGTGAACGTCGCCGGTGTATTGGTGGAAACAGTTAGGTCTTGCGGCTGCATCGTGATGACCACTTGCGGAAAGACATCCAAATTCACCTGTCCAGGCGTGCTGGTATCAATGGCCAGCGAGGCGTTAGCGGAACCGCCAGCGATCACGACGCTCGGGTTAAATGAACCCGCCAATATTCCCGTATAGGTAATCAGCGTATTGGTGGTCGGCTGTAACGGCGTGCCAATGATATTGACCGCAATCGTGGAATTCGGCTGGACCGTTAAATTACCTTGGACGGCCAGCAGGCTGTTCGGGCCGCCATTAGCCACCGAGAAGAGACTCGTGGAACCACCCTCCAACTTGAGCGACGAATTTAAAGTAAGAGTCCCGGCCGAATTACCGGGCGCAATGGTTCCGCCGCTTCGGACGTCCACTGTGCCGGGAATAACGCCCGTGCCCCCCAGCGTTCCGCCAGTCACGATAAAGGTGCCGCCGCCGGTGTAATTGGTCGAACCGGAAGTTCCTGTCAGGAAATTAGTGCCGTTTACCAATAACATACCGTTATTAACAACCGTGGGGCCGTTGTAGATGTTGCTGGTCGCCAGCACCAGGGTGCCGCTGCCGGTTTTGGTCAAACCACTCCAGTCACCCAGGTTGACAGTGACTCCATTGATGATGCGGGTGGCGCCGCCGCCGCTGACGATCGGCGTGGTTTGCGTCACAGTTGCGGTGCCTTCGATGTCAAAGGTACCGCCAATACCGTTCAGAGTAACCGCACGGGTGCTGGTTTCGCCAGCACCGGTGTAGCTTAAAGTACCGTTGTTCAGGACCAGCGCTCCGCCGGCTAGTTGGCCCAAAGAACTTACGGAAACAATGCCGCCATTGAGATAGTTGTTGCCAGTCATGCTGTCGGTTCCGGCGATGATCAATCGCCCGGGGCCGGATTTGGTCAACGCCGTGGCGCTGCCGTTATCAGCCAGCGTGGAGTTAATCGTTAAATCTCCCGTGCTAAATTGATGAATGATGAGGTCCGCCCCACTGGCGCCCTCAAGGGTGCCACCGGTAAACGAATTAGCGCCCGTGCCAGTCACCAGTAATCCGCCGGCGCCAAGGGCAAATGTGCCATCGAGCGTCAGCGCGGAGGTGCCGCTCAGTTTCAAAGTATTGATGGTGGTGGAAGCGGGAACATCCGAGATGGGATTGCCGCTGATGCTAATGTTATTGGCCGCCACCCAGGTGGTCGGGTCAGCGCTCGTGACATAACCAGAATAGGCAGCAATGGTCGTTCCGACCGCCCAATCATTTTCTCCAAACGTGGCCCAACCACCCAGGATGCCGTTCACATTGGCGGTGGAAGTGGTAATGTTGCGAGTGCCCCCGGTTCCACCGGTCGAATAATCAATCGTCCCGCCTACGCTCCGGGTGATGGCATTTTGAGTGAAGCCAAAGTTATTGCTGGTGTTCGGCGCATTATTGGTTGCTTCGAAGAACGTTTCACCCGGCAGGATGATAGTGCTTAAAACACTTTCCGTCCGGCTCGCATTCGCATTGAAACGGCAGAACAACGTACCGCCGCCCAAAGTCAAGGGGCCGGTGGGAAGGAATTTCGCACCGCCTTGCGTTGAATCACCATTCGGCGCCGGGTTGGGATAATCGGGGATCATCGTGCCTGCCAGCAGGGTCAGGATGATGCCCTGTGACCCCGTGTTATTGGGGCGGCTCTGGATAATCATCGTGCCCGAAGTTGACTTGACGGTGAAGTTGGTCGTTTGGGCCGCCGCAAATTTGGGGAACAATTCCGATCCGCTGCGGCAGTCCATATTGGTCGCCACGATTTGTCCTGAACCCGTGGGACCAAAAGCGAGCACGCCATTATTATCAAAAACAATCAGATTATGGCTTTCCGTCGCCGTGCCGCCGATGCTCAAATTGGTCACAGAACCGCCATTAATGGTCAGCGTGCTCGCGGTATTGATGCTCGTGCTGCCCGCGACCAAAACCACGGCCCCGGTATTCACTGTCAGGCTGTCATTCAAGTCCAGCACTGAGGACGATCCCAGGAACAAAGTGCCCGCATTCACCACCGTGGTCCCTACGTTGGTTGCAGCCACGGTAGGCTGCAGGACGAGCGTCCCCAATCCGGTCTTGGTAAATCCTGTCCCGCCCAATTGGGCGCTGTTAGTAGCGGTAACCCCGCTGGCGACCGAGATGGTCGAATTAGGCGTTAAAATCAGGGGCGTCCCCACGATATTGTAGCTGCCGCTTCCCGCTGCATTGAAGGTGATATTGGAAACAGTCGTTCCGCCCCCGTCTGTATTGGTGATGATGCCGGCGGCACCATTATTCGCTCCGATCACCGCGCTATAATTGGGAGACCAGACATTATCGCTCGAACCGCTCGACCAACTGGCGTTGGTGACGGACCAGTTGCCGCCGCCGTCAGTTGGCGCACCTGGATTGGCTTTGCTGGCGTCCCAGGTATAAGAGGTGCCCAATGAAATACCACTCAGCGTAACCGTAATCGGGCTGGCCGTGGTGTTGTCGAACATGAAACCAAATTCATCGAATGAACTGACTCCGCCCAGCAAAGGAGTAACGGGATTGGTGTATGCCCGTTGAACGACATTGACGCCATTCAACCCGAGACCCGCTGCCGCTAAAGTGGAACTGCTGGTGCCCAGGCTGATGCCTGAAGCAGCCGCATTCATGTTCAATTGGATCTGGTTGGTGTAGAGAGCGCCGTTGCTCGGCGTTCCACTGTTGGCTGTGCCCTGGCCCAGGTGAGTGCCGGAAAACAGATTGGCCGATCCTGCAGCGTGGTCGTAGGTTTCCATATACGGACCGGCGCCATTCCAAAGTCCAAAATAGCCGTTATCATCGGCGAGGCTGCCCGTGCCGGCGGAGTTATATAACCCCCACCCCATCGTGCGCTGGGCAATCCCCGTGAGGCCGCCGGAAGCAGTGGAGTTGAAGATCACGATCACCTTGGCGCTCGAACCCGTGATGACGACGGGCGTAAAGCTTTTGGTGATAAAGGACATTTGAGTGTTCGCGGGAATCGTGAAAGTCACGGTCGTGCCGGAAGCTAAATCGCCACCCGAAGCGGCGTTGGCGCTAATCAGGTTGCCGTTGACGTCATACGAACTCCATTGGAATTGCCCGAAGGTAAATGCCGATGAACTGAGCAGTAGAAATAAAACTGCCAGGATCGTGGTAAGGTGGGTGTGACGTAGAGATAGAATGTGCTTCATAAATGTTATTTTTGAAACGACTGGGATGCTATTATCCGGCCATTATACCTTGATGCTGACCTCTGCCTAGCCTGACAAATGTCAGGCGCGGGCGCGTATTGGGTCCTCCTGGATCAAGTCAGCGTGAACAACTAGGAGTCAAGTTTCCCTCACGTCATCGTCAAGGACGTGTTAAAATGACCGTTGCCACCGCTGTGGTGGTCTGACGTTCTTTGACATTTTATAGAAGTGGATGGTTATTTAAGCCTATGCAAGCCCGTTGGGGTATGCCTGTTGTGCCTTTGGAAGGATTGACCAGCCGGCCAGAGGGCAAAATGGCGAAACGAACCCCATTTCGTGTCGTTAGTGTGTTTCGTGGTTCTGATTCCGGGCAGGTGAATTAACCCAAAAACCAAACCGTTTCAAAACCGATAATGGCCAAAAAACGAAAGCGCCCTTGATTTAGGTTGTACTCATTTCGCAAATGATCGGCCCTGCTTTTCCCCTTCTCCTCGGGGAGAAGGCAGGGATGAGGGCGAGCTATACCTTCGTGGACGCCAGTCCACGCTAACTTGTCATTCTGACTTCTGGTTTCTGGTCTCTAAATCCCGTCTTCAGAAGCCTACGGAAGGCTACGGAAGGGGTCCCCCTCCCTCCCCGATGACCTGAAATAGCCTTTTACGCAGGCCCGGCAGAACGGAATTTGAGGACGGCTTCGGTGCGGGAATGGACATGCAATTTGCTGTAAATGTTTTCCAGATGCCAGCGCACTGTTCCGGGGCTTAGGCCGAGGCGGTCGGCGATTTCTTTATTGGCCAGGCCCATAGCAAGCAGCTCGAGAATCTTTCGTTCGCTTGGGCGCAATTCTTCGACGCCGGCCGTGACCGGAATAGGCTGTTGAAAAGAGGCAATCACCTTTCGTGCGATTTCGCGGGGCATGGGCACGCCGCCCAGCCGGGCTTCGCGCACGGCGGAAACGAGTTCGGCAGGCGTGCAACGTTTCAAGAGATAACCGCAAGCGCCGGCTCGGAGGGCGGCGGAAATCCGTTCGGTGTCCTCATACACCGTGACCATGATGATTTGGATCGCGGGCAATTGCTTTTTAATCTGGGCAGTGCATTCGATGCCGGACAATTTGGGCAATTGGATGTCCATCAGCACGACTTCAGGTTGATGGTCGGGAATGCCGGCCAGCGCTTCTTCCGCTGTGCCGCAGGAGAAAACGCACTGGCACTCGGGGTCGGTCTGGACAAAGTGGGTGAGACTTTCCCGGATGGTCTTGCTGTCTTCGACGATGGCAACGCGGATCATAAATTTTAGCCCAATGGAATGTAAAATCGGACGGTGGTGCCGCGTCCGCTCTGGCTGGTGATGGCGAAGCGCCCTCCCATTTTCTCCAGCCGCGTGCGCATGTTGACCAGGCCATCGCCGGTGAAAGCTTCGGAGGGCAATCCACGGCCGTTATCGGCGATGGATAACCGCAGGCGGTCACCGATGAGATGCACCGCCAGGCGAACATTCGTGGCGGCGGAATGGCGAACAACGTTGGTGATGGCTTCTTTGAACGCCAGGAAAAATTCGTGCCGATAGACCGATGAGACGGGACGGTTGGGCAAATCCACCGCGCCTTTGAACAGACAGGCGATGTTCGCCAGTTTCAAAAGCCGGTCGGCGTAGAGGAAGGAGTAGCTCACGAGTGATTGCAGGGAATCGTGCTTGGGATTCATCGCCCAGACAATCTCGTCAAGCGTGGTAACCATTTCGCGGGCACGATCGCTGATCTCCATCAGGTGGCCATTCGAGCCGCTGCCCGGTACGGGCGCAGTGCCGGCCACGGTCGCCAGCATGCTGATCTCGGTGATGCCCGAGCCGAGTTCATCATGCAAATCCTGGGCGATGCGCGCACGTTCCTGTTCCATGGCGCGCTGGCGTTCTACCCGTTCCCGGTCGTGCATCTGGATGGCGAGTTCGGCGGTGCGCTGCTCGACCTGACGATGCAGTTCGGTGACCCATAACGCCAGGAGAGTCAATGCCAGGACGAGGATGCCGACGACGACCAGCAGGCGGGGCAGCGTCCACCACGCCGGTTTGGATAATATCGTGATGTCTGCCGGTGAATGAACCAGCAAATCAAAGGGAGCCACGTTCCCCTCCAGTTCAGGATTTCCGCCCTGTGTAAAATAAACGCCGGTCAGCCCCAGGCGGCTGCCGATGGGTGGCGCATTGGTATTTTTCAGTTTTACCCGCGCGACAAATCTCCAGGAACCGGATTGGATTTCCAGTGTTTCGTTCGTCGGAGACGACCGCGAACTCACGAGCGAGCCGTCAATCCGCACGCGCGTTGAATCATAGATGGCGTTGGGGAAATCGTCGGGCAAAAGAACCCTGGGCTTCGGTAAAGGGCCGTGGCCGGTCTTGCGGGCAATCGCGGCACGCAAATGCGGGGCGGCTCCGTTCAGTTCAGGGTAACCAACGACGTCCGCATAGTCGCCCGTATGCAATTCGACCGAACGCCTCAAGGTAAACCGAACACCGTTGGTGCCGTCCATCATGAAGAAGTCCCTGCCGATCATATATAAAACCTGTCCGGATAACCTCACTCGCTGGAAGGAATTGGCTTCGGGATCAAATCGTATCAATTCAGCAGCGCGTTTTTCCGGGGCGGAAAATTTGTCTGATGGTGCGGGTTCCTGGACATCAATCGAGTCTACGTACATGCGAACGTGCCCGAGTTCCAATTGATGCGTGTCCGTGGTCAAAGCCACAAAGAGGCATCCGCGCAGGCGGACGACAGCATCTTCGTAGTTAGTCAGGGTATCGAAATTGTGGCCGACGAACCATACGTCCACCCAGAGCGGGCCCTCGGTGGTGCGCAGGATGATTTTCGACCAGTGCGAAGGATAGCCGGGCGGCTTGGGGATGCCTTGTTCAACAATCCCGGCGAGCTCCACTTGTTGATCATCCAGGCTGCCATTCATCAATTGATCCCAGGTGGGTTGGACGGGTTGCGGCAGTGTGCCCGGCCCGAGATTTTTGGTATCGCTGGCACGGACCAGCGGCGCGAATGTGCCTTTATCCGATTTGCCTCGGACTTCCACCAGCTCTCCCCTTTGAGGTAAACTGGCGGACGGGCCGGGCGTGATGAAAACGGCACGCGTACTGTCCTGGATAATGAAAGCATTATGCTCCTGGACTACGCAGGTAACGATGCCGTGAAGATCCACTGGAAAACCAAGTTCCGCCTCTTCAGGTTTCAAGCGCATCACTTCGTCCACGGTGATTAATGTGGGCAACGTGGCATTCGTGTTAATCAACACGGTCGAGCTCATTTTCTGGTAGTCGCCTTCGTCAACGTCCGGGTTGGAATCGACGTTATTGTTCGTGCCGGACCTGGCTGCGATGGGAATCAGGTTGAAAAAAAGAATGGCGAACCAGAGAAAAACGGAGGCAGAGAGAGCGTGGCTCACGTCATGGTTTTTTTCTGTCGATCTACGATGCAACATGTTGGCCTGTCTGATGACGATAGCGGATTTAACGGCTATAAAGCGCAAGTTGGTAACAAAGTCAACCTTCTTCAATAACCACTGGTATGGCCGTGAAATCGGATTTAACAAAGAAAATGGCCGAAATTTCATGTAGAATTCTACGAAAGCGTGGTTTCTCGCTTGGCTGTAGCACGGTTTGATAAGAAAATGGGGAGCGGGTCAATTTATGAAATCCAGGCTAAGAGCCGTTGTGACCCGATGATTTTATATGAGACCTGAACATTGGGCGATTTTCAAAAAAGCCGCGCGGTTGGAGAAGCTGGACAAGATCCCGATGGCCATGATCGTGGATAGTCCGTGGATACCGGGTTATCTCGGCATTCCCCACATGGATTTTTACCTGGATCCCGAAATCTGGTTTCAGGCGCATCTCAAAATCCACGAAGAATTTCCCGACATCATCTGGGTGCCGGGTTGGTGGATGGAATACGGCATGGCGGCGGAACCTTCCGTGCTGGGGGCCAAGATCAAGTTCTGGCAGGACAATACGCCGAGCGAATACCACACGCTTTACCACATCGAAGACATTGAGAAATTTCCGCCGTACGAAGTGGAGAACGATGCGTTCATGGCGATGACGCTGCATCGCATCCGCATGCAACGGCAGCGGATTTTAGACGCGGGTTATATCCTGCCGATGATCACGTCACGCGGGCCGATGTGCACGGCGGGTTTTGTGCGCGGCACGACGGACCTGATGATTGACCTGGTGGAAAAGCCCGAGTGGGCGCACAAGCTGCTCGACCTGTGCACTAACCTGGTCATTGACTGGCTCAAGGCGCAGCAGAAAGCGATGGGCGGGAATGTCGAGGGCATTTTCGTTCTCGACGACATCGTCGGTTTCGTAAACGAGGAGCATTACAAGGAATTCTGTCATCCTTATCTCAAGCGGATTTGCGATGCGTTTCCAAAAGATTGGGTGAAGCTTTACCATAACGATGCGGAAGTGCAGGCGTGCCTGGATCATTTGCCGGATGCGGGTTTCAATATGTTGAACTGGGGCAAGCAGACGGACATTGCGGAAGTGAAAGATCGCGTGGGCGACCGCATGTGCCTGATGGGAAATGTGAATCCGCTGGAAATAGGAGTTCGCGGGACGCCTGAAGAAGTGCGCGAAGCGACGCTGGATGTTTTGGAAAAAGGCGGCGACCGCGGGATGATTTTGTCGGTTGGCGGAGGCACGAGCCCGGGTATGCCGAAACAAAATATCGTGGCCATGCTGGAAGCATTGGCTGAATTCAACGGCCGCAAATAATTTTCAGGGACACTTGATATGGTGGATTACGCATTCATGAACCAGTGCCTTTATGAAGGCAAGGCCAAGGAGGTCGAACAGATGACCAAAGACGCCCTGGCCGAGGGCAGGCCAGTCCAGGAAATCCTGACGGAAGGACTCATCGCCGGGATGAGTGTGGTGGGCGAAGATTTCAAATATAATATCCTCTACGTTCCGGAAGTGCTGATTGCCGCCCGCGCGATGAAGGCCGGCATGTCAGTACTTAAACCGCTGCTTTCAGCGCATGACTCGGGAGTGAAGCCGGCGGGGACTTTGCTCATGGGCACGGTGCGGGGAGACCTGCATGACATCGGCAAAAACCTGGTCAGCATGATGGCCGAGGGCGCAGGGTTTAAAGTTGTGGATATTGGCGTGGACCAAAGCATTGATAAATTTCTGGCCGCCACTGAGCTGCACAAGCCCGACATTATCGGCATGAGCGCCCTGCTGACCACGACGATGACGTACATGAAAACCGTCGTGGACGGCTACAAGGAACGCGGCCTGCCGCAAAAATTTGCCGTGGGCGGCGCGCCCATCAGCCAGGCGTTTGCCGATGAAATCAAAGCAGACGGTTATGGTTCGGACGCTTCGAACGCCGTGGATTTGTTTTTGTATTTCATGGGCAAAGGGCCGCCGCCGAAGGCCAAATCGAAAATAGAGACGATTGAAGAGGTCAAAGCGGAACGTGAGAAATCACGGCCACCGTCGAATGGAAACTCGAAATCGCTATTCCAAATTTTATACTGGCAAAATGTCCCTTCGGAAGTAAAAGCCTGGGACGATTTCGATGAAATAAAACTCAGTTTGCCGAAAAAATTTATTGTACGCATTGATGCCATGGCTCAAAAACAAGGATTAATTTCCCAGGACGCTTATTCCGCGCACTTCCGCTGGAGCGATCCGACTGAGCGCGCCGGTTCGCCACACGACGTGGCCCAGGCGGTTTGCGACGAGCTGGCGGCATCGTTTAATTAGCATGAAACAATTCGCTACTATCACCGTCATCGGGCGGGACAAAACCGGTGTCATTGCACGAGTCACAAATTTCCTGTTTGAACAGCATGCCAATGTCGAGGCATTGGAAGAACAGGTCACACGCGGGCAGTTCAGCATGACCCTGCAGGCTTCGTGGCCGAAAAAGAATTTTGATGCCGCCGCGTTGCGCAAGGGGCTGGACCAACTTGCCGGGCAGCTCGGCATGGAGATCAAGATTCGTTTAACCGAAACCGGCCGGCGGCAGCGGTTTGCCATTTTCGTGACAAAGGAACCGCGCTGCTTTGAGACCATAGCCCAGGCCGTCGCCAAAAAATCGCTCAAGGCCGATCCGGCACTGGTCATTGGCAATCACGCGAGTTTCGAATCAATCGTTAAAAAATATAAGCTGCCGTTTGTTTTCATGCGCTGGGAAGACCGGGCCAGCGCTGAATTGAAGGTGCTGAAGCTTTTAGACGAACACGAAATTGATTTCGTAGTCCTGGCGCGGTTCATGAAGATTTTGTCGCCGAATTTTGTGTGGCGCTACAAAAAC
>Ga0335083_10007745_pt1 | contig 13225 bp, 9 predicted proteins | sample Lox_Sample_42_FD_206716 | JGI IMG/M metagenome (GOLD analysis project Ga0335083, IMG submission 206716) | Soil microbial communities from Loxahatchee National Wildlife Refuge, Florida, United States - Lox_Sample_4.2 | ecosystem: Environmental > Terrestrial > Soil > Wetlands | place: USA: Florida...
CCCGCCGCGTCTTCTTGCCATAACGCTCAAAGCCACTCATCATCGCCAGTGTCCTCTGCTTCATCTGCCGACACTGTAGCTGCGTTCGCCTTAGAAAAGGAGAGCTTAATCAGAGTCTCCCTAGAGCCGCTGCTGGCGCGAGTTGTAAACTGGGCCGTTACCCTGTAGAGATCGAGGCTGGTTTGAGTTGCGCTATGTTGTGCTCCATCGCGCCGGAGAAAACCCGGGACTGCGTCTGCCATCTTTCGCGGCTCTGACGCTCATCGTTTGCACCCTGCTTACTTACTCGGGCGCCAGCCTGGCTACAGGGCAGACATCAACTCCGAGTCAGAAGACTGCGGATGATCTGGCTCAGGTCAAAGCATCTCTCGACCGCGGAGATTATGCTCGCGCCGACAAGGACCTCAGGGACTATCTTGCGAACCGTCCCGCCGACCCGGATGCGCAATATCTGCTCGCCTACACTCTGTTCCGAGAGAATAAGCCCGCTGATTCACTCAAGGCATACACCGAAGCTGCGCAGCATCGTCCTCCACACGCCTCAGATCTCAAGACAGTTGCGCTCGATTATGTGTTGCTTAGCGATTACACCGACGCCGAACATTGGATCAACTACGCGCTCTCGCTCGACCCAAACGACGCGGAGGCATGGTACGAAGCGGGACGCATCCAATACACGTTGAACCACTTCCATCCTGCACTCGACTCGTTTCAGCGTTCCTTGCAGATTGATCCGGCTTCGGTGAAAGCTGAGAACAACCTTGGACTCACCCTCGAAGGACTCAACCGTGTCGATGACGCGATTGCCGCGTACCGGAAAGCTCTGGCGATGCAGGCCGAATCGTCGCATCCAAGCGAGCAACCGATGTTGAATCTGGCAACGGTGCTCATTGACCGCAATCAGCTCGACGAAGCCCTGTCGCTATTACAGCGCGCTGCGCAAATCGCGCCGAACGACTGGAAAATCCTTGCGCAGCTGGGAAGACTGTACACAGAAAAAGGCGACTTCGACGCCGCACGCCGCACCCTTGAGCAGGCAGTCTCGCTGGAACCGCAGAAAGCGTCTCTGCACTTTCAACTCGGCCAGGTCTACAAGAAGACCGGAGCCACGGAAAAAGCGCAGGCCGAGTTTGCCACCACTCAGAAGCTACTCGGAACTGCGTCATCCTCAGCGAAATGATGTACAAGACGGGCGGTTGCGGCGACGAGAGTAGAATACGGGTCCGGGATTCATCGACATCGACTGGAAACATGATCAGCCACCCGGCATTAATCCTTGGTCGCGAGTGTGATTCTCACAACTAGACGCAAATTCCTTGCGCGATCCGGCCTTCTTGCGGGTACTGTCTTCCTCGCGCCGCGCACGGGCCTGCACAGAACGCAGAAACCAATCGCCTCGAAGGTCGATCCCGCCCCGGAAACCTCCAGCATCCACTTCGAAACAACGGACGCCGCGCTTCAGAGCCGCTACCAGAGAGCTCTTGGCATTCTCGCCGGGAATATCCAGACATTGCCCGGCTGTCAGAATCCCGTTCTGATCGAAGGCAGCGTCTATCGTGGTATCTGGCTCGAGTGTGCTCCCCACGAAGGCCTCGTCTACTCGGCGATTCGCCCCGATGTCGCACGCAACAACCACGTCGCCTTCTTCGAACAGCAACGCGAAGACGGCCAGATTCCCTGCAACCTAAAGTCGACAGGAATCGGCTTCGGCCAAATCCAGATGGTCGTCCCCATCGCAGCGACTGCATGGGAACTCTCCCAGCAGTTACAGGACAGCCATCTGCTCGAGGCCGCATACGACGCCAGCAGCCGCTGGGACGCATGGCTTCGCCAATATCGGGGCACACGTCACACCGGCCTCTGCGAGGGTTTCTGCACCTATGACACCGGACACGACAACAGTCCGCGCTGGGCTGGAATTCCCAACGGCTGTCCGGGCGGTGACGCTCGCAAGTGTCCGCCACTTCCCTCGCTTCCGCGGTTATGCCCCGACCTATCCGCAACCGTTTACGGCGGACGTCTTGCTCTGGCCTCGATGGCACGTGCGCTGGGAAAGAACTCCGAGTCGGACTACTGGCTCGAACTTGCAGCAGCCATTCGCACAGCCATCCTGAATCGACTGTACGATCCGACCGACGCCGCTTTTTACGATCTCGATGCGCAAAATCACTTCGTCCGAATTCGCGGCGACATAATCAGCCGCGTCCTTGGGGAGCACGTCGTCGATCAGCAACTCTTTGAGACCATTTACCGGCGACAGATCCATAATCCCAGCGCCTTCTGGGCTCCTTATCCCCTGCCCTCCATCGCACTCGACGATCCGCATTTCGTCCGTCCCATCCCGCGCAATTCCTGGGGAGGCGCTTCGCAGGCTCTAACCGCCCTCCGTGCACCGCGATGGATGGAGCACTACGGCAAACCCGCCGATCTCGCCCACCTGATGCAGCAATGGATTGATGCTTTTCTTCGCGCCGAAGGATTCCGCCAGCAACTGGACCCACTGACCGGCGATTTCACCCCTGATGCATCCGGCTACTCCCCTGCTGCACTTGTCCTCGTCGATTTCACATGGAGACTAGCCGGAGTTCGCAAGATCGGCGACGAACTGGAGTGGAACATTCGCCCGCCTGCACCTCAGATCTGCTCAAGCTTTCGCTTGCAGGTGCATCGCACCCTGACCGCCGAGATCCAGTACGAGTCAGGTCAAGCTGAGCTATCGCTAAACGGCCGTCTCGTCCTTAAGACCGCCAGCGTCGTTCGGCTCATCACCGACCAAAGGGGAGACCTTCGCCGCGCAGTGGGCGTCGCTACCGATAGATCCCTCACCGTGCTTCATCAGACCGGTAGGGCAGAGCGATCATTCTCGATGGACCCGAACACGACGCTATCGCTCCCGTGAAGAAGCGTTAGGAGCCTCCCGAACTGCGTCTGATCACGCAATGGATCGCGCGCGTAAACGCGTAAATCAGAGTGGGCTCTGATAGGTGAGATGTGTCTTTGGACCCAACTGAAAATCAGAAACGCCGAATGGGGACACGAGGAGAATCGGTCTCCGCAGTCAGCCTAAGTAGTTGATTTAGAATGGTCGGGGAGAGAGGATTCGAACCTGCTAAAGGCTGTAGCTTTCAATTCCAATTCACGTAACTCCATGATTTTTCGAGTCCACACATGCCCGATCTGGCAATCAGTTTCATTCTGTTGCCGCAGCAGGTTATCTCGACGTTATCTCGAAACCGCATGAACACTTGTTACTACACGATAGCGAACCTTGGAATCCAGCATCCTTTGAGATTTTCTGCTTGAGAGCTAAGGTTCGCTGCTGAAAGGCGCGTTTCCCGACACTAGTCCTCTGAGTCGGATTTTAAGTTCGGAACTGTGTCTTCTATCACGTATTGCTGCTTATTGTTTTGTGGGATTTAGTCATGCATTTCGCCCACTGATCCCAATGAAGTAGCTCGGTTTCCATTCCGGTTGCTGTCAATCAAGCTGTCAGAAATCATGCCCATCTTTTCACGAGGAATATCAAAAAACGTCATTGCTGGCTTTTAAAAAAGATGCAAGTTCTGGGATTCGACAATTAGAGTAGAGCACTACAAGTCGAGAAAGAGTGCAGCCCGCATCCTTTGCGATCAGCTTTGCTCATGTGGCCACTTGTTCAGAGATGTATCCATACGCGGCAGCCTATCGCACGACCGGCAGCTCGGTGCGTTACTGAAAATGAAAATGAACGGTCGAGCGGCCGAGAGCTTTTGTCAAAAGGTCCCCGGCGACGCAGGCGGATGCAACTCTACCCGCTTCCAGATGAACCTCACTGTCGGCAGCGGTTTTTGACTTTTTTCGCAAGAGACGTACCATTAAAGTGGGCCAAGGAGTTCGGCCTTAACCGCTGTCCCAATAGGCCGGGACAGATGATGACTCCTGACAAGGGATTCTTGTCGCCGAGTCATCTTATCCCGCGCCACGATCCCTTGAAACAGTCTGAACCGAGCGGAATTTGTAGCGAGAATTCCCGGGGAGGAGTTTCACTGTGACGGATCGGTACAACACGACGCTCAGTTGCATGGCACAACCTGAGGGCCGATCACGTCCAAGCACAGTGATCTTCCACAGCGTATTGTTTGAAGGACCTCACGAGGGCGCGAAGACAGCGACGATCAAAGCTCCTACCTTCTTTGGTGATCTAAACCTGGATCAAATTATCGACGCCATCACGGCCGACTGGAAAGATTATGACCTCGCGCCGTTTTACTACACCCCATTAAACGATCTCGACGCGATCGCCTATCGTCAGGAGGTCATGCAGGATCTCGAAGACACGATCCTGATGCAAGCCGTCAGGTCCTTCTCGGGACAAATGCGCGCAATGCGCCAGCGTCTCGAACAGGCGAAGAAGCTCTACTACAAACAAGCCGTGGAACGATGCTTCCTGAGCGCGGTCGAAATCTATTGCGAGGCTGTTGCACGGCTCTCGCGGAATATCTGCGCACTCGATGCAAAATCGCGGGGCCTGCTCGCCTTCCGCGATTATCTGACGGAATATGTCGCATCTGTTTCCTTCTGCAATCTCGTGACGGAAGCGGACAAGCTTAAGACAGACCTCTCCGCAATCAGATATTGTCTGCTTCTTAAAGACGCCGCCGTCACCGTTCGTCACTACGATTCAGAGAGCGATTACAGCGCCTCTGTCGAAGAGACATTCGAGAAATTCAGGCGAAGCGATGTGGGCGGCTATGCAGTCAAGACCCGGAGCTGGGAGGGCATGAACCATATCCAAGCTGAGGTGCTTGACCGGGTAGCGCTACTTCATCCGGACACGTTCACCGCCCTCGAGGCTTTTTGCATGGCGCATGCGGAGTATGTTGACGACAAGATCTCGAGGTTCGATCGAGAGGTACAGTTTTACATTGCCTACCTCACCTATCTCGAAAAATTCTGGCGGGGCGGTCTGAGTTTCTGCCAACCGCAGCTTTCGCAAACGTCCAGGGAGATACGCAGCCGCGACGCCTTCGACCTCGCGCTGGCGTCCAGGCTTATCGACGAAAAGGCTGTGGTCGTCTGTAACGATTTCTTTCTGACCGGCCGGGAGCGCGTCTTCGTTGTTTCCGGCCCGAACCAGGGCGGCAAAACGACATTCGCGCGCATGTTTGGCCAGATGCAATACCTGGCCAGCCTGGGTTGCAAAGTTCCGGGCGTGGCAGCTCGGCTCTTTCTCTTTGACCGCATTTTCACGCACTTTGAGCGCGAAGAGGACCTCACAAATCTTCGCGGCAAGCTGCAGGATGACTTAGTTCGGATTCACCAGATACTTGAGGAAGCTACGCCGAACAGTCTGCTCGTCATGAATGAGATCTTCGCGTCGACGACGCTCAAGGACGCGGTCTATTTGAGCATGAAGGTCATGGAGAGAATTTCCGCGTTGGACCTGCTCGGCGTCTGCGTCACTTTTCTAGATGAATTGGCCTCGTTCAACGAAAAGACAGTCAGCGTCGTCAGCACAATCGATCCGGACAATCCGGCGGTTCGAACCTACAAATTGGAGCGAAGACCGGCTGATGGACTGGCGTACGCGCTTGCGATCGCTGAAAAGTATCGCGTCACGTATGGCTGGCTCAAGGAGCGCATGAAGGTATGAAAGCTCTGCTAATGCACCGCGAGCAGGATTTTGATCTGGACCAGGCCGTGCCATGGAACGAGCAAGCTCTGATCCAGGACCTTGAATTAAATACTTTGCTGTATGCAATGGCCGGCGATGACGTGTTTCTATTGGACGTGGCACGGAAGGCGCTTCTCTCCGGCCTGTCCAGCGGCATTGACACGATTCTGTATCGGCAACAGACCCTGAGGGATTGCCTCAAAAACCCGGGGATAATCAGGGAACTGTATGAACTTACAGTGGAGGCGAGTGAAAGAGCGAAGAAGCAGTGGTGGGGCATTTCCGGCCACTACCCGTCTTCGATGCTTTACAGCTCTATCGAATCGTTGCAGGTGTTGTTGGGCTTGCTCAGGAACCTGAGAGAAATCGGCGACAATGTAGCCTATCGATTCGAGTCAGAGGCATTCACCGCGCTCTTCGCGATGACCGCGAAGGAACTGGGCGACGAGTACCTGGCCAGAATTCAGAATCATCTAACGGATTTGAAATTCCGCAAAGGCGTGCTCCTGAGCGTAGAGCTAGGTGAGAGCAACGAAGGTATCCACTACGCGCTGCGCCAGCCCCGCGACGGGGAGCCAAACTGGCTCAAGCGGATGCTTACCAAAGGCCCTCCCGCCTACACGTTCCATATTGCCGATCGCGACGAGACCGGAGCGCAGATCCTGTCGGAAATGCGGAACCTGGGAATCAGCCGGGTAGCGACTGCGCTCTCCCAATCCGCTGATCACGTCATGAGCTTCTTCAATATGCTGCGAACGGAGTTGGCCTTTTATGTGGGCTGCCTAAACCTGCACGATGGACTGGCAGCCAAGGGAGAGCCAGTGTGTTTTCCCACCCCGACGCCCGCGGGCGACCGCCAACACTGCTTCAGGGGACTGTACGACGTGTGCCTGTCGCTCCACATGGAGCGCAGGGTGGTAGGCAATGCGGTGGACGCCAACGGCAAGAGCCTGACAATTGTGACCGGCGCCAACCAGGGCGGAAAGTCCAGTTTCCTGCGGAGCATCGGTCTGGCGCAGGTGATGATGCAATGCGGTATGTTCGTCGGAGCCGAAACATTAAGAGCCGAGCTCTGTACTGCCCTGTTTACTCACTACAAGCGGGAAGAGGACCTGACGATGAAGAGCGGAAAGCTCGATGAGGAACTCGGCCGGATCAGCGAGATTGCCGACCACATCGTGCCGAATTCGATGTTGCTCTTCAACGAATCATTCGCGGCGACCAACGAGCGGGAAGGATCAGAGATTGCGAGGCAGATTGTCTGCGCGCTGCTCGACAAGGGTGTGAAGATCCTTTACGTCACGCATCTGTACGAATTCGCGCGTGGCCTCTTCGATCGAAGGATCGAAGATGCCATTTTCTTGCGTGCCGAAAGAAGCGCCGACGGAACCCGAACCTTCAGGTTGCTCGAAGGTGAGCCACTGGAGACGAGTCATGGCGAAGACTTGTATCGCCAGATTTTTGACTCAAACGGTCAATTCGGGAAATGAGCAGCACAACAGCCCAAATCTGATCGATGCGGGCTAGGCTGCGTGCGGAAAGGCTGATGTGGCTTATGAAGATCGTTATCATCTCCGACATTCATTCAAATCTTTCGGCTCTCGAATCGCTTCCTGAACACGATTATGACCAGCTCTGGTGTATCGGCGATCTGGTCGACTATGGTCCCAAACCGCGAGAAGTCATCAGGTGGATCGAGGATCGCGCCACAGTTATAGTCTGTGGTAATCACGACCATGCGGTTGGTTTCAATGCCGACCCGCGGTGCTCCGCGCCCTTCCAGAGATTAGCTGCCGAGACGCGCCGCTTCACACAGGATGTTTGTACCCAGGATGACGTGCAGTTCCTAAGACGTCTTCCCCTTCACAGAGAACTCATCGTCAATTCGACCAGTTTCTATCTGGTTCATGCCATGCCTACCGATCCTTTGTTTGGGTACTGTCCTGAGAACTCAGAGCGCTGGCAGACGGAGATCGGATGGGCCGATGCCGATGTACTTGTCGTGGGCCACACACATACGCCCTTCATTCGGAAAATTGGGAAAACGACGATTGTGAATCCCGGCAGTGTCGGCCAACCTAAAACCGGACGCCCGCTCGCATGCTATGCGCTCTGGGAGGATGGAGAGATCTCTCTGAAGGAATACAAGTATCCGCTGATCGATACCATCCGGGAGATCCGCAAGATGCCGATCTCACCCGATGATCAGGAGGCGTTGATTGTTGTACTTGAGACCGGGAAGCTACCGGGAGGGGATTCCCGGAGCGAGCAAGCCGGTGCCGCCTGAGAGTGTGCATATATGAATAATCGGTTGGCTGGAATGGGCGATGCGCAGGTGGAAAATCTGATTGCTGCGCTGTATTCACTCGTGGATGGAGAACTCGCCATCACGATGCTGATTGCGCAGGGAGACCGGGCGGTGCCACACCTTGAGCACTTTCTGCTGGCGGGACCGCCGAGAACCATCGCTCTGCCACGCTGCCGAGCGGCGCACGCTCTTGGGGAACTCGGAGCCTATTCCACACTGATCTCCTATTTCCGCCAATACGAGTTGCCATGCGATGCGGAAGTCCTTTTCGCCGAAGATGCGGTGCGCAGCGCTGTTGCCAGGGCACTCATTCGATGGAAATGCGAGGAAGTCTTCCATGTTCTTCTGGATGCCGCAAGACAGCGGGCCACCAGCGGCTTGATCTTCTCGCTCGGAGAATTTCATCGATCGGAAAGTATCCCATTGCTCTTCGAAGTACTGGAAGATGACTTTTGCCGCGAGGAAGCAAAAGACGGGCTCAGGAAGGTTTCGGAAACTGCCCGTCAATATGCCATCCTCTCGATTCGGGGCCTGACCGATACTCGGTTGCACGTGCCCTCCGCATTGCGCCAACTGCGGGCCACGCTTCAATTGCTGGGCGAGTTTGGTGTTCTGCCCGAGGAGTGGTGCGATCTTCGGAATTTCCTTCTGGAGAGAGATGCCGATGTGGTCATCGCCACAGCAAACATCGGATCCGCGATTGGTCCAAAGGACGATCGGCCCCAGATCCTGCAGGCGCTCTTTCGCATCTCCGATCATCTCAACTGGATGCAGGAAGACCAGGTAACGACAATCCTCGATTCCCATCCTGAGCTTGCCCGCGAAATTGCCCGAACGATGGCCAACGAGCGGAGAGCAGGTGGTGAGCACCCTAACTGGCTTGTGCCATTCTGGCGGATTCTGAAGCATCTTCTGGGCGCAGAGCTGGAAAGAGACCACTATGCAACATCGTGATGCTCACGCAGGTCTGTGGGCCTACCGGCGTTGACATCATTGCAGTGGAAGGCGCACGCGAGAACATAATGGATCTCAAACGATACGAACAGAAGAAATTCGCTATCGCTGAAGTTATCCGATCAGCGCAAGCGATCGATACGAAGGACGGGACACTCCTGGCCGAGTGCCGCGATCTCCTGACACGCCTGGCTGAAGACCGATTCAATCTGCTGGTGGTGGGAAGGTTCAGCCGGGGGAAATCCACGCTGACGAATGCCATCCTTGGCGGAGACCTTCTGCCAACGGGCATTGTTCCGCTGACTTCCGTGATTACGACCGTCCGCTATGGCAGTCGGAAACAGGTCGTGCTCCATTTCACGGACCACGGGTTAAGCCGGGAGGTACCCCTCTCCCAACTGGGAGACTATGTCACGCAAAAAGAAAATCCTGGCAATATAAAAAAAATCGCTTATGCGGAGATTGAATTGCCGGTGGAGATCTTGCGCCGTGGCTTCTTTTTTGTAGACACTCCGGGGCTTGGCTCTCCCATCATTGAGAACACATTGACTACCGAGCGTTTTCTGCCGCAGGCGGATGCGTTTGTCCTGGTGACGAGCTATGAGAGTCCTCTTTCTGAAGAAGAAGACCGCATCCTGCATCGGATTCGCAATACGAATAAGAAGCTCTTTGTCGTGGTCAACAAGCACGACACAGTGGGCCAGCGTGAGCGGGATGAGGCGCTCAGTTTTGTAGCGGAATCTCTGGAGCGCTTTTCATTTTCAGATACGGCTCGAATGTTTTCCGTCTCTGCGCGGCAGGCACTGGAAGCGAAGCAAGCGCAAAACCACGAGCAATTGGAAGACAGCGGCATCCAGGTGTTTGAAAGAGAGCTGTTACGTTTTCTGACCGAAGAGCGCGCCCAGTCGTTTCTTGTGAATATGTATGAACGAACCATGACATTTCTGGTCCAGAGATCCAGGTCACAGGAGCATCCCGAGCACGAGACGTTCTATCAAGCGCTCATTGAACGATTCCGTGGTTTGCGGGAGACCGTCCTCGGTGCACCTAGTCAAGAGCAGGATGTGATGGCTCCCGGGGGACGGTCGGACGAGAATTCCTATCCCCTGCAGATCGACAGAAAGACCGGATGCCGAATTTGTGGATCGATTTTGGAGGCGATGTTCCGATTCCTGAGCAAGTACCAATATCAACTGACCGTCAACTCTGAGATACAGCAGGAACATGCCAGACGGGGCGGCTTTTGCACTCTCCACACCTGGCAATATGAAAGCATCTCTTCCCCCTATGGCGTATGCGTGGCCTATCCAGAACTTGCGCATCGTCTCGCAGCAGAACTCAAGGAATTCGCTGGCCAGATAGTTCATCGTGGCGAATCCGTAGAGAATATTCGCAGTCTACTGCCTACCGCAAAAACATGCCCTGTCTGCGAGGTCCGGCTAGAAGCAGAGAAAAGGGCGGTGGAAGAGGTTGCGGCGGCTGCGCAAGCCGCGACGTCAGACAATGCGCGCGTGCCAGCTTGTTGTCTTCCTCATCTGGTACTGGTTACGGATCTCCTGGGCGGCGTGGGAGAGCCCGCTCAGCGGCTGCTTGAATCGCATGCACGCCTTATGGAAAGAACCGCAGAAGATTTGCAGCGGTACGCGCTTAGGTACGATGCACTCCGTCGCTATCTGACCAGCGAAGAAGAGCGGCGCGCATCGCAGCTGGCGCTATTGCTGCTCGCGGGACATCGCAATGTAAGTGCGCCCTGGGTTATCGAATACGTTCTTTGATTGTCGCGATGGCTCCGCCACTAACGACGGCCCATGCGGTGATCGAGATATAAGACATGCGCCTTGATCTGGTCGCCCATCCTATACTTGGCCAAATGCGCCATCTTCACCATCTGAATGATGCTCCCCGGATTACCCTCGCTCCAGTCAACGAGCGAGTGTAGCGCATGTTCCAGATTGGAAGCCCAGAGCCCGATTTTTTCGGACTCCCTTTGCGCAAATTCCAGAGCAATGGAGGGAGTCAGATTCTTTATTTCCACGCGCTCCGAGCGATCCGCACACATCGGCAGTAGCGCCCCGATATCTTCCATGTGGGGGGTTCGGGCGGCAAAGAACACCGGAGTGCGACCGTAGTAGTTCATCTCCTTTACCATGCCGGTCACAATACGGGAGGGTCCGGAAAGGTGGTCGAGCACTAGCAGGAAAGGATACTGATCCAGTGCCCGCTGGATGATGCCTTTGAGAGAAGAAGTGCTCAGCGATTTCGGGTCTGGGGGTAGACGTAGATCTCGTTTTGACAGAGCTCGGAGGTCTTCAACGAGAGCCAGCATCATCTCGCGCGGCGAATGAGGCTGGCCTACATAGAGGGCGAACGGCTGGGTTTCTAGAAAGCGCTGCAACAAGCGCGTCTTCCCGACGCCTTCCGGGCCGAAGACCAGCATCGATTTCCTTCTGCGTGACTGATCCTGCAGCCGGGCCATCTCCTCCACCCGGTCGACGGCGGCTTGATACGGAGAAGCTGGCACGTGTTGAAGGACCGACTCAGCCACTGTCAACGTCCTATGCGACGCTTTTCTGCGTGAAGCGCTCATGACTGTGTTGAATGATTTCGCGGGCGGCCTGCCGGTTTTTCCAGCCCAGCACTTTAGTCCGCTTGCCCTCAAGGTCTTTGTAGATGGAAAAGAAATGTTCAACTTCAAGAAGGATGTGCGGTTGCACTTCGGTGTAATTCTGGATACCACTAAAACGTGGATTTCCAGTGGCACAGGCAAGAATTTTCTCGTCTCGTATGCCTTGATCCAGCATTTCGAAGAGTCCAATGGGCCGCGCATGATAGATGCAGCCCGGAAATGTCGGCGCATCGCCCAAGACGAGGATGTCTAAAGGATCTCCGTCCTCGGCAAGCGTCTGCGGCACGAACCCGTAGTCGCCCGGATAATGAACGGGCGAGTGGAGATTCCTGTCCAGGCGGAAGACATGCAGGTTCTTATCGTATTCGTATTTGTTAATACACCCCTGTGGAATCTCTATGACGGCAGTGACGACGTTCGGAGTTTGCGCCCCTATGGGAAGATCGAGGTAGTCGGTCATTTCCTGCTCCCTTGCAGTTTTAGAGCGGGAGCAAAAAGAAAACTCCTACGCTCAGGTAGGAGTCATCAGCCTTCCGTATGCGGAGGCGTTTTAGGGCGGATTCCTTCGCCATCAACACCCTAGTAGTAGCACAATCGAAACACAGTCGCAACCGGTATGCGCAGGACGTCTGAATCATGAACAATGCCGTGACGATACGCAGAAGCTGCTCCGATAGCACACTGAGTATCGAACGAGAAACGCGAGTGATTCAGACATGGAATCGTTCGATTGAAGTGGATTGAGCCGTCAGGAGAAACCATACAGTCCTGTGCTACATTGAGGGTGTCTCCGCTCAAAAGGGACAGGGTGATGGAATCCGCCCGCAACTGTCGGTCGAAATGAGCTGACTAATGACTCCTGCCGAATCAATCGGAGGAGTGCGAGTGAGTCCCATAAAAGCTACCGTTCTGCAGCAACGCATCTCGGGCAAAGATGTGAAGCGCAAGGCTGCCTTGAAATTCGTGCTTGCGATAGGCGTGGTCAGCCTATTTGCGGATTTCACCTATGAGGGTTCCCGAAGCATCACAGGGCCATTTCTCCAGATCCTCGGAGCAAGCGGAACCATCGTCGGAATCGTAGCCGGCCTGGGACAATTGCTGGGCTATGGGTTGCGATTCTTCTCAGGCCGAATCAGTGAGCGGACGGGAGAATTCTGGCCCATTACCTTCTTCGGCTACATCGTTCAGATGTCAGCCGTACCCCTGCTGGCTCTCGCAGGCAATTGGCGGATCGCGGCCCTGCTGATTCTGCTGGAACGAGTTGGAAAGGCAATCCGAAATCCCCCGCGCGACGTAATGCTGTCACACGCCGCAAAGGAGATGGGTTTCGGTTGGGGATTCGGCGTTCACGAGGCTCTCGATCAATGCGGAGCGCTGTTTGGCCCATTGCTCATCGCACTCATATTGGCACATCGAGGCGATTATAGGCTGGCTTTTGGAACACTAGCGGTTCCTGCGGGAATGACGTTGTTGCTGCTTTCGATCGCGAGGATGCTTTACCCCCGCCCTGAAGATCTGGAAGCGAAGGCGACAAGTGTACAGGCCAAAGAGCTGCCGTACACATTTTGGGTCTACCTGGCTGCCGCGGCTCTGGTATCCGTCGGATTCGCCGATTTCCAATTGATCGCCTTTCACTTCCAGAAAGACGCCGTCGTAAAAACGACATGGATCCCGATTTTTTACT
>Ga0335083_10007746_pt1 | contig 13224 bp, 12 predicted proteins | sample Lox_Sample_42_FD_206716 | JGI IMG/M metagenome (GOLD analysis project Ga0335083, IMG submission 206716) | Soil microbial communities from Loxahatchee National Wildlife Refuge, Florida, United States - Lox_Sample_4.2 | ecosystem: Environmental > Terrestrial > Soil > Wetlands | place: USA...
GCGTCGGGATGGAAAAGATCAGCTGGTCGGTGGTGGCACGCTGCATGACGTTGCCGTTCAGGCGCGTTTCCAGCGTGAGCACTTCGTTCTCGCCAATCTCGTCGGCCGTCACCAGCGTCGGGCCGAAGGCGCCCGTGGCCTCGAAGTTCTTGCCCGGACCCCATTGCGAGGTGTGCAGCTGCCAGTCTCGGATGCTGCCGTCGTTGTAGCAGGCGAAGCCGGCGACGTGGCTGAAGGCGCGATCCTCCGAGATGCGGCGGCCGCCCTTGCCGATGACCACGGCGATCTCGCCCTCGTAGTCGAGGCGGTCCGATTCCGGCGGCAGCAGGATCGGCTGCTGGTGGCCCACCTGCGAGGCGGCCACGCGCATGAAGATGGTGGGATTGTCGGTGCGCTGCTTCTTCGTTTCCTGCACGTGCTCGTCGTAGTTGAGGCCGGCGCAGAGGATCTTGTCGGGGTCCGCCACCACGGGGCGGTAGGCGTCGATATCCCGCAGGGCGAAGTCGGCGTCGGCGCGGACGGCCGCTTCGTTCAGGGCGTCGATGCCGTCGCGGCGCAGCGCGGCGCCGAGGTCGGACAGGCCCAGGCGGGCGCCGAGATCGACGACGCCTTGGTTGAGCACGGCGCCGAAGCTGTTCTTGCCTTGTCGCGAAAAGCTGAGGAATTGCATGGAAGTCTCCTGCTTGAAATTCAGGTTGGGGGTTTGGGAAATCTGGAAGTTGGTCAGGCCGCTGCAGCCGTGCTCGGCCCCTGCAGCCGCTCTGTCAGCGTGACGAGCAGCGCCTGCAGTTGCGCCATCGTCGATGCGGTGCCGAAGACGTAGCGGTCAGGGCGCGTCACGACGGCGGCGGCGCCGAGTTCGTCGAGCCATGCCAGCGTTTCGGGACTGTCGTCCTCGATCACGGTGACCGGATACGGTGCAAGGTGGCGCAGCGCATCGTGCTTCGCATTGCCCAGCAGGCCGGGCCTGGTCACGATGGCGAAGTCCTGCCGGGCGCGGCGGTCGAGGCGAGTGCCATCCCGCAGCGCGGGTTGTGCTGCCACCAGGCCGCTGGCAGTGGCGTCAAGCCGCAGGGCGCTGGCGCCCAGGCGCGGGCTCAGGCTGCGCATCTGGCGCGGCGCGGCGGCCAGCGTGCGGTCGCGTTCGGCGGCTTCCTGCGGATCGCGGGCCTGGATGATGCGGCCGAGCTCCACCGCCAGGCGGATGTACTCGCTGACGTGCGGCGCGCGCTCCTGCTGGTAGGTGTCGAGCAGCGTGTCCGCAGCGCCATGGCGGAGGACGGCGGCGAGCTTCCACGCGAGGTTTGCGGCGTCGCGGATGCCCGCGCAGAGGCCCTGGCCGAGGAAGGGCGGGGTCTGGTGCGCGGCATCTCCGGCCAGCAGCAGGCGGCCCATGCGCCAGCGCTGCGCCACCACCGCATGGAAGGTGTAGACGGCGGCGCGCTCCAGGTCGGCGTCCTCGGGGCCCATCCATTTTTCGATCAGGGACCAGACCGACTCGGGGCGCGCGATCTCGGCGGCGTCCTCGCCCGGCAGCAGCATGATCTCGAAGCGGCGCCGGTTGCCGACGCCGCGCACATAGGTCGCGGGCCGCGACGGGTCGCAGAACTGCACGCTGTGATCGCCGAGCACCGACCACGGGCGCTTGAGCAGGGCGTCGAACACGAGCCAGCGTTCGTGCAGCCCGAGGTCGGCCATCTCGCTGCCGATCAGGCGGCGCACCAGCGAGCGGGCGCCGTCGGCGCCGATGACGTAGGCCGCGTCGACGCTCTCGAGCATGCCGCAACTCAGGTCCTCGAAGCGGACCGTGACATGGCTCCCCTGGTCCTCGATGGCATAGACCTCGCAGCGCGAGCGCACCGAGACGTTGGTCTGGTCGGCCAGGAAGCGGCGCAAGGTGCGCTCCAGGTCCGGCTGGTGAAAGCGGTAGCTCAGGTGCCAGCCCTGCGGACCGATGCCGTCGGGACGCGGCCAGTCGACCAGCAACTGCCCGTCGGCATTGACGAACTTCATGCCGGTCGACACCAGGCAGTCCCGGTCGACTTCCTCCGAGATCCCGATCGCATCGAACACCCGCATGCATTCCGCATCGAAGTGCACCGCGCGTGGCAGCGGGTAGGGCGCGGCCTCGCGCTCCAGCACCGCCACCGTGAGTCCGTACCGGCTCAGGAGGCCGGCCACCGTGCCCCCGACTGGCCCCAATCCAATTACCGCGACGTCGAAAAGCATTTTGTCTCCGAATCGTTTGACTATCACAATGTGATAGCAGTATTCTTCGATAACCACGAGATTGTCAATGAAATCTTGATTACTATCAGGATTGGATATTCAAGGAGACGGATGATGCGCAAAGGTCTTTCTTTCAGCCATGTGGGCTTGTACGTGCGGGACCTGCCGGCGATGACGCGCTTCTACACGGAGCTGCTCGACTTCACGATCACCGATGCGGGCAAGCTGGACGGCCCCGCCGGCCCGGTGGAACTGACGTTCCTGAGCCGCGATCCGGCCGAGCACCACCAGATCGTGCTGGCCACGGGCCGTCCGGAGCACGTGCCGTTCAATGTGATCAACCAGATCTCGCTGCGGGCCGACAGTCTGGCCACGCTGCGCGACCTCCACGCGCGTATGGAGGCGGCCGGCGCCACGGACATCCACCCGATCACGCACGGCAACGCCGTGTCGGTCTATGCGCGCGACCCCGAGGGCAACCGTCTGGAGCTGTTCGTCGACACGCCGTGGTACGTCAGCCAGCCCATGCGCGTGCCGGTCGATTTCTCCGAGTCGGACGAGGTGCTGATGCAGCGGATCGAGGCGCATGCGCGCTCGCTGCCGGGCTTCGAGCCGCGCAGCGCGTGGCAGGCGCGCATGGCGCGAAAGATGGGGCTGGCGTGAACGCCGTCATGCAGACCATCGACGTCATTGCGATCGAGCGCGCCGAGCAGGCGCGCTGCGACGCCACGCTGGCCGGCGACCATGCGGCGCTCGGCGCGCTGCTGTCCGACGATCTGCTGTTCGTGCATTCGAGTGGCTACGTCCATGACAAGGCTGCCTATCTGGCGTTCCTGACGGAAGCAGTCAGGACCTTGCGCATCCAGCGGCCGGCGCCCCCCGCCTGCAAGCCGCTGGGAAATGCCGTGCTGGTGTCGGGGCCGGTCGACCAGACCCTCGAGCGGCGCGCCGACGGCAGCCGTGTCGAGGTCCGTGCCCACACCACGCAGGTATGGACGCCGACGGATAACGGCTGGTGTCTGCTGCACCAGCATTCCACGCGCCGCGCCGAATGACCCTACCCGGTTCAGCCATGACTTCCATCTCCAAGCCCACGCAGGCAGGCGATCATCTGGCCATCCACATCAGCGCGGCCGGCGGCCCTGATGTGCTGGCTTCACGCCGTGTACCCATCCCGCAATGCGGCCCTGATCAGGTCCTGATCGCCGTGACAGCCGCCGGCGTCAATCGCCACGACATCAACCAGCGCAGACGAGGGCCCGACTCGCTGCACTCCCCGATCCCGGGACTGGAGGTCTCAGGTCGCATTGCCGCCATCGGCGAGAACGTTCGTGGCCTGCAACCAGGCGATGCCGTCTGCGCGCTGGTCGACGGCGGCGGGTATGCCGAATTCGCGCTCGCGCATCACGGACAGGTCTTGCCCGCGCCGCCTGCCATCGCCCTGCAGGATGCCGCCGCATTGCCTGAAGCGTTGTTCACGGCGTGGCACAACTTCTTCGACGTGGCCCGACTCGCGCCGGGCGAGCAGGTGCTGATCCATGGCGGGACCAGCGGCGTCGGCACCATTGCCATCCAGATGCTGCGGTCCATGGGCTTCACCGTCTACGCTACCTGCGGCAATGATGAAAAATGCGCCATCGCCGAAGGGCTGGGCGCGCGGGGGGCGTTCAACTACCGCAGCAGGCCGTTCGAGCAAGGCGCGCTGGAAGCGACTGAAGGGCGGGGTGTCGACGTCATCCTCGACATGGCGGGCACGCAGTATGGACACCAGAACGTCGCCGCACTGGCGCGCCGGGGACGGGTCATCCACCTGTCGCCGGGAAGCGGAAGCGACCTGGGCATCCCGCTGCGCGAGCTCATGCGCAAGGAGGGCGTCGTCACGGGATCGCTGCTGCGCCCGCTGCCCGACAGGCGCAAAGCGGAGATTGCAGCCAGTCTCAAGGCAAGGGTCTGGCCGCTGCTCGGCAAGGAGATCGTTCCGTTGATCGCCGCGAGATATGGGCTTGCCGACGCGCCGTTGGCGCATGCAAGGCTGGAAGGGGGCGAGTTGGCGGGAAAGATCCTGCTGGATGTCGGGACTCGCTGCAATTAACGGGACGGTCCCGGACCGGCGAGGGCGATGCGGTCTGCGACCCATCGCCGTGGCGCCCTACCTGATACTGGCGCGACGGTCAGCCCGACGGGCGGGCTGACGATCCACTGGTTCCGGTCGGGCGACTGCGCGGTCACAACATCGACTTCCCCTGCGCCAGGATCTTGTCGCAGACCTGCTTCGTGACCTCGGCCTTCAGGCCCGATTGGGTCAGGTCGAGTTGGTTGCCGCTGCCCGTCGACAGGATGCCACGCGAGCCGCTGGTATAGCCGGTGTCCTGCGTGCCGCCGGACACCGAGCCGAGCAATTTGTCTTTCACCGCCGACGTCGCGGAATCGGCGTTCAGGTAGTTGTTCTTCATGCAGAACTCGATCACCCCGGCGACGTTGCCTGTCGAACCCGACGTGATCGACGACGGCGCCAGGCCGAGACTGCCGAGCGCACCAGCCGCGCCCCCTTGGCCGCCGCCCAGCGGTGACGACTTCAGCATGTCGCCGAGTTGGGCGTTGGCCATGCCGGAGAGGACGGCGAACGAGGCCGGGACGGCCAGCAGCGCCACGCGGCGCAGCGCGGCGTGGAAGAAAGACGATGCCATGTGAGGACTCCTTGTGCGGTCATGCCGTGAATGGCGCCTTCCACTATAGGGCGGCTGGCGCGGAGTCCCATCTGAACGTTTTCGGGCGGGGCGGGTGTGGGCGCGGAGCCGGAACCGGAACCGGAACCTTTGCGGCCACGCCAGCCTGTCGGCGGACAGGAATACAATACCGGCCCGCCCCCTGTCTCCCCGAAGCCATTCATGCTCACCCGCACCCAGCACCGCCTGCTCGCCGTCGTCGCCGTTGCCGTGCTGGGCGTGCTGTGGTTCGTCGGCAATGACACCTCGCGCGACGCGATGCTGGAGTCGCTGCCCGCGTCGGCGGTGCAGGCGGCCAGCGCGGTGCGCGGGCTGCCGCGCAATGGCACGCTCGACCCGATCAGCATCGATCCCGCACGGCCCGGCGATCCGCTGCCGCAATACCAGGCGGACCAGATCCTCGATGACTATCGCGACAACAACGGCGCGGCGGACGACCGCTACCTCGGCCAGTACTTCATCGTGGAAGGCGTGGCCAGCGGCGTGCGGCGGGAGGGCGAGGAGGTATTCGTCGACATCCGCACCGACGATCCCGATGTGACGGTGCGCGCCTCACTGCTGCCCCGCCAGATCTGCGGCCCGGCGGGACGGACGTGCGAGGTGGAGACCCGCGCCACCATGGTCCGGCGCGGCCAGAAGGTGGCCGTGGAATGCAATGGCGCGGGATGGGCCGACGGCGTGCCGCGGTTGAGCGACTGCCTGTTGCGGGGCGGCGCCAATTGATTGCCGCGTGACCTTCCTACTCCGGCAAGGCGAGGTCCGCGACTACCGCCGCCAGGAAGCGCGCCGCTTCGCCGCCGGTCACCACGCGATGGTCGAAGGTCAGGCTTAGCGGCATGATCCGGTGGACGGCCGGCACGCCGTGGGCGGCCACCACCTCGTCGCGGATGCGGCCGGCGCCGAGGATGGCCACCGTGGGCGGCATCACGATCGGCGCCGCGTAGCGCCCGGCGATCATGCCGAAGTTCGACAGCGTGATGGTGTTGCCGCGCATTTCCTCCGGCGCGATGGTGCGCGCCCGAATGTCGGCGCGCATGCGGTCGAGCCCGTTGCGCAGGTCCGCCGCATCGCGGTTGCCGACGTTGCGCAGCACCGGCACGAACAGCCCCTCGGGCAGGTCGACGGCGATGCCGACGTCGATCTTCTTCAGCACGTGGCGCTTGCCGGTCTGCCCCTCATACCACGCGTTCAGGCCGGGCTCGACGTGACACCCGGCGACGAGCGCACGCACCAGTCGGATGGTGACGTCGTGCGTCCCCTGCCATGCGTGGATATCGGCATCGTCCATCACGGTTGCTGCCGCCACTTCATGCTGCGCGCGCGCCATGTTCTGCGCCATCGCCCGCCGCACGCCGCGCAGGACTTCGGCCGGGCCGATCTCCGCGAGCGTGGAAGCGACGCGCTCCACGTCGGCTGCGGTCACCACGCCATCCGGCCCGGACGGGTTTGCCATCGCCAGGTCCACGCCCAGCCGCCGGGCGAGCGCGCGGACCGCCGGCGTGGCCTTGATGCCCGCCCCGGCGCCCGCGCCGAGCGGCGCGGCGGCTTCGGCCACCACCCGCGTGCCGACCTTGACCGCGCCCACCACCGTGCCGGCATCGGCGTCGTCGCCCGCGCCTTCGAACGCGGCCAGCGGCGCGCCGAGGTGGACGATGTCGCCGGCCTGCGCGAACAGCTTGCCGACGGTGCCGGCATAGGGGGAGGGGATTTCCACGATGGCCTTGGCCGTTTCTACCGACAGCAGCGGCTGGTCGGCGGCCACGGTGTCGCCCACGCTCACGTGCCAGGCCACGATCTCGGCCTCTTGCAGGCCTTCGCCCAGGTCGGGCAGCTTGAAGACTCTCATCGTTGCGCTATCTCGGGTTGTCGCGTCAATCGGAACTCGATCGGACCTCGATCGGACCTCAGGCGGCCAGGGCCTTGCGTACCGCGTCGACGATGCGCGCCACGCTCGGCAGGTAGGTGTATTCCATGCGCGCCAGCGGCACCACGGTGTCGAATCCGGTCACGCGCTGCACGGGCGCCGCGAGCGAGTACAGGCCGGCATCGGCCAGGCCCGCGGCAATCTCCGCGCCGAAGCCCGCTGTGCGCGGCGCCTCGTGCACGATCACGCAGCGGCCGGTGCGGCCCACCGATTCAAGGATGGTCTGCATGTCGAGCGGCTTGAGCGTGGCCACGTCGATCACGGCGGCGGACACGCCCTCCTCGGCCAGCTGGTCCGCTGCCGCCAGCGTCTCCTGCAGCATCGCGCCCCAGCTCACCAGCGTGATGTCGCTGCCGTCGCGCAGGGTGAAGCAGGCATCCAGCGGCAGGGTGGCGCCGTCGTCGGCGACCTCCTGCCGGAACAGCCGGTAGAGTCGCGTCGGCTCCAGGAAGATCACCGGATCGGGATCGTTGATGGCCGCGAGCAGCAGCCCATAGGCGCGCGCCGGCGACGAGGGGATGACCACGCGGATGCCCGGCATGTGGGCGAACATGGCTTCCGGGCTTTCCGAATGGTGCTCGGGCGCATGGATGCCGGCGCCGAACGGTGCGCGCACGACCATCGGGCAGCCCAGCCGCCCGCGCGTGCGATGCCGCATGCGTCCGGCATGGTTGATGATGTGGTCGATGATCGGGTAGATGAAGCCGGTGAACTGGATCTCGGCCACCGGCTTGAGCCCCATCGCCGCCATGCCGATGGCGGCGCCCGCGATGCCGCTTTCGGCCAGCGGGGTGTCCATCACGCGCTGCGGCCCGAAGCGCGCCTGCAGCCCGGCGGTGGCGCGGAAGACGCCGCCGTTGACGCCGATGTCCTCGCCGAGCAGCAGCACGTCGGGATCGTGCTCCAGCGCGTAGCCCAGCGCCTGGTTGACTGCTTCGACCAGCGTGATTTCAGCCATGGTGTGCTTGCTCCGCTCTTGTCCGTCGATGCAGGTCAGCCGTGCACGGTCGCATAGCGGCGCGCCGTGGCCAGTTGTTCCTGCAGCGCCGCCGGCATGCTTGCGTAGAGGCAGTCGAACATGGCGGCGGGGTCCGGTGGCGGCAGCGCGAGATAGGCCTCCACGGCCTGCGCCACCTGCTGCGAGCATTCCCTGACGAGCGCTTCCTCGCGGCCGGCATCCCACACGCCAAGCTTCACCAGGTGCTCGCGCAGGCGAAGCAGCGGCTCGGCCTGCCAGTGCGCCTTGACGTCGGCCTCGTCACGATAGCGCGACGCGTCGTCTGCCGTGGTGTGGTCGCCGAGCCGGTAGGTGACGGCTTCGATCAGCGCCGGGCCGTCGCCGGCACGGGCGCGCTCGATGGCTTCGCCGACCCTGTGCCGCACCGCGACGATGTCGTTGCCGTCGATCTGCTCGCCCGGAATGCCGGCGGCGATGGCCTTCTGCGCGAGGGTTTGCGCGACGGTCTGCCGGCTGCGCGGCATGGAAATCGCCCACTGGTTGTTGTTGATCACGATGACCAGCGGCACGTGCCACGCCCCCGCCATGTTCATGCCCTCGTAGAAATCGCCCTTCGAGGTGCCGCCGTCGCCCAGCAGGCAAACCGCCACGCGCGGTTCGGCGCGCAGCTGGAAAGCATAGGCGACGCCGGCCGCATGGCACACCTGGGTACCGATCGGCACGCAGTTGGCGAAGTCGTGCGGCGCCGCCGCAAATCCGCTGCCGCGCTCGTCGCCGCCCCAGTACAACAGGCTCTCGGTCATGGTGACGCCCCGCACAAACTGCGCGGCGTGGTCGCGGTACGACGGCACCAGCACGTCCTCGGGCCGCATGGCGCTGGCCACGCCGACCCCCACCGCTTCCTGCCCGAGCGCCGACGCAAAGGTGCCGATCTTGCCCGTGCGCTGCAGGGCGATGGCCTTCAGGTCGAACTGGCGGGTCAGCATCATGGCCCGGTAGAGCGGCAACAGCGCGTCCGGATCGCTGGCGAGGGGAGGGGGAGGTGAGGAAGAAAGCGGTGAAGCGCCTGGCGGGTCCAGGTACCGGGTATAGCCGATGTCGAAGCTCGCAACCGTGCCCATATGCAGGTCTCTCGATGTGCGTGTCTGCGATCTTGCCTGCCTTGTGAGCGGGCAGGATCCTGTCGGGTCATGCAACCAGTCTAGGGCATGGGCGCGGAAGCGGGCGCGGCAAAGTGGCGTCTATGTTGCCTGATGCACGCGGGTGCAGGCCGGCGCCGATTGGCAGCCTGCCGTCGCGCCGCCATCGGGTGCGTGGACGATGCCAGACGTCTGGCGTCGATCGGCTCAGGGCGAGCGACATTGAAACGATCGGCCACTATGCAACCGGCAGTCCGATCGATCAGACCGCACGGCGCGAGGGAGTCCTCCGGAATGCTGCTGACGAACTCGGCGAAATCGCGATCAGGGCGCCGACCCTTCCGGCGCCCGGGCGAGGGCGATTCAGGGCTTCGGTTGAGGCGTGCTGGAGAAGCCAAGCCGCTTGTGCGAGCCATCGCAGAAAGGCTTGTTCTCGGAATGGCCGCACCGGCACAGCCAGACCTGGTCGCCTTCGAATGCAAAGACGGCGCCTGCCGGGGTGACGATCCTGACAGGACCCTTTATGCGGTAGGGACCGTTGTCCTGTACCGTAACCGTGACAATGGTGTCGTCGTCCATGATGTCCCCATGCTGTGACGGTGGCGACGCTGCCGCCATGCGGCAAGTGGTCATCGCCATCCTCTGTCAGTCCAGTCTATGTCAGATGTGCGCCGGAGGATGTGGCGGGCGGTCACCCCAACGTCAGCCCCGCATGCGCCAGCAACTCGCGAAAGACAGCCAGCCGCGCATCGCCGGTCTGCGCCAGCGTTTCGCAGACATGCATGTGCTTGCTCATGTCGCTGTGTCCGCGCAATGCCTCCTCGCACTCGTGCTCCGATATTTCCAGATGCACGCCGGTGAGGATGGCGCGGCCCTTGCCGACCGGTGAACTGACGATGGCGGGCGGCGTGCCTTCCATGCCCGTGTAGACGGCCAGGACCTGCTCGTGGGCGTCAGGCGCATCGCCGAAATCGAAGAGACAGCCGCCGTGGTAGTGCGTATAGAGCGACATGGGCGCTGCGCTCAGCCGGTCGGTGGTGCGGATCTCCACCGCGGCGGTGGTGCGCGGTGTCCCGTCATAGAGAGCACCGCCGGTAAGCTCGGGCAGCGAACCCACCGCGACGGCATCGACAAAGCTCAGTTCACGCGGGCCGCAGATGGCGCCGCGGGTGCCGGCATGAAACGCGAGTTCGCGGCACGCGTAGTAGGCGCCGGCGCAGATCCCGAGATAGACGCCACCCGCCTCGACGAAGCGCCGGATGCGCGCGTTGGGGGCGCCGTTCAGCGCGGCGCAATAGGGCAGGTCGGCGCCGCCGGGCATGACGAACATCACCGCGTCCTCGAAGAGCGTGTCGTCGTCGCGGATGTCGGCAGCCATGATGGCGCGCATTTCGTAGGCGCCGGCATGAAGCTGCTGCCCGATGGTCCGCATCAGGCAGGCGGTCCAGTCGGAGGCGCCCTCATCAATGTAGGTGAGGATCTGGGGTCTTGTCATGCTGGTCTGTCACGGGCTGGTGCCAGTTCGCGGGAAAAAGGCCGGGTGGCGCCTCCCGCAAGCCGGGACTCAAAGCCTATCAGGGAATGGCGGGCCAATGCGAGGGGGGGCGAGGGAGTGCCGCAGCGCCACAGGTTGACCTCTTGGGCGAACCGCATCACGTTCGCCTCGATCGCGCGGCTGCGTTACCCAGCACCAATTCCCGAACTAGCTCCCGCAGGCATGGATCAGGAACTCCCGCAGCGCATCGGCGGGCTTCTCGAGCTTGCGGCCCGGCTGCCACAGCATGCCGACTTCCATGTCGGGCACCGCATTGGCAATCGGCCGCGCCTCGATCTGCCTGCCCTCCAGCGACCACGGCCGGTACACCACGTCGGACAGCACGGTCACGCCGAAGCCGTGCGCCACCAGTCCGCGCAGCGCTTCCATCGAACTGGTGCGGAAGGCGACATTGGGCGCCAGCTTCTGGCTGCGCCAGTAGCGCAGCGTGGATTCCTCCGCCTCGTCCACGGTGATGAGGATGTAGGGGTAGGCGGCAATGTCGCGCAGCGATGGCTGTTCGATGGCCAGAAGCGGATGGTTGGCCGACGTCCACAACTGGCGCCGCGAGCGCATCAGCGTGTGGCGGGCAAATCGCTTCGGCTCCGAGAGATTGGAGAGCAGCGCGATGCCCAGCTCGATCTCGCCCGCCAGCACCGCCTGCTCGATGCCGGGGCGGTCCATGTCGTGGAGGTCGAACTCGATGTCCGGATAGTTGGTCCGGAAGCGCGCCAGCAAGCCGGGCAGGAAGTAGCCGAGCACGGTGTAGGAGGCGGCCAGCCGCACGCTGCCCCGCAGTCCATGCACTTGGAAGCGTGGCTCGCGCAGGGCGTCCTCGACCGAATCGAGGATCTGGCGCGCGTGCTGGTAGAACAGGTGGCCCTCGGCGGTCAGCGCCACGCCGTGCGGCTGGCGCTCGAACAGGCGTACCGCCAGCCGTTGTTCCAGCGCCAGCACGGCGTTGGTAATGGCCGATTGCGACACATGCTCGGCCGTGCCGGCCATCGAGAACTGGCCGGTCTCGGCCGCCGCGACGAAGTAGCGGAACTGCCGCAGCGTGACTTCCTTGGCAAGCCTTCCCGGCGTCTCGCCAGCCTTGGCCATGATCGTCTCCTCGCTATGTGTTTTTCGGATATCAGGTCTTTGAATTCGTGATTTTACGATGTGGGCGTCGCTTCCTACACTGCCCGGACAAGAAGCATCCCGGAGACAGCGATCGTGAATGCCCCACTACCCCCCGCCCTGCGCGAAGCCCTGGCCAACGCCAGCCTCGACGACAAGTACACCCTCGACAAAGGGCGCGTCTACCTGAGCGGCACCCAGGCGCTGGTGCGCCTGCCCATGCTGCAAAAGGCGCGCGACCGCGCCGCCGGTCTCAATACGGCCGGCTTCATCTCCGGCTACCGCGGCTCGCCGCTGGGCGGCGTGGACCAGGCGCTGTGGAAGGCCAAGACGCATCTGGCGGCCAGCGACGTGGTGTTCCAGCCGGGCGTCAACGAAGACCTCGCCGCGACTGCCGTGTGGGGCAGCCAGCAGGTCAATCTGTTCCCCGGCGCCACGCGCGACGGCGTGTTCGCCATGTGGTACGGCAAGGGACCGGGCGTGGACCGCTCGATCGACGTCCTCAAGCACGCCAACTCGGCCGGCTCGTCGCGCCACGGCGGCGTGCTGCTGCTGGCCGGCGACGACCACGCGGCCAAGTCCTCGACGGTGGCGCACCAGTCCGAACACGTGCTGCAGGCCGCCGGCATTCCGGTGCTGTATCCGTCCAACGTGCAGGAATACCTGGACTACGGGCTGCACGGCTGGGCCATGAGCCGCTACTCGGGCCTTTGGGTGTCCATGAAGTGCGTGACCGACGTGGTGGAGTCGACCGCCTCGGTCGACATCGACCCGGACCGCGTGCAGATCGTGTTGCCGGATGACTTCGTCGTGCCGGAGGGCGGCCTCAATATCCGCTGGCCGGATACGCCGCTGCAGCAGGAAGCGCGCCTGCTCGACCACAAGTGGTATGCCGCGCTGGCCTATGTGCGGGCCAACCGGCTCAACCGCGTCGTGCTCGACTCGCCCAATGCGCGCTTCGGCATCATGACGGCCGGCAAGGCCTATCTCGATGTGCGGCAGGCGCTGTCTGACCTCGGCCTCGACGACGAGACCTGCCGGCAGATCGGCATCCGCGTCTACAAGGTGGGTTGCGTGTGGCCGCTCGAGGCGCACGGTGCGCGCGAGTTCGCCACCGGGCTGGAAGAGATCCTGGTGGTGGAGGAGAAGCGCCAGATCCTCGAATACGCGCTCAAGGAAGAGCTGTACAACTGGCGCGAGGACGTGCGGCCCAAGGTCTTCGGCAAGTTCGACCAGCGCGGCAACGACGGCGGCGAATGGTCGGTGCCGCGCGGCAACTGGCTGCTGCCGGCGCACTATGAGCTGTCGCCCGCATTGATCGCCAAGGCCATCGCCCGGCGGCTGGAGCATTTCGACCTGCCCGGCGAAGTCCGGGCGCGCATCGCCGCGCGCGTGGCGCTGATCGAGGCGAAGGAGCGCGAGGCTGCCCAGCCGCGTATCGCGGTCGAGCGCAAGCCGTGGTTCTGCTCGGGCTGCCCGCACAACACGTCCACCCGCGTGCCGGAAGGCTCGCGCGCGCTGGCCGGCATCGGCTGCCACTACATGACCCTGTGGATGGACCGCAATACCGACACCTTCAGCCAGATGGGCGG
>Ga0335083_10007747_pt1 | contig 13223 bp, 9 predicted proteins | sample Lox_Sample_42_FD_206716 | JGI IMG/M metagenome (GOLD analysis project Ga0335083, IMG submission 206716) | Soil microbial communities from Loxahatchee National Wildlife Refuge, Florida, United States - Lox_Sample_4.2 | ecosystem: Environmental > Terrestrial > Soil > Wetlands | place: USA: Florida...
GTGGGGGCCACCATCGTTTCCAGAGATGTCTGGAACAAGATCCCGGCGGATCAGCGGGTGTTGATGCTCGCGTCCGCGCGCAAGTCGGGCGAGGCGCTGAAGAAAGATATCCGCGACCAGGGGGACAAGGCGATCGTCACCATGACTAACGGTAAACCGGGCCAGCGCTCCACACGGTTGACGGTGACGCATCTCGACGCAGCCGCGCTGGCCGAGTGGCGCCAGCAGACCGAAGCCATCTATCCCAGGATGAAAGGCAAAATGGTGCCGGCGGATTTGTTCGACGAGGTTCAGCGGCTGCGGGATGAGTATCGTGCTCAGCATCGGAGCGGCGGGCCGGCAACGGCCGGCGGCAAAGCGAAATGACCAAAGCCAGAAGACTGCTCGGCAATTCCGAAAGAGGCGTTGCCGTCGCCGCCATCTCGCTGGCGTCGGTGCTGCCCATCGTGGCGATGGTGACGCGGCTGGCGGGGGTGCGCGGCGTTCCGGGCTCGGCGGTCTTCGTCCAGCAGTTGACGCTATGGGTGGCCTTCCTGGGAGCGGCGCTGGCGGCATCGGGCGATGGGTTGCTCGGGGTGTCGGCCAATACCTTCCTGTCGGAAAAGCAGGCAGGCAAGGCGAGGGTGTTCGCGTGCGGCCTGACGGCGGCGATTGGAGGCAGCCTGTTCTGGGCCAGCGCGCAGTTCGTGGCGCAACAACGGGAGCAAGGAAAACTGCTGGCGCTGGATATTCCCGTGTGGGTGCCGGCGCTGGTAATGCCGATCGGGTTCCTGCTGATCACGGTTCGCGCGATACGCGGAGCCGGCCCGAGTTTCCGCCACCGATTGGCGGCGGCGCTGTTCGTGCTGGCGCCGCTGGCGCTGGCGGCAGGCGCAATTCCGGCGAATTCGACGGCCATGTGGGTGGGAATCGGCGTGGTGATTGGAGGCGCGGTTTTGGGGCTGCCGATCTTCGCGACGCTGGGAGGCATCGCCCTGCTGCTGCTGTGGAAGGTCGGACAGCCGGCAGTAGATGTTCCCGACAATGCGTATTCGCTGATGGTGTCGGAAGTGCTGCCGTCTTTGCCGCTCTATACGCTGGCCGGCTATATTCTGGTCGAGGGCGGAGCCAGCACGCGGCTGCTTCGGGTATATACGGCGCTGTTCGGCTGGATGCCGGGCGGGCTGGCCATCACCACGGCGGTGGGCTGTGCGATCTTCACCTGGGCGGGGTCCGGCGTCACCATCGTGTCGATGGGCGGATTGCTGCTGCCGATGCTGATCAAGGCGCGCTACAGCGAACGATTCTCGATCGGGCTGATCAATGGTTCGGGCTCTCTGGGACTTCTCTTCCCGCCGAGTCTGCCGGTGATTTTGTACGCCATATACGCCAAGACAGTGCAGATCGACACGCTGTTTGTCGGCGGTTTCGTTCCGGGACTGCTGATGGTGCTGATGGTATCGGCTTGGGGAGTCCGCCAAGGCGTCAACAGCGGCGCGGTCCGGCTGCGGTTCTCTTTCGCCGAAGCGCGGCGTGCATTGTGGGAGGCCAAGTGGGAGTTGGCGGTGCCGGTGATCGTGATTGTCGGGCTGTTCGGCGGATTCGGCACGATGGTGGAGGCTGGGGCGATCGCGGCCGTGTACTCCTTCATCGCCGAATGCTTCATCCTGCGGGGATTTTCGGTGCGGCGCGATTTTCCGCGGATCGCGGTGGAGTGCGTGACCGTGGTCGGCGGGGTGCTGTTGATCATCGGCGTGGCGAAAGGACTGACTTACTATCTCGCCATTCAGGATGTCCCCGGGCTTCTCGCCAGTTGGGTGGAGGTGCACATCCAGTCGAAGTATGTATTCCTGCTGCTGCTCAATATCGTGCTTCTGATCAAGGGATCGTTCATGGACGTTTTCTCCGCCATCATCGTGATGGTGCCGCTGATCCAGCCGATCGCCGCGCGTTTTGGAATCGATCCGGTGCAGATGGGGGTGATTTTCCTGGCGAACCTGGAGCTGGGCTATCTCACACCGCCGATCGGCATGAACCTGTGCCTCTCGGCGTACCGATTCAAGCAGCCCATGACGGCGGTCTACCGGGCGACATTTCCGTTTTATCTAATCCTGCTGGGCGGGGTTCTGCTGATCACGTATGTGCCGGCCTTGACCATGGAACCCGTGAGATGGCTCTTCCATTGACCCGTCACAGGAAACTCGGCGCGGGAATCCGGGCACTCGCATGGTGGCCGGCACTTACTAAAACTCGGTCTCGAGGCCGCGATTCTTCGGGAGCGGATCCGAATCCTGGCAGGCATCCCAGATGGCCCGCAACTGGCACACCTCGTCGACCGTGAGGAACTGGATGCTCCCCAACATTCGCACAAACCGCTTCCTGCGATGGAACGAATCAAAGACACTGACGAACCCCATCATAAAGACAATGGAGTATAAGGCACAATAGTGAGCCATGGTTCAATTACCCCCGGCTGTAAGTTTCAAGGAAAAAGACTAATGATTGAAGTCCTTCAAGTACCATGGACCAGGCTAGTAAGGTTTGATAATAACTGAAGTTAGCACGCCCTCACTAACTGATGATAGCAATCTGCCGGGTCCCGCGGCCGCGGCGAAGCGCGCAGGTAAAGCGAGCGTTTCATTTCATACCCCGCAAAAGAGGGTCAGGCGCCCCGCAGAGTTTCCAGACGGGCGGCACCCGGTCATTGATAGGCTACAGAGATGCACTCGATCTCTCTGCCATTGGGTATTCTCCTGGTTGGATCCGCCGGCAGCGCCAGTACTCTGGTGTTCCGGCTGCTGGACCGATGGGAGCGGAAACGCGATTGAGACGGGCAGCCGCGTCAGCGGATCACGGTCCGCAAGAGGGCACTTAGTCCATTCCAGAGTATCTGCACTCCGATACAGACAAGAATAAACGACGAGATGCGGATGATGACGTTCATGGCCGAGTCGCCGAGCGTGCGGCCAAGGCGTTCGGCAAAGCGGTAGCTCAAGTAAATGGAAGCGGCGATGAGCAGCGAACCGAGCACCATGCCGACGATCAGGGACCAACGCCACTCCGAGCCTTCCCTGCGGTTCGCGCCGACGGCAATTGCCACGGAGATCGACCCCGGTCCCACCGTCAGAGGCAGCGTCAACGGATAGAAGGCCTGGCGCGAGTAGTCGCTCTCTTTGCATTCGCGCGAACTGCTGGAAGCGCCGTCTTCATCGCCCGACTGCCGCAGGAGCGCCCAACCGGTGGAGATCACGACCAACCCTCCGCCCACCTGGACCACCGGAAGCGAAATGCCAAAGAACGCCAGGATATGCGTGCCAATGAAGATCGAGGTCAGGATGAGAATCAGGCCGTTGAAGGCGATCATCCGGGCCAAGGTGGAACGTCCGTGATTCGACAGGCCACGGGTGAGTGACAGAAAAATCGGAGTGTTGCCGATCGGATTGACGATCGGAAACAGGGCGCCGACTACCAGGAGGGTGTTCTTGAGAAGATCACTCATCTATTAGAGTGTCTTCGATCGCGAACCGCGGCACAATCTTGCCGGGAAGCATCCAAACGAACGCCGGAGAGTTGCACCCACCCCGCGGGCAAGCCCGCCCAAGGGCGCAGGCGAGGCGGGTCTATTCGAAGGGTTGCAGCAGACAACGCCGGACCTGTTCCAACCGCCGGCAGTCCGGGCAATTTGCCTGGCAACTGGAGGCGTGATGGAGCAGATAGTCGATCTGCTCCCACAAGACAGCATCGACCGGCGCGGCCGCGACATAACGGCCCTTTTTCAGTGCCGGAACGGCTTCGTGCGTCTGCAAACTCGTCGATGAGGAAGATCGCTCCATAAATCCCTCCATTTCCAATCGGCCGGGCCCAACCGGGTGGCCGTCCGATGGCCTCGCCGCATAGAAAGGCACGCGACGAGCCAACGATTGGCCGTTCATTTCTCGGAAGTTAGCCGTCGCGGCCCAGGGTCGCTCGAAAGAAGCTCGTTTACACCTGTCCACCGGGTGGACATTTCCATCAGGACACTTACGAGGTGATCCCCTGAATCCGCGACGCTGCAACAAATGGGACGCAACCGAGAAGAACGGACGGTTGCGCCCCCAGAGGCTCCTTTTCGTTTTGAGTTGCTCCTCCTGCAACTCGCCCGACTAAAGTGGATTATGAGCCTGGCCCCGATCTTGAGACAGTCCTTCGCGTACTGCGACGCGGTACCAAGCAACCTATCAGCGGGCGGCTGTTCACCATCATCGATATGCCTCCGGCGCGCGAACAATGGAGTAGCGCGACTGAAGGAACGTAACGATATCGGCCAACTGCCGGACGGTCATCCGCTCATCGTAATGCGGCATGCGGGATTTGCCGCCGGCCGTAACCTGGTTCTTCGGATAGGGAGCCAAATCGTACGACGGGTAAATGATCGAGGTCGCCAGGTAAGCGTCGCTCAATGGCGAATCGACCAGGCCGCCGAGCGAAACCGGGACCGGCGGTTGCACCGTAGGCTTCGGCAGGTCCGCGCCGGCAACTGAGTGGCAGGAGTTGCATCCGAGGTCCAGAAAAGCCTGTCTGCCTCGCTCGATATCGCCGTCCGGCGGCAAATGAAACGCTGCCGCGGAATGGCGGTTGGACGTACAGGCGGCACAGACCATGGTCAGCGCCGCCGCAATCAGGAGTCTGAAACGGAATTGCATGATTCACCTCCCTTTTGACCACCTGCAATCGAGTGGTCTGGAAACCAGCACATTACTCCAGCACGTGGATGTTCCTCCTGGCGCAGATCTCCTTCAGGATCGACGGCCACACGCTGACAGTCACTTCGCCCAGGTGGGCCTTGCGCAGGAGCAGCATCAACGTCCGCGATTGTCCGATTCCGCCGCCGACGGAGAGCGGGATCGTATTATTCAGGATCCCCTGATGATAGGGGTACTTCAGGAAATCGAGTTGTCCGGTCAATTCGAGCTGTTTCTGAAGCGCCGGGCCATCCACGCGAATCCCCATGGATGACAACTCGTGGCGCCGCCGGGTCACCGGATTCCACACCAGGATGTCGCCGTTGAGGCCGTGGCAGGGCCGGCCATCAATCGACTTGGTCTCGGTGCACCAGTCGTCGTAGTCCGCCGCGCGCATCTCGTGCGGATAGCCGTCCTTCAAAGTCCAGCCGATGCCGATGATGAATACCGCCGGGCATTCCTGCAACACCGCCGTCTCGCGCTGTTTGCGGGGCAGGTCGGGATACATGTCCAGGATGTCTTCGGCGTGCAGGAATGTCAGCCGTTGGGGCAGCCGCGGGTATTTGCCGTCGCACAACGGCGGAAACTGCACGCGCAGAAACTCTTCGGTATCGACGATGACCTTCCAGATGCGACTGACGATTTCTTTGAGAAATTCCAGGTTGCGATCTTCGGGGCGGATGGACCGCTCCCAGTCCCACTGGTCCACGTAAACACTATGGTCGTGGTCGAGGAAGTAGTCCTTGCGCACCGCGCGCATGTCGGTGCACAGGCCCTCGCCGGGCGCCATTTCGAAACGCTGCAGAGCCGTGCGCTTCCACTTGGTGGCCGCCTGCACGATCTGGGCATCGATGGGATGCACATTGCGATCGTTGGAAATGTGGAATTGGATCGGCGTCCGCGACCCATCGCGGTCGAGGTAATCGTTCACGCCGCTTTCCGAATCCACGATCAGGGGGACGGTCACCATCATGAGGTTGAGCGCCCTGCAAAGACCCTCTTCAATGAAATTCTTGGCCGCAAAAATCGCCTTCTGCGTCTCTTTCGGACCCAGCAGGGAGCAGTAGTCCTGAGGCAGGACTTTCTCCAATTCGACGTAGTCGCCGATGCCGGGACCCGCGAGATCCGCCCGCTTATCGAACATGAAATTTCACCTCTCGCCTAATATGAAAGCACAAATACAAGACATCGGCATCCGAATATGCTATGTGTAAATCGGCTGCCAAGGAGAAGCCGAATCATGAGCGATCGAGCCGCCGTTCTTCGGGCCGCCCTGGAGCGCAGACAGGCCCTGGTGGCGCCGGGATGCCACGATGCATTGAGCGCCAAAATCATCGAAAGCGCCGGATTCGAAGCCATGCAGATCAGCGGGTTCGGCCTCGCCGGGAGCCTCCTCGGCAAGCCGGATGTCGGGCTTGTGGATATGAAAGACATCCTCGATATCACCGGCCATATCGTCCGCGCTGTGTCCATTCCGGTGATGGCTGACATCGACACCGGAGGCGGCAACGCGCTGAATGCCGCCGCCATTACGGAACGCTTGATCGAAATGGGCGTGGCCGGAGTGAATATCGAGGACCAGGTATTTCCCAAGCGCTGCGGCCACATGGAAGGCAAGCAGGTGATTCCCGCCGTGGAGATGGCGGGAAAGGTGCGCGCCATGGCCGCCGTCCGCGGACGGCTCGGCCAGGATATCGTCATCAATGCGCGCACCGACGCCTACGCGGTGCATGGCCTCCGCGAAGCCATTTTCCGCGCCAATTTCTACCTCGATGCGGGCGCCGACATGGTCTTCATCGACGGCATTGGAACGCGGTCGGATATCCAGCGCGCGGTGCGCGAAATTCGCGGCCTCCTCTCGGTGAACCTGATGGATGGCGTGACCGGCGTGAAAACCGAGTTGATCGCCATTCCGGAGCTGGCGAGCTGGGGCGTGGCTCGCGTGAGCATCCCGGTGGCGTCGATCATGGTGATGCACAAGGCGCTGACCGATTTCTTTACGGCATTGCACGGTTCGCCGAACGGAATCCTGGCGGGTGAGACGCATCGCCTGACGAGCTTCAAGGAGTACACCTCCTTCGTCGGACTGCCGCAATATCGGGCGTTGGAGCAGGAATACCTGCCGGCGCCCGGTGGCACCGACGATCGTTCTTTGCCGTCCGTCAAGGATTCGATATGCCAATGACAATAGCCGAGAAGATTCTGGCTCGCGCTTCCGGCCGCGAGCAGGTGTCTCCGGATCAGATTGTGGTAGCGCGAGTGGATCTCGCCATGAGCCACGAGAATGCCGACCTGGTCCGCAAAAGCTTTCTCGAGATCGGCGTCGAGCGCGTCTGGGACCCCGAAAAGATCGTGATCATCTTCGACCATCGCGTGCCGGCGGAATCGGAAAAGACAGCCGCCACGCACAAAGCGGTGCGGGAGTTCGTGGCCGCGCAGGGCATCCGGAATTTTTACGACGTTGGACGCGGCGGCATCTGCCACCAGGTGTTGCCGGAGCAGGGTCATGTGCGGCCTGGCATGGTCCTGGTGGGCACCGACTCACACACTACGACCCACGGAGCTTTCGGGGCTTTCGCGACCGGCATCGGCGCCACCGAAATGGCGGGAGTCTGGACGGAAGGCACGTTGTGGTTCAAGGTGCCGGCCACACTGCGGATCGAAGTGGAAGGCGAGTTCCGCCCCTGGATCTCGGCCAAGGATCTGATCCTGCATATCATCGGTATGCTGGGCGCGGCCGGCGCCGACTATCGCGCCGTGGAGTTCGATGGACCGGCGATCCGGCGCATGACCGTCGCCTCGCGAATGGTGCTGTCCAACCTGGCCATGGAGATGGGCGCCAAGGTAGCGTTCGGACCGGTGGACGACGTGCTTCTGAACTACCTGCGGGAGCGCGTCACCGGCGAGTTGGAGGCCATCGCGCCCGACCCGGATGCGATCTACGAGCGGGTGATCCGCCTGGATGCGGGCGAGGATCTTTGGGAGCCGCAAATCGCTTGCCCGCACTCGGTGGATCGTGTGCGGCCGCTTTCCGAGTTGGGCGAGGTGCCGGTGCATCAGGCCGTGCTGGGATCCTGCACCAACGGACGGCTGGAAGACCTGGAGGTCGCGGCCCGCATCGTGGCCGGACGGACGGTGCATCCGCGAACGCGCCTGATCGTGATTCCGGCTTCGCGTCAGATCTATCGCGAGGCGATGCGGCTGGGCTATCTGGACACGTTGATGGAGGCGGGCGCCATGATCAACCCGCCGGGATGCGGCCCCTGCGTCGGCGTGCACCAGGGGATTCTCGCCGCCGGCGAGACCTGCGTGTCGTCGACCAATCGCAACTTCCTGGGCCGCATGGGCAGCAAGGATTCGGCGGTCTACCTGGCCAGCCCGGCAGTAGTAGCCGCCTCGGCGATCGCCGGGAAAATCGAGAATCCGGGAAACCTCGTGAAGGAGAGCGAACCATGCCTGGTGGAAGCTTGACGCTGCGCGGCCGGGTGCGGGCCGTCCTCGGCGACGACATCGATACCGACATCATTTATCCGGGCCGGTATTTGAACATCACCGATCGCGAAAAGACCGCCGAACACCTGTTCGAACTGGCCTACCCCGAGGTCAAGACGGCGCTGCGGCCGGGGGAGTTCATCGTGGCGGGCGCCAATTTCGGCTGCGGATCGAGCCGCGAACAGGCGGCGGCGGCGCTGAAGTTCGCCGGAGCCGGCGCGATTATCGCCGCATCGTTCGCGCGAATTTTCTTCCGCAACGCCGTCAATCTGGGACTGCCCGCCGTGGTTTCGGGAAATGCCGCGGCAAACTGCGCGGTTGGGGACGAATTGGAGATCGATCTCGTCACCGGCCGAATCCACAACCTGACGCAGGGTCAGACCATCTCGTCCGCCCCTCTCGATCCGCGGGCTGCCGAACTGCTCGCGGCCGGAGGTTTGATTCCCTATCTCAAGGAAAAGCACGCCGGCCGGGCTAAAAGCCCGGTGGTATGCTCATGATATCGGAGAATAAGATGTCTACGTCTCGTTTGCTTCACGGGCCCCTGGCAGCCGGCGTGTTGGCGATCGGACTGCTGCTTCTTTTTACCAATCATGCGGTTGGCCAATTGGCTGGCTCCGCAACCATTTCCGGCAGCGTGACCGACCCTTCGGGAGCAGTCGTGCCGGGCGCCGAAGTCATTATCCGGAACACCGATACCGGCATCGAGCGCAAGACCGAAACCAGCGAAGCCGGCATCTATAACGCCGCGTTCCTGCAACCGGGGCATTATCAGGTCCAGGCCGGCAAAACCGGGTTCGCCTCGGTGATCCGCAAGGAACTCGTCCTCCAAGTCGGACAGACCTTGACCATCAATCTCGCCTTGGCTGTCAAGTCCGCCCAGGCGGAAGTGACCGTCACCGGAGCCCCGCCGGTCGTGGACCCGGAGAAGACGGAGGTTTCACAGGTGATCAGCGATTCGGCGGTGGGCAACCTGCCGATCGCCGGCCGGCGCTGGGATAGCTTCGTGCTGCTCACCCCCAACGTCACCACCGACGGCAGCAGCGGCCTGGTTTCCTACCGCGGTCTCTCCGGCCTGTATAACGGCAACACGGTCGATGGAGCCAACAACAATCAGGCTTTCTTCTCCGAGGCGCGCGGGCGAGCCCTGAGCGGAGCTTACGTCTACAGCATGGACTCGATCCGGGAATACCAGGTCAGCGCCAGCAATTACAGCGCGGAACTGGGGCAGGCCGCGGGCGGTGTGGTGAATGCGGTGACCAAGTCGGGCGCCAACGCGTTCCATGGCGACCTTTTCTATTACCTGCGATATCCCTCGTTCAATGCGCTTGATTCATACCCCAAATCCCGCGGCACCTATAGCCAGCCAATTCACCAGTGGCAACAGTTCGGCGCCAGTCTGGGCGGCCCGATTCTCAAGGACCGGCTGTTTTATTTCGGTACGTACGATGGTTCCCGCAAGGTGAATCCCGTCACCTACACCAGCAACGTTTTCAGCTCGACAGTGAGCGCGCTTCCCTGCCCTTCGCAAGTGACCGCGACGCAGTGCGCCAATGCCAATTCCTTCATTTTCGGGCAGCAGGGAAGCTTCGCCCGCGCCACCAATCAGGATATCGGTTTCGGCAGGCTGGATTATCAGGCTACGCCCAGCAATCACGTCAGCACTTCGTTCGATTTCATGAACTACCGGGCGCCCAACGCCTACAGTACGTCGCCTTCGTACAACGACAGTTCGCTCAGCACCAACGGAAGCTACGTATTCCACGAGCGCATTTTCGTCGCCAACTGGGATTCCACCATCTCCAATTCCGCGGTCAACAACGTGCGGTTCCAATGGGGCCGGGACCTGGAAGTGGCCGGTTCCAATGCGCCCGCTCCGTACGTCAATGTCGGCGGCTCGGGCGGTTCCTCCAACCTGATCATCTACGGCGAGAATTACGCGCTGCCGCGCACCGCCGAACCGGATGAGCATCGCATTCAGATCTCGGACACGCTCTCCCTGGTCCGCGGCCGCCACACCATGAAAGCCGGCCTGGATTTCAACTTCATCCACGAAGTGATGATCAACCTGTACAACGGCACCGGCCAGTACAGTTACAGCGGCACGGCACAGACGGCGTTCAATAACTGGATCATCGATGTTCTCGGCATCAATACCGGAGATGGGCTGACGGGTAAACACTACACCAGCTTCACCCAGGTGAACGACCCCGTTACGCACGTCGGCAAGGACGACTTCCACGACAACGACTACGCCGGCTTCGTCGAGGACAACTGGAAAGCCACGTCGAACCTAACGCTCAACATGGGACTGCGGTATGACGTCTTTACTATCCCGCAACCGCCGCAGCCCAATACCGTTTCGCCGCTGACTACGTATTACACGTCCACGATTAACATCCCCAAAGACCAGTTCGCGCCGCGTGTCGGCCTCGCCTGGCAGTGGACGCCGAAAACTGTGGTCCGAACGGGGTACGGCTTGTTCTTCGCCAAATCCACCAACAGCACCTACTACGCCACCCGCGTGGAAAATGGCGTGATTCAGCAAACCTTCAACTGCACGCCCTCGAGCTGTCCGGCATTGACATTCCCGAATGTCATCTTCACACCGCCGGGACCGGCCATGACGGCTCCGTTCGCGGGGGCACTGACGCCGCAGGTTACTCCGTTCACACCCGGCGCGAACACCGCCTGGACCCGCGGTCAGACACCGGACTGGGTGAATCCGCGGACACATCAGGGTGAAGTCACCGTGGAACGGGCGCTGCCGGGCTCGCTCAGTGCATCGGTGGCTTATGTCGTCACCCGGGGCGAGCGGCTGCCGATCTTCGTGGATGCCAACCTGGCTCCTTCCACAACCACGAAGACCTATGACATTCTGAACGCCGCCGGATCGACGGTTCAGACCTACACGGTTCCCTGGTACAGCAGCCGGATCGACACCAACACCGGTGGAATCTTCGTCGGCTACACCGATGTGAACTCCTGGTACAACTCGATGGTGATCAGTATCCGGCGGCCGATGCGTCACGGCCTGGAATTCACCGCGAACTACACGCTGAGCAAGGCAGTCGACGGCGGGCAGGTGGCGGGTTCCAACGGCACGTTCAACGGCACCGATTACCCGATCGATCCGAAGAACCGGAAGCTGGAATATGCGCTTTCGGACCTCGATCAGCGCCAGCGATTCGTGGCCAACGCCGTCTGGATGCCGTCGGCGAAAGGCATTACCAATAAGGGCGAAAGGCTGATCCTGGACGGATGGGCGTTTTCGACAATCGTTACCATGTCCACCGGCCAGCCCGTAACTCCGTTTCTCGCTTCTTATCCAAGTGGCGGGGTTGATGGCGGCATCAGCGGTGGCGTCAGTTATGCCGGCAATACAGCCGGCCGCGCCTCCTGGCTCCCGCGCAATTCGTTCACCGCCCCCGGCTTCCACAACGTGGATTTCCGGCTCGGACGCCAGTTCGCCATCACCGAACGGCTGAGGCTTTCACTCATCGGCGAGGCGTTCAACATTTTCAACCACACTAATATCGCCACCTTAAACACCTCCGCGTTCTCCTATGTAGCGCCGGGCTCGGGTGCTTGCGCCGGCCACACCAACGGCTGTTTCAGCCCTAGTTCGACCTTCATGGCGCCGACCGCCACCAGCAACTTGATGTGGGGTCCACGTCAGCTGCAGGTCTCGGGCCGTATCACGTTCTGACGAAGTAACGGGCGGGCGGCCGCAAGGCTGCCCGCTTCCACAGGAGCACACCATGCGCAAATATTCGATAGCCTGGCTGCCAGGCGATGGCATCGGCCCGGAAGTCTGCGATGCCGCCCGCCTGGTCCTCGATGCCGCCGGATTCGAGGCCGAATACCTGCACGGAGATATCGGTTGGGAGTTTTGGTGCAAGGAGGGCGATGCGCTGCCGCCGCGCACCATCGATCTGCTGCGCCGCACCGATTGCGCGTTCTTCGGCGCGATCACCTCCAAACCAGCCAATGATGCCGCGCGCGAACTTGTCCCGGAACTTCAGGGAAGCGGACTTACCTATCGCAGTCCGATTGTCCGCATGCGGCAACTGCTCGATCTTTACATTTGTCTCCGCCCCTGCCGGGCATTCCACGGCAACTCCCTGAATTACCGCGACAACATCGACCTCGTGATCTTCCGGGAAAACACCGAAGGCATGTACATGGGCGTGGAGTTTTCTCAAGTCCCGGAGGAATTGCGAGCGGTTCCGGCCATGTCGCGGATTCCCTTTGACGCCGCCATTTCCATCCGAAGCGTGACGCGCCGGGCCTCGCAGCGGATCGTGGAAGCAGCCTTCGAATTCGCCGTGAAGAACGGACGCCGGAAAGTCACCGCGGTTCACAAGGCCAACGTGCTGCGCGCCACCTGCGGAGTCTTTCTGGAGGCCGCCCGCGAAGTGGCTAAGCAATATCCCCAGATCGAATTCGATGTCGCCAATGTCGACGCCATGTGCATGTGGCTGCTGAAGAATCCGCTCCACTACGACGTCATCGTCACAACCAATCTGTTCGGCGACATTCTGTCGGACCTGTGCGCCCAGATGGTAGGCGGTATGGGATTCGCCTACAGCGGCAATATCGGCGAGAAGTATGCCGTGTTCGAACCGACCCACGGCTCGGCTCCCAAATACTCGGGACAGAACAAAGTCAATCCGCTGGCCGCGATTCTGGCGGCCAAGATGATGGTGGAATGGCTGGGAGAGACGGCTGTCGCCCACAACATCGAGCGGGCAGTTGCTGACGTTGTGGCACGCGGCGCCGCGCGGACCTATGACATGGGAGGCTCCTCTTCGACTATGGATCTCGCCCGAGGCGTCGCCGATGCCCTGCGCTTTGCCCATTTGGTCGAGGGTGAACGGCGCCGTCCACCGCATCATCCGGCGTACACGGGAGAACATACACCCACCGAGAACCTCGTCAACATGCGCTCCGCGCTTCCGCAGCGCATCGACAGCCATGGCACGAAAGTGGAGGAATTGGCCGGCACGGGCGCGGTGGATGCGCAAGGCG
>Ga0335083_10007748_pt1 | contig 13217 bp, 11 predicted proteins | sample Lox_Sample_42_FD_206716 | JGI IMG/M metagenome (GOLD analysis project Ga0335083, IMG submission 206716) | Soil microbial communities from Loxahatchee National Wildlife Refuge, Florida, United States - Lox_Sample_4.2 | ecosystem: Environmental > Terrestrial > Soil > Wetlands | place: USA...
CCTGGTCGAGGTCCGAAAGCCCGCCCTTCACAAGCAACTGGGCTGGTGGCTGGTCGGGCTGTCGGTTGCGATCGTGCCCGTGGGATTTGTGGCGGCGATGGTCGACATGGTGCGCGAGGGCGAGGTCCCTCTGGCGCCCTATGAGCCGCAATTCCTGGGGCTCGAATTCCAGGAGCTGCTGGTGTTCCCGGTCCTCTTGTGGCTGGCGGTGCGGATGCGCGGGGATCTCGCCGCGCACAAGCGGCTGATGATCCTGCTGGCGATCAGCATTCTCGACCCCGGCACGTCGCGCGCCTTCGACTTCTTCAGCCCGGTCCATCCCGGCGGCCCTCTCGGATTCTGGCTTCATTATTTCTGGGGCAATGCGGCGATGGTGCTGGCGATGATCGGCTGGGATCTCTGGCGCCACGGCCGCGTGCATCCTGCGCTGCTCACCGGCGGCGCCTTGCTTGCGGCGGGGGAGGCCGTGGCCGTCATCCTGCAATTCTCGCCATGGTGGCACGACGTGGCGGCGCGCCTCGTCATCGCCTGGGGCTGGGCGGGCTAAGCGCCCGCCCCATCGCCTCTCACTTCGCCTGCGAGATCGCCGTCAGCGGCGTCTTGCCGCTCACATAGCGCGCGAGCAGCGTCTTCACGTCTTCGGCCGTCACCGCGCCGAGCAGCTTCGGCTCGTCCAGCACTTCGGACCGGTAGCGCGGCTCGCGCAGCACGAGCCCGAGATTGCCGACCCAGAAGCCGTTGGTCTCGCGTGCCTTTTGCGAAGCCTCGACCAGCGGCTTCTTCGCCCGCTCCAGATCGTCGGCGCTGATCGGATCGCGCGCGAGGCCGGCGATGACGTCCAGCACCGCTTTGCGCATGGCGTCGAACTTGTCGGGCGGCGTCTCGGTCTGCACGATGAAATAGCCGAGCCCGCCGAGCTCGACCGAGGCAGAGGCGCCGACCGAGGGCGAGTAGGTGAGGCCCAGCTTCTCGCGCACGGTATCGACCAGCCGTGCCTGCAACAGCGCCGCGGCGACGCGGGCGGTGTGGCTGAGCTTGGGATCGGTGAAGAAGTCGGGCAATTGCCAGACCAGGCCATAATAGGCCTGGTCGGCGCGGCCGCCATGGCGGAACACGAAGGGCTCGGCGCGGCCCGCCGTCATGGTGACCCGGGATTGCGGCTCCCTGGGCCGCGCGGCGCGGGGAATGGCGCCGAAGGTTGCGGCGGTCTGCCTGATCGCCTCGTCGACGCTGATGTCGCCGACGATGATGACATCGGGCGGCGTCGCCAGCTGCGAGTGCAGGATCGCCGGCAAGTCGCTTCCCTTCGTCGCGTCGATATCGGCGTCGCTTGGCGTCTGGGCAAAGCGCCGGTCGTTGCCGAACAACAGGTCGGCCAGCCCGCGCTGGAACACGCCGCCGGTATTGGTGTCGATCTGCGTTTTGAGCATGGGCTCGATCGTCGTCAGCCGTTCGGCCAGCTCGGGACGAAAACCCGGATCGACGGTGAAAGCCGTCAGCAACTGCATCTCGAATGCCAGGTCCGCCGGGCGCGTGCCGCCGCCCAGCATCATGCGGTTTGGCGACATGGACGGCGAGACACCGCCGACCTTGCTCTGGGTCTGCATGTAGCGGTTGAGATCGGGCACGGTCAGCTTGGTCGTGCCGCCGACCGGAAAATAGCCCGTCGCCCAGCCGGCATGCGCCAGTGCCGGGGAGAGGCCCGACTGGCCCGTGCCGAAGCCGAGGCTGATCGAGACGCGATCCTTCTCCAGCTCGCTATGCCTGGCGACGAGCCGGACGCCATTGGCAAAGGTCACGATGGTCGCGCCCAGCGCCGCGTCCTCGCGGCGCGAGACGATGGCGCCCGGCTTGCCGAAATCGCCATAGGGCCAGGTCAATGCGGCCAGCGCCGTCGCCGCCGGCAGTGCACGCGCCTCCGCCGATGCAAGTCCCGTCTCCAGTGCCGCCGGCGTCACCGGATCGGCGCGCGCCGACCGGAACAGGATCGGCGGCGCACCGCCGAACAGCGACCGTAGCGCCTCCGTCACGCTTTGCGGCGTCTCGGTGGCCACGAAATCCTTGACCATCGCCAGGTCCTGCGCGGGGCTGGTGAACAGCTCGTCGTCCAGCGCATTCTGCACGATATCGTCGGCAATCGATTCGTCGCGACGGGTCGCGGCGCCATCGGCCGCGGCCTGAAAGCTCGTCAGCAGCGCATTGGAAGCCCGCTTCAACTCGTCCGCCGAGACCCCGTCGCGCAGCAGCATGCGCTGCTCCTCCAGCGTGGCATCGAGCGCCGCCTGCCATTTCGCGGGATCGGCCTGCACGGATAGGCTGGCGGTGGAGGCGGTCTCGAACTCCGAATCGGAAATGCTGAGCTGCGCGCTGACATAGGGATTGCCGGGCTTCAGCGCCCGATCGCTCAGACGGTAGTTGAGCACGCGCTGGGCGAGCAGGCGCCGGATTCGCTCCCGGTCGAGCGCCACCGTCTCGGCGCGGCGGTCGAGCGGGCGCACCCAGTCGAGCGACAGTTCGTCCGGCGCGCCATCGGCGACGAATTCCGCCGCCTTCACCTTTGGTGACGGCGTGACGGGATCGTAGCGGTCGGGCGTTATATTGTTCTGCCAGTCGGAAAAGCCGGCCTTGATCTTCGCCTCGACCGCATCGACGTCGACCGCGCCGACGATCACGATCGTCGCGTTGTTCGGCCGGTAATTAGCCTCATAAAAGCGGCGCAGCCGCTCGGCTGTAGCGGCCTTGATCGTGTCGACGAGGCCGATGGTCCAGCGATCGGGCACATGGCTGCCGGCAAAGAGCGTGTTGATCTCCGCCTTGGCGGCCCGATAGGGCGGCGTGTCGCGCAGCCGCTCTTCCGAGAGGACGACACCCTTCTCGGCCTCGACCGCCGCCGGATCCAGCTTCAGCCGTCCGCCGATCTCGCGGAACAGCTTGAGGCCGGTGTCGAGCGCCTCGGGCGTCGCATCGGGGAAGTTGAACATGTAGAGCGTGCGGTCGAACGAGGTCGAGGCATTGGTGTCCGGCCCGAAGCGCAGGCCCAGCCGCTCCAGCATGTGGACCACTTCACCGTCGGGCACATTGGTGCTGCCGCGGAAGGCCATATGCTCGAGAAAATGGGCGAGGCCCTGCTCGTCATCGCGTTCCTTGAGCGACCCCGAGCCGATCAGCATGCGCATCGACACCGCGCCCTTGGGCGTATCGTTCTTCATGATCGCATAGCGCAGGCCATTGGGCAGCGTGCCGAAACGCACCGCCGGGTCGGCCGGACGGCCAAGATAGTCCTGCGCCCATCTGCCCGGCTGCTTGAGCGGCACGTCCTGTGCGAGCGCGGCGGGCGCGACCATGAGGGCGGCGAGGAAAGGGAGGACGATCCGGACGTGCTTCACTGAGGCTCTCTCCTGGTCCCACGGTTTGTGGGGGCAGAAATGCCTAGGCGGTCCGGGCGCCCGCCGCAAATCAAAAGCGGCGCGCCGAAAAGCCGCTCAACCGGCGCCGAGCGGTGCCGCGATGCGCTGGCGAGGGCCGAGCATGCCGACCGCAGGGAGGCTCGCTTGCTCGGGCAGGCGCGCCAGCAGGCGCCGCCGCTCGACCGGGCCGGGCACGTCCCAGCCGCCGGTCGCGTCCGCCGAGAAGCCCCAGAAGCGGCCATAATATTCCGGATCGCCGATCATCATCAGCGGCAACTGCGCGGCAGCCGGAAGCGCATCGGCGGTCTCGGCCAGCCGGTCCATCAGCATGCGGCCAATGCCGTGCAGCTGCATGTCCGGCAGCACAGCGACCGGGCCGACCATGACCAGCGGCTCGGTCTCGCCATTGCCCATGTCCAGCGCCACCGGCCAGCTCTGCAGCACGCCGACCAGCGCGCCGCTCTCATCGCGCGCCGCGAAGGAGAGATCAGTGAGCCAGGCCATGCCGCGCCGGATGCGATAGGCGGTACGGCCATGCCGGTCCGGCCCGAAAGCCGCGTCGAGGAGCGCGGCGATGGCCGTGTCGGCCGTCCCCGCCAGTCGATCGATCCTGATGCCGGCCTCGCCAGTCACCGCTTGCTGTTCCGTCCTCAACCGGGCAATAGCGCCCAAGCCGGCGGCCTTTAGCGGCTGCATGTTAAATGAAAAGGACAAAGTTGAGGCGCGTATGACGCAGTTTCAGGCAGGCATCGCCGGATCATGGGCCGCGCCGGGCGGACTCGACGACATGCTGGTGCTCGAGATAGAGGACCTTGAGGTCGATGTCCTGACCGGCATCTATTCCGAGGAAACGCACCTGCCGCAGCCGCTGCGCATCAGCGTGCGCGTGCTGCTCGATTGTGCCCCGCATTATGACGCCGACACGCATCTGACCGCGTCCAAAAACTATATGGACCTCAAGCATGCGGCGACCGGCGCGCTGACCCAGGGCCAGCATTTCACGCTGATCGAGGCGGTCGCCGACCATATTATCGACACGGTCTTCCTGCAGGACATGAAGGCCCGGCATGTGACGGTGAAGATCGTGAAGCTCGCCTTGTCGGAGCGGCACGAAAAGATCGGCATCACGCTGTCGAGGTGGCGGAAGTAGCTGTCTTATTCCCCTCCCGCTTGCGGGAGGGGTTAGGGGTGGGCAGTGCGCCACGCACGGGAAAACCCACCCCCCCGGCCCCCTCCCGCAAGCGGGAGGGGGAGTTGATCTGGCGTTTTTCCGCCGCCTCCCCTAAAGGCGCGGGGCTATGCATTTTCTCGATCAGGCCAAAATCTATGTCCGCTCCGGCGCGGGCGGCGCGGGCGCCGTCAGCTTCCGGCGCGAGAAGTTCGTCGAATATGGCGGGCCGGACGGTGGCGACGGCGGCAAGGGCGGCGACATCATCTTCGAGGCGGTCGAGGGCCTCAATACGCTGATCGACTTCCGCTACAGCCAGCATTTCAAGGCCGAGCGCGGCCATGGCGGGGCGGGCAAGAACCGCACCGGCGCGGGCGGCGACGACCTGATCGTCAAGGTCCCGGTCGGCACGCAGGTCATCGCCGACGACGACGAAGGCACGATCCTCGCCGACTTCGTCAAGGTCGGCCAGCGCCAGATGCTGCTGCGCGGCGGCGACGGCGGGCGCGGCAATCTCTCCTACAAGACCTCGACCAACCGCGCGCCGCGCCAGCACGGCACCGGCTGGCCGGGCGACGAGATGTGGGTCTGGCTGCGGCTCAAACTGCTCGCGGATGTCGGCCTGGTGGGGCTACCCAATGCCGGCAAGTCGACCTTCATCAACCAGGTGACCAACACCAAGGCCAAGGTCGGCGACTATCCCTTCACCACCACCAAGCCGCAGCTCGGCGTGGTGCTGCACAAGCAGCGCGAATTCGTGCTCGCGGATATTCCCGGCCTCATCGAGGGCGCAGCGGAGGGCGCGGGCATCGGCGACCGGTTCCTCGGCCATATCGAGCGCTGCCGCGTGCTGATCCATCTCGTCGATGCGACGGGAGACGATCCGGTCAAAGCGTGGAAGATCGTCAAGGGCGAGCTGGAGGCCTATGGCGCCGGGCTCGACGAGAAGCCGCAGATCCTGGCGATCAACAAGGGCGACCTGCTGGGTCCCGAGCTGATGGAAGACATCGCCAAACAGTTTGCGCGGCGCAAGGCAGGCAAGCCCTACATCATTTCCGGTGCGACCGGCGAAGGCGTCGACAAGCTGCTCGACGCGGTCGTGGCGCTGCTCGACGAGACCAAGGCCGAAGAGGCGGAAGCGCTGCCCGAGAAGGAACTGGAAAAGCCATGGTCGCCGATATGAAGTCGCTGACCGGCTTCCCGGCGGATAAATGTAAGCGCCTGATCGTCAAGGTCGGCTCGGCCCTGCTGGTCGAACCGGACGGATCGGTCCGCCGCGACTGGCTGGCGAGCCTGGTCGCCGAACTGGCTGCGCGCCTCAACAACGGACAGCAGATCGTGATCGTGTCCTCGGGCGCCATAGCGCTCGGCGCGCGGCGGCTCGACCTGCCGAAAGGCGGTCGGGCGACGCTGGAGGATGCGCAGGCCGCCGCCGCCGTCGGCCAGATCGCGCTCAGCCAGGTGTGGGCTGACCTGCTTGCCGGTCACGGCATCACGTCGGCGCAGATACTGGTGACGCTGGGCGATCTCGAGGACCGGCGGCGCTATCTCAACGCTGCCGCTACGCTCGACCGGCTGATCGGTCTTGGCGCAATCCCGGTGGTCAACGAGAATGACAGCGTCGCGACCGAGGAAATCCGTTTCGGCGACAACGACCGGCTCGCCGCGCGCATCGGCCAGGCCGCGCGCGCCGATGCCGTGGTGCTGCTGTCCGATATCGACGGGCTCTACACCGCCAATCCGCACAGCGATCCGGACGCCAAGCTGGTGCCGCTGGTGGAGACACTCGATGCGCGGACCCTCGCCATGGGCGACGCCAACAGCGCATCGGGCATGGGATCGGGCGGCATGGTCTCCAAGCTGCAGGCCGCGCAGATCGCCACCGGCGCCGGCGCCCATCTCGCCATCATTTCCGGCCGTGTCGACGCGCCGCTGAACGCCTGGGCGACGAGCGGACGCGGCACCCTGTTCCTCGCATCAGCGAAACGCGGCGCGCGCAAGGACTGGCTGGCCGGGCGGCTTACGGTCAAAGGCCATCTCACGGTTGACGCGGGCGCGGCCAATGCGCTGCGCCAGGGCCGCAGCCTTCTCCCCGCCGGCATCACCGCGACGAACGGCAGCTATGCGCGCGGCGACGTCATCGACATTGCCGGGCCCGACGGCCATGTCATCGCCCGCGGCCTCGCCCAATATGACAGTGGCGACGCGGAGAAGATCATCGGCAAGCGCAGCGAAGAGGTCGCGGCTTTGCTCGGCGGCACCCAGCGCGCCGCCATCGTTCATCGCGATCATATGGTGCTGCTTTGAGCCTCATCGCCGTGACCGGCGGGACCGGTTTTGTCGGCAAGGCGGTTATGACGCGCGCGCTGGCGGATGGGCACAAGCTGCGTGCCCTGACCCGCCGCCCGCAGCCGGACCGCGCCGGCGTCGAATGGGTGCTCGGCACGCTCGACGACCAGGACCAGCTCGAAAAGCTGGTCGCAGGCGCCGATACCGTCCTTCACATTGCCGGCATGGTCAATGCGCCAAATCGGGCCGCGTTCGAGGCGGCCAATTCCACCGGCACGGCCAATGTCATCGCGGCGATGAAAGCCAAGGGCGTGCAGCGCCTCGTCCATGTCTCCTCGCTCGCCGCGCGCGAACCCCAGCTCTCCGATTATGGCTGGTCCAAGGCCGAGGCCGAACGGCATGTCGAGGGCAGCACCCTCGGCTGGACCATGGTGCGCCCGCCGGCCATTTACGGCCCGCATGACGCCGAATTCCTCGAGCTGTTCCAGATGGCGGCCAAGGGCTTTCTGCTGTTGCCGCCCAATGGCCGGGTCTCGATCATCCATGCCGACGATCTCGCCGCGCTGCTGGTGACGCTCGCCGCCGCGCCCCATCCCGAGACCCATGACCAGATCTACGAGGTCGACGATGGGCATCCCAATGGCTGGACCTACCGGGCGCTGGCAAAAGCCATCGGCCGCGCGGTCGGCCGCAAGCATGCGTTGCCGGTCAACATGCCCGCGCCGCTGGTCAAGCTCGGCGCACGGATCGACCGGCTGATCCGCGGCGACAAAGCGCGCCTTACGCCCGACCGCGCCTCCTATTTCTGCCATCCCGACTGGGTTGCACGGCCCGCCATGCATGCGCCCGCAGCGATCTGGGCACCGTCCATCGAAACCGAGAGCGGCCTTGCCGCGACGGCACGGGCTTATCGCGAGAAGGGCTTTCTCCGGTAAGTCGCGCTTCGCCCGATTCCCGCCTTATTCGCTTGCCATAGGCGGCCTCTAGGGCGCATTTTCATCGCCCGGGCACCTTAAGAAGAACAGGAAGTTTCCCGCAGCATGTCCGACCGTCAGGCCGTTTTCGACACCGTCGCCGCGCAGATCGAGCCCTTCAACAAGAAAGGCGTGACGCTCGCCGAGAGCACGACCTTCGCCGGCGATCTCGAATGGGACAGCCTCACCGTCATGGATTTTGTCGCCGCGATCGAGGACGAGTTCGACATCATCATCACCATGAACATGCAGGCCGAGATCGAGACGGTCGGCCAGCTCGTCGATGCGGTGATGAAGCTCAAGAAGGAGGGCTGAGGATCATGGCATCCGTGATGGACAGCGAGGCGCCGTCGATGCGCGTGACCGAGCCCGCGACCGACCTCCTCTCCAAGTTCGACCCGCTGATCGCCGAGCGCGAGGCGCTGCTCGCGACCGGCGTGCGCGATCCCTTCGCCATCGTCATGGACAAGGTGCTCTCGCCCACGCGCGCGATCATCAAGGGCAAGGAGACGATCCTGCTCGGCACCTATAATTATATGGGCATGACCTTCGATCCCGATGTGGTCGCAGCGGGCAAGGCGGCGTTCGACAATTTCGGATCGGGCACGACCGGCAGCCGCGTGCTCAACGGCACCTATTCGCCGCACAAGGACTGCGAGGAGGCCCTGAAGGAATTTTACGGCACGCAACATGCCATGGTTTTCTCGACCGGCTACCAGGCCAATCTCGGCATGATTTCCACGCTCGCCGGCAAGGGCGACTACATCATCCTCGACGCCGACAGCCATGCGAGCATCTATGACGGCTGCTATCTCGGCAATGCCGAGATCGTGCGCTTCCGCCACAACAGCGTCGAGGATCTCGACAAGCGCCTGGGCCGCCTCCCCGCCGAAGCGCAGAAGCTGGTCGTGCTCGAAGGCGTCTATTCGATGTTCGGCGATGTCGCGCCGCTGCCCGAGATGGTCGCCGCGATCCGCAAGCACCCGAACTGCATGATCCTCGACGACGAGGCGCATGGCATGGGCTTCTTCGGCAAGAATGGCCGCGGCGTCTATGAGGAGCAGGGCGTCGAATCCGAGATCGACTTCGTTGTTGGCACCTTCTCCAAGTCGGTCGGCACGGTCGGCGGCTTCTGCGTCTCCAACCACCCGAAGTTCGAGGTGCTGCGCCTGGTCTGCCGGCCCTATGTGTTCACGGCTTCGCTGCCGCCGAGCGTGGTCGCGACCGCCGCGACCTCGATCCGCAAGCTCATGCATGCCGGCGAGAAGCGCGCGCATCTCTGGGAGAACAGCCAGCGGCTGCACAAGGGCCTGACCGATCTCGGCTTCAGGCTGGGCACGGACAAGCCGCAATCGGCGATCATCGCGGTCATCCTCACCAACCAGACCCAGGCGGTGGCGATGTGGCAGGCCCTTCTGGAACTGGGTCTTTACGTGAACATGGCCCGCCCGCCAGCGACCCCGGCCGGCACCTTCCTGCTGCGCTGCTCGCTCTGCGCCGAGCATTCGAGCGAGCAGGTCGGCCAGATCCTCGAAATGTTCGCGGCGGCCGGGCGGTTGACCGGAGCGATACCGGGCTGAGCCGATCCGGACAGGTTCGGAAGCGGCGCGTGTCTCCTCCGAACCCGCCATCAGGGGTTGCGGGCGCTCGCCAAGCGCCCTAACGCCAAGCCTTCGGGCCGCAAGGATATGGCGACAGGGACCCAATGCTGACCGCAGTGGATCGATATATGGCCCGGCTCATCGCCGTGCCGCTGCTCTCCAGCCTGTTCATTGCCGCCATGCTGCTGGTGCTGGACCGGATGCGTCGCCTGTTCGACTTCGTCGCGACCGAAGGCGGGCCGGTGAGCGTGGTCTGGCGCATGCTGGCCAATCTGCTGCCGGAATATCTTGGGCTCGGCATCCCCATCGGCCTGATGCTGGGCATCCTGCTTGCCTTCCGCAAGCTCGCAATCTCGTCGGAACTGGACATCTTCCGGGCGGTGGGCCTCAGCTACACGCGCCTGCTCAAGATCCCCTATCTCTATGCGCTCGTGCTCGCGCTGTTCAACCTGGCGATCGTCGGTTATCTGCAGCCGCACACTAAATATGCCTATGAGCGGCTGGTCTTCGAGCTGCGCTCCGGTGCGCTCGGCGCTTCGATCAAGGTCGGTGAGTTCATCAATCTCCCCAACGAGTCCACCATCCGCATCGACCAGAGCGAGGATGAAGGGCGCAAGCTCTCCGGCATCTTCATCCGCATGCAGACCAAGGACAAGCAGACCATTTCCGCCACGGCGGCGCGTGGCCAGTTCCTCGCCACCGACGACCCCGACACGATCATCCTGCGGCTGTCGGACGGCGTGCTCGTCCATGATGCACCGGGCTTCACCCAGCCCCGCATACTCTCCTTCACCAGCCACGACTTGCCGATCGACCTGCCCAAGGCGGAAAGTTTCCGTTCGCGGGGCGATGGCGATGTCGAGCTGAGCTTGCCCGAGCTGTTCAGGAACGGCATGTCGTCGAAGGCGACGCCGCTCGAACGCGCGCAGGCCTGGTCCAATTTCAACTATCGCATGGTCGAGGTGGCGATGATGTTCCTGCTGCCCTTCGCGGCCGTGGCCTTCGCCATACCGCCCAAGCGCTCGACCTCCGCGTTGGGTGTTTTCCTCTCGATCGTGTTCATCGTGACCTACCACAAGATCAACCAATATGCCCTGTCGGTCGGCGTACTCGGCAAGATCGACCCGTTCCTGTCGCTCTGGGGTCCATTCGTGCTCTGTGCAGCGCTCATCGGCTGGATGTACTACCAGACCGCCTATGTGCCCGGCGGCCAGCCGATCGGCGCGCTGGAACGCTCCTTCGCCAAGGGCTTCAGCGCGATCAAGACGCTGGTGAAGCGCTTCAATCGCCGGCCCGAACGCAAGCTCGCGGAGAACTGAGCGGCATGCTGGTGAACTTCTTCCCGTCGCGCTCGCTCGCTCTCTATGTCGGCCGGACATTCCTGTGGCGCTGCCTCGCCATGCTGGCGATGCTGGTCATGGTGCTGCAGATCCTCGACCTGCTGAGCGAGGCCGGCAATGTCCTTGCCTATCCCGGCAATGGTGACGCCCAGCTCTGGCGCTATGTGGGGCTGCGCGTGCCGGAGATCGTCTCGCGCTTTCTGCCCTTCTCGGTCCTGCTCGGCACGCTCGTCACGCTCGCGACGCTCAATGCCAACAGCGAGGTCATCTCGATGAAGGCGGGCGGCCTCTCCGCGCACCAGATTCTCGCACCGCTGATGATCGTGTCACTCGGCGTCGCGGTCATCAGCTTCGTCTTTAACGAGCGCGTGGTGGTGCGCGCCGAGGCAACCCTCTCGGTCTGGGAAAAGGCGCATTTCGGCCCCATGCCCAGGGAACAGGGCAGCAAGGCCAATGTCTGGGTCATGGACGGGGACGATCTCGTGCGTGCCGGCTTCATTTCCGGGACCGGCACCCATGTGACCCTCAACGACGTCACCATCTACAATCGGCACGGCGACCGGCTGGTCACCGTCATCCATGCGCCGCGCGGCAGCTACGCGGGCAAGGGCTGGAACCTCAAGAACGCTACCTCCTTCGATGTCATCCGCAGCAGCAGCCAGAGGCTCGGCGACATCCACTTCGGCGACAGCGTCAGGCCCGACCAGTTCACCTTGTCGTCGGTCGATGCCGACGGTCTCAGCTTCTGGCAGTTGCGCGACGCGATCAAGACGCTGCGCGCGGCGGGCCGCCCGGTCGCCAGCCTCGAGGGCTCGCTCTGGCACAAGGTGACCGAGCCGCTCTCGTCGCTGCTGATGCCGCTGCTGGGCTCGGTCGCCGCCTTCGGTGTCGCGCGGTCCGGGCGGCTGTTCGTGCGCGCGGTCATCGGCATGGCGCTCGGCTTCACCTTCTTCGTCGCCGACAATTTCGCGCTGTCGATGGGCAGTCTCGGCGTTTATCCGCCCATATTGGCGGCACTGGCGCCGTTGCTGCTGTTCTTCCTGGTGGGAGAGGCGGTCCTGGTGACCACCGAGGAATAGAAGCTTCTCTATAACGAAGTCGCCATCGCGCGATCTATCTAACTTGATAGCTTCCTAGCGGCGGACCATGGTGCTGCGGGCAATGCGCGCGACGAGCACGATGAGGCCCGGGTGATTGGCCTGGTGGTAGGTTGAATCGAGGCCGACCGACGCCACCAGCCGGCGATGCGCCTCCGCATAGCTGTGATAGGGCATGCTCGGCAGCAGGTGATGCAGCGCATGATAGCGCAGGCCGACCGGCGCCCACAGTTCGGCGACGAAGCCGGGCGGGGGCACATTGACCGAATCGAGGAACTGGCCGGTGACCGTCATGACGTCGCCCTCATTCTCCCAGAGATGCGCGACCAAAGTCCGCAGCTGGTTGACCACGGCGACGCCCGAGAACACCGCCATGGCGATCAGCAGCGGTCGCCAGCCGTAAAGCGCGCTCGCGACGAGGATGCCGATCGCCCAGACGCTCGCCGCGCCCTCCTGCCAATACCACATGCGCCGGAAAGCCCCCTCCGGCGCGCGGCGGCGATAGCTCGCATTGATCGCGAGGCCCGACAACGCCTCGACCACGAACCTGCGCAGCGGCGGGATGACCAGCGACAGGGGCGTCAGGATCGCGAAACGGAACAAGAGCGCGACCGGCGCCAGCAGCGCCGCGAGGATGAACAGGGGCAGCGACCAGGGCTTCATCAGCGCCAGCGGCAGATATTCCGGGTCCTCGGTCGTGCCATAGCGCGTCTTCGCGTGATGATGGGTGTGCACCTCCTCATACATGAAGGAGGGCAGCAGCAGCGGAATGCCGATGAGCAGGTTCCAGACGAAGCGGAAGCCGGGCAGGGCGCCGGCGCGAATATGGGTCAGCTCATGGATGAAGCTCGCGGCACGGAACAGGGCGAGCGCGGCGACGAACGCGGCGGCCAGCTCCAGCGGGACGTTGTGCGACAGGATGGTCGCCGCCAGCGCGCCATAGCCGACCAGCGCCGAGGCGAGGAAATCCGGCCAGTAATAGCGCCCCTTGGCCACCAGAAGCTCACGCGGCAGCTCGGCTGCGGCGCGCAGCATCGTCTTGTCGTCCGGCGTCGCCGCGATCTTCGCGCGCGGCGCCTTCGACGCGGGCTCGCTGCCCTGAATCTGGTCAATCACTGTCATGCCGATACCTTCGTCGCGCCCACTGGGCGCAGATCGTGGCAGCAATATGGTTCGTCCTAGTCTCTGCGCCAAGCGAGTCCTTTGATATGCGGCAAGAACCTTCTTTAGCCCCTCCTCTTCAGAGGAGGGGAAGGGGGTGGTGGCGATGCGTCAGCATCGCACACGAAGCGGCATGACGGCGGCGGCGCCATCACCACCCCAACCCCTCCTCTGAAGAGG
>Ga0335083_10007750_pt1 | contig 13216 bp, 12 predicted proteins | sample Lox_Sample_42_FD_206716 | JGI IMG/M metagenome (GOLD analysis project Ga0335083, IMG submission 206716) | Soil microbial communities from Loxahatchee National Wildlife Refuge, Florida, United States - Lox_Sample_4.2 | ecosystem: Environmental > Terrestrial > Soil > Wetlands | place: USA...
ATTTCCCGCAGTCGCGGTAATTGACGGAATTCGCCGGTGTTACGTTTACAAGCACTTGTCCGGGCTTCCGATCATTGTTGCTGTAGCCCCCGCAGAAACGGATATTTACTCCGAGTGGGAAAAAAGGGCTAGACGCCTCACGATACTGATGGCTGTATTCAGTGCAGTCACTGGTTTCGGAACGTTGCTGCTGTCGCGAGAGCTGAAGCGGCGACAGCTTGCGGAGTCGAAGTTGCAGCATCTGGCGCATACGGACGCGCTAACGGGGCTGCGCAACCGGGGTACCTTCGACGAGACGTTGGCGAAGGAATGGAAACGGGCCAAGCGCACAGGTCGTCCGCTATCACTGCTATTCGCCGATATTGACGACTTCAAGGCGTACAACGACCACTATGGTCATCAGGCTGGCGACAGGGTATTAAGCGCCGTTGCTCGATGTCTGACTCTTTGCGTTAGGCGACCTGCCGATGATGTGGCACGGTATGGCGGCGAAGAATTTGTGGTGACTCTACCGGACACCGATGCCGCTGGTGCTACAGCGATGGCTGAAACAATCCGGCGTGCAGTATCCGACCTCAACATCGAGCACGTTCATGGCCGGTATGGCCGCGTCACAATCAGCATTGGGGTGGCAACGTCGTTGGGCCGTGCGGTCCGCGATGAAAAACTGTTGCTGAAGATGGCTGATTCGGCCCTGTACGAAGCCAAATCAACTGGCCGTAACCGGGTCTGCGACGCATCGTGTGTTGGTAAAACACTTTGTCGAGATGAACTTGATGTTGCCTGATTCATTTGCCAATGCTTGGCGTGACGATTTGGCGGGTTCCAGCGGGCTTTCCCGATGGAAGGTGAAGCGCTTAGGGCGGGCTACAGCGCCGGACGGCGGGTAATAGATGACACGCTCGCATCGTGAATGGAGTTCGCTTGAAATCGACTTTGGACGCTATGCTGCCGCTTTCGCGTGTTGGGACTTGACACTTTCACGCCTTGCCGTGGCGACGCGTTTCAGTCTGGCGAGAAGGATCGCGGCTTGGTCAGTGATTCGCTTCGGCGTGTCAGGGAGCGTCAAGACTGCGCGGATGCGCGTCCGCCAGTAGTCTAATTCCACCACGGCACTTGTCGGTGCGAATGTTTCGGGCCGATGACGCTCAAAGTGCAAAATCATGGACTTGATGTGATCGAGTTCGTTCTGTGCGCGAACAGACGCACATCACGGAAGACGTTTGGAAAGGTGCGCGGAAGTCCGCCAAGAAGGCAGAACGGACGCTGGGCGCAGGTAACTATGGTCCTTGGACCGACTTCGAGTGGGGAATGATTAACGGAAAGCTGTCTGCCCTGCGATGGATGCTTGGCGAGGATTGGGACGAGTTATACACGTAACTGGACGGTGTTCGACAGTCGTCTAGTTGTAAATGCTTCTTCGAAGTAAGATCAAACATCGCCGACGACGGCGAATGGTGCGTCAGGATTTTGTGCTTGTTTTGTCTTCGAATTTCGAAGTGAGTCTCTAACTATCTGATAACAAAGCGGACGTTGACCCAATCGTTACAACGGATAGTTTTCGGCGGCGATGCCCGCCTTGGTCAGCGCATTGAACAGGGTGGACTTGCCGACGTTGGGCAGGCCGACGATGCCGCATTTGAGGTTCATGAAAAGAACTTTTGAATCAGTTGGTTACGGCTAGAAAGCGTGGTGTGCGGTGTCCGGCAATGGACGGGGCGCGTCAGCCGCAGGGTGAATTCGGGACGTGACAGACAGCACAAATTCGGGCGTTGGCTCAACGATTTTGCGCGAGTCTTGTACACGAAAAAGCTAATTGTAACTCTTTCGGATGCCCTGATTCGCAAGGGTCTGGGCAAGGTCGAGACAACCGTCCGGGACCGAACGCGCTGCGGCCTATTTGTGCAGGAATCGGAGCGCGCACCAATACGTTCGGCGTTGCGACTGGTGTCTACGTCAGTTTTCTGGCCCATGGTCGCCGGCTGGGCAACGTGTGGAAGAGATTTGTCGGAATTGGCCGAACCAGCTGGAGCGGACGGCGTTTCTGGCACGAACTGAATGTGCTGAGAATCCATCGGCGGTAAGGTTAAAAGGGCTCTATAGTAAAGATCGTTTCGGGTTGAGAGGGGAACGGTATGAGCGCACGCATGTGTCGCATCGCAGCGACATTGATCGCAGTATCGCTATCCCTGCCGACTGCCTACGCGCAACTCGGCGGACTGCTGAATCAGGGTGGAAATAGCGGATCGTCCGGTGGACTTGGGAGCCTGGGTAATCTGGGTGGGATGACCGGCGGATTGTCGGCGCAGTCGATGACGTCCAGCAGCACCGGTAATGTCGCTGGCGTGCTGGAATTTTGTATCAAGAACAACTATCTCAGCGGCAACAGTGCGTCTTCGGTCAAGGACTCCCTGATGAGCAAGCTTCCGGGAGGCTCATCCTCGTCCGACAGCGGCTACGCCAACGGTGCCAAGGGGATTCTGGATAGCAGTAACGGCACAAAATTGGACTTGAGCGGCGGCGGCCTGAAGGAACAGGTCACGAAGCAGGTTTGCGACAAGATTCTCGCCCAAGGTAAATCCATGTTGTGAGCAGGCGTACCGACAGCATCTGGGGCTCGGTCTGGCGAGCCGGGCCGCGGGTTCATCAACCGGGCAGGATGAGGCCGGAGATCGCGGCGCAGGTAGGCACGCCTTGTGTGCGATACGGATCACAGAACCGCATAATGGTTACCCGGTCCGCTGCCGCCTTCGCGCAATGAGCGGATCGACGCTGCGCGCCTGCGCGAGCCGCGCCGCGGGGACCGCAGGCCCGCAAAAAAGCGAGTTCCCGGGCGCAAATGCCGCATCCGCCGATCCGGCCCCGCGCCCCCCCAAAGCTATAATGCCGGCATGACTGCTCACCACCAGACCTTTGATGTTGCCGTGATCGGCGGCGGCCTCGTCGGCAAGACCGCGGCGCTCGCCTTGACGCAAGGCGGCCTGCGCGTGGCGCTGCTTGCGCAGCCGTGCGCGCCGTTGCCCGCCGGGGAGGCCTTCGACGCCCGGGTCTACGCGCTCTCCGCGAGTTCCCAGGTCTTGCTGGAGCGCCTGCGGGTCTGGCAGGCGCTCGATACGTCGCGCCTCGGCCCCGTCTACGACATGCGCGTCTACGGCGACGCCCACGCCGAACTCCACTTCTCCGCATTTCAGGCTTCGGTGCCGCAGTTGGCGTGGATTGTTGAATCGTCGCTGATCGAGCGCGCGCTCGACGCCGCGCTGCGCTTCCAGCCTAATCTCGAGTGGCTCGATACGCGCGCCCAAGGGCTCGACGTGAAGCCGGGCAGCGCGAGCGTCGGCCTCGCCAACGGCAACGTGCTCGACGCGGACCTGGTGGTCGGCGCGGACGGTGCGCACTCGTGGGTGCGCGCGCAGATCGGCTCGAAAGTCGTCCGCCGCGCTTACAGGCAGACGGGCGTGGTCGCCAATTTCAAGGCCGAGAAGCCGCACGGCGAAACCGCCTTCCAGTGGTTCAAGGACGGCGAGATCATCGCGCTGCTGCCGCTGCCCGACGGACATGTCTCGCTCGTCTGGTCGGCGCGCACCGAACATGCGCAGGAACTACTCGAACTCGACCCGGCGCAGCTGGCGGCGCAGGTCGAACGGGTGACCGGCAGCCAGGTGGGCGCGCTCGAGTGCGTGACGCCGGCCAAGGGTTTTCCACTGGCGCTGCAAACCGTGGACCGGCTCGTCGCGCCACGCGTCGCGCTGGTGGGCGACGCGGCGCATCTGATCCACCCGCTGGCGGGCCAGGGGATGAACCTCGGGCTGCGCGACGTGGCGGCGCTGGTGGACACGATCGCCAGCAAGGAAGCGTTCCGCGATCTCGGCGATATGGTGCTGCTGCGCCGTTACGAACGGGCGCGCCGCGAAGACATTCGCGCGCTGATGGTCGCCACCGACGGCCTGCAAAAGCTCTTTTCCTCCCCCGGCCCGGTTGCCCGTGTGCTGCGCAACACCGGCATGGCTTTCGTGGGGGCGCAGCCGCTGCTCAAGCGCTGGCTCGTCTCGGCCGCATTGGGTTAGGCGCGCGGCGGGCCCCGACGGCCCGGCTGGGTGCTCGCGCGGGTATGATGAACGGTTGGGACGCTTGTCTGTCCGAGAAGAGCACTGCGAAAACGCGCCGCGCGCATTCGAAAGATCTAGGGAATTCAGTATGAAAAAGCACATCCGCATCGCCGCGCTTGCATTGGCGGTGGCCGTCGTGACGCTCGGCTGCTCCGCGCAGGCCGACCAGGTCACCGACAAACTCAAGGCAACCTTGCAGACGCGTTTCGGCGATGATGCAACGGTCAAGAGCGTGTCGAAGTCGCCGATCGCCGGCTTGTACGAGGTGAATCTGGGCACGCAGATCGTCTACAGCGATGCAAACGGCGACTATCTGGTGCTCGGCGATATCGTCGACGCGAAAACGCGCAAGGATCTGACCGAAGCGCGTCTGTCGGAAACGAACCGGATTGATTTCGCGAGTCTGCCGTTTGCGAACGCGGTGAAAGTGGTGAAGGGCAACGGCAGCCGTAAGATGGCGGTGTTCTCGGACCCGAATTGCCCGTATTGCAAGCAGCTCGAAACCACGCTGAAGTCGATCGACAACGTCACGGTTTACACCTTCCTATATCCGGTGCTGTCGCCGGATTCGACCGTCAAGTCGAAGTCGATCTGGTGCTCGCCGGATCGCGCGAAGGCGTGGGAATCCTGGATGCAGGACCGTCAGGCGCCGACCGCTGCCGGTACCTGCGACACCGCCGCGATCGACAGGAATCTCGCGCTCGGCCACGCGATGAACGTGGACGGCACGCCTACCGTGTTCCTCGCCGATGGCCGCCGCCTGCCCGGCGCGGTGCCGGCCGACCGGCTGGACAAGGAACTATCCGCGGTGCACTAAGCACCTCGCATCGTCAGGCAGGAGGCGCATTTTGCGCCTCCTGCCGTTTCAGGACTTCCCCTCTTCTACTCACCCCGCCGATGAAGCCGATCCGCTACAGCATCGTTCCGAAGCAACCCGCCGCCCATCTGTTCGAAGTCACTGTCACCGTTGCCGATCCCGACCCGTCCGGTCAGCGTTTCATGCTGCCGGCATGGATACCCGGCAGCTACATGGTGCGTGAATTTGCCCGCAACATCGTGACGCTGCGCGCCTTCAACGACGCGGGCCGCAAGGTGCGCATCGAGAAGACCGACAAGCACACGTGGCAGGCCGCGCCGGTCAACGGCGCGCTGACGCTGCGCTACGAGGTGTACGCGTGGGATATGTCGGTGCGGGCGGCGCATCTGGACGACACGACCGGCTTTTTCAACGGCACGAGCGTGTTCCTCGCGGCCGTCGGCCACGAAGAAGCGCATTGCGTGGTCGATATCCAGAAGCCTGCCGGCACGGCTTACCGGAGCTGGCGTGTCGCGACCGCGCTGCCGGAGGCGCGCGGCACGAAGCGCTACGGCTTCGGCGAGTACACCGCGCAGAACTACGATGAACTGGTCGACCACCCGGTTACGCTCGGCGAATTTGCGCTCGCGACCTTCAAGGCGCATGGCGTGCCGCACGACATCGTGATTGCCGGCCGGGTCGTGTCGCTCGATATGGCGCGTCTCGCCGCCGACCTGAAGCGCATCTGCGAAGCGCAGATCGCGTTGTTCGAGCCGAAGTCGAAGAAGGCGCCGGTCGATCGCTATGTGTTCATGACCCAGGCCGTCAGCGATGGCTACGGCGGCCTCGAGCATCGGGCTTCGACGGCGCTGATCTGCAACCGCACCGATCTGCCGGTCGAGGGCCGCCCGCAAACCACCGAGGGCTACCGGACTTTCCTGGGCCTGTGCAGCCACGAATATTTCCACACGTGGAACGTGAAGCGCATCAAGCCGGCCGCGTTTGCCCCGTATGACCTGACGCGCGAGAACTACACGTCGCTGCTCTGGCTGTTCGAGGGTTTCACGTCGTATTACGACGATCTGATTCTGGTGCGCAGCGGCCTGATCACGCAAGAAGAGTATTTCGGCCTGCTCGGCAAGGTCGTGGGGGGCGTGCAGCGCGGCAGTGGCCGTCTGAAGCAGACGGTCGCCGAAAGCTCGTTCGACGCGTGGATCAAATACTACCGGCAAGACGAGAACGCGCCGAATGCAATCGTCAGTTATTACACGAAGGGCTCGCTCGTCGCGCTGGCGTTTGATCTGACGATTCGCGCGCAGACCAACAACCGCAAGTCGCTCGATGATGTGATGCGCCTGCTGTGGCAGCGTTTCGGACGCGATTTCTATCGCGGCAAGCCGGTCGGCGTCGAAGAGAGCGAGATCGAGGCGATTTTTGCCGAGGCAACCGGCGCCGAGCTGGGCGTGCTGTTTGAGCAGGCGGTGCGCGGTACGCGCGACCTGTCACTCGAGACGCTGCTCGAGCCGTTCGGCATCGCGCTCGCGCCGGAGCTGGACAAGAACGCCAAGCCGTCGCTCGGTGCGCGGGTTCGCGGCGGGACGGATTGCTCGCTTACAGCGGTGCACGACGGTAGTGCGGCGCAGAAAGCCGGTCTGTCGGCGGGCGACGTGCTGGTCGCGATCGACGGTTTGCGCGTCACGGGCTCGAATCTCGACACGCTGCTGTCGCGCTACCTGCCGGGCGCAAAGGTGGAAGTCCACGCATTCCGGCGCGACGAGTTGCGCACCGCCCAGCTCAAGCTGGATGGGCCCGAGGTGTCGCGTTACACGCTCAGCGTGAAGGACAAGCGCACGGCGGCGCGCAACTGGCGCGAGCGCTGGCTGGGCGGTTGACGGCCGGCCAGCGAACAGCCGGGTGCGTTCAGACCCGGAATCCAGGGGGCGGATTGTTCTACCCATGCAACAATCCGTCGCCGCCGCACGGCTTTTTCGCGGTCGAGTAAAAAAACACAATGGCTCCACTCGCGCAACACTGCGCGCCCCAACTGGAGTCAACCATGACCACGATCCTGCAAATCAACTCGGCAGCCCGCTCGCAAGGCGCAAACTCGACCCTGCTCGTCAACGAGCTGACCGAAAAGCTGCAACAATCGAATCCGGGCGCGCAAGTCGTCGCCCGCAACCTGCAAGCTGACCCGCTGCCGCACCTCGACGATGCGATCCTCGGCGCGTTCTTCACGCCGGCTGACCAGCGCACGCCGGAGCAAGCGGCTATCGCTGCACGCAGCGAAGCGCTGATCGCCGAACTGCAAGCTGCCGACATCATCGTGATCGGCGCACCGATGTACAACTTCGGCGTGTCGTCGCAACTGAAGACGTATATCGATTTCATCGCACGCGCCGGCATCACGTTCCAGTACACGGCGAACGGTCCGGAAGGCCTCGTGACGGGCAAGAAGGTGTACGTGGTCTCGGCACGCGGCGGCAAGTATCTCGGCACGCCGAACGACAGCCAGACGCCGTATCTGAAGAGCTTCCTCGGCTTCCTCGGCATGACCGACGTAACCTTCATCTACGCGGAAGGCCTGAACATGGGCCCGGACGCAGCCAGCGCAGCATTGGCTGGGGCACGCGAAGCGATCGCAGCCGCTTAAGGCTCAGGCGGCAGGGCTGCGCGCCCTGCCGCGGACCACGATGACGCGGCAGCGCTTGCTGCGGTACGTGCGTTGCGGGTCAAACAAAAAAACGCCACGGGTTGGGCTTCCGTGGCGTTTCGCCTTGTGGCCGCCAGATTTGATGCGGCTTCGATGGTCTTCGGTGTGTTGCTAGGCCAGCATCTGCGCGTCTTCAGGCAGGCGCCAGTCGATCGGCTTGCGGTTGTGGGCGGTCAGATACGCATTGGCTAGCGCGAAGTGCCCGCAGCCGAGAAAGCCGCGATGCGCCGACAGCGGCGACGGATGCGGCGCTTCCAGCACGTAGTGCGACTTGCCGCCGAGCAGTGCCCGCTTCGCCTGCGCATGCGCGCCCCACAGCATGAACACCAGTCCGTCGTGGCGCATCGCCAGTTCGTGGATCAGCGTGTCGGTGCATTTCTCCCAGCCGCGTTTGGCGTGGCTCGCCGCCGAATCGCGTTCGACAGTCAGCACCGTGTTCAGCAGCAGCACCCCCTGTTTGGCCCAGGCATCGAGGCAGCCGTGATGCGGCGGCTCGTAGCCGAGACTCGCGGCGATTTCCTTGAAGATGTTGCGCAGCGACGGCGGCGGGCGCACCGCCGGCGGCACTGAAAACGCCAGGCCGTGAGCCTGCGGCGTGCCGCGGTCTTCACCGTGATAGGGGTCCTGACCGAGGATCACGACCTTGACGTCGTCGGGGCGGGTGAGCCGCAGCGCGCGGAACACGTCGGCGGGATAGACGGTCTTGCCGGCGGCGCGTTCACCGTCGACGAAGCGGCACAGCGGCGCGTAAGCGTCGCTCTCGATGAACGGCCGCAGATGTGCGCGCCATGCCGGCGGCAGTGCGTCGAACTGAGCTTCGAGTGATGCCGGCGGTAACGACGGCGCGGCTTGCGGCGATACAGTGCAGGCGGGCGCTTCGTCGCTGAACAGCGAGGCTTGCGACGAAGGGGAACGGGAACGGGAAGCGGATGTCATGACGCGCAAGTGTCGCAGCAAACGGCGTGTAGCTCAAGCCGCGGGTTGGCGGCCCGGATGAGTGGTGGCGGCGGTTTTCCGCTACGCGCCCGCATGCTTGGTCTCTGGCTGGCTGAGGTGACCGGGCGGATTGCGAGCCCCGCGACCGGCAACTGATGGCGCGCCGTCTCTTGCTTGAACCTGAGCGTGTCCCAGCAGTGCTCACTGCCCGCGCAGTTGATATCCGCGCTGGGCCTTGCTGGTATCGTCGGGCTCAAGTCCCGGCACATCGGCGCAGAGTTCGTCTGCCAGCGCATGCAGCGCAGCTTCATCGCCGCGCTTCAATTCCAGCTCGATCTCGAGGATCGGCGCGCGGCGCGACTCGCCATCCACGCTGGCGAGCACCTCGCCCTGATCGATCGCTGCTTCGATCGTCGCGCCGTGGCCGGTCAATTGCCACAACGTGCGGGTGAAATTCGTGCGGAACAGCTCGATGAGGTCCGGCGCGGCTTCGCGCAGGGCCGCAGCCACTGTGGTTTCGTCACAGGCGCGCAGCAACGCGTCGATTTCCAGCGCCTCGCCTGCTACGGGCATTTCCCACTCGTGCCGGCTGTGCAAGCCGGACGCCGCGACGCCCGCGGTCTTGAAGGTTTGCAGCCAGCCATCCGGCGTATGCCGCAGACGCAGCGCGCTCTTCGAGCGCGCGAGCGTCAGCTGCGGCGTATCGAAGTAGATGTTCGCGAGTGCGACGGGCTGCCCCGCGGTGCCGGTGCGTGCGACGAACCAGCGCGTCGCCGCGCTCACCTGGTCAGCCGGCAGCGACAGCTTGATTTCTCGTTCGATACCCATGGCGGTGGTGGTTCCAGTCAGCTCAGAAAAACATCCGCGCGAGTTCCGCGCCCGGTTCTTCGGCGCGCATGAAAGCCTCGCCGACGAGGAACGTATGCACGTCCATCGCCCGCAAGCGCTCGACATCCGCGCGCGACAGGATGCCCGATTCGGTGACGACGATGCGCTCGTCCGGGATCAGGTCGAGCATGCCGATCGTCGTCTCGATCGACGTTTCGAAGGTGCGCAGATTGCGGTTGTTGACGCCGATCAGCGGCGTCTTCAGCGTCAGCGCCTCTTTCAGTTCGGCTTGGTCGTGCACTTCGACGAGCACAGCGAGCCCCAGCGAATGCGCGAACGCTTCGAGATCCTGCATCTGCGTGGTTTCGAGCGCGGCGGCGATCAGCAGGATCGCATCGGCGCCCATCGCGCGGGCTTCGACGATCTGATAGGGGTCGATGATGAAGTCCTTGCGCAGCACCGGCAGGTCGCAGGCGGCGCGCGCTTCCTCCAGGTAGGCGGCGCTGCCCTGGAAAAATTGCACGTCGGTGAGGACCGACAGGCAGGCTGCGCCATGCTTCGCGTACGAGCGGGCAATGTCAGCCGGCACAAAATGTTCGCGCAGCACGCCTTTGGACGGGCTGGCTTTTTTCACCTCGGCGATCACCGCAGCCTGACCGGCGGCATGCTTGGCGCGCAAGGCGCCGACGAAATCGCGCTTGTCGCGCGCCGAGGCTTCGAGGCGCAGTTCTTCGAGCGGTGCGCTCAGTTCCGCCGCGCGGACCTCTTGGCGCTTGACCTCGATGATGCGTTCCAGAATGTCGCTCATAGGTATCCCGATACAGAAGTTACTGCTTGAATTGCTGGGTGAAGCGAACCAGTTCGTCGACCTTCGCCCGTGCCTTGCCGCTCGCGATCGCTTCGCGCGCAAGCTGGATGCCGTCGCCGATCGAGGCCGCTACGTTCGCGGCATAGAGGGCAGTGCCCGCATTGAGCACGACGATTTCGCGCGCGACGCCAGGCTTGTTGTCGAGCGCTTCGAGCAGCAACAGTTTCGATTCGGCGGCGTCGGCCACTTTCAGCGAGCGGTTCGACACCATCTGCATGCCGAAGTCCTCGGGGTGGATCTCGTACTCATGTACCTCGCCGTCGCGCAGTTCGCCGACCTGGGTCGCCGCGCCGAGCGAGACTTCGTCCATCCCGTCCATGCCGTACACCACCAGCACGTGTCTCGCGCCGAGGCGCTGCATCACGCGAACCTGGATGCCGACGAGGTCCGGGTGGAACACGCCCATTAACTGGTTCGGCGCGCCGGCCGGGTTGGTCAGCGGTCCAAGGATGTTGAAGATGGTCCGCACGCCGAGTTCACGGCGCACCGGTGCGATGTTCTTCATCGCAGGGTGGTGGTTGGGCGCGAACATGAAACCCATGCCGGTTTCCGCAATCGACGCCGCCACCTGGTCCGGCTGCAGGTCGATATTGACGCCGAGCGCCTCGAGCACATCCGCGCTACCCGACTTGCTCGATACGCTGCGTCCGCCGTGCTTCGCGACCTTTGCGCCGGCCGCGGCGGTGACGAACATCGTCGCCGTCGAGATGTTGAAGGTGTTCGCGCCGTCGCCGCCGGTGCCGACGATATCGACGAAGTTCGAGTTGTCCGGCACGTCGACGTGCCGGGCGAACTCACGCATCACGGTGGCGGCCGCGGCGATTTCGCCGATCGTCTCTTTCTTGACGCGCAAGCCCGTGATGATCGCGGCGGCCATCACCGACGACAGCTCGCCTCGCATGATGAGGCGCATCAGGTGCAGCATCTCGTCGTGGAAAATCTCGCGGTGCTCGATCGTGCGCTGCAATGCTTCCTGCGGGGTAATCGTCATGATTTCGCCTCGGCTGATCAAGCATTGCGACGCGCCGGCGCCGCTTTCGACTGCTTGAGGAAATTCTCGAGCAGTGCATGGCCATGTTCGGACAGGATCGATTCCGGGTGGAATTGCACGCCTTCGACGGCCAGTTCCTTGTGCCGCACGCCCATGATCTCGCCGTCCTCGGTCCATGCGGACACTTCGAGGCAGTCGGGCAGCGATTCGCGTTCGATTGCGAGCGAGTGATAGCGCGTCACGGTGAAGTGCTTCGGCAGATCGGCGAACACGCCTTTGCAGTCGGTTTCGATCTGGCTCACCTTGCCGTGCATGATGGTCTTCGCGCGCACGACGCGGCCGCCGAACGCCTCGCCGATCGCCTGATGGCCGAGGCATACGCCAAGAATCGGCATCTTGCCGGAGAACTCGCGCAGCACGTCGAGCGTGATGCCGGCGTGTTGCGGATTGCTCGGCCCTGGCGACAGGCAGATGCGCTCCGGGTTGAGCCGGGCGATTTCGTCGAGCGTGATTTCGTCGTTGCGATAGGTCCGCACGTCTTCGCCGAGTTCGCCGAAGTATTGGACCAGGTTATAGGTGAATGAGTCGTAGTTGTCGATCATCAGCAGCATGGTCTGTCTCCGGTCAGAAGTCGCTATCGAGGCCGTCCTGAACCTGCTCGGCGGCGCGCAGCACGGCGCGCGCCTTGTTCTCGGTCTCTTGCCATTCGGATTCCGGCACCGAATCCGCGACGATACCTGCGGCCGCCTGCACATACAGATTGCCGTTACTGATCACGCCGGTGCGGATGGTGATCGCGAGATCCATCTCGCCGGTGAACGACAGGTAGCCCACGGCGCCGCCGTACAGGCCGCGCTTCACGGGCTCGAGCTCGTCGATCAGTTCCATCGCGCGGACCTTCGGTGCGCCCGACAGCGTGCCGGCCGGGAAGGTGGCGCGCAGCACGTCGAAATTGGTGGTGCCCGGTTTCAGCTTGCCTTCGACGGAGCTCACGATGTGCTGCACGTGCGAGTACTTTTCGATCACCATTTTGTCGGTGACGACCACCGAGCCGATCTGCGCGATCCGGCCCACGTCGTTGCGCGCGAGATCGATCAGCATCACGTGTTCGGCGATTTCCTTCGGGTCGTTCAGCAGTTCGGTGGCGAGTTCGGCGTCGCGCTCCGGCGTGTTGCCGCGCGGGCGGGTGCCGGCGAGCGGCCGGATCGTGACGATGCGGTCTTCGCCACGCTTTTCCTGCCGGACGAGGATTTCCGGCGATGCGCCGACCACGTGGAAGTCGCCGAAGTTGTAGTAGTACATGTACGGCGACGGGTTCAGCGAACGCAGCGCGCGGTACAGGGAGAGGGGATTGTCGCGATAGGGTTTGGTCAGACGCTGGCCGACCTGCACCTGCATCAGTTCGCCGGCAGCGATGTATTCCTTTGCCTTGCGTACGGCGGCCAGATAATCGTCTTTGGCGAATTCGCGGTAGGTGTCGGTGCGCACGCTCGCGGAGGTCACCGGCGGCTGCACGGTCGTGCGCAGACGCTGGCGCAGATCGCGCAGACGCTGCTTGGCGCGGGTGTAGGCTTCGGGCGTGGTCGGATCGGCGTAGACCACCAGATACAGCTTGCCCGCCAGGTTATCGATCACCGCGACTTCTTCAGTCAGCAGCAACTGGATGTCGGGCAGGTTGAGATCGTCCGGCGGTGCGGTGTGCGCGAGCTTCTTCTCGATGTAGCGCACCGCGTCATAGCCGAAGTAGCCGGCCAGACCGCCCGCAAAACGCGGCAGCCCTGGGCGCTGCGCCACCTTGAAGCGACTTTGGAACTGCTGGATGAAATCGAGCGGATCGCCTTCGTGCGTTTCCACGACCTTGCCGTCCCTCACCACTTCCGACACACCGTTGCGGGTGCGTAGCAGCGTGCGGGCCGGCAGGCCGATGAACGAATAGCGGCCGAACCGCTCGCCACCTACCACCGACTCCAGCAGGAAC
>Ga0335083_10007751_pt1 | contig 13216 bp, 16 predicted proteins | sample Lox_Sample_42_FD_206716 | JGI IMG/M metagenome (GOLD analysis project Ga0335083, IMG submission 206716) | Soil microbial communities from Loxahatchee National Wildlife Refuge, Florida, United States - Lox_Sample_4.2 | ecosystem: Environmental > Terrestrial > Soil > Wetlands | place: USA...
CCCAGCCGGGCCACCGCCCTCCGCATTGTCCCCCCTCGGGTCGAACTGGCCGCTCGAACGGCGGCTGCCACTCGAACGGCGTACTGCCCCACTGGAACCTGCCTAGTCGAAGTCACCGTCCCTGGCGCCGCCGACGAAGGCGGCCCATTCCGCGGCGGTGAACACCAGGGCCGGCCCATCGCAGTGGCGGGAGTTGCGGACCGCGACCTGACCGTCCGCCAGCCGCGCGACCTCGACGCAGTTGCCGCCCTGCGGTCCGCTCCTGCGGCTCTTGCGCCACGTCACCTCCGGCAGTTCGGCGGCAGGCATTCCGTTACGGACGCTCATCGGCTACTCCTCAAGCTCGTTAATGATCGTGGTGAGGATTCCTGGTGTCTCGCTCGGCTTGGCGGCGATGATGCTCAGCCGCTCCATGGCCAGCAGGTAGCGGTCCACGTCGGCTCGCTTGTCGAAGTAGAGCGCGCTGGTGAGATGTTCCAGGTAGGCGACGTCAGGCAGGTCCTGCTCGTTGAATCGCAAGATGCTGAACCCGCTCGGCGCCGCGTGACCGCCCATGCCGAACGGGACGATCTGCAGCGTGAGGTTCTGCCTGCTAGCCAGGCTGAGCAGATAGCGGAGCTGATCGCGCAGGATCTCCTTGCTCCCGATCGGACGGCGCAGCGCGGTCTCCTCGACGATGGCCCACAGCTTGAGCCGTCCCTCGGTGAACCGCCGCTGCCGCTCCTTGCGCAAGATGACGTGCCGCTCGGTCTCGTTCAGCGGGATGTCGCCCACCGCGAGCACCGCGGCGGCGTACTGCTGGGTCTGCAGCAGGCCGGGGATGAACTGCGGCTCGTAGATCCGGATCGAGGTCGCCGCCTCTTCCATCCCGACGTAGGACTGGAACCAGTCGGGCAGGATGTCGTTGTACCGGTGCCACCAGCCAGGCCGGTTCGCCTGCTCGGCCAGGCTCAGCAGCTGCTCCCGCTCGACCGCCCCGACGCCGTAGTAGGTGAGCAGGTCGAGCACGTCGATCTCGCGGATGGCGTTGCGGCCGAGCTCGATGCGGCTGATCTTCGACTCAGAACCGCGGATCGCCCGGGCCGCCTCCTGCGCGCTGATGCCACGGCTCTCCCGCAGTCGGCGCAACTGCGTGCCGAGCAGGATGCGCAGCACAGTTGGCCCTTCTGTCGGCTCAGCCATGAGGCCTCCCGGATTTTTCTACCGTCGCGGAATTGTTTCTCGCAATTGCGTGGAATGCTCGCTGGTGCCGCATTACCACCTGCCGTCCGCCATCGCCATGATATCCCATATGGGATTGCACGCCACCCCCCAGTGTTGGCCGCGTAAGGACACTACTGTCTGCGGACAGTTCTGTCCGGCGGGACGAAAAAAGGATCCTCAAGCTCGCCTTCCCCGGCTGAGGGCTGGGCTTGGCAACCGGGCCGACGGCCGTGAGCAGGAGCGATCCGCAGCCACCGGGCCTGCGCACCGCCTCCGGCGATGCGTCAGGGACGGCGCTCGGTCGGCGGTGCGGACAGGCGGCGGAGACAGATGCGTCGCAACGGCTGGCTGGCCCGCGGAAGCCGGCCGCGAATCGCGGGTATTTCCCGTCAGGAATGCGGAAGGCAGGTGTCTTACATACGGCAGCGTATTTATGGCCCGGCCTGCATTTACGGCAATCGGCTGAAAGGGGAGAGCGGCGGTCAGGGAGGAACAGGGGACGGGTGCCCAAATCGTGGTCAACTACCGCATAGCTGCCGGTTGGCACGGTAGGACCGTATCCTTCTGCGGTCATCGCGCGCTTTCTTGTCAGTGGAGGGAACCGACTTGTCAATGGAGCGCAAATCATAAGCCTACCGTCCTGTGGCATCACGGTGCCGCTGCCTGAGAACGACTTTACTGTGAGTTGGCACATTGTTCCTGACGGTGTCCGCCGCGGCCGGATGCCCCGGAGGCCACCCCGGTGGTCCGGGACGCCGCCCCTAGGATGGAACCATGCGCTATGGGCCCCTGGGGCAGTCGGGACTGCTGGTATCGGTCGTCGGCCTCGGCTGCAACAACTTCGGCAGCCGCCTGGACACCGAGGCGACGCGGGCGGTGGTGGATGCGGCTATCGACGCCGGGATCACGCTGTTCGACACGTCGGACACATATGGCGGGGGCGGCGGCTCGGAGCGCGCCCTGGGCGAGATCCTCGGCTCGCGCCGTGACCAGATCGTGCTGGCCACGAAGTTCGGCCATCAGAACGCGGACATGGGATACGGCCCGGCAGCCGGTGCCAAGGGCGGCCGCGCCTACATCAGGCGCGCGGTGACCGAATCGCTGCGCCGCCTGCGCACCGACCACATCGACCTGTACCAGCTGCATACCCCGGACCCGGTCACCCCGATCGAGGAGACCATCGCCGCGCTGCACGAACTGGTCGCCGAGGGCAAGGTCAGGTACATCGGCCACTCGAACCTCTCCGGCTGGCAGCTGGCCGACGCCGCGCACCTGGCCGCACGCAACGGCCACACCCCGTTCGTGTCGGCGCAGAACCACTGGTCGCTGCTCGAGCGCCAGGCCGAGGCGGACGTCGTCCCGGCGTCCAGGCACTTCGGCCTGGGCGTGCTGCCGTACTTCCCGCTGGCCAACGGCCTGCTGACCGGCAAGGTCCGGCAGGGACAGGCGATACCGGCCGGGACCCGGCTGGTCGGTCGGCAAGGCTACGTGACCGACGAGAAGCTGGCCAAGGTGGAGGCGCTGATCGCCTGGTCACAGGAGCACGGCGTCACGCTCCTCGAGACCGCGATCGGTGCCCTGGCCGCCCACCCCGGCTGCTCCTCGGTGATCGCCGGGGCGACCAGTGCCGAGCAGGTCAAGGCCAACGCGGCCGCCGCCGAGTGGACGCCGACCGAGGCCGAGCTAGCCGAGATTGACGCCATCGTCCCGCCGCCCGCGGCCGCCTAGAGATCCTCAACGGCGGGACGGCCCCGGCCGCGCTCAGCTGCCGGCCGGGCTGGTCTTGTCGAGCCAGGCCATGATGCCCTCCACGTTGCCGGCGGCGCTGCTCATCCGCTCGAACTGCTCCGCCAGGGCCGGATCGGCGTCCGGGCTCGTCGCCGCGTACCGGTCCATGGTGCGGTCGCGCACCATGGCCACGGCGTGATCCAGGTCCAGGCCCGGCCCGAGGACCCGGCGGGCCCGGCGGGTTTCCTCCACCCAGACGGTGATCTCCTCCGCCGACCGGTCCAGGATCTCGTCCACCCGGTCCACCGGCCCGTAGTGGCTGAACAGCAGCCGCGAAGGCCGCAACTCGGCGAACTTGCGGACCGAGGCGAGCGCGGTCTGGTGGTCGAAGTCGGGCGGCGGCGTGGCCGGCCGGACGTCGCCCGTGTCCGGCAGGTACACCCCGGCCGCGTCGCCGACGTACAGGTCCCCGGTCTCCGAGTCGACCAGGCCCACGTGATGCTTGGCGTGACCGGGGGAGTAGTGGCTGTCCAGGCGGCGGCCACCGCCGAGGTCGACCGTGCCCACGTCGTCGAGCGCCACGATCCGGTCGGCCGGGACCGGCGCGAGCACCCCGAAGAGCCGCTCGAGCGCGTCTCCGTAGACCATCCGGGCGCTGGCCATGAGCCGTGACGGGTCGGCGAGATGCCGCGCGCCGCGTTGGTGCACGACGATCTGCGCCGCCGGGAACATCGCGGCGATGTCGCCGGCGCCCCCCGCGTGGTCGAGGTGGATGTGCGTGACGACGACGGTGGCCAGGTCGCCGGGGCCGATCCCCAGCCCGGCGAGGGCGTCGCGGATGACCGGCGCGGACGGCGCGGTCCCCGTCTCCACCAGGCACGGCCGGTCGCCCCTGATCAGGTAGCCGGCGGTGATCCCGTCGTACCCGGCCATCCGGGTGTCGATCTGGAACACCTCGTGCCCGAGCGGGACCGTGCCTTCTCCTGCTGCCACGCGATCATTGTCCCCCAGCCGGGCCGCCGCGGGTCAGCCGCGGGGTCAGTCGGCCGGGCCGAACGTGCGCAGGACCAGGCCCGTGCGCGGCTTGGGGCCGAACGAGGTGGACTTGCGCGGCACCCGCTCGCCGCAGGCCGCGATGCGGATGACCGCCTCGAAGGAGGCCGGGTTGGAGATCACCGCGGTGCCCCCGGCGACCGACGCCGGGCCGGCGCCTTCCCGCTCGGCCACATCAGTGGCGGCCACGTCGCCTGCGACTGCCCGTACCGCGTCGGCCGCGTCGTGGTCGATGAGCACGTCGCGCTCGCTGTCGGTGACGCCCCACAGCCGGCCGAGCAGCAGGTGCTGCATCACCGACGCGTCGAGCTGCTGCCAGGACGCGGACATCCCGGCCGGCATCGAGGCCGCCAGCTGTACCGGATCCGGCTGGCTGAGCAGCCGGAACACCGGGCCTCCGGCCAGCAGGAAGGCCGTGCCCTCGCGGCCGGCCGCCGCCAGCCGCCGCAGCGCCTCGTCCAGGCCGAGGTCGGCCGGGAGATCCTGCACCGTGAAGGCGGCCTTGGCCAGCTCGGCAGCGCGGTCAGGGGGCAGGCCGGGCAGTACCCGGTGGATGGCGCCCAGCCGGGGCGGGTAAGCGGCCGAGTCGACCAGGAACGCGAGGCCGTAGTCCCACGGACCGTCACCCAGGCCGTCCTGGCGCATCTCCGCCTGAAGGTCCAGGTAGGCGGCGTAGCGGTGGTGACCGTCCGCGATGAGCGCACGCCGGCCGGCCAGGTCGGCGGCGATCGCGGCCTGCTCGGCGGGCTCGCCGAGCCGCCACAGCCGGTGGGTCGTGCCGTCTTCGGTGGTGATCGATACCAGCGGCGCTCGCTCGGCCGCTACCCGGTCCATGATCGCGGTGGCGGTCTCGGCCGTCCCGGTCGCCTGGTCGCCGTCGTAGATGAGGAAGATCGGTTCCAGGTTGGCCTGCGTGGCCGCCATCAGCTCCCGCCGCCCGGCCACCAGGCCGGGCATGACGCCCTCGTGCGGGAGGATGCCCGCCGTCTCGGGCGACCCGAGGCCGACCAGGCCAACGATGCCGCGCTGCAGCCAGGAGGTTTCCGGCCCGTCCGCCGGCTGGAGGCTCTGCTCGTAGATATAGAGTGCGGCCATCCGGTCCCTGATGAGCACGCCCGCCGACAGCCATTCGCGCAGCAGCGCCGCCGCGGCCTGGCTCGCGTCCGCGTCCTTGCCTGGCAGGATGAGGCGGACCACGTTGTGCGGGTCCGACGCCCGCAGGTGGTCGAGAATGCTGCCGTTGATCACGTCGTACGGTGGTGATGTGACGTTTGCGATACCGCTGACCCGGTCACGGGCATAACGGATACCACGGAAGGGTGCCAGCACGAGACCGGAACCAGAGCCGGACGGAAGGGTCTGCACATCATGTCAAAAGGATCGAGTGCGAGCAGGGATTCCCATCCGGAAGAAAACCTCCCTGGCCAGCCCCTTCCCGAAGGATCTGCGGATGACGTGCACGCCTGGTACCGCCGGGGCATGGACCTGCTCGGCCGGGGCAGCCCGGCGGCCGCGGCCCAGGTCCTCCAGCGGGCCTCGACGGCCGAGCCGCAGGCCCGCAGCGTCCGGGAGGCCCTCGCCCGGGCCCAGTTCGACGCGGGACGTTACGCTGAGGCTGCGGACAATTTCCGGCTGATCGTGGAGGCGAGTCCGTCGGACGACTACGCGAACTTCGGGCTCGGGCTCGCCCTGGCCCGCACCGGGAACCACGCGGCCGCGGCCGAGTACCTCGCGCTCGCCGCGGCCATGCGGCCGGACGAAGCCCACTACACCGAGGCCCTGCGTTCGGTCCGCGCCACTCTCCAGGCCAGGAAAGACCAGGGCGCCAGGAAGACCCAGGGCGGTTCCGAGTGACCCTGCGAGCCAGCGGGGAGCCGCTCGACGCCGCCTACGACGTCGCCCTGCTCGACCTGGACGGGGTGGTCTACATCGGCGGCGCCGCCATCCCCGGGGCGGCGGAGGCGCTGAGCAAGGCCGGCGCGGCGGGCATGCGGTTGGCCTACGTGACCAACAACGCCTCCCGCACCCCCGCTGCCGTCGCCGCGCTGCTGACCAGCCTCGGCGTCCCGGCCGGGGCGAAAGACGTGGTGACCTCCGCCCAGGCCGCGGCCCGGCTGCTGGCCGAGCGGCTTCCCGCGGGTTCGCCGGTCCTGGTCATCGGCGGCACCGGCCTGCGGATGGCCCTGCGGGAACGGGGCCTGCGCCCGGTCAGCACGGCGGCGGACAAGCCGCGCGCGGTCGTCCAGGGCTTCGCGCCCGACGTCAGCTACTCGACGCTGGCCGAGGGCGGCCTCGCGGTCAGGGCCGGCGCGCTGTTCGTCGCGTCCAACGCCGACCTCACCATCCCCGGCCGGCACGGGATCGCGCCGGGCAACGGGTCGCTCATCCAGGTGATCGCGACCGCGACCGGGGTACAGCCGCTGGTGGCGGGCAAGCCGGAACCCCCGCTGCACCACGAGTCGGTACTGCGCACCGGGGCCACGCACCCGCTGGTCGTGGGAGACCGGCTGGACACCGACATCGAGGGCGCCCACCGGGCCGGCACGGACAGCCTGCTGGTGCTCACCGGGGTGACCCGGCCCGCCGACGTGGTGCTCGCGCCGCCGTCACAGCGTCCCACCTACCTGGCCGAGGACCTGGCCGGGCTGCTCGAGCCGCACCCGGGCCCGGAGAAAAGCACAGCGGAAGAGTCCGGCGGCTACCGTTGCGGCGGCTGGACGGCGCGCCGGGACGGGGACCGCCTGGAACTCACCGGACAGGGCCAGCGCGTCGACGGCCTGCGCGCACTGTGCGCCGCCGCCTGGGCGGGAGACGCCGATGGCCCCAGCGAGGACGCGGTCCGCGCAGCGGTCGAGCGTCTCTGACGTAGCCGTCAGGCCGGAAATCACGAGGGGTCGCCACGCACGGTCACCTGGCGTGTAAGCTTGCGCGCATGTCACGTCGCGCCCCGCAGGGAACCCATCCGGGTGTCACCGCGATGCTCGCGCGCGTGTTCTGTCCTTCGTGTTGCTGTCCTTCGTGTTGTCGCTGACGACGACCCTCAGCTGACCGTTGTCGCCACCGGCGCCCCCTGGTGAGGGCTGCGCGCCGAGAGCTCGCGAAGGATTTTCCGTTGACTCCACAGTTGACCGCAGACATGTCTGCGGCTCCCGAGATCGCCCTGCTGGCCGCCGCCGTCCCGGTCCCGGCGGTCTCCCCGGCCGGGGCGCCGGCGAGCACGCCGCTGACGCTCGGCACCATGGCACGACGGCTGAGGATGCTCGCCGCCGCACCCGAGCGATGGTGGGGCCTGGTCCGCTTCGACCCAGCCCGTTCGGTCCGGATCGAGATGGAAGACCAGCCGGCGTACGGCGCGTGGCTGATGATCCTGCCGCCCGGTGACGCCGGCCGGCCCTGCGACTGCGACGTCGCCACCCTGATCGCGGGGGAGGCGGCCGAGGGCGCGGCCCTGCATCCAGGCCGGATACGGGTCCACGGCCAGCGACACTGGCTGCGCGGCCACGGCGCTGGTTACTCGATCAGCCTGCACGCCAGCACGGGACACGCCAGCACGGGACACGCCAGCACAGGGCATAACAGCACGGGGCACGCCAGCACGGGGCCCGGCCAGGTCGCGCGGGCCGGGATCTCAGTAGCTGAGTTCGCAGCGAGCCGTGAGTTCGCAATTCAGCGCCCGGCCACTTTCGGGTAATAGGCTAATCGAGTCGCGGCGGCATATTCCGAGACGTGCCGCCAGAAGGGACTCACCGATGATTGAAGTACGGGGGCTCAGCAAACGGTACGGCGACAAAATCGCCGTCAACAACCTGTCGTTCGACGTGCTGCCGGGCAAGGTGACCGGCTTCCTCGGCCCGAACGGGGCGGGCAAGACCACCACCATGCGGCTCATGCTGGACCTGGACTACGCGGACGCCGGCGGCGTCACTATCGACGGCAAGCGGTACCACACCCTGGCCAACCCGATGCGCGAGGTGGGCGCCCTGCTGGACGCCAAGGCCGTGCACGGCGGCCGTTCGGCCTACAACCACCTGCTCTGCCTGGCCCAGACGAATAACCTGCCCAAGAGCCGGGTGAAAGAGGTGCTCGAGCTGGTCGGCCTGACCGAGGTGGCCCGCAAGCGGACCAAGGGGTTCTCGCTCGGCATGGGCCAGCGGCTCGGTATCGCCGCGACGCTGCTCGGCGACCCGAAGATCCTGATGTTCGACGAGCCGGTCAACGGGCTTGATCCTGAGGGCATCCTGTGGATCCGCAACCTGATGAAGGCGCTCGCGAACGAGGGCCGCACGGTGTTCGTGTCCAGCCACCTGATGTCGGAGATGGAGCACACCGCCGACCACCTGATCGTGATCGGCCGCGGCCAGCTGCTCGCCGACTGCACCATGGACGAGTTCATCGCCCGCAGCTCGGGCCAGACCGTCCGGGTCGCCACCCCCCAGCCCGAGGTCCTGGCCAAGGCGGTCACCGAGGCAGGCGGCAGCGCGGTCGCCGGCACCGGCGGCGCGCTGATCGTGTCAGGACTGATCGCCGCCCAGGTCGGCGACCTTGCGTTCGAGCACGGCGTGCGGCTGCACGAGCTGACCGTAGTCCGGGCTTCGCTCGAGGCGGCCTTCATGGAGCTGACCGCGGACAGCGTGGAGTACCGGGCCGAGGGTCAAGGGGTCCAGGGACCTCAAGGGACCCAGGGGCTCCCAGGGCCAGGTCCGGCCCGGGAGCAGGTAGCGGCACACGAGCAGTTCAGTGGCGAAGGGAGGGCCTGACATGGCCGCGATTACCAGGCAGGCCTCCGGCGCCGCCGTCCTGCCCCCGCCGTCCGGCCGGGCCGGGCTCGGCGGCACGCTCCGTTCGGAGTTCACCAAGATCCGCTCGGTCCGCTCGACCTGGTGGACGCTGCTGGTGCTGTTCGTGATCAGCGTCGGGATCGGCGCCGCCATCTCCGCGGGCGTGGCGGCCAACTGGTCGCACACCTCGGCGTCCGACCGGGCCACCTTCGACGCTACCCAGGTCAGCATCGCCGGGCTCTTCTTCCTGGGCCAGCTGGTCATCGTGGTACTCGGCGCGATCGTGATCACCTCCGAGTACTCCACCGGGATGATCAGGACCTCGCTCACCGCGATGCCGCGGCGGGCCACCGTGTACGCCGCCAAGGCCATGGTCTTCGCCGCGGTCGCCGTGGTGGTCACTTTGGTAACGGCCTTCATCGCGTTCTTCCTCGGCCAGGCCATCTTGACCAGCACGCACGAGAGCGCAACGCTGTCGCAGCCGAACGTGCTGCGCGCCGTGATCGGCGGCGCCCTGTACGTCACCCTGTGCGGCTTGTTCGCGTTCGCGGCCGGGACCATCTTCCGGCACACCGCGGCCACCATCACCTCGGTCATCGGGCTGCTGTTCGTGATCCCGATCCTGGCGCACCTGCTGCCGAGCAATTGGTACGACGACATCGCGCGGTGGCTGCCGAGCTCGACGGGCGACGCCATCTCGGTCGTGGTCGGCCCCGGGCCCGACCACCTGTTCTCCCCGTGGGGCCAGTTCGCCGTGTTCGCCGTCTACACGGCGATCCTGCTCGTTGTGGGCGGCATCCTGTTCCGCAAGCGCGACGCCTAACCGCCGTCGGGGCGGTCCTCAGGGGCCGCCCCGCTCACCGTGGGACGATCAGCGCCAGCTGCCTGGACTGGGCGACCAGGACGCCGGCCGAGTCCCAGACCTCGAAGTCTTCTTCGTGGTAGCCGCCGCTGACGAAGCGGGTGACCGCCCGGCAGGCCAGCCAGCCGGGCGCGGGACGGGCGCGCAGGTGGACGGTGAGCTGGATGGTGGTGGACCCCGCGCCGAGTTCGAGTACCGAGGGTGCCGTCGAGTCGACCAGCAGCGGCAGGGCGAGCAGGTCGGCGTCCCGGCCGTCGGTGAGGCGCATCCAGAAGCTGCTGGCCGGGCGGCCCGACGGGCGGCCGAGGAACCAGCCGGGCAGCTCAGCCGACCGGAACTCGATGCGCTCGGCGATGACCGACTCGCCGAACGCGGTGGTGCGGCCCGCCCGGATCATCGACGTGCGGATGCGGACGGGCCCGGCCGTGCCGGGCCTGAGGAAGAAGCCGGAGACCACGACCGGATCGGGGAACCGCATGGCGGGCGCGAGCGCCCGCAGGCAGGTGGCGAGCATGTAGCCGCCGTTCACCGCGCCCGCGGTCCCGTTCCACCGGCCGGTCAGCGTGGCCCTGAAGCTGCCCTCAGGCCCGTCCGTCTCGACCCGGGTGTCCGCGTCGAAGGCGAACTCGCCGCCCATTAAGGCAGGGTCAGGATCTCGTACCCGTCGTCGGTGACCAGGATGGTGTGCTCGAACTGCGCGGTGCGCTTGCGGTCCTTGGTCACCGCCGTCCAGCCGTCAGGCCAGATGTCGTAGTCGATGGTGCCCAGGGTGAGCATCGGCTCGATGGTGAACGTCATGCCCGGTTCCATGGTCACGTTGGTGTGCGGGTCGTCGTAGTGCGGCACGATCAGGCCGGAGTGGAACGTGCGGCCGATCCCGTGCCCGGTGAAGTCCCGCACCACCCCGTAACCGAACCGGCGCGCGTACGACTCGATCACCCGGCCGACGGCGTTCAGCGGCCGGCCGGGCGCCACCGCCCTGATGCCCCGCATCATCGACTCGTGGGTGCGCTCCACCAGCAGCCGCGAGGCCTCGTCCACGTCCCCGGCGCAGAACGTCGCGTTGGTGTCCCCGTGCACGCCGCCGATGAACGCCGTGATGTCGATGTTGACGATGTCGCCGTCACTGACCACCGTGTCGTCGGGGATCCCGTGGCAGATCACCTCGTTCAGCGAGGTGCACAGCGACTTCGGGTAGCCGCGGTAGCCGAGCGTGCTCGGGTACGCGCCGTGGCTGACGAGGAAGTCGTGGCCGACCTGGTCCAGGTAGTCGGTCGTGACACCAGGGGCCACGGCGGCGCCGACTGCCTCCAGCGCCTGGGCGGCTAGCTTGCCCGCCACCCGCATCCGCTCGATGATCTCCGGCGTCTTGACGTCCGGTTCCCCTGTCTTGGGGCGCTTCTTGCCCACGTATTCCGGCCGCGTGATCTCCGCGGGGACCTGACGGGTGGGGGAAAGCCGACCCGGATGAAGCACTGTCGCCATGCTTTGCGAGTCTAATGTGCATGGACAACGGAAAACGATGGTGGTTCAGCCTCAGGACCCATGCGGTAGAGGACGACGACGGCCCCACCCCGGGCAAGGACCGGCTCGGCCCGTTCGCCACCCGCGAGGAAGCCGCCCGCGCGCTGGAGACCGTGGAGCGCAGGAACCAGGAATGGGACTCGAAGGATTAGACCTCCAGGCCGGATAGTCTTACAGACGTGAGCGATGAGCTGCCGCCCGCGGCCGAGGCCCGGCTGGCCGAGATCCGCGGCAGCGGCACCTGGGGCTCGGCGCTGACGACGGACGAGTTCACCGCGATCCGCAGCACCGGGTTCGAACCGGTCGGCCAGGTGCTCGGCGCCTGCGTCTACAGCATCGGCTACACCGGCGGCTACGCCTGCCCGGGCTCCTGGGGCTCCTGGGGCTACGGCGCGCCGGTCAAGGGCACCACCCAGGTGTCCTCGCGGGGCGGCTACGGCTCGTTCGGGCCGCTGGTGAAGGCGCTGTACGAGGCGCGGCACAAGGCCCTGGACCGGATGACCGCCGAGTGCGAGGAACTGGGCGGGCACGGCGTGGTCGGCGTCCGGCTGACCATCGGGCCTTTCCCGGCGGGCGGCCTGGAGTTCAAGGCCATCGGCACGGCCATCCGTGCGCCCGGCGTCGGGCCGGTGTCCACCTGGGGCCGTCCCCAGCGAGGTCAGCAGGGCCAGCGCCAGCAGGGCCACCGCCACCGGCCGTTCACCTCCGACCTGTCCGGGCAGGACTTCGCCAAGCTGATCATGAAGGGCTGGGTGCCCGCAGGGCTGGCCCTCGGCATCTCGATCGGGTCGCGGCACGACGACTGGCTGACCGTCGGCCAGACCCGCTGGGGCTCGGGCAACGCCGAGGTCACCGGCTTCACCGAGCTCGTCAACGACGCCCGGCACGATGCCCGCCAGCAGCTGGATCGCGACGTGGCGCGGCTGGGCGGCGAGGGCGTGGTGATCGCCGCCATGGACATGCGGGTGCGGGAACGCGAGTGCCCGGTGCAGGAGGGCCGCCGCGACCACATCGTGGAGGCCACCACCATCGGTACCGCGATCGTCAGGTTCACCCTGCACGAGCAGCGGCACACCAGGCCGACGCTCGCCATCATGTCGCTCGACCCCCAGCGCCGCCAGGCGGCCAGGATCCGGATCTGAAAACAGGAGAGACGACCATGACCGACCAGGGGAACATCGCGACCGAGCTGAACGCTGCGGGCGTCCCGAAGGACGCCATGGCGCGGCTGGCCGAGCTGCAGCCGGGCAAGCCCGGGTCGATCTTCACCTCCGACCTCTCGGTCAACGAGTTCCTGCTGGTCCGCGAGGTCGGCTTCCGGCCGCTCGGCCTGGTCCTCGGCAGCTCGATCTACCATGTCGGGCTTCAGATCGGCCGCTGGGGCAGTAACCAGGAGCTCGACGTGCTCTCTCAGGCCATGTACCACGCCCGCGAGCTCGCCATGAGCCGGATGGAGGCCGAGGCGGACGCGCTGCGCGCGGACGGCATCGTCGGCGTCCGGCTCGACGTGGAGATGAAGGAGTTCGGCGCGGACATCGCCGAGTTCATCGCGGTCGGCACCGCGGTCAAGGCCGAACCCGGCGCCGGCGGCGGGGGAGTGGAGAACTGGCGCAACAACAAGAACCAGCCGTTCACCTCCGACCTGTCCGGGCAGGACTTCTGGACGCTGATCCGGGCCGGCTACGCCCCGCTCGGCATGGTGATGGGCTCGTGCGTGTACCACGTGGCGCACCAGAAGTTCGGCAGCAAGATCGGCAACATCGGCAAGAACGTGGAGATCGAGCAGTTCACCCAGGCCCTGTACGACGCCCGTGAGCTGGCCATGAGCCGGATGCAGGCCGAGGCCGAGGCGCTGCACGCCGAGGGCATCGTCGGCGTCCAGCTCCGCCAGCACAGCCACACCTGGGGCTCGCACACCACCGAGTTCTTCGCCATCGGGACGGCGGTCAGGCCGCTGCGCCCGGACCACATCATCGAGCGCCCCACGATGGTCCTGTCCCTGGACTCCTAGGCCCTGGGCTTCGGCCGGCGCGGAGCCCTCAGCCGGCCACGTCAGCCGGTAGGGCCG
>Ga0335083_10007752_pt1 | contig 13214 bp, 11 predicted proteins | sample Lox_Sample_42_FD_206716 | JGI IMG/M metagenome (GOLD analysis project Ga0335083, IMG submission 206716) | Soil microbial communities from Loxahatchee National Wildlife Refuge, Florida, United States - Lox_Sample_4.2 | ecosystem: Environmental > Terrestrial > Soil > Wetlands | place: USA...
CTTCGTCACATCCTTCAATTCCGTCCACCCCGAGGACCGCGAGAAGGTCCGACGCTTGATTGAAACTGCGATGAGTAAACCAGGAGACTGCCTGGCCGAATTTCGCATCTTGCAGCCAGATGGCTCGATTCGATGGATTAGGAGCCTGGGCCGAAGCTACGACAATGAGCGGGGTGTTATTGATCGATTCATGGGCGCGTCGCTGGATATCACGGAGCGCAAGAGAAACGAAGCTGCGCTCGCCCAGCAGTTGGCGTTCGAAACGCTGCGGGCGGAACTCTCAGCGACATTTATCAACCTTGCGCCGGACCAAGTGGACGCCCAAATTTTGGCGGCTCACAAGCGGATTTGCGAAGCGCTTGGGCTCGATCGGAGCGCCCTGGCACAGCTATCTCCGGAAGGCGATGAGTTTCCCATCACACATTCATGGGCGGCGGAGGGGTTCGAGCCTAATCCGCTCCTTCCCGCTTATCGGGATTACCCGTGGTACGCCCGAACGGTCCTGGCTGGCCAGGTGATCCGATACGCACGGGTAGAGGACTTGCCGGAGGAGGCTGCTAAAGAGAAAGAGATGATCCGCCGGTACGGCCCGAAATCCAGCATCATCTTTCCGCTCAGGGCCGGCGGCAAAGTATTCGGAGCTGTGGCTTTCGGCACGATGCGGGAAGAGCGCGAATGGGCCGAGCCGCTGATCGAGCGGCTTGGTTTGGTGGCCGAAGTTTTCGCGAACGCGCTGGCACGTAAGCGTGCCAATGAAGCGTTGCAAAAGGCCTATTCGGAGATCGAACAGCTCAAGCACCAGTTGGAGCTGGAGAACCTCTACCTGCATGAGAGCCGGGAACAAACACAGCTGGCACTCGATTCGGCCAGACTGGGCGTGTGGGGTTGGAAGGCCGGTGACGATGAGATCTGGGCCTCGGAGCAGACTCGAAAGTTGTTTGGTTGGCCGAAAGACTCCAACATCGATTTCGTCACATCCTTCGATTCCGTCCACCCCGAAGACCGCGAGAAGGTCCGAAGCTTGATTGAGTCAGCGCTGAGTAAACCAGGAGACTGCCTGGTCGAATGTCGCGTCCTGCGGCCAGATGGCTCGATTCGATGGATCAGCAGCCTGGGTCGAAGCTATCCGGGTCCGGGAGGTGTTGTTGAGCGATTTATGGGCGCCTCGCTGGACATTACGGAACGCAAGCGAGACGAAGAAATAATCAAAGAAAGTGAAGAACGCTTTCGGCACATGGCTGACACAGCCCCCGTAATGATCTGGGTTGCCGGTACTGACAAGCTCTGTACTTTTTTCAATAAGGTCTGGCTGGAGTACACGGGCCGCACGTTGGAGCAGGAATTGGGAGAAGGCTGGACCCTGGGTGTGCATCCCGATGACCTCGATCGCTGCATCGCCACCTACTCTGAGGCTTTTGACGCCCGCCGGCCCTTCCAAATGGAGTACCGGTTACGCCGGGCAGACGGAGAATACCAATGGGTCCTCGACCAAGGTGTTCCACGCTTCACACCAGCCGGCATTTTCATCGGCTATATCGGTTCGTGCATCGATGTCTCCGAAATCAAGCGAGCCAATGATGAGCTGCAAACGGCCTATTCAAAGATCGAACAGCTCAAGCACCAGCTGGAGCAGGAGAACCTCTACCTGCGAGAAGAAATCAAGCTGGATCAAGAGCACCAAGAAGTGGTCGGAGGAAGCGAAGCGATCCGCCGCGTGCTGAAAAAGGCAGAACAGGTGGCCAAAACCGATGCCACCGTGCTCATACTCGGAGAGACCGGGACCGGCAAAGAACTGATCGCTCGTGCGATCCACGAATCCAGCAAGCGTAAGAACAAGACGATGGTCAAAGTGAACTGCGCTGCCCTCCCTGCGACGCTCATAGAGAGCGAACTGTTTGGCCGGGAAAAGGGAGCCTATACCGGCGCGCTCACGCGCGAAATCGGACGCTTTGAACTGGCCAACGGCTCCACGATCTTCCTGGACGAAATCGGCGAACTCCCGCTTGATCTGCAAGCCAAGCTGCTCCGGGTTCTCCAAGAAGGCGAGTTTGAGAGACTCGGCAGCCCGAAAACGATTCGGGTGGATGTCCGCGTAGTGGCCGCTACCGCGCGCGATCTGGAGGTCGCGATCCGAGAGAACAGATTCCGAGAGGATCTTTACTATCGGCTCAACGTGTTCCCCATTAAAATCCCACCGCTCCGCGAGCGGCGGGAAGACATCCCGCCATTGGTCTGGCATTTTGTGAACGATCTGGGCCAACGCATGGGGCGTCGCATCGAGAGCATCCACGCTCAAACGATGGAGGCCTTCAGAAAGTACTCCTGGCCCGGCAATGTCCGCGAGCTCCGCAATGTGATTGAGCGTCTCCTGATCACAAATACCGATACCGTACTCCGTGGGGATTGGCAATCCGCCGAAAAGGTGATGGACGCAGCTCACGACCTGACGCTCGAGGAAATCGAGCGGAGCCATATACTGCGGATTCTGGAGTCAACCTCTTGGCACATTCGTGGTGAAGCGGGCGCCGCCAAGATCTTGGGTATGAAACCTACGACACTGGAATCACGCATGCAAAAGCTGGGTATCACTCGGGCGAAATAACCTCCGGCATTTCAGATCGTCTTCCGAGATCCCGGATGTGTGCCGGTTAACTGATTCGTTTCCACATGGCTGTAGCTTGCGTACAGGATAGCCTTGGGGATTCAGAACCAAGCCAGACACAAACGCCTCTATGAACAATTCGTGCCGAACGGTGGAACCAAATTTGGGCTGGGAGCCGCAATGCGGGGGATCGTTGAATGCTCCCGTTGTCGCACGATGGATGCGGAGTGCTCCATGGATGCGGGGTGCTCCATTGACAGTCGGTGACCATTCCGCTACACTCCCAGGCGGGAGCAAGCAATGGAGAGGGAGAAAATACTCCAAGCGTTGCGCCTTCGTGCCGACACTGCTAAGGAAAGGCTCACAACCGCTACCGTAAATTTGACGCGATTGTGCGCGAATCTCCGAGCGGGTTGCCCCATCCCGATGGAGCTTAGCGCATCCATAACTTAGCGAATGAGCTCTCTATCGCACGCAGGGAGCATCTGGAAGCGTACCGTCAGCTGAATAAGTTCGTGTGTGAAGGGATCATCCCGGATGACCTGAGCACGGGTGGGCGGCACGAAGAACGGCGAGTCGTCACCTGGAACAAGAAGCTCGCCGTGAAGCCGAGGAACGGGCACCAGAATAGGCCAAGTCCGCCAGATCGGTAATCACAAACTGATGTCTTGTGCGCAGTTTCGATCAGTATTGCTCGGTCGAAATCGTCTCCAATATTTCAGACCTTCTCCGAGGTGCCGGAGCGCGATGCCGGTTCACTGCGTTGCTCGATATAACTGTCAACTCCGTAAAGTCTTGCGTAGTTTGCGCTTAGTTCCCCAAATTCGTTCCGGGCGGTTCGGATACCGGCGTGCTCCGAGATTCAACCGGGAATCCAAACGTCGTGTGTTTGGACCGATGCAACGATGCGACAATACGCGGAGGATTCGTCCAGGAGCGCAGATGATAATCGAGAGTGTCGAGATTGTTGTGGCAGCTGCTAAGCGTGAGGAATTGCGGCGAGCCCTTACTGCCTGGAAAGGGCCGACCGGAGTAGAGCCGGGGTGTTTCAGCTGCCGGGTTCTTCAGGATACCGACGACCCTAACGCCCTTTCCTGCGAAGCGAAGTGGAGGTCCGAGGAAGACTTGCTCTGCCATCTCCGATCCGACCACTACAGACACTTGTTGGTACTGATGGACATGGCCGATCGGCCACCACTCATTCAGTTTCATACGGTGGTGGAAACCGTAGGTCTCGACTTGGTTCAGCGCGCGAGGAATGCAGCGTAAGGGTCCCGCACGGCAACTCCTACGCAAGCAACGCTGCAAAAAGCCACACACAGAAAACAATAAAACTTGCCGCTTACAGCGCGCATTAGGCCATCGAGGGGGGCTGATTGACCAGCTCCCTCAGCCTGCTGCCCTACGAACTGGAGACCATTCAGGGGACGGGGCAGGCAGGAAAAGGAGCCAGTTTCATGACAACGAAGAATTTGGTTACGGGCGCGCTTTACATCTTGATCGCAGCGACGGGTGTGGCGCGGGCGCAGACCCCCGAACAGGACGCCTGGAAAATTCTGGGAAGCGGAATGAGCGACACCAATACAACGGAGCGGGCCGCCGCAGTGCGAGCGCTTGGCTTAATCCCTGACGAACCTCGAGCAGTCGAAATGGCCGAAGCCGGGTTGCATGATAAGGATGCGGAGGTGCGCGCGGCCGGTGCCACGGCCTTGGGAAAGATGGGCTCCAAAGATTCAGCGCCAAAGCTGCATGAACTGCTGAAGGACAGCGAAGTGGCCGTAGTGATGGCGGCTGCTCACGCGTTGAAGGCATTGGGTGACCCACTCGGTTATGAAGTGTACTACGCCATCCTGACCGGCGAGCGCAAAACCGGAGAGGGGCTCATGGATCAACAAAAGAAGATGCTCCACGATCCCAAGAAGATGGCGCAGTTTGGCATCGAGCAAGGTATAGGATTTGTTCCTTTTGGGGGGATCGCTTTGGGCGCATTCCAAGCGATCAGAAAGGACGACATCTCTCCGGTGCGAGCAGGCGCTGCCGCGGCGCTCGCCTCCGACCCGGATCCCCGCAGCGGCCAGGCCTTGGTTGAAGCCGCTTCCGATAAAAGTGAGGTTGTACGAGCGGCCGCGCTGGACTCCATTGCAATTCGAAACGACCCCAGCTTGATTCCGGCAATCGTGCCCATGCTGAACGACGAAAAAGACGTTGTCCGCTACGCCGCGGCTGCAGCTGTCATCAGACTTTCCAAGATCGCCAAACCAGCGGCGGTAACTGGAAGCCAGCCCTAAGCGCGGTCCGGAGATCTGCCTCCCGAGAAGGAGCCGAGTCACATGGAACACGTGATTCCAGCTTGGCAATTTTCCACCGCCCTGCTCTTCGGGATGCTGATCTGTCTAGAAATAGGTCGCCGGCTGGCACGCGGCCTGCTTGCCAAGGATCCGTCGGCGGCCAGGTCCGACCTCGGCAGGGTAGAAACGGCCATATTCGGCCTGTATGCATTGCTGCTCGCTCTGACCTTAACCGGTGCTCCTGCGAGGTTTGACACGCGCAGGCAGTTGATCGCGCAGGAGGCTAATGCGATCAGCACTGCCTACTTGCGATTGGATCTCTTGGCCGCCGAATCGCAGCCGGTGATCCGAGAACGATTCCGCAACTATCTGGATTCGCGGCTGGAAGCGTATAGGAAGTTTCCGGATATCGAAGCGGCGACGGCGGACGCGGAAAGACTGGTTCTCCCGACGCTGAACGAGATGCTTGATGTTGCAGTCATGCGGACGATGGCGGCAAGGATTCATCCCCCCGCGATGATCTTCGGACTTTTGTTCCTGCTGGCGCTCGTTTGCTCGATCACATCATTTGTAGTTGTCACTGTCGTTTCCGTTTTCGTAGTCCTGGATATCGAGTACCCGCGGCTAGGCTTGATCCGCCTGGATCACTACGACCAAGTGTTGGTCGAATTGCGCCAGAGCATGGATTGAATTGGAGGGTCAATGAAGTTCGGCGCTTGCAATTACACGGCGCTCCTCGCTGTCATGATTGCAGGATCCTTCACCCAAGCCCAGGATCTGGCACCTCGCGCTTACGTCATTACTCCCGTCGATTCTAACGCCCTGACCTGGTCTTATTCGTTCAATGACGGCTCAGTCTCCACCGATCCTGTTGTCCCAGTCATAGATGGTCACGCGCATTTCCACATGCCGTCCCTCAGCTACTTCCACTCGTTTGGATTGTTGGGCCGAACATCAAGCATCACCGTGGCTCTGCCCTATATCATCGGAGATTTTCGAGGGAAGCCGCTGATCAGTGCATTACCAAGTCAGGCCCACAAATCGGGGCTGACGGATGCTCGAATCCGGTTCTCGATGAACCTCAAAGGCGGACCGGCGATGACCACTGAGGAGTACTCGCAGTGGAGTGAGGACCGGCTGCTCGGCTTCAGCTTGACTGTGGCTCCTCCCACCGGGCAGTACGACCCGGCAAGGCTGGCTAACCTCGGGCTTAACAGATGGAGCATCAAACCAGAGATCGGGTATTCAAGGCACTTGTCGTATTGGATCCTGGATGCATACGGAGGGGTTTGGTTCTACACTGCCAACAATCAGTCCTACCCCGGCAATCACATCCTCACGCAGCAGCCCGTATATGCGGGAGAAGTGCATCTGAGTTATGCATTAAAACCCCGGCTATGGTTCTCCTTTGACGGCAATTTCTGGGCTGGAGGCCGCTCGACTAACAACGGCGTAAAATTCGCCACAATCTTGACCGACTCACGGGCCGGTGTAACTGTCTCCATCCCCTTGAAGGGGCATTGGTCCACGAAAGTTTCCTACAGCTTGGGCGCGTACTCGACGATTGGCGGCGACTTTCAGAGGGTGTCTCTCGCCTTGCAATACGGCTGGATCGGCACCAGATGGCGGTGATGACTACACGGCCGGGCTACCGAAGCACGACGGTTCGAGCCACGATGGCCTTCGGCGCGCGCTAATTACATCCTGCTTCAGGAAAGCGGCATTGGTTCTTTAAGGGCGTGGAATGCCCTGCGCTAGAACCTCTGCCCAGCGCACCGGTAACCCGTGAAACGAGGCGCGTAGTGCCGCAGCACACTCACTCCACAAAAACCCGCGGAATGGGCCAGTCCGAAGTGCCCAGTTGGATCATCCCGCTGACATATTCGGTAATCGCAATCCTGTTGGCCTGGGCGGTTCCAAGAATCGAAGCCAGTGTTTTTCCGGAATGGACATCGCCGATGACCGTAAGCGCTGCAATGGCGATCTACTCCGCGGTCGCCACCGGCATGATTGCATTGACCGGAATCGTGTTCTCGTTGGTTTTTGTAATGGTGCAGTTTAGCGCCACTGCCTATTCGCCGCGGCTGGTGCTGTGGATGGCGCGCGATCCTCTACTGTTTCATGCCATGGGCGTGTTCAGCGCCACTTCCTTATATGCTATCGGCGCGCTGGCGTGGGTAGACCGCCGTCACGACCAAAAGGTCCCATTCATCAGTGTGTGGCTGACGATCGGTCTGCTCATGGCGAGCGTCGTGGTGTTCATGAGGCTAGTGCAGCGGTTAAATCGGCTGCAAGTAGATCGCGCGCTCGGCTTCACGGCGGACTTCGGCCGCCGGGTGATTGAGATCATCTATCCGCCGCTGGAGACATCCCCAGCCGTAGCTCCCGCCAGCGAATTCCGGCTACTGCCTGTGACGCAGAGTCTGACCTACAACGGGTCGCCCAGGCCGATCCAGTCACTGGACATTGACGCGCTCTTGGCCCTGGCTGAAAAGTCGGATGCGGTGATCGAAGTGCTTGCGGCCGTGGGCGACACGTTGGTGGATAGCACGCCGACGCTCTGCATATATGGCGCGCGCCAGACCATTCCTGAGCGTGACTTGCAGAAGGCGATTAAGACCGGGATGGAGCGGACGTTCGAACAGGACCCCAAGTATTCCATACGCCTCCTAGTAGACATCGCAGTGCGCGCATTGTCAGCAGCGGTCAACGACCCAACCACAGCAGTGCAGGCGTTGGATCAGATTGAAGACCTATTGTCGCGGTTGGGGCGTCGACGTCTCGAAATCGGTGAGATTCGCAATAGTGCCGGCATGCTGCGGCTGGTGTTTCCGGTGCCGACGTGGGAGGACTTCCTCGACCTGGCATTCAGCGAGATTCGAGCTTGCGGAAAAGACAGCATGCAAGTAGTGCGCCGCATGAACGCGTTGCTGGCTGACCTGACCGAGCGGTTGCCCGCGGAACGGCACGCGGCACTCGGTAGCCAACGGAAGCGGTTGGCTGAAGCGATCGCGGCGTCCTTCCCGAATTCCGAAGATCAACTGGAAGCGTCCGCGGAGGATCGGGAGGGCCTGGGCGCCACACGCAAACACTCAGCGAAAGGCTCGCCCGAACTTCAATCGGCGACTAGGATCTGATCTTGGTTGACGACTAGCGCAGGAAACTCGCACTTCGTCGAGCTGTTCCGAAGCATCCAAAGCCGGAGCGACTCGCCAATTCAGCCACACGGAGCAGCCCGGAAATGTTTGACGCCTAACGGGTCGTTTTCGCTACACTACAAACAGAGACGGGAGATTTTCGATTCCTCAGGTAACGATCAAGACTGGCATCATCGGTCCGGACGGACGTGAAGAACAGCTTACGGAAACCATCTGCGATCACCCAGGCTGTCCCAACATTGCTACGCATCTGCTCGGAGTACTGGTGGAACTCCGCCTCCTCGTCGCAGTTTGCGACGAGCATCTACCCAACAACGATCGGGCCTGAACCTTGTCCTCAGCGGGCTTCCATTTCGCTTCCAACTACAAAACATTCCCCCGGGCGAACGAGAACTGGAGCGAAATGACCCACTTCGGATACGGCAGCGTGCTTGGGTGGACAACGTTGTAGTATCCATCCAATTCCACGGCCACCTGGCGCGTACCAAACGTCTTCGCTTTACCCACACCAAGCCCTATGGGCATGAGCCAGCGATCTTCCCGCGGCGCCGTCCAGTCGGCCACGGTTTGCGGAGCCGTCGTCACGTACCATCCTTTCGAAAAGTTATAGGTAACGTGATATTGCAGGGACGCGTAATGAACGTCTGCGCGGTTGCGGTCACCCGCGAAGGATTTGAGATCGCTAAGCTGCAACCCTAACGTCCACTTGTCAGGCTCTGCGAAGATTCCAATCGCTGGGCCCGCTCCCCACTTACCGGTTCCCACCGCCTGGTCCGTGGCGGACGGAAAAAGGAATGTGGGCCCGGCACCCCATTGGAAAATGCTCTTGTTGTCAGGCGAGAAGTAAAAACTCGAAGTGATGTCGCTCAACTTCCAAACGTTACCGCGAGGGTTCGTCAAGTCGGGTTGGGATACGACGGACACGATGCTCTGCGTGATAAGGTCCCACTTTGGGCCCAGCGGCATCGGAATTATCGGCTTTAAGCTAAAGAGGTTCTGCACGCGGCTGTAGGTCCCGATCGGACCGGAACTGTCGAATTCAAGCGGCAGCACGATCATCTGCGCGAACGGGTTCTTGACGACTTTCGCCTCCTGGGCGGCTTGGTCGGCATCAGGTGTCTGGCCGAGAATCGGTCCACATAGCAGTGCACTCGCCAAGAGCAAAAGATATCGCGAATCGGCACGTTGAGCCCTTGGTGGCGGTGGCATGAAGCCATGTCCTCGGTTTCTTTTCTATTGTTCAAACGCAAACCATACGATTCGAGTCGTTCTTTATTTCGCAAAACTCCAAGCATGGCTTCAACACATAACGCGCCGAACATTCTGTTCTAAGCTGCCAGCCCCGGAAACTTGAGCGGGTTCAGTCGTTTATCGAAAGCCATGATCCGCGAAAAAGAAAAACAGCGCATAGTGCGCCGTCAGCATTGTCACCAGCGAGGTCGGCACGGCGACGAATCAATCGCCGCTGTTCGCCCAGGAAACTCGAGAAAGAATAAGGAGCAAATATGCAAAAGATTCTGGGATTCTTGACGTTGACTGCCGCACTCGCGGCATCTGCGGTCGCACAAGACGTTCCAAGGTGGGAAGTATATGGAGATTATTCCTACGTCCAATTCAATCCCTCAGTGACGGGACTCCAGAGCCGGGCTTTCAACGGTGGCGGTGCCGGCGTGCAAGTCAACTTTGCAAAGTACTTCGGCATCAAAGGCGATTTCCAAGGCTATGGGAGTACTAAGTGGACGGATACGTTTTCCGGGCCGACCGTAACCCCTCACAACGGGACGATTCCGGCCGGGACCTACAGTTCCACCGCCGATTCGTTCACCTATTTGTTCGGACCCACGCTCGGAACGCACGGCAAGAGAGTCAACGTGTATGGAGAAATTCTGTTTGGTGGATCCTACTCCAACGGATACGCGGAGCTGGTCAAGTCGATTGATGCGGGTGGCGGGACCATAAAGGCGGCGACGGACCAATATCCTTTCACGATGGCCGTGGGCGGCGGAATCGACCTGAAGCTCAATAAGAGTGTCTCGCTTCGGCTAGGCGAATTTGATTACTTGCTAACTCGCTACACCAACCCGATCACGAGCACTAATAATCAAAACAGCTTCCGCTACCTGGCAGGCGTGGTATTCACGTTCGGCGCACAGTAGTCATTTAGGTTCGGTTGCTTGCTGCATTGGCCCGGCGATCAAACCGGGCTGGTGTATACGGAAACCGGAGGCGGGCCCAGCAGCGTTCGGGTATCCGCCCCCGGGCTGAAACAAAAAGAGACGCTCGATCCAGTTTCTGCATTTCAACACTTGGATGAAAATGAAACGGCATCGGGCAAGTTCAGAACCTTTCAAGCAACGCAAATTCTTGCCCTTCAGCGCGCGTTTCGCAATTCAACTTCTCTTCCTTGCGTTCTTGAGCTGCCTGAATGTGTCGGCAGTCGCGCAAGAATCCGGGCCGGAACCGAAGTCCGCCATGCCACAGACAGCTGAGCCGAACGGCAAAAAAGATAAGGATAAAGACAAAGACAGAGAAAAGGAGCCGTCGCGCGGCTCGTTTGTAGTGGCACCGTTGCCCACGTCGAGCGAGGCCTTAGGAACCGGAGTGATCCCAGTCGTGGGCTATATCTTTCCTTTTAGTGAAAACGACAAGAAATCCCCTCCTTCAACCATCGCGGCGGCGGGCCTCTACACCAACGGCGGCAGCCAGGGCTTCGCTCTGGGGACAGAACTCTATTTCAAGGAGAACAGGTATAAGGTTACGGCCGCCTATGCTCGCGGAAATTTGGATTACAGCATATATGGTCCTGGCATCCTCAGCGGCGCCCCGTTGAAAGTGCCGCTGGAACAGACCGGCCATCTATTCTTCGGCGAGTTCCTGCGCCGTTTCTGGTGGGATTTTTTCCTCGGCCCCCGATTTTCCGATGGAGGCTCCGTAATCGCACCCCGAACCGGCGACACTGGCACCACGCCGGTCCCCCCCGACCTGGGGCTTCACACCACGTTGCGAGCCATTGGCTTTCGTCTGCAGCGAGATACCCGTCCCAACCACTTCTACCCCACCACTGGAACCTTCACTGACTTTACAACCGATTTTTACTCTCAAGCAATAGGCAGCAAATACGCCTTTCAGTCTTACAAGCTAACCTTCAATAAATACGCCAGCCTGACGAAGAATCAGGTCTTAGCCTTTGGTTCCTATTTCTGCGGTACGGGCGGCCAGCCGCCTTTCTACGGCAACTGCATCTATGGAGCTCAAAACCAGTTGCGAGGGTACGCGGCCGGCCGCTACTTCGATCGCTATCTGATGGCATCACAGCTGGAATATCGTCTGGCATTGCCGATGCGACTTGGGCTGGTCGCTTTCGGAGGCATTGGAGGCGTCATTCCAGGGCAGGAGCAGTTCTTGATTCGGAATTCATTTTTCCTGCCCAGCGCTGGAGGTGGATTGCGCTTCGAGATGAGCAAGAAATATCACGTCAATCTTCGAGCGGATATCGGCTACGGCAAGGACGGGCACACGTTCGGTCTGGGCGTAGGAGAGGCATTTTGATATTCCAACGGGTGACAGGTCCCCGCCAAGTTGAACCGATGCCTCTGCCTCGCCGGTGATGGTCTGCAACTAGCGAATTACTGGGTTTCTTATGACTACTCTCACAGCCGTGCTTCTGGCACTTGGCTTGTTTGCCGGCATGTTACTTTGCCTGGAAGCTGGCCTGCGAATGGGATTGCGCCGTCGGTCGGAGAACAAGGACGGCGCTGGGCCGGGCTTCACTGCGCTCGGAGGCGCGGTGTTCGCCCTACTTGGGTTGCTGGTGGCATTTTCATTTTCGGGGGCGGCTGGGCGATTCGAGGCGAAGAAGCATTTGATTGTAGAGGAGGCGACTGCAATCGAAACCGCGTATCTGCGGATTGATCTCCTGCCAGCCTCCGCGCGCCTGGCTATCCGCGAAAAATTCCCACACTACGTCGATGCCCGCCTGGCAGTCTATGACAAATTGCCGGACATGCAGGCGGCAGCCGTCGAAATGTCACGAGCCGTGACCCTGCAGAGAGAGATTTGGGATCTTGCAGTAGCTGCCTGCCAGGGGATAAGCACGCCAGGGACCCTGCAGTTGGTCATCTCGTCACTCAATGCAATGATCGATATCAGTACCGCCCGCACTGCGGCGCTGCAGTCCCATGCGCCAGGGATGATATTCGCATTGCTCGCGGTGGTTTCGCTGGTCTGCTCGTTTATGGCCGGCTTCGATGCATCGGGGCGGAAGACACGGAGTTGGGTGCATTCCATTGGCTTCGCGGCAGTCCTGGCGATCGCTTTCTACATGATTCTCGACCTTGAGTATCCTCGGGTTGGCCTGATCCGGCTTGCATCAAACGATCAAGTGTTGATCGAGGTTCGGCACAAGATGAAGTAGGTTCCGCAAAAGGGTCCGGGGCTGATGTTTTGGTGCGTGCTGGTGCAAACTGCGTCGCAAAGGCCTAGTTCTACCGGACACCCGAGCCAAAGAGTTGCAACATTGGGCCAGCCTCTTGAGACTTCGAGGTGTGACATGGGCAGCCGGGCTTTCAAAATATCCTGAGTCAATCCGTTTCCCCGACTCATTTTGACTGTGGACCAGGGAATCGTGCGCAGCTTCCCAGCAGCGAGCCGACCCGGTGGACCACTTAGTGTGCTTAGGCGACTGAGAAATACAAGGAGACCAGACGATGGCAACAAAACCGTTTAAGGGCGTCATTAAACTCGACGTCCGCGATTCGGTTCCTGATTGGGAACCGTATACCCCAACCAAGGCGCCTCAAGGCGCGCCGAACATTCTATTCGTGCTCTACGACGATACCGGCATGGCCGCATGGTCACCATTCGGCGGACGGATCAACATGCCAACGTTGCAGAAGCTCGCTGACAACGGGCTGATGTACTCGCAGTGGCACACCACGGCGCTGTGCTCACCAACCCGGTCCACCTGCTTGACCGGGCGCAACCACCATCTCAACGGCTTTGCCTGCATTTCGGAGGCGACGACGGGATATCCCGGCGCGAACGGTCACATTCCGGATGAGTGCGCCACCGTCGGGGAGATCCTGCAGGAGGGCGGCTGGAGCACGTTCTGGCTTGGCAAGCACCACAACGTCGCGGAAACCGACACAGCCGCGGGCGCCAGCAAGA
>Ga0335083_10007754_pt1 | contig 13213 bp, 12 predicted proteins | sample Lox_Sample_42_FD_206716 | JGI IMG/M metagenome (GOLD analysis project Ga0335083, IMG submission 206716) | Soil microbial communities from Loxahatchee National Wildlife Refuge, Florida, United States - Lox_Sample_4.2 | ecosystem: Environmental > Terrestrial > Soil > Wetlands | place: USA...
CGGTAGTCCGTGACCTCGTGACCGAGGGAGTCAGCCGCTTTCTCGGCGCGCGCGAGAACGCCAGCCACTACATCCATTCTTGGCAGCGAACGGTGCGACGTCGGACGGAAGTGCAGCGACGTCAGCTGCTTAAGTAGTGAGGGCAGAAGGACTCGAACCTGCGAGAGACTGAACACGAAGACGAAGAGTCGCGTGGCCTTGCAAGGCTCTTCGCAGGTTAGCTGTCTGCCCTGTCCCGTCACGTCCGGCCTAATCCAAATGGGTCGGGTGCGGCGTGGCAAAATTTTGCCACGCGCCGACATCGACCTATTCTAGCGCCTCGTTCTCGTGCCCGCGCGCTTCGCCGTCGCCGGCGGCGGCGGGTGGCTGACGAAGCCGCTCTCGCCGGTGAGCAGCATCGTGCCGTCGGGCAGCGCGTACAGCGACTGCAGGCCGCGCCACGCCGGGTAGGTCTCGAGCGCGAACGCGGAGCCGTTCCACCGCGACACGAGCCCCGAGTCGTTGCCGTTGACGACGTCGTCGGTGTCGCTCAGCGCCGCGATCGATTGCGGCGACGTGATCGTGTCGACCGTCTGCCACGCGCCGCTGCCGACGCGCCGATACACGTAGGTCTGGTTCGGAGCGATGATCCACTCCGTCGTGCCGGCGAACGCGATGTCGGCGAGGTAGTCGGTGACGGTCGCCGGCATCGAAGGGTCGGGGGTGAACACCGTCGGGTTCGTCCGCACCCACGACAGCAGTGTGCCGTTGGCGCCGGTGATCGACAGGTGGTCGGCGTCCGGGCCCCACACCGCGGCGAGGTCGTTCGTCGTCCCGGTAGTGATCGGGTCAATCAGCGGTTCCACATTGCCCGACGTGTCGATTCGCTACGCGGTCGACTGGCGAGCCGATCGAGGAAGCGCGCGCCATCTCGACCCGACATTGACATTCCGACGGCGGCGGACGCTGCGCGGTTTTCGGTTCGCCAGAGATGCTGTTCCCCGCCGACTGCTTGCAGCTCCAGGATGCCGACGGTCCCGAACGCGTGCGCCCATTCGTCTTTGATTGGTCACACGTGAGGCAAGGCCGCCGTGCGGTTGTGGCGACCGGCTGGAACCCAGAAGACGTGCGGTTGCTCGTCGGAATACGGAGTTTGCCGGATGAGGGCCTGGGTCGATGGGGCGAGCAGGAACTGCTGGAATTCGCGCGCACCATCCGCGTTGACACCCGCGATCGCACCGGGCTTGACGACGATCGAAACGAGCATTCGCTGCAGCATCGGATCGGCGAGCACGAGAGGCTCGAGATCGATCTCCTCATGGCGGCGCGTGCGTGAGAACGGGTGAGCCCCCAGAACGTGTACGCGCGGAGCTTCGATGCTTCTCGGAGTGCATCTTCCTGCTTGTGGTCGCGCAGCCAGCCGGAACGATCCGGCTTGCCCGCCGCGTGCCACAACACCTCGACGAGATATCGAATGCCATCGATCTCGTTCATGACGAACGGGCTCTTCGTCGATGCGATTCGCTTGAACGCCTCCACCGCATCTTCCAGCCCGCGAATCTTCGCCGGGTCGGACGGAGGACCCACGAAGGCCATCTGGTTGCTGAACACCATGCGTGGCCACTCGCCGAGACCGTCGGTCATGAACTGTTCGGCATCGCGATGGCCGTAGTGCGAGATCGCGAGGTCGACCTTGCCGGCACGGGCGGAGCCGTACAACTCGGGGTTGGTCGATAGCTCGACCCGACGCGGCGAGGTCTTGTGGAACTCGGCGACGAGCACCTGCATCAGGTTGCCTTCGACGGCGGTCGGCACGCTCGCGACGCGGATCACGCCGGCGTTCGTCGGCGGCGCTTGAACGGCCGGAACCGGCGGGTTTGCGATCGCGTCTTTCGATGACTCCTTGCAGCCAGTCAGAGCTGCCGTACCAACAATGCCCGCCGAGCTGACCAGGAAGCGTCGCCGATCGATCTGTTGCTTCGACAAGAAGCCTCCTAGTTTTTCGAGCTTCCAGCTCGACGAGAACACGCCGAGTCACGGTTCAATGATATCTCGTTCGGCCCGATCCCTGGCGCGCCGCGCTACCGGGCCTAGGGTCACCTTACCGGCCCCACATCCGTCGCGGCGTCGCCGATAGACCGGCGGTCGCCGACGATCGGGACTGCGCGTCGAGGTCGCCCACGCGGTCGTCCTCGTCCTCCGTTCGCGTGGAGCGAAGACCTCCCGTGGGCGACGATCACCTGCGGCGAGACGTTGTCGCTCGCCGCATCCCGTGTTGCCGATCAGGGCCGGCAGTAGCCCTTCATGTTGCACTTCTGCCCCATCGAGCCGTTCGGGCAAACCGGATCGGTACTGCCGAGCATCGTGCACTTCACCGAGCACACCGGCGTCGGGAACATGTTGAACGAGTTCGTGCAGACGCCGCTCGCACACTCCGTCGACATGTCGGAGACGACGGTGCACACCGCGCCGAATGGCTGGTTGGTCAGAGCGGCGTCGGCCGGTGGAGCGTCGGGCTTGGACGCGGACTTGCTCGAGCATGCGACGACCATCACGACGAGCACCGCGACGGCGAGGCTTCGCTGCATGCGATCAGTATCGCGAGTCGTGTGCCGGACCGGTCTGTTGCCCGCGCTACAGCGGACGACGTCGGGGGTTACATCTGTGTAGCCGCCTGCGAGTGATCGAGACCGCGATACTCGATGCGAAGCGCCGTGCGTACCTCGTTGCTCGGATCGATCGTCTGCATCGTCGCACTCGCAGTCGTGGCCGTCGCACCGCGAACTTCGCGTGCCGCGACCTGCGACACGCTGTCGAATCCGCTGTACCTGCAGGTCGGCGATACGCAGCTCAACCTGATGAGGAACCTCGGTCGGATGCTGCGCGACAACACGCCCGAGCCGATCACGCTCGTGTTCACGACCAGCGGCTCGTGCACGAACATCGACAACTTCTACAACCACACCGCCCCGATCACCGTCGACATGCAGTACGTGCCGTCGACCGCGGAGGATCCGGCGTGGGATCCCGCGTTGAGCCCGACCTTGACGTGCACGCCGCCCGGCGCGGGCGTGTTCCCCGACATCGGCAACTCCGCGCTGTTCATCAGCTCGTGCACGAGCCAGCCGCCGCCTGCCACGGTCGCGCTCGAGAACGGCCCGATCCAGGCCTACGTGATGGCGGTGCCCAAGGCCTCGAGCCAGATCGCGATCACGTTCGAGGAGGCGTACTTCGTGTTCGGGTTCGGCATGGCCGGAATGGTCATGCCGTGGATCGACGAGACGCAGATGTTCATCCGCACGATCACGAAGAGCACGTTGCTCACGTGGGCGGCCAACATCGACGTGCCCGGCGCCGATTGGTACGGCATTCGTTTCGACGGCTCGCCGTCGGTGGTCTCCGCCCTCCAGAACTCGACGGAACCAGAGGCCGCGATCGGAATCCTCGGCGCCGAAGTCTACGACGCCGGTCGCTCGACCCTGACCGAGCTCGCATATCGCGCCAAGGATCAGTACGCGGCGTACTTCGCCGACTCGACCTCGACGTCGTTCGACAAGCAGAACGTGCGCGACGGTCACTACACCGTGTGGTCGCCGACCGTGTGGATGTACAACACGACCGGCTCCGGCGGCACGCCGGTCAATCCGGCCGCGAAGTACGTCGTCGACATGATCGCGGGCCATCCGGTCACGCCGACACCGACCATCGATCCCGACGTCGCCGTCGCGCGCGTCGGCCTCGTCCCCGATTGCGCGATGCGCGTGCAGCGCCAGTACGACGGCGGCGACCTGTCGCTCTATCAGCCGGCGACGAGCTGCGTGTGCAAGTTCCTCAGCATTGTCGCGACCACGACGTGCGCGACGTGCGACGTCAGCACGCCGTGCACGACCGGCGTGTGCCGCAGCGGTTACTGCGAGGACTTCTAGCCGATGTGGCGCGATCGTTCGTTTTCTTACATTCTCGTTCGGCACGGCAACCGTCGCGTAACATGGATCGCAACCGTGCTCTCGCTCGCCGCGTGCGGAAGCTCGTCGTCGAAGCTGACGCCCGACGCGATCGATGCGACGCCGACCCACGCGCTCGCGATGGACGACGTGTCGATCCTGCTGCCGCTGCCCGCCGATCCGAGCACGCCCGTGCTCGCCTCGATCACCGGCGACGGCGCGCCGGAGCCGCTCGTGTCCAACGGCTTGTTCGCGGCGCTCGTGCTCGATCCCGGCGACATCGCACCCAAGACCGGTCCCGAGATCACGTACGAGCAGATGCAGGTGGTCGCGGTGCGCCTCGATCTATGCGACCGCGACGTCGTCGGGCCGTGCGACGCCGGGGCCGATGGTCGGCTCCGTCTCGTGCTCCAGCCGATGTACACGCTGTCGGGCGCGACGGCAGCGCAGGACATCGCGATCCACGTGTTCTACGCGATTCCGGCGAGCGAGCTCGGCCGCGCGATCTCGCAGTTGCGCGGGCTCGCGGCGATCCAGAACGTCGACCCGCAGTCGCCGCTCGGCGTGAGCCCCGCCGCGATGGCCGGCGACGCCGATTACCTCGCGGCGCTACGCGCGTTCGTGCTCCAGTACGCGAAACAGTCCAACCTCGTGCGCATCACGCTGATCGGCCAGGTCGCATTCGCGGGCGCGTTCGAGTGGAACATGCGCGGCTACAACCGGGACATCTCGTACACTCCGATCACCATCCCCGGGCTCTATCCCGCCGACTTGCAGAACGCGCTCATCGCCGGCGGCGACATCACGTACCTCATCACGCCGATGGCCGACACCCCGGTAGGGTTCGCGCTGGCGGTCGACGGGCAGGACTTCGGCTCCGCGACGCCAACACAGCAGCTCGGTGCGCTGGCCGCGATCGTCCAGACCGAGAACCCGCTGCTCCACGACAACGTCGATACGCAGTGCGCCGCCTGTCACGTCGCCGAGTACACCGGGACGTACCGCGCGAACGAGCTGGCGACGAGCCTGTCGGCACTGCCGGGCTTCTACCAGACGACGCGCAACGTCGCGGTGCAATCGATCGCCGACACCGACTCGCGCGTGATCCGCGCGTTCGGCTGGATCGCGAGCCAGCCGGTGATCACCCGCCGAGTCGCCAACGCGACCGCCGAGGTGCTGGACGAGATCGACGCGCGTTTCCCGCCGTAGCGCTTCGTTCGCGAACGTAGCCGCAACTACATCCGCGCAACTTCGGAGTAACGATCGTGTTAGCGCCGCACCGGCTCGGCGACGGCCGACGCATGCGAGTGCTGGACCATGCACCTTCGCTCGCTTTCGTTCGTCATCCTCGCCGCTGCGTGCGGCAGCTCCAGCTCGAAGGCCGTCGATGCGCCGACAGGCGATGCTCCGCGCGCAGACGCCGCCCCTGATGCGCTCTCGATCGTGCAAGTCTCGCTCGGCCAGGGCGGCGCGAACGCGCTGCTGTGGGACGCCACGGCCTCGACGCTGTACTACACGGACAACACGGCGGATGCGCTCGACAAGTACACGACCGGCACGTCGGGCTCGCAGGTCGCGACGTTGCCGACCTCGACCGGCGGGATCAGCCTCGGCGGCATGCTGGAACAGGGCGACGGATCGATCCTGATCGCGAACTTCGGCTTCGGTCAGGCCGGATCGATCTTCGACGTGGCCGCCAGCGCTTCGACCGGCACGAACGTCAACGGCGGGCTGGATGCCACGCGCCGCCGCATCGGCATCGCGCGCGACAGCGCGGGCGCGATGTACACGTCGTACTTCACGGGCGGCATGGGCGTGCAGCCGGTCGGCGGCGTATCGACGCTCACGATCAACGGCACGAACGCGACCGAGACCGAGATCGCCGGTGCGACCACGAGCGCGGGCTTCAAGAAGGTGGTCGGCGTCGCGGCGACGACGACCGCGGTGTTCGTCTCCGATCAGACGCAGAGCATGATCTTCAAGATCGATCTTACGGCTTCCAACGCGGTCACCGCGTTGGCCACCGTGACCACGGCCGACCTGCTGTACATGCTTCCCGACGGCGACATGCTGACCGGCGGCGGCGCGACGATCGAGCGCATCACGCAGGCCGGCACGGTCTCGAATGTGACGCTGCCCGGCAACCCGACGTTCTCCGACGTGCGCGGCATGGCATACGACGCGACCGGGCACCGCCTGTTCGTCGTCGATCACAGCACGACTGCAGGTGTCGGCGACACGTTGAACATCATCCCGTTCACGCCTTGAATGCGTCGGTCTTGCCCTCACCACAACCATGGTGGGGGCGCGAGTGGGTGAGTCCCAGCAGCGCCAGTTACAGCATCATGATCGCGATGTATCAGCGTTGCGAACGGACGCTGCACCGAATCGCGCCGTAAGGACTTCGCGTCGGATGTGCCTGCGGCACCGCACATGCAGTTTCAGTCGGAATGGACGCCAACACTGCGGCCGCTGTTGCGGCCCGCAGAGGCTGCTGCTCGGCGCAATGACATCGCGGGCGCGCTGCGCGGATTCATGAGCGTTGGGGACGCTGCCGTCACGCTCGAGAAATGGCGGAGCGCGGTGCGCGGGTATCGCGCCGCGCTCGAGCTCGACCTGCTGCGACGCGAGCCGATCGCTGCCCTGCTGAGGCTCGGTCCCCACCTCGCGCACGAACACGAATGGCGCGAGTATCGGCGCGCCCTGGAAGGGACACCGGACTGGCCTCACTTCGGCTGCCGCTCGGCACGCATCATCACAAGCGATTCTGGCTCGATTGTCGAGTGCAACGTTGCGGGGCCGGTGTGCGAGCTCATCATGGCCAGGCATGACTTGGTCGAAGCTCACCCGGTCGAGCGCTACGCGAAGATGCCGCTGGCGATGGGGCTTCTGATCATGCGGCGCGCGTTGTGGATCACCCCTCGCTTCGAGACCCCGAACCCGAGCTGGATGCGCGTCGCATTCGGCGGTCGAGCGCCCGTCTGGTTGAACGAGCAAGGTGACTGGGAAGCGAGCCGTGCAGGCGCGTAACATGGACGTAACGCGGGCGTCCCATGGAGCGAGTAGTCAGCTCACCAGTCCGGCAGCGTAGGCACGTCAGATCCCGGATACTTGCGATGGCGCTGCGCCTGCACTACCGGACGCGGTGGAGGAAGCAGTCGCCTATTCCGCGCTGGCCGCCACGGTGAGCCTCGCGGTCGCTCGGCCACGCTTTTCGCCTCGCTTCCGCATCACGCCCGGAACGGCCGGGCTTCTCGGCGTGCTGGCGCTGCTCGCAGTCCGCCTCCTCACCCCGAGCATGCTTCTCGATGCGGCGCGCGTACAGTGGCGGCCGCTCGTCACGCTCACCTCGATCATGATCATCACCGGCGTCGTGCAGGACGTCGGCGCGTTCGACCGGCTGGCCTCGCACATCGAGACGCGCGCACGTGGGCGCAGCGCGGTCTCGACGTTCAACATCGTTTTCGCGCTGAGCTACCTGACACCCGCTCTGCTCAACAACGACGCCGCGATCCTCATCCTGACGCCGCTGGTCATCGCGCTCGCGCGCCGGCTCTATCCAGAGAATCCCAAAACGACTCTCGCGTTCGCGTTCGCCGTGTTCCTCGCGCCCGGCGTGGCTCCGCTGTTCGTGTCGAACCCGATGAACATGATCGTCGCGCAGTATGCGGGGCTCGACTTCAACTCGTACGCGTGCGTCATGGCTCCCGTATCGGTCGGCGGCGCCGCCATGACGTATCTCGTGCTGAGGGGCATCTTTCGCGGTGCACTGCGCGCGCACGCGGTGCCGGCCCCGAGCACGAGGCTGCACCGTCACGCTGGCGAGCGTGCTGCGGTCCTCGTCATGGTCGCGGTCCTCATCGCGTATCCAGTCGCGTGCTCGCTGCGCGTCGAGATCTGGACGGTAGCCGTCGCCGGCGCGCTCGCATCGCTCGTCGTGTACCGCACGTATCGGGTCGCGTCGCTGCGCAAGGCGATGTCACACGTGTCGGTCGATATCCTGATGTTTCTGTGGGCGATGCTCGCCATGGTGCAGGCGTTACGAGCCGTCGGGATCGTCGAGCACCTGAGCGCCGCGTATGCCACTGGAACCGACGGCGGCGCGCAACAGCTAGGCACGATCGGCGTCACGTCTGCGCTCGGGTCCGCGATCATCGACAACCATCCGATGGCGCTGCTCGACATGCTCGCGCTCGATACGTCGCACGGCACGCGCCCGCTGCTGGCCTCGCTGGTCGGCGCCAACATTGGCCCGCGCCTCCTCCCGATCGGCTCGCTCGCAGGTCTGTTGTGGATCGAGCTGCTGCGCCGTTCTCACATCGAGATCGGCGTGTCGCGATTCGTACGCATCGGCACGGCGGCGCTCGTGCCGACACTGGTCGTCTCGCTCTGCCTCCTTCGGCTCCTCGGATGATCGATGAAGCACCTGCTCGTCGCGCTACTGCTCGCCACACTCGCGTGCTCGTCGAAGACGACCGAACGCACGGTCCGCGTCGCCGCCGCCGCCGATCTGTCGCGCGCCTTCGACGAGATCGGCCGCGCCTTCGAGGCCAGGACCGGCATCAAACCGATCGTCGACTTCGGCTCGAGTGGATTGCTCGCGAAGCAGATCGAGGATGGAGCTCCGTACGCGCTGTTCGCCGCCGCGAACGAGAGCTATGCACATAAAGCCGTCGCATCCGGACACTGCGACGCGAGCTCGCTCGCGCGGTACGCGCGCGGCCGCCTCGTCGTGTGGACGCCTTCCGGCGTGCAAGCGCCCGAGCGAATCGAAGATCTCGCGGACGCGCGCTTCCATCGCATCGCCATCGCGAATCCCGATCACGCACCATACGGTGTCGCCGCCAAGCAAGCGCTCGAGCACGCCGGGATCTGGTCGCAGGTCGAACCGCGTCTCGTGCTCGGCGAGAACATCCAGGCGACCATGAAGTACGCGCAGACGGGCGCGGTCGACGCAGCCGTCGTGGCCTTGTCGTTGGCGGTGATCAGCACGGGCGGCAGCGCGCTGCGCGTCGATCCGAGCCTGCACGATCCGCTCGATCAGGCGCTGGTCGTGTGCGGCCAGGGCGAAGAAGCCGACGCCGCGCGGCAGCTCGTCGCGTTCATCCAGTCACCGGCGGGACGCGAGATCATGACTCGCTATGGATTCCTGTTACCCGGCGAGAAGCTGTCGGGTGCGGAGGACACGCCCAAGCCGAGCGAGCCCTCCTTTCATCTCGACGTGCGCGTCGACGGTACTTCGACGAGCTGGCAGCAGGACGTATTCGAGCGAACAGCGCGAGCCGTGGGCGCGAACAAGAACAGCGACGGCGATGCGCGAGATACCTGGTCGGTGCGCGAGCTCGTGCGCGGAACGTACGGAGCGAGCGCGCGTGTGGTCGCGGTGGTCGGCGACTCGCGAACGGCGATCGACGCGAGTGAGTGGGGCGATGTCTCGCGCACGCCGATCGTCCACAGCACGCGGCGCGGCCACCTCAACTTCTGCTGGGCCGACGGAGCCGGCAAGTGGGGCGCGACGATCGTCAAGAACGTGACTGCGCTGGAGATCCAGCGGTGACGGCATCGCGACGCGCGCTGGTCGTCGTGCTGGTCGCCGGCTGTGGCGACAACATCAAGATCGCGCCCGACGCGAGCAGCGGGCGCATCACCACGGGGACGCATCTTGTCCAGCACCCTTCGGTCGCGGGCGGCGTAACCGCGAGCGGCGATGTCGTGTTCTACGACTTCGATGAGGACGGTCATTCGATCGCGAAGGTGATTCCGATCGCCGGCGGAGACGAGACGACGATCGCGACGAGCATGGGCACCGGCAAGCCCGACATCCGGTTCGAGATTGCAGGCAACGTCGTGTTCGCGTGGACGGATCGCGGCAATCGCGTCGGGACGCTGACGATCTGGTCGCGGAGCACGGGCGTGGTCGCCGTCGGTCCCAACGTTCGGCCGGGGCGCGCTGCGGCAACCAGCGACGGCAACTATGTCGTGTACGAACGAGACGTCACGGCCACGACGGTCAACGTCGCGATGGGGCCGATCCAAGGGCCGCCAACGATCGTCGAGAGCGACAACTCCGCCGACTCGACGTGCTGGCAGACGACCGATCTCGCGAGTGTCGGAAATCGCTTGCTGGTTCGTGCGTGTCCCGGGTCGGCGACTGCGTTCACTCTGCGCAGCTACGCACCGGATGGATCGGCGAGCACGGCAGTGTCTACCTCCGCGACCTCGGCTTGGTACGGAACCGATCGCGTCGTGTATCTGGAGGGAAACGGCGCGGTCGCGAGCGCGCTCGGTGATGGCACCGGCAGCGCTTCGCTCGCTAGCAACGTAGCCGAGTTCGGCGTGAGCGACGATGGCACGACTGTGTTCTCGCGCGGCAACGACGGCTCGATCTCGTCGATCGCGACCGATGGAACAGGAACCGCACGACAGCTCGTGCCGAGCGGCGCGATGATGCTCGGCGCGATCGCGCCGAGCCACGCGAGCGCGCTCTACGCGACAACTCTGAATGACCTTGGCGCCGGCTACGTGCAGCCCTACACCGACGTGAAGACGACGTCGGGCCTCGTCCTGGTGCCCGGCGCGACGAGCTGTCCGAGCTGCCTGATCAGCTCGTTCACTTCCGACAGCCGGTACGCGCTCGTGCTCGATCCGATCGACAACTCGGAGACGGCCGACGGCGAAGGCCCGATCCACGTGTTCGATCTAACGACCGGAACCACGGTGACGTCGTTCGGCTCCACGATCTTCGATGCACTTTCGATCGACGGCACGAGGTTTCTGTTTCTCGACGCCGTGCGCGACTCGACGCAGGTCACCGGCTGGCTGTACGGTCTGACCTCGCGCGGCGTGCTTGCCGACGATTCGACGACCACCATCGCGACCGGGGTCGAAGCTCTCGCGACCGACGATTCGGGAACGACCGTCGTGTACTCGATGTCGGAGAACACGGACGACAACTACGCGGGCGTGTGGGTGTCGCCTCTATAAGAACGCCGGCGCGCTCGAGGCGACACAGCGAGCCCGAGCGCGACCATCACAAGCGGCCAGATTGCGGCCCGCGAGTCGCTCGCCGCGCATGCGCAGCCGGCCGGCTTCGACGGAGCATCGGCAGCGATCGCGGGATAGAAGTAGGTCGCGGCTGGGTTGCCGACGGCGTCGATCGCCAAGAACAGCACGATAAGCGGCTCGGTGCTCCCGAGGCCGCCGATGTGCATCGACGTTGCAGACGGATCCGTGACGTTCGCACACAGGAACGACGGATCGAGCTCGGCGATGCCCTGCGGCGGCGTGATGTCGATGTTCGCATCGGCGGTGCCCGTGGAGTCAGTCGCGATCGCCGACGGCACGAGCGGCACATCCTGGGACTCGCCGCACAGGTTGCGGGCGGTGACATACGCGGCGGTCGGCGGTGTTTGCGTCGAGGCCGGCGAACCAGACATCGTCGCGCACAGCGCCTGATAGAGCGCGATGTCTGAGCGATCTGGCGGCGGCGTCCACGTGAGGTCGATCGAGCCCGGGCCAGCGTGCGCGGCGAAGTTGGTGGGGAGTGGCGGGGCTTGGGCATCGGTCGCGATCGGCTGGCCGACGAAATAATCGAGCGTGCCGTCCCCGTTACCGTCGGCCATCGCCCACTCGCCGCTCGTAAGCGTGCGGAACTGGCAGGTGTCGGCGCCCGTCTCGGGTTCCATCAAGTCGTAGTCGGGAACCGATGGCGTGACGCCGGAAGATGGAATCGTCGATAGATCCGGAATCGTCGCGCTCGTGATCTGATGGCAGGAGCTCGCGCGCGTCGCCGCGTTATCGCAGCCGGCGCCGACCCAGATCTCGAGCGGACGATGCACCGGCATCGTGCCGGGGGTGAGCAGTAGCTGGTAAGCGAACGAGCCTTCGACGTAGCCGGGATCAGCCGCACCCGGCTGGCTGCACGCGCAGTGCGCGAAGTTGAAGTACCGCGTCGGCGGCGTGGTCGCGCCGGCCGGTAGGTCGAGCGTGCCGAAGCTGATCGTCGCCCCTCCCGGCAGTGCCTGCGCCGTCGCGACGCGCGCCATCGAGAGCGCGCCGGATAGGACGACCACCAGTGCGACGGCGACGCGCACGCTCATGTCTCGCGATCACCGACTCGAGCTCGACGCACGAGAAAGCTCACCACGAGCGAGTTGCCGATGATCATCGTGTCGTGGGACACGACCTCCCAGCCTCCGCCAGCGAGCGTAGCCAAACCGGTGTCGAGCCCGCTCGTGATCTCGACGAATCGTCGGCTGAGGACGTCGGCTACGCCGGGCGCATCTAGCCGAGACCAGTGTTCGGGGAGCGGACTCGATTGCACGACCATGCCGTGTTCGACGTCTCTCATCGTGACCCCATAGCGTGCGATCGCGGCGTCACGTGCTCGCGCTACAGTGACGTTACGCTCGCGACTCAGCGCGCACGCGACGGTAGGCAGTCTCACCAACGCGTGTCGGTCACAGTGTGCGCAAGTGCCTGCCGCTCACGGGATCCCACAACCGAACGGTCCCGTCGTGGCTCGCCGAGGCGAGGTACTTGCCGTCGTTCGAATACGCGACCCAGGTAAGCATGGCACCGTGTCCGAGGAGCGGTTCACCGAGCTGCTTGCCGGTCGCGACATCCCAGCGCCGGATCGCGCGTTCGTCGCCGGGATGACCGCTCGCCGAAGCGAGTTGCGTGCCGTCGGGAGAGAACGCGAGGCACTGCACCCAGTCGGTGTGACCGAGGAGCGGCTCGCCGCGCTCGGAGCCGTCGGGAACGTTCCACAGGCGGATCGTTCCGTCGTCGCTCGCCGTGGCGACGAGCTTGCCGTCGGGCGAGAACGCGACCCAGCGCACGAACAGCTTGTGACCAGCCAGTGGCTGACCGATCGGTTCGCCGGTCGTCGCGTTCCACAGCCGCGCCGTACGATCCTTGCTCGCCGTTGCGAGCAGCTTGCCGTCTGGCGAGTACGTGACGCAGCGGACGGCGTCCTTGTGGCCGCGCAGCACGCGCGATGTCGCAGCCGGATCCACTGCGCTCAGATCCCACAGGCGGATGGTGGTGTCGCGACTCGCGGAGGCGAGCGTCCTGCCGTCGGGAGAGAACACCGCTGTGCGCACGACATCCGTGTGACCATCGAGCGTTGCGAGAGCGTCGCCCTCCGGCACCGACCAGATCCGAACGCTGTGATCGAAACCCGACGTCTGGGCTTGATCCACTCCCGTGGACACACCACGAGAGGCGGATACGATGGCAACGATGGGTGGCAAGCAGGGTCGCGCGAAGCGCGTGCGGCGACAGTTCAC
>Ga0335083_10007755_pt1 | contig 13212 bp, 11 predicted proteins | sample Lox_Sample_42_FD_206716 | JGI IMG/M metagenome (GOLD analysis project Ga0335083, IMG submission 206716) | Soil microbial communities from Loxahatchee National Wildlife Refuge, Florida, United States - Lox_Sample_4.2 | ecosystem: Environmental > Terrestrial > Soil > Wetlands | place: USA...
AAAACCGCAGCTCAAGGTCTCTGCCAAAGTTAAGACCTTCGTCCTCGACACGAACGTTTTGCTGCACGATCCGCAGTCGCTTTTCACGTTCGAGGAAAATAATCTCGTCATTCCCGTCGAAGTGCTCGAGGAGCTCGACGCGATCAAGAGCGAGCAGTCGACCGAGCGCGGCCGCAACGCCCGCCGGGTGCACCGCTACCTCCAGGAACTGCTGCCCGACTCGCGCACCATGCTCGAGGGCGTGAAGCTGCCCACCGGCGGCACGCTCTCCGTCGTGATCAACGGCTATCTCGCGGAAAATAACCTCGGCTCGCCCGCCATGCAGCGCCTCCGCGCCGTCCTCCCCGATCTCTCGAAAAAGGACAACCGCATCATCGCCTGCGCGCTTTTCGTCCAGGAAAACTATCCGCCGCCGACCATCCTCGTGACCAAGGACGTCAACGTCCAACTCAAGGCCCGCGCCGTCGGCCTCGAGTCCGAGGACTACCTCAACGACAAGGTGCCCGAGCCGGTCGACGAGGCGGCCTATCCGGAAATTCCGCTCACCGTTTACGAGATGCAGCGGTTCTGCTCCGAGGGCGAATTCGAGCTCCAGCGCGACGCCGCGCGCGCCCTCTGCCTCAACGAATACGTCCTCCTCCGCTCGGCCGAGGGCAAGACCATGCCGGCGCGGCATTACGGCGACGGCTTCGTCCGCCGCCTGAAAATTCCCGAGTTCGTCAAGGCGCCCGGCGGCATTCCCATCCGCGCGCGCAACCTCGAGCAGCAGTTTTTCATGGACGCGCTGCTCGACGATTCCATTTCGCTCATCACCTGTTTCGGCAAGGCCGGCACGGGCAAGACCCTGCTTTCCACGGCCTGCGCGCTCTACCAGATGCACGACGAGCAGTGCCGGTACGACGGCGTCTCGATTTCGCGCCCGGTCATCGCGCTGGGCAAGGACATCGGCTTCCTCCCCGGCTCGCTCGAGGAGAAAATGAAGCCGTGGCTCCAGCCGTATTACGACGCGCTCGAGGTGCTCCTGCCCTCGAAGCCGCCGAAGGAGCCGCAGTTCGCCTCCAAGAAAGTTTCCAAAAAGAAAAAGAAGAAGCACGACGACTTTCTCGCCTCGATGAGCTCGGCGTCCGCCAACGGGCACAACGGCTATTCCAACGGCCTCGCCCCGGTGAAGCCCTACGAACGCCTGATCAAGAGCGGCCTGGTCGAGATCGAGGCGCTGGCCTTCATCCGCGGCCGCTCCATCGCCCGCCGCTTCTTCATCCTCGACGAGGCGCAGCAACTCACGCCGCACGAGGTCAAGACCGTCATCACCCGCATTTCCGAAGGCTCGAAGATCGTGCTCATCGGCGACCCGGCGCAGATCGACAATCCCTACGTCGATTCGCGCAGCAACGGCCTGGTTTACGCGCACAACCGCATGAAGGGCCAGCTTCTCGCCGCGCACATCAAGCTGACCAAGGGCGAGCGCTCCCGGCTCGCCGAGCTCGCCGCCGATCTGCTCTGAGGGGTCCGCGATAGCGGGCAAGACGCGCGGTCTCGTGCCGCGACGTTTCCATCCGCGGGAACAAAATATGAACGAACTCGTCCCTCTGCCCCCCGATCTGCCGGTGCCGGAAGACGACGGCGCCTGCGCCCATCTCGAAGGAATGGACGCGCCGGATCTCGATCTTTCCACCACCAACAACCGCTGGATCAATTTTCGCGAAGAGGCCGCCACCTCCATGGTGGTTTTTTTCTACCCCCGCACCGGCGAGCCCGGGAAAGCCAGCCCGGCGGACTGGGACATGATTCCCGGCGCCCGCGGCTGCCACCATCATTTTTGCGGCTTTCGAAACATCCACCAGGAGTTTCAGAAAGAAGGATTCAAGGTCTTCGCCGCGAGCAGCCAGAGCACCACTTACCAGCAGGAATTCGTACAGCGCATGCACATCCCCTTTGAGGTGATAAGCGACGAGCAATTCAAACTGACGAACGCCCTGCGGCTGCCCACCTTCGAGTATCACGGTCTGCGTCTGATCGTCCGGCTGACTCTGGTGTTGAACCAAAAGAAAATCGTCCGGGTCTTTTATCCGGTTTTCCCGCCGGACAAGAACGCGGACATCGTTCTGGCCTGGATTCGGGCAAACCGATCGGCGTGGATTTAACCGATTGCGGCGCGGCGGGCGAGCAGGCTCTCCCCGCCGCGCTGTCACGCACTGCGCCTCCGGCCTTGGCTGATCACTCCATCGGAGGTCTTGTGGCGCCACCCGCCGGAGCCGGTCGGGCCAATCTGGATGCAGGCAATGATCCCACGCTGGTCGTGGTGCTGAAAAATTTTCTCAGATAGTGATTGACCGGATTGGTGTATAAATTGCCAAAAAGCAGGCCGAGCAGCAGAATCATCGGGAAGATCAACATCATAAAAAAGAAGCTGGGATTCGATATATGGCATGAGGCAAAATAAGCGGAAAGGGAGGCGCTCCTGGCCATCATATACCGGATGACCATGCCGTGGGTGAGATAGATTTCGTAGCTGATGCGCCCCATCAATCCGAGCAGGCCCGCCCCCATTGCCATGATCAGCCACCAGCGGGAATGTCTTTTGCCCGGCATGGCCGCTGTTGAACCGGAGTACATCAGCAAACAAGCCATGCCCAGGGCGATTCCGGTGGGCCCAAAAATCAAGTTGGCATCAACGATCTTGTAGCAATACGTGCCGAAAACCAGGCCGAGTCCCGTAAGCAGGAGGATGGGCCTGAAACCGCGCCGCCGGACGAATTTTTGCAACAGTGGCGCCTGCACACCGATGGCCGTGATACAGCCGAGCGCGATCTGGTCGAAACAGGCAAGATAATCATAAAGATCCTGATGGTTTGCCCGATAAAACGGGCCGCTGGCGAAAATTGCGAGCAGGGCCGTCAGCAGCGCTTCGCGCGAGCGAAGGACGAGGCAAAGGAGGGGAAACCCCAAATAAAAAACTTCCTCGATGGCGAGCGACCAAAGAATGTCCCAAGCGACGCCGAGGGGTCCGAAGTGTCCGGCATACAGGTTGAAGCGCAGTGTCAGGGCATAGACCAAGATTCTCCTCAGCGAATGAGTGACCGGGATGACGAAATTGGGCGCTCTCAGACAATGGAGCGCGACAAGGGAGACGAGCACGAGCAAAAGACCGGGAACAATCCGGCAGAATCTCAGCCAATAAAATTTTTTCAGTGAAATTGAGGAAAGCCGGCCGTAGCGCTTGAACGAGGTGCCGGTGATCAGATAACCCGAGATCACAAAAAATCCCGTGACCCCATAATAGCCGTTTTGATAGACTGTTTTCCAGAAATTTGCCGGCAATCCAATGTCGTGCGGGAAAGCCGCGCTATAGTGCAGCAGCAGCACTACCAGTATGCAGGAGCCGCGCAGGCAATCGACAAAGAGATTTCGCATCTGCGCAAATGGAAATGAAGCGGGCCGGCCGCTATCTGATTTGTATCATCCGGACGTCCGCTTTCTGAGGCAGGAGGCTTTCCTCGCCGCGCTGCCGGGCCGCGAGCTCCATCGCCAGCGCGAACAGGCCGGTGAAGAACAGGTCGCTCAGCAGGGTGTTGCGGAAAAACAGCAGCGTCGGCGGAAATTCCGGATGCCCGACGGTCATGGCCTGCCACCAGCCGGCAAGGGTCTTGGGGTAAAATGCATCGCCGAACCACGCCTGGGTGTTGGTCGCAAAATAAAACAGCAGGGAGGCGCCGAGCGCGCCGCCGAGAAGCGTCATCCAGTTTTTGCGCCCGGCCACCAGCGCGCCGAAGCCGAGACCGGCCGCGAAACAGGCCGTGCGCACGAGCGCGCCGCCCAGACTCCAGCCATAATGCAGCGCCGAGGCGTAGTGCCAGTTGAGCCACAGATCGCTCAGGCTCAGGGCGAGAAACGGCACCAGCCACAACCGCTTGTCGCGGAAATAGACCGCGCCGCAGAACGTCAGCGCCATGAGCGGCGAGAAATTGCCGAGTTCCGGCGCAAATGCGGCGGCAATGCGCCAGGCAATGGCGAGAAAAATGAGCACGAGAGCGGAACGCATGGGGCAGAACTTAACCGGAACGAATCAAATGGACAGAATTTTTTGCGAGAGTACTTTTGACCGCAGATTACACGGCTGAACGATCGTCATTCTGAGCGGAGCGAAGAATCCACCTGGGCCCGGCCGGCAATGTCGCACTGGATTCTTCGCTCCGCTCAGAATGCCAAGAGGAGCAAGGATTCATTTTGGTTCATTTTATCCGGATCGTGAACGATGCTCGGCTTCGCGGGCCATGAGCCAGAGCAGATCGGAAACGCGGTTGATCCACTGGCGGACCACCGGCCGCACGCTGCGGCCCTGCGCGGGCAGGGCGGTGAGCCGGCGTTCGGCGCGGCGCGCGGCGGTGCGCGCGAGGTCGAGCGCGGCCGCGTGCAGGTTGGCGCCGGGCGTGGCCCAGCCGGCGGTGCTGATGTTTTTCGCCTCGAGCGCGGCGAGCGCGGCGTCGATGCGCGCCAGCTCGGTTTGGCCGAGTTTGGGAAATTTCGAGGCCGCGTATTTCGGCGCATCGGCTTCCGAGCAGGAGAGTTCGCCCATGAGGGCGATCAGGTCCTGCTGGATTTTTTCCAACCCGGCCCGGCGCGCCTTATTTTTGCCCGTGGCCTTGGCCAGGCCGAGCGCGGCGTTGAGTTCATCGAAAGCGCCCATGGCCTCGACCTGGGGATGATCCTTGGGCACGCGCCAGCCGTAGAGCAGCCCCGTTGTGCCGTCGTCGCCGGTGCGCGTGGCGATGGAACGGCGCGGAGCTTTGCCGATCCGGCTCATTTTTTGGCCGCGGCGCGCGTCTGCTTCTTCAACTCGCGCACAGCCGGGTCGAGCCTGGCGCGGGTCTTTTTATCCATGCGGTCGATGAAAAGCACGCCGTTGAGGTGGTCGGCCTCGTGCTGGAGGCAGCGCGAAAGGAGACCGTCGCAAGCCAGGATGTGCGGCGTGCCGCGCTCGTCCTGGAATTTGACCGTGATGGCGCCGGGGCGGGAAACGTCGCCGCGGATGCCGGGAAACGACAGGCAGCCTTCCTCGGCGGTCTCCTCCGGCGCGGCGGCGGGGGCGATTTCCGGATTGGCGACGGCCAGGGGCATGAACAGCTCCAGCGGCGGCCGGGCGCCGTCGAGCTGCCAGTCGAATTTGGATTTTACTTCGCGCAAGTCCACGACGCAGAGCTGGAGGGCGCGGCCGATCTGCTGGGCGGCGAGGCCGATGCCGCCGGCGGCGTGCATGGTTTCGACCATGTCGGCGGCGAGCTGCGCCAGCGGGGCGTCGAAGGCCCTGATTTTCTCACCTTTTTTGCGTAGAATGGGATCGTCGTAATGAACAATTTGCAGCAACATCGGTCGAGAGAGTGCCCAGCGTGGGTCCATCCCCGGGCTGCGGCAAATAAATTTGTTTCAGCTTTCTTCCCTGTCTGTTAGCTGTGGTGGCATTCAAAATGAAAGGCTCATTTTGAAGGGCAGGCTATTTTTCCGACCATGAGCGCATGGGCCGATCGCGACTCGCGTTTCCCGCCGGCGGGCACGTTTGCCCTGGCCGCGGCGGGTCTGGCGCTGATCCTCGTCGCCTGGATGCTGCCGGTGAACCTGAAGTCGGTCAGTCCGGCGCTGCTCCGGGCGGCGGGCGCGGGCACTCCGTCGGTGGCGGAATACGGGCGGCAGCTCGTCGAGTCGGAAAAAATCGGTCCGGCGGAGCTGGTGCTTTCGGCCGCGCAGGCGGTGGGCGATCCGCACGCGCCGGCGCTGGCGGCCGACCTGGCCAGGCTCACCGCGCACCAGCCGGAGTTTGTCGCCTGGGGCGGCTGGGATCCCTTCATCGACCCGCTGTTCAAGCTCCACGAGAACACCGGCCGCGGCGTGAGCACGCCGGTGCTGACGTTTTTTATCACGGAAAAGGCGCGCACCACGCTCCGCGATTATCTGACCGGTTCGCGTTCGCTCGGCGTCGAGGACATCCTGCAGACGCGCGGCATCACCGCGACGACGCGCTTCGTCCCGGTGGGCCAGCCGGGCGGCCAGGCGCTCGATTCGGTCGTCCTCCTCACGGCCTTGCTTTATCAGGGCGAGCATTTTTCGCCGTCCTTGCAACGGGAGCTGCGCGGACTGGCCGAAGCGGCGCTGGAGCGAAGGGAGATGGGCGAACTGGAGTTGTTCTATCTCGACCTGCTTTCGCTCGGCCAGCGTCTGGACTGGGGGCAGTTGAGCGAGCTGCTCAACCGCACGGACAGCACGAAGACGGTCGGCGAATACGCACATCTCGCGCGCGTCGCGCCCGACCAGCTGCCGCTGATTTACGCCGCGGCGCTGTTTTCCGACTCGGCCGATCGCGTGGCCAACTATCTCATCCAGTACGGCAAGACCGGCGCGGAGGACCTCCGCCTCGCCCTGGCGGACGGGCAGGGCGCGGTGCGGCAGCTGCTCCTGCGGCAGGTGCCGGTCAACCGCGAGGCCGGTCCCGCGCTGGGCGACGCCGCCACCGTGGCGCTGCTCTATCCCAAGCTGACCCTGATCGTCAAATGGCTCGGCTTTTTTGCCGGAGCCTTTCTGCTCTTCCGCGGTCTGGACAAATGGTTGTATGCCTTTGGCGGCGGCGAAGCCCACAGCACCACGCTGCCGCACTTCAAAAGCGGCGCGCTCGCCCTCGTCGCCGCCCTTTTGCTGGTCATCGCGACCGAACCCTTTTTGCTCAAAGCCGCGCCGCCCTCGGAATACCGCTTTCATCTCGTCATTCCCGTCCTGGCCAACCTCGCCACGCCCTCGGCCCAACCTTTAACTCCCGCTCATTCCACCATGGATACACCCACCGTCATCTCCATCGGCGTTTTCGCCCTGCTTCAGGTTGTGACCTACCTGATCTGCCTCATGAAAATCGGCGAGATCGATCGCCAGGACATGTCGCCGCTGCTCAAGCTGCGGCTCATGGAAAACGAAGAGAACCTCTTCGACAGCGGCCTCTACATCGGCATGATGGGCACGGCCACCGCCCTCGTGCTGCAGGTCGTCGGCGTCATCCCCGCCAACCTGCTCGCCGCCTATTCCTCGAATCTCTTCGGCATCGTGTGCGTCGCTCTGGTGAAGATCCGCCACGTGCGCGGCTACAAGCGCCGGCTCATCCTCCAGAGCCAGATGACACCGGCCGTTCCGGCCCCCTTTTCCGCCCCGCCCGCCAAGGCCTGAGGCCAGCTTTCCTGCGGCATGAACAAGACGCTTCTGCTCATCATCGTCGATTTCCTGTTTCTCAACCTCATCGCGCTCACGCGATGGGAGAGGGCGGAGCCCGTCCGCCCGAAGGAACCGCCCGTCCCGCAGGTTGCCGCCAACAACACCAACTCGCAGGACCAGGACCTCGTCGCCCTGATGAAACAATCCCTCGCCGACGAGCAGGCCGCGCGCGCCCAGCTCGCGCAGGAATTACAGTCGGCCCAGGGCACGCTCGACCAGCGGACCCAGACTCTTTCGCAGCTCCAGGCGGAAAAAACCCGGCTTTCCACCGCGCTCGGCGAAACCCAGCAAAAGGCCCAGACGCTCGCCCAGCAATATGCCGCCGCCGCCCAGGACGCGAGCATGACCAAGGACCAGCTCGCCGAGATGCAGAAGGAGCTCCAGGCCCGGCAGGCCGAGCTCGAGAAGCAAAAACAGGATATTGCCGCGCTGAACAAGGCGCAGGCCGAGTCCCAGCAGAAGATCGAGGACCTCAACGTCGCCGTCAAAGTTTCCGAGCAGGAAAAGCAGCTTCTGAGCGAGACCGCCGACACGCTTCGCACGCAGGTCGCGGCCGAGCGGCAGGAACGCGAAAAAGTCCAGGCCACGACCACGGAGCTGGCCCATGGCGTCGGCCAGCTGGCCGAAAACTCCAGCCAGCTCAGGCAGGAAATCCGTGAGAACACGCCGATCAACGAAAACACGCTTTACAACGAATTCCTGGCCAACCGCGTGCAGACCGATTTTACCGCCAGCCGGCCCGTGCTCATCGGCTCGGGCCAGCGCACGGAGATGGCGCACACCCTTCTCATTCAGGACGGCCCGCAGGTTTACGCGGTGGTGCATGCCGACGACACGCCCTTCACCTTCGGCCCGCAGATTCCCGGCATCGACTGGCAGAAGATTTCCGTCACCTTCTCCAAGCCGCCCTACCAGAGCCCGGCGCCAAAGTTGAGCTTCCTCGCCCTCGACCCGCGCATCATCGCCATCCCGGTCGATCCCGCGCAGGTCACCGCGCTCGGCGTGAAGGTTTACCAGACCGCGCTCGATCCGTTCAAATTTCCCGACGCCGTGCTCATCAGCAAGGGCGGCAAGGGCTACGGCGAGGTCGCCTTCAAGCTCGATCCCTCCACGCCCGGTTACGTGAAGATGGACAACCGGCTTTTCAAGCGCCTCTTTGGCGACTTCTCGCCCTCGACCGGCGACCTCGTGCTGAGCAAGACCGGGGAATTCCTCGGCATCATGGTCAACAACGAGTATTGCGCGGTGGTGAACAATTTCCTTCCGGCCAGGACGATCACGACCGGCGAGAGCACGGGCGAGGAGCACACCGGCGCGATGCTGGACACGTTCGCCGCGCGCCTGCAGAGCCTGCCCTTCCGGCTGCAGTAACGGCGGCCGTTCAGCGCGCCGCGATTTTCTCCAGCGCCCGGAGCAGGTCCGGGCCGACGCGGCGCAACTCGTCGCGATGCGCGGCCGAAAGCCGGGCGAGTAACGCCTCGCCGCGGGCCGTCAGGCGCACCTGCACGCGCCGGTGGTCGCGCCGGTCGGGGCGACGCTGCAGCAGGCCGCGCCGCGCCAGGCGGTCGACCAGCCCGACCGTGCTGTGCGGACGCAGGCAGAGCCGTTCGGCCAGCCCGCCGACGGTGGCGGGGTCGCGGCCGGGAAAGCCCTTGATCGCGAGCAGGGCCTGGTGCTGCTGCGGCGTGAGACCGGCCGCGCGCGCGGCCCCGGCGCTGAAATCGAGAAAGTGCCGCAACGCGTGGCGAAAGGCCGCGAGCGCCACGTAGTCCGCGGGTCGGACCCGGGGGACGGAGGCGGCGCGGCGCGGAGGCATGGCGGCAGCGTGGCCGCCGGCGCGGGCAAGTCAACGCCGGGCGGGGCGACGGAAAGCTTGAATTATATCGTAATACGATATAAATTTCACGGTCTATGTCCCCGACTCCCGCCTTTTTTCCCGCCGACGCCGGGGCCCCGGCCTTCCGGCGCCCCCGCCTCCTTCTCAGCTCGCTGTTCGCGGCCTTGACCGGCGCGGCCGCCGGGGTGACGGCCTACGGCCTCTACGCCCTCATCACCCTGATTTCCAACGCCGTGTTTTACCGGCAGTGGTCGCTGGTGCATCGCGACGTGGCGGGGCACACCCTCGGGCCATGGGTCATCGTGGTGCCGGCGGTGGGCGGCCTGATCGTGGGGTTGATGGCGAAGTTCGGCACGCCCAAGATCCGCGGCCACGGCATTCCCGAGGCGATGGAGGCGGTGCTGTTCAACCGCAGCCGGATCGCGCCTCGCGTGGCGGTGTTGAAGCCGGTTTCGGCGGCGATCGCCATCGGCACGGGCGGCCCGTTCGGCGCGGAAGGCCCGATCATCCAGACGGGTGGCGCCCTCGGCTCGATCATCGGCCAGGCGCTGCATCTGACCGCCTCCGAGCGCAAGACTCTCCTCGCCGCCGGTGCCGCGGCGGGCATGGCCGCAACCTTCAGCACGCCCATCGCCGCGGTCATCCTCGCGATCGAGCTGCTGCTCTTCGAATACAAGGCGCGCTCGTTCATTCCCCTCGTCATCGCCAGCACCATTGCCACCTCGGTGCGCTTCGTGCTGATGGGGCATGGGGCGATGTTCACCGTCGGCGCGGTCCAGTTTGGCTTCCCGGCGGCGCTGCCGTGGTACGTCCCGCTCGGCCTGCTCTGCGGCCTGGCGGCCGTCGGCTTCAGTCGCGCCCTTTACCGGATCGAGGACCTGTTTGAGAAACTCCCCTGTGACCAAATGTGGTGGCCGGTCTTGGGCGGCCTCGGCCTGGGCATGATCGCCTTTTTTGTCCCGCGCGTCCTCGGGGTCGGCTATGACACGATTTCCGACCTGCTCAACGCGCGGCTGGCCCTCGGCCTGGTGGCGCTGATCATGGTGGCAAAGGCGGCGGCGCTGCTGGTCTCGCTCGGCTCCGGCACCTCCGGCGGCCTGCTGGCGCCGATGTTCACCATCGGGGCGGCGCTGGGCGGCCTTTACGCCGGTTTGGTGAACCATTTCGTGCCGGCGGCGCATCTTTCGCCGGGTGCTTTTGCGCTGGTGGCGATGGCGGCCATGTTCGGCGCGGCCGCCCGCGCCCCTTTCACCTTCATTGTCTTTGCCTTCGAGCTGACCCGCGACTACGACGCGGTGCTGCCGCTCATGCTGGTGGTGGTCGTGGCCCACGCCGTCGCCCTGCTGTTCATGGAAAATTCCATCATGACGGAGAAGCTGGCCCGCCGCGGCCTGCGCGTGCATCAGGAATACGAGGTGGATGTCTTCCAGCAGGTGACGGTGGGCGAGGTGATGGATTCGCAGCCGGCGGTCATCCCGTCCGGGCTTGCGATCGACGAACTCGCCCGGCGGATTTCGGCGGGCGATCCGGTGCTGACGCGGCACCAAGCTCTATTGCTGGCGGACGAACACGGCGAACTGGCCGGCATCCTCACCCGCGGCGACCTGGTGCGCGCGTTCGAACGCGATCCGACCGGCAAGCTCTCCGCGGTGGCCGCGGGCCAGTCGCATCCCCTCGTGTGCCATCCGGACGAGACGCTCCACGAAGCCGTCGGGCGGATGCTGCACCACGGCTGCGGCCGCCTGCCCGTCGTGGCGCGGGACAATCCGAAAAAAATCGTCGGCTACCTGGGGCGCACCGCGTTGCTCGAGGCCCGCCGGCGGCGGCTTCAGGAGGAGCGCATGCCGGAACCGGGATGGCTGAAGACCGCGCTGCGCACGAATCCTTCCTGAAAAATCTGCTCGGCCTCGCGCCGGGCGCCGGCGGCTAGGATCAGTTCCTCCGCCGGCGGAAGGACGCGGGCCGAAAGCCCGGTCGTCCAACGGAAGAAGGCGTACATCACCGCGAGCCAGATGCGGGCGCGCCACCGGGCGAATCCGCGGGACGGCAGGGAAAAGTCCGCCCACAACCACTGCGCTCCCGGCTGCAGGCTTGCGCCCACCCGCCGGATGATGCCGGCAGTCTGCTCCGGGGTGAAGCAGTCGAGAAAGAACAGGGTCACAACCGCATCGTAACGCGCCGGCGGAAAGTCGGCCGTGAGCACGTCCGCGCGGCGAAAGGCCACGCGCGACCGCGCCTCCGCCGGCAGCCGGGCGGCGGCGCGCGCGAGCATGGCGGGACTGAAGTCGAGACAGTCGATCTGCGCGGCGGCGGCGATCGGTGCGAGCCGCTCGAGGCAGCGGCCGTCGCCCTCGCCGAGCACAAGGATGCTCCGGCGGTCGCGGAGTTTTTCCAAAAAGCAAAAACGCGCGCGTTCCAGGTCGCGGCCGAACGCGAGATATTCGAGGCCGCGGTAAATGCGGGCGAGACGGTCGAAATTGCTCCGGGCGTTCACGGCCATCGGATCCAGGCGGCGGCGAGCAGGGGCGCCAGCGGCGTCATGAGGGTCACGTCCACCAGCGCGCGGGCGAGCTGGCGGCCGCAGCGCGTGTGCGCCAGGTCAAGGGCGCCGAGCAGCAGGCCGCTGGCCGCGGCGCAGAGCGCGGCCGTCCGCCCGGCTCCGGCCTCGGGCGCCGCGAGGCCCGCGGCGAGGGCGGCGAGCAGCCAGGGCAGGGCGCGCACGAGGCGGCGGCCACGGGGATATTGCAAAGCCAGCGAAGTCTGGTCGTGGGCGCGATCGACGTCCGTTTCCCAGAGCGAAATGAGGGCGCAATTGGCCAGGCAGAGAGCGCCGAAAAGCCCGAGCGGCGCGGCCAGCGGCCGGATGGCGCCGGGATTCCCGGCCAGCGAAAAACAGGAGACGCCGGCGGCAAAAAGCAGCGCCACGCACACTTCCTTCGGCGCCCGCCAGCGATGGCGGCGGTGCAGGAGCTGGTGCGAAAAAACATAGACCAGCACGGGCGCGAGGAGGAGGAAGCCCGCGATGATTTCGCGCCGGTTCAGCCGCGTTAAGGCCGCCGTCAGCGCCGCGACGAGCACGCCGAGCCACACGATGAAAACCGGCCAGCGCCAGCGCTGGTAAAACCGGTGCCGCTGCGTGCGCACCTGCGCCGGCGCCAGCCACCAGCCTTCGATCCAGCGGTCGGCCGCGTAGGTCAGCCAGGTGGCGGCGCCAAGGATGAAGCGATGATGCCAGGCCAGCGGCGTGCGGGCCACCCGCGCGAGCTGCCATTGCCACAGCAGCGCCACGGCCGGCGCATCGAGCGAAAGCACGGTGAGCCACTGCCACCATTTCGGCCGGCCCAAGATGAAGCGTTCCATGCGGCCAATTTGCGCGAGACCGGCCGCGCGGCCAATTTTTTTGCGCGGCGAAGCCGGCGCGGGCCGGTAAAAAGCCGCCGGCCTCCGGCTTGGATTCCGAAATGCCAACCCCGCTCAGTGTTCGAGCGAGTAGCTGATGTAGAAGCCAACAGGATCGCCGAGGTAGCGGTCACCACCCGGGATGATGTACTGTTTGTTGAAGATGTTCTTCACCCAGAAGCTCACGCCGTGGCTCAGGTGGAGATAGCGCGTGGTTTTGAATTTGTACTGCAGGCCGAGGTCCCACACGACGAAGGCCGGCGAGTAAACCAGGGCCTGGCCGCTGGCGAGCGCGGAGTTGCTGTTCTGGGTGTTGACCGGCGCGTCGCTGTTGTAGCGCATGCGCGCGTTGGCGCTGAAGCCGGCGAACACTTCATAGCGGAAGGTGGAGGCAAAGGAATGCCGCGGCGTGCCGGATTGGCGGCCCCACTTGTTGACCAGATTGTTACCGCTCGACCCCGGGCTGACCTGGCCGACGAGGTGAGTGTCGAGGTACTGATAGGCGGCGTAGACGAAGGCGCGTTCGCTGGCGCGCCAGTTGAGATCGGTTTCGAATCCCTGCGAGGCCACGCCGCCGATGTACTGCGTGGTGGTCAGACCGCTGACGGGATCGAAGACGCTTTCCGACACGTTGTGTTGCCGGACCTTGAAAACGTCGGCGGTGAAGTTAAGCTGGTTGTCCAGCAACGTGCCCTTCAGGCCGGCTTCATAACCGACGCTGTTCGACT
>Ga0335083_10007756_pt1 | contig 13211 bp, 7 predicted proteins | sample Lox_Sample_42_FD_206716 | JGI IMG/M metagenome (GOLD analysis project Ga0335083, IMG submission 206716) | Soil microbial communities from Loxahatchee National Wildlife Refuge, Florida, United States - Lox_Sample_4.2 | ecosystem: Environmental > Terrestrial > Soil > Wetlands | place: USA: Florida...
GTCGGCTCGTCCGCCAGCAGAATCGAGGGATTGTTCACCAGTGCGCGCGCGATCGCCACCCGTTGGCGCTGTCCGCCGGAAAGTTCGTTGGGCTTGTGCTCCATGCGGTCCGTCAGATCGACCTGCGTCAGCGCCTGCTTCGCGCGCTCCAGCCTCTCTTCGGCCGGAGTGCCGTTGTAGATCATCGGCAGCTCCACGTTGTGCAGCGCCGTCGCCCGCGGCAGCAGATTGAACGTCTGAAAAACGAATCCGATCTCGCGGTTCCGGATCGCGGCCAGCTCGTCGTCGTCCAGCTGGCTCACCAGCCGTCCCGCCAGCCAATAGTTTCCCTTTGTCGGCGAATCGAGGCACCCGATCACGTTCATCAGAGTCGATTTCCCCGAGCCCGAAGGACCCATGATCGCCACGTACTCGCCCTTGCGGATCACCATGTTCACGCCGCGCAGGGCGTGCAACTGCTCGGTCCCCATCTCGTAGGTCTTCCACAGATCTTCTGTCTTGATGACGACGCCGGCGTCCACAAGGTCCTGACGAAAACTCTGCGCACCGGCCTGCTCGACTGCCATGGGCATTGGGCTCCCCGCGTGAATCCTGGCCTGATTCTAGGAAGACGAGTTCGACTCTTCCTTCGGCGCTGTATTGTCGATCTTGACCGCGGTTCCCGGCTTCAGAGAACGAAGCGCCTTGAAGCTCCCTGTCACGATCGTGTCGCCTTCGTGAACGCCGTCGATCACTTCGATGTCCGTCACGCCCGTGATTCCGGTGTGCACCGGCACGAACTCCGCCTTGCCCCCGCGCACCATGAACACTCCCTGAATCTCGGTCTTCTTGCTCTTGTCGTTGTCGCCCTTCGCGGCCGCCAGCGTGACGCTTTCGCTCGTGCCGTTCTTCGCCTCGTCCAGTTCCTCTTGCGTTCGCTCCGCCAGCGCCTGGATCGGGATCGTTGCCACGTTCTGCTTCTGCGCCGTCTGAATCTTCACGGTCAGGGAAAGCCCCGGCCGCACCGAGGGCGGCGGGTCGTCGATCGTCACCACGACCTTGAAGTCCCTCGCCTCCTGTGTGTTCGCCGTCGTCTCGGTCATCGCAGCCTGGCCCGATGTCCGGAGAATCGCCAGCTCCCCTACCTCTGATACGTGTCCTTTGAATGTTTTGTTCGGAAAGGCGTCGACCGTCACGTCCGCCGGTTCGCCGTTGTGGATGCTGACGATGTCCGTCTCGTCGACCTTCACTTCCGCCGTCACCACGCTCATATCTGAAATCGTCAGCAGAAAGCTGCCGGTCGCATTCTGGATGCCCGGCACCACGTTCTCGCCCACCCGTACCGCGATATAGCTCACGATTCCATCGATCGGCGCCCGGTACGTGGTCTTGCGGAGCACGTCTTCCTGGTGCATCAGCACGGCCCGCGCCTGGTTCAGATTCGATCGAGCCTGGTCCCGCGTCGCCATGTTGGAATCCAGTTGAGCCTTCGCCGCGTTCAGCGCCGCCACCGCCCCGTCGTACGTCGATTTCGCCGCATCGTACTCCTGCTTGGAAATCAATTGCTCCCGATAGAGCTGCTGAGACCGCTGCCAGTCGAGCTGCGCCTTGTTGAGGTCGGACTGCCGCTGCGCCGCCGTCGCCACCGCCGAATCGTAATTCGCCGAGGCGGCCTTCATGGCCGCAACGCTAGCCTCGATGCTCGCTTCCTGCGCCTGCACGTCGGCTCCCGGCTGCACGCTTTCCAAGTGCAGCAGGACGTCCCCCCTCTTCACGTGGTCGCCTTCGCTCACGTTGATGTCCGTGATCTTCCCCATGCCCTCGCCGAGGACGTTCGTGTAGTTCTTCGGTCGAATCTCGCCCGATGCCGTCACCACCGACGTCAAATCCTGCCGGACCACGCGCCCCGTCTGCACCGTCACGACGTTTTGATTCGACTGGTAGACGCTATACCAGGTGATGCCTCCCAGGACGACCACCGCTCCCGCGCCAATCCCTATCTTCTGCCAGGTTTTCATCGCCCAACCTCGTGGATTTGACGGTCCGGATTGACAAAGGTACCCGCCACTTGATATCTACGCCTAGGCATCGCTGAATGTTTCTCGACTCAGAGGTGAGGAGCAAATAAGGACGGAAAGTCGGCCCTATTGCCCGTTGATCTGCCTACCCACGTTCCGAGCGCTCTTGGCTGGCGCTCAGCCTTGATCACCTATGCCGCACACGCAGGTGCCATTTTAGTTCGACACCGCCCGGCAGGAAAAGGGAAATAGTTCCCGGAACCCCGGTCGTCGAGCCTGGCGCTTGGGCCCGCCGGAACCGAGGCAACCACTTTCGGGACTGGCGATTCCAACCGCCCAGGGAACAGCCGCCGGGGCCAAAGTTTAATTGACCTGTACGAACGTACAGGATAAGATTCCGCGTTGGAAAGGGTGGATTTATGGCCCGTTTTGCCGATACCCTCCTGAGGATTTTCACAGCTCTCAGCTTCCTCTGTTCCTCCGCAAGCTACGCCGGAGCTGCCCCTCAACAGGGCACTCAGGACCAGTCCGAGCAGCCGGTCCAGAGCACCGTCACCAAGAAGAACGGTAAGCTCAAGCAGAAGAGTGACAAAGACCTCTTCAACGAACTCGATTCCCAATATAAGAAATGGCTTAACGAGGACGTTCCCTACATCATCACTTCCGAGGAGCGCCGCTCCTTCCTGCACCTGAGCACCAACGAGGAGCGCGAGCAGTTCATCGAGTCCTTCTGGCAGCGTCGTAACCCCGATCCGGACTCGCCCGAGAACACGTTCAAAGAGGAACACTACCGGCGCATTGCCTACGCCAACGAGCACTACGCCTCAGGTATTCCCGGCTGGAAGACCGATCGCGGCAAGATTTACATCATGTGGGGACCGCCCGATGAGGTCGATTCTCATCCGACCGGCGGCACTTGGGACCGCCCCATGGACCAAGGCGGCGGCCAGACGACCACCTACCCGTGGGAAACTTGGCGCTATCGCTACCTCGAGGGCCAGGGCCTCGGCGAGAACGTCGAGCTTGAGTTCGTCGATCCAACATCCACCGGTGAATATCACCTCACCATGGACCCCAGCGAAAAGGATGCCCTGCTGCGTGTGCCCGGCGCCGGTCTAACCCTCGCCGAATCGCTCGGTATGGCCAGCAAGAGCAGCCGTTTCAGCAACACGGACGGCACCAACATGGCCGAAAGCGAATTCGGCGGCATGGGCCTCACGGCGGGTGATCAGGAATTCACCCGCCTGCAGAAGTTCGCGGATATCATGCGGCCGCCTCCGGTGAAATTCAAAGATCTCGAGGCAGCGTCCACCGCCCGCGTCGTGCGCGATCAGATCAAATTCGACTATCGTTTTGACTTCTTGCGCATCACGTCGGATACCGTGCTCGTGCCGATCACTGTCCAGATTCCGGTGCGGCAGTTGAGCTTCCAGGAAAAGGACGGCGTCGATTCCGCGTCGATCGACCTTTTCGTGCGCGTCACGAGCCTTGGTGGCCGCGTCGTGCAGACGTTTGAGGACACGCTGCGCAGCGATATTCCTGCGTCTCTGATTCAACAGTCCCTTGGCACCTCGCGCATCTACCAGAAGGCCGTGCCGCTTTCGCCGAATCTCTACCGGCTGGATATCGTCGTGAAGGACGTCAACAGCGGCAACGTCGGCGTCGTCAACACGCGCTTGCCCGTCCCGCTCTACCGGGACGATCAGATGAGCTCCAGCTCGTTGATTCTGGCGGACGACATTCAGCGCGTTTCGTCAAAGGACATCGGTCTCGGCCAGTTCGTCCTCGGCGACGTGAAGGTGCGCCCGAAGCTCGACGGCGCCTTTACGCCGAAAGACGCGATGGGCGTCTACCTTCAGGTGTATAACCTCAAGGTGGACGACAAGACGCATCGCGCCGACACGTCCGTCGAGTTCCGCGTCAAGCGGGAAAAGGAAGCCGAGCCGATGCTCCGATTGGCGGTTCCCGCGGATAAGCTGCCCCAACACGGCGAGGAACTCACGCTCGAGCAGCTCATTACGCTGGGCTCTCTCGCCCCGGGAAAATATCAGCTCGAAGTGGCTGTGACGGACAATCTCACGAAGCAAACGATTACGCCGACGGCGGACTTCACGGTCAAGCCCGCGCCTGCGAGTGCACCGCAGGGGAGGTGATGCGTTTGAATCTCCGAGCCATTCGCGTTGCGGGCCTGGGTTGTCTCGTGTGCCTTTCCGCCCTGTCGCTTGCGCCGCGCGCGAATGCCGGCAAGATTTCGGGCGTCGTGCTGGATCCTTCGGGCACTCCGCAGATGGGTGCGGCTGTCGTGATCTCTCCGGAGCAGCTCATCGGCTCGAAATCGGTTCAGTTGTTCACGAATGACCGCGGCCGCTTCTCGGTCGCATCGCTTCCCGCCGGCCTCTATTCGATCCAGGTGACTCTGGCCGGGTTCCTGCCGGCGATTCAGCAGCACGTCGCCGTGGATGACCAGCACGTCATGCGTCTCGAGATCGTTCTCGGTTCGGTCTTCTCTTCCTTCGAAAGGCTGCGCCGCCAGCCCGATCAGCCTTCCGCATCCGACGATTGGACCTGGGTCGTCCGTTCGGCGGCGGCTAATCGCTCGGTACTTCGCTGGCAGGATGATCCTTCCCTGCCCGGCGTCGCTCAGGACGAAACCGCGCACGGTCACTCGCAATCGGCCCGCGCCCGCATCGAGGTCACGTCCGGCGCGGACCATCCCGGCTCGATTTCCGACGTTGCCGATTCACCCGCCACCTCCTTCGTCTACGGCTTCGGCATCGGCGCGGGCAGCCAGCTCCTGATGGCCGGCCAATACAGCCACGATGACGCGGCGGATTCCGGCGGAATTGTGGCGGAATGGCTGCCGGCGGGCGGCCCGGGCGTTGGCCCTGTCACCACTCTCCTGGTCCGCGAATCGCAACTCGGTCCGGATGGACCCACCTTCCACGGCCTTCGAATGTCCCACGACGATCAATTCGCCATCGGCGACCGCGTCAGCGTTCGCTACGGCGCGGAGTACCTCGTTGCCGGCTTCAACGGCACTACGTCGGCTCTGCGGCCTCGCGGCGAGGTGGCCGTTCAGATTTCGCCCGCTTGGCAGATCGACGCCGCGTTTGTCACCGAGCCTTGGCAGAATGCCTCCGTCTCCGGCGACGTGCTGCAGTCCACGTTGAACACGCTCGACGCGTTCCCGACTCTGCTGGTTCGCGATGGACGACCCGTCCTTGAGAACGGACTTCACGAAGAGCTGGCCCTGAAGCGCGCGCTCACCAGCCGCTCCAGCCTGACGGCTGCCGTCTTTCACGATCGCTCCACGCATACGGCCGTGATCGGCCGCAATGGGCCCGTCGGCGCTGATTTCTTGCAGGACTATTTCTCGCAGGCATTTGCCTATGACGGCGGCGCGACCGCTTCCACGGGCGCTCGCCTCGTCTACCAGCAGGACGTCACCAACACGCTGCGAGCGACTCTGATCTATGCGTATGCGGGCGCGCTGGCCCCCGACTCCGACGCCGCGCCGGATGCGCCCTTGCGCGATAACCTCACCACGCGCTATCGGCAAAGCATCGCCGGCGGCGTCACCACCACTCTGCCTCTCACCGGCACCCGGTTGACCACCAGCTACAAATGGCTCAGCGGTTCCACGGTCTCGCGGCTCGATCCCTACGCCGAGTCGGTCTACCACGTCGATCCGTACTTGAGCTTGGAAATTCGGCAGCCTCTCCCCAGCTCTTTCCCCGGGCATATGGAAGTTCAAGCCGATGTGGGCAACCTCTTGGCGCAAGGCTACGTCCCAGTCGCGACGCGTGACGGATACGTCCTCCTCGTCCCCTCGTATCGGTATTTTCGAGGTGGTTTGAGCCTCCAGTTCTAGATTTCTCGCCACTACCGGAATTGGAAACATGACTTCCAGAAACAGGATCGAGTCCCTCCATCGGACGAATGGCCTCTCTAAGGCCATAAAAACACGGGCCTTAGTCTCTTGCCCGATCAATGATTCGCTGGAAGTCCACGTGCTAGCGTAGAATAACAAGCTGCGTCCACGGGTCTAGGGTGGGTTTTGGTATGAATGAGCAGTTGCGAACACGGCTGGGGGCGGTCACATTAGCCCTGCTGACATTGGCGGCCATCGTCTTCGCCGTCCTGAACTTTCAGCAGCGTTCGCGCTTCATTTCCCCCGACGACGGCGTTACCTGGATCGATACCGACCACGGGGTCCTTGCTCTCCACGTCGTTCCGGGCGGCCCTGCCGATCACGCTGGCATCCGCCAGGGCGACGCCGTGCAATCCGTGCGCGGCACTCCGATTAACCGCGCCACGGACGTAAGCCGCGTCATTTGGCACGCCGGGCCCTGGGCCGAAGTCCGCTATCAGATTCTTCGCGACGGCCAGTCCCTTCAAGTTCCACTTGTCACGGCTCCGCAGGAGAACGCGTCGTCGCTGGAAAGCTACCTCCGCATCACCGCCCTGCTCTATCTCTTCATCGGGCTTTTTATCTTCGCGCGCCGCTGGAACGCTCCCCGCGCGATTCATTTCTACATTTTCTGTCTGGCGTCCTTCGTCCTCTATAGCTTCCATTACACCGGCAAATTCAATTCCTTCGATTGGACCATCTATTGGGCCAACGCGATCGCCCTCCTGCTGCAGCCCGCGTTGCTGGTGCACTTCGCCCTCGTGTTCCCGGAACGCCGCGGCCGGCTCTGGCCGAAGCTCCTGGCCGTTTACGGCGTCCCGTCGCTGGTCCTGCTTCTGCACATTTTCGTCGCAACGGGCACGCTCGATTTCGTTCCGTCGCTCAGCTCGCAGCATCTGCTCGACCAGATCGAACAGCTGAATCTCGGCGCCTACTTCCTGTTGGCCGCCGGCATCTTTCTCGCCAGCTACTTCCGGGCTCCCAGCGGCGTACTGCGCCAGCAATTGAAATGGGTCGCAGGCGGCACTCTCGCCGGAATCGTTCCGTTCTTGTTCTTCTACGTCGTGCCGTATCTGCTTTTCCCGGTTGTTCCGGACTGGACGAAATTCACCGTATTCTCCCTCGCGCTGATTCCGCTCTGTTTCGGCTACGCCATCGTTCGCTACCGCTTGATGGATGTCGACGTCATCTTCAAGCGCGGCTTGGCCTACACCTTCGCCACCGCGGGCGTCGTCATCGCCTATTTCGGCTCCATCGGATTGATCGGTGAATTGTTTCACACGGCGTGGCCCACCGGGCCCGCCGGAGCCGTGATCGCGATTGTCGTCGCGGCCTTCCTCTTCCAGCCATTGCAGAATTGGGTGCAGGCGCGCCTGGACCACTTCTTCTATCGGGACCGCCTGGATTATCGCCGCACGCTGATCGAATTCGGCCGCACCCTCGCCAATGAAGTTCATGTCGATCCGCTGCTCGGCTCCGTCCTCGACCGGATTTCGCAGACCCTGCTCGTCGATCGCCTCGCCGTGTTTCTCGAAGACCCCGAGCGGCCCGGCCAATTCGCGCTTTCACGGTCGATGGGACTGCAAGCGCAAGGCCCGCTCGATCTCAGCTTCCTCGACCCGTCTCGCCCGGCGCTGCAGCGCGGCTGCCTCTTCGTCGAATCGGCTCGCGCCGCCGACGAATCCGATTCCGTCCGCCGGACCCTCGACCAGCTCGATCTGAACTACTTCATCGCCTGCCGCTTCCACGACCACACGGCCGCGATTCTCGGCCTCGGCAAGACCGTCGACGGCGACTATCTTTCAAGCGAAGACCTCGAGCTGCTTTCAACCATCGCCGGCTACGTCGCCATCGCCGTCGAAAACGCCCGCCTCTACCAATCGCTCGAACAAAAGGCCCTGCAGGTGGAGCGCCTGAAGGATTTCAGCGAGAACATCGTCGCGTCTCTCCGCATCGGCGTTCTCACCATCGACCTCGACGACCGCGTCGAGTCCTGGAATCCGCAGCTCGAAGAGCTCCTCGCCATCCCCCGGGCGGACGCTCTGCATCGAAAGCTGGAGGAGATTCTGCCGCGCGACCTCGCCGGCGAAATTGCGGCTCGCGCGCCCGGCGAACACGTCTCGGGCATCTACCGCTTCCACTTGAACACGCGGAGCAATCGCCATCTTGTCGTCAATATCTCCATCGCGCCGCTGCTCGCGAAAAACGGCGCGCGGCTGGGCCGCCTCGTCCTCCTGGACGACATCACGCAGCGCGTCCGCCTCGAAGACCAGATGGTGCAGACCGAAAAGCTTACCTCGCTCGGCCTGCTCGCTGCCGGCGTGGCGCATGAAGTCAACACGCCGCTCGCCGTCATTTCGAACTACATCCAGATGCTTGCCAAGCAGATTCCCGTGGACGATCCGCGCCAGAAAACGATCGAGCGAATCGTGAAGCAGACTTTCCGCGCCAGCGAAATCGTCAACAATCTTCTCAATTTCTCGCGCACCGGCGGCGCCGAACCCGTCGAAATCGATCTGAATTCGGTCCTCGAAGAGACCTTGTCTCTCGTGCAGCATCCGTTCAAGACCGCCCAGGTCAACGTCGTGCGCAATTATTCCGAAAGGCTTCCGCGCGTCCTCGGCTCGGCGACGCGCCTGCAGCAGGTCTTCCTCAATCTCTTCATGAACGCCCGGGACGCCATGCCGAATGGCGGCATGCTCGAAGTCCGCACCGGCGCTCACAACGGTTCCGTCGAAATTGAAGTCAGCGACACCGGCGCGGGCATTCCGTCCGAAAACATCCATCGCATCTTCGATCCATTCTTCACAACCAAGGCCACCGGCCGGGGCACCGGATTGGGCCTTTCCGTCAGCTACGGGATCATCAAGGAGCACGCGGGCAAAGTCGACGTGCGCTCCACGCCGGGCAAGGGAACCTCGTTCCGGCTCGAATTCCCGGTAGCGAAGAAAGCCGTCCATGCCTAAAGGAAATATCCTCGTCGTCGACGACGAAGCCGAAATTCGCGAGGGCCTCCGCGAGCTCCTGGCCACGGAAAACTTCGAAGTGACCTTGGCCGAAACCGGCGCGGCCGGCTTGCAGAAGCTTGAAGAGCGCCCGTTCGACCTGATGCTCCTCGACGTCAGCCTGCCGGACCGCAACGGCATCGACATGCTCCGCGAAATCCGCCAGCGCGATCCGAACCTCGCCATTATCTTGATCACCGCCTACGGCTCGATCGATATGGCCCGCGCCGCTTTCAAGAGCGGCGCTCAGGACTACATCGCCAAGCCGTGGAACAACGACGAGCTGATCGCGCAGATTTCTCTCGCCGTCGAGGGCCGCCGCCTCCGCGAGGAAAACCTCCACCTCAAGCGCGCGCTCAAGCAGCGCTACAACTTCCCGAATATCGTCGGCAAGAGCGAAAAAATGCTGGCCGTGCTCGATCTCGTCACCCAGGTCGCGCCCTCCCGCTCGACCGTGCTGATCTCCGGCGAAAGCGGCACCGGCAAGGAGCTGATCGCCAAGGCCATCCATTCCTCGTCCGCGCGCGCCGATAAGGCGTTCATCCCCGTCAATACCGGTTCCATCCCGGTCGATCTGCTCGAATCCCAGCTCTTCGGCCACGTCAAAGGTGCGTTTACCAGCGCCGTCGCTTCGAAAAAGGGCCTCTTCGAAGTCGCCGACCAGGGCACGATCTTTTTCGACGAGATCTCGACCGTCAGCCACGAAACCCAGGCCAAGCTCCTCCGCGTGATTCAGGAGCGCGAGTTCATGCGGCTCGGTGGCACCGAAACCATCAAAGTCGACGTCCGCATCCTCGCCGCGTCCAACGAAGATCTCCGCAAGCTCGTCCGCGAGGGCCGCTTCCGCGAGGACTTGTATCACCGCCTCAACGTGATCTCGATTCATCTGCCGCCGCTGCGCGAACGCAAGGAAGATATTCCGTTGCTCGTGGACCGCTTCCTCGAACAATTCTGCCGCGACAATGCCAAGCCGCCCCGCGCGTTCACCCACGGCGCCATGAAGCTGTTGATGGATTACGACTGGCCGGGCAACATCCGCGAACTGGAAAACGCCGTCGAGCGCGCCGTCGTTCTCTCGACGCAGGAAACCATGGATGCCGACCTCCTGCCCGAGGGCGTCCGCACGCGCGAGATCGTCAAGGGTGTGCGCCTGCAGCTCGCTGAATTCCTGCCGCCGCTGCCCGGCGAAATCGGAGGCCGCGCTTCGGCTCCGCCTCCCTCGCTCTTCGAAATTTTGGAGGAGGTCGAGCGCCGCATCATCGTGGACATGCTCGAGCGCACGAACTGGAACCAGACCGAAGCCGCCGAGCGCTTCCAGATTCCGCTGTCGACGCTCAACCAGAAGATCAAGCGCCTCGGCATCGAGACGCGCCGCCGCCCCGCGCCCGCTCGCGGCGCTTTCGGCTATGGCGAAGGCCCTGCCGAATTTTCCGCCGGCAAATAACCTCGACTTCAAACGATCTCGTCGTCTGAGCGGGGCGTCCCGGCGATTCGCGTCCCCCGCGATAGCCGCTCGGGACGCGCAGTCAAAGAATCGCTCTTCTACGCGACCGGGCCTTCTACGCCTCGCCTGGCCGCTGACCCCTGGCGGCCTGCGCCTCCGCGTGCACTTTGCGCTTCATTTCGTAAAGCGCCTTGTCGGCCGCCTCCAACAAAGCGTCTCGCGTCTCTCCGTCGCGCGGATACACCGCGGCGCCTACGCTCACCGAAAGCGCCGGCTTCTCCTTATCCTCCGCCACGCGCTTCCGAATCCGCGTCGCCACCTGATGCGCCTGCTTCCGCCCGGTTTCTGGAATCACCAGCACAAACTCGTCGCCGCCGTACCGCGCCGCCGTGTCGATGTCCCGGCAGTGCACCCGCAGAATGTCGCCCAGTCGCCGCAGCGCGCGGCTGCCCACCAGGTGTCCGTGCCGGTCGTTGATCTCCTTGAGCCCGTCCATGTCGAGCAGCAGAATGCTGAACGGCCGCGCCGTCCGCCCGAACCGCTTGATCTCCAGGTCCAGCACGTCCACCAGCCGCCGGTAATTCGCCAGTCCCGTCAGCGGGTCGGTCACTGCCAGATTGTGCACCTGCTCTTCGGCTCGCATCCGTTCCGCTGTCATCACGGCCAGCGCCAGCGTCATCACGCCGACGATGCTCATGAACATCTGCAACAGCAGCAGCGATTCGTTCCTCGTCCCCACCACGAACGGCCCAAAGCCGTGCAGCGTGCCGCGCACGGCGATCCCTGCCAGCACGAGCGTGGCTGTGGCTGCCTCGCGCGGGCCGAATCGAAACGCGGCCCACACGAGAAACGGAATGCACAGGTATTCCAGCGGATAGCTCCGAATCCGCGCGAACGGGCCAAACACGATCTGCCCCGCCACCATCAATCCCATCACCAGCAGTGCCAGCTCGCTCAGTCGCGTCCAGCTCAACCTCAGCCGCACGTTCTCGGCCCAGAGCAGCAGGAGCGGCGTCACGATCACCGCGCCTGCCGCGTCACCCAGCCACCACGTCAGCCAAATCGGCTTGTAGTCGGCCCAACCCGCGAATCCTCCGAGCGCGAGCGACGTTGCTCCCAGCGAGGCGGCGATCGTCGTCGCCACCAGGCCCGCCAGCAGCGCGAACTTGAACGTGTCCTGTACCCGCTCGAAACATCGCCGCCCGTTGGCGAAATGATTCACCAGGTACGCGCCGGCAATTCCTTCCAGCGTGTTGCCCGCCGCGATTCCAAGCGACGTCCAAACCGATCCCGCCGTCGTCACGTTCACCAGGAACGCGCCCAGCGCCACGCCCGGCCACGCCCGGTAGCCGAACATCAGAAACGCCGCCAGCACGATTCCCGTCGGCGGCCACACGGCCGTCGAGCTCGGATGCACGAACGCCATCGTCAGCCCGAGCTTTCCGGCCAGGAAATACACGGCTGCCATTACGCCGATCACGGTGAGGTTCTTTCGCCGCTCGTCCGGCAAGGCGGCGTCACGCGGGCCCGTGGCCATTGCTTGCATCGCCCCTGCTAGATTGGACGCGATCCTCCTGTGGATTTGCCGTGCGGGTTTCCGGGGCGAAACACGAAAGAGTTACCGGGTGAAGCATGGAGGCGAAACAACCGAAGATCGGCAGGCGACAGTGGGTTAGGCCATGCCCGGCGTGTGAGCGAGTGTCTTGCCGGGGCCGCTTCCAGCCACTGGCCACTCTTTCATGACACCAGCGGCTGGCCCGCGATTCTTTCGAGGACGCGATACGGCGCCTGCTCCAGCGCCACCAGCGCTTTCGGCGGCACCAGGAACGTCTGTTCGAGCGCGTACTGCCCGGACATCACCGCGTGCGCCACGCCATCGGTGAATACCAGCCACGTCGCCAGCGGCGGAAATTCCAGCCGGATCTTCGGGCAGCCCTTTTGAAAATCCGTGTTCTCTTTCAGATAGTCGTGGAACCCCAGCATGAACATGTCGTACGGCGTCCGGCCCATCGCTCGAAATCCCAGCTTTGCGCCCCAGTCGTGCACGGTCTTGCTCACCCACGACTCGTCCGTCATCCGCCCCAGCCCCGCGTCTCCCGCGTATCGCTGCGCCAGCGCTTCAAAGCCCTCCGTCGTATTCCAGATGCGCGGTTTCTTCGGATTCAGGTTCGTAAAGACGCGCAGGATTCGCCCGCCCCGCGTCGGCCGGCTCGGAAACGCGTCCACATGCAGCAGATCGTTGCGCTTGTGCAGCGGCAGGCCGCGCCGCTCTTCTTCAAATGGCCGGAAGCTCGAAAAATCGATCGTGCACTTGCCCGCGTACGGCGATAGAAACTTCCCGACGAAATCGATCACGGCGCCCGAATAGCCGCGGAAAATCTTGCGCAACCGCTCGATTGTCTCCGCGTTGCCGGAAACCCCCTTCAGCACGTCCTCGCTCGGCCGGTAGGACACGTTCTTGTGCATTCGCAGCTCGGTCCATTCCTGCTCGAGCAGAAACTTCTGATCCTCGGCCGGCAGGTCGAAGGGGGGCTCGCGAAACAGCAGAATCTGCCCGCTCTCCAGCAGCTCGCAATAGCTCCGTGCCCGCGCCTCCCGCTGCGCGGCGCTCCCCCAGCCCGCGCCCTTGCGGTAGTCTTCCACCAGAATCCAGGGAAGGTTCACGCGCTTCCTCGCTTCCGCTATCCGTTGCTCGCTTGGCCCGCCGCGGCGTACCCTCGCGGCAGCAATGCCGTCGAGATGTCCGCGCGCGACAGGTCGACGCCTTCGAGTTTCGTTTCGCGCAGGATTGCCGTCTTCAGGCTCGCGCCCTCGAAATCCGCGCCCTGAATTTCCGCATCGCGAAAATTCGTTGC
>Ga0335083_10007759_pt1 | contig 13202 bp, 11 predicted proteins | sample Lox_Sample_42_FD_206716 | JGI IMG/M metagenome (GOLD analysis project Ga0335083, IMG submission 206716) | Soil microbial communities from Loxahatchee National Wildlife Refuge, Florida, United States - Lox_Sample_4.2 | ecosystem: Environmental > Terrestrial > Soil > Wetlands | place: USA...
ATCGTTGATGGCGCAACCGTCGACGTCACGATCGAAGGAATCGGCACATTGAGCAACACGCTGGCAGTCGCATGCGGCGAAACCGAGCCGCTCGCCACTGCAGAAGGCGCGGCCTGATGGCGTGAACCAAAGACGCGCACGGTATGCATAACGCGCGCGAGGAGGAGAGATGCCGGAGCAACTGGCTGGCGACGTGGCGTGGCTGGGCGCCGGTGTGCTGTTCGCATGGCTCGGCTGTGCATTTGCACAATTGGCGGCGCTCGCACCGGTGCGAGCGCGCCGTTCGCGCGCCGCGCCGCGCTGCGTGCGGTGTTCTGATGCGGTGCACAAGCGCCGGCTTGGCTTCGTCATTTCATTCGCACTGCTACTGACTGTGCCGCCCGGCGTGGCGGCCGCGGGTTGGGCGCATGCAATCGATGCGACGGTGGCCGTCGAAGCCGGCGTGCTGGCTGGCTTGTGCTACGCAGGGCGGCGCGATCTCACGCGGCGCGTGCGCACCGCGGCGCTGACGGGCGGCGTGCTGGGCGCGGCCGCGGTGGGCGGCGGCATCGCTGGCTTCGTGCTGCAACCTGGCCGTGCGCCGGGCGAGCGTGTCGCGCTGTTCGTGGCGGCGACGACCGGCGCGCTGCTGATCGGCAGCGCGTTGAGTCTGCTCGGCGGTGGCGCACTTGCACGAGGCGCGGCGCGGCGGCGCGTGCCCTTCGGCCGCGGCGACCGCGCGATCCACGTCATGGCGCTGTTGCTCGGGGTTGGGCTTGGCTATGGGTTCGTGAGCGCGCGCGCTTCGCCTGAGTTCGGGGTCTCCGTGCTGGTCGCGGCGAGCTTGTTGCACGCCGCGCTCGGCGTGCGGCTCATGACGGGCGCAAGCAGGCCGCGTCACGCGCGTTTGGGCGTCGAGACGACTTCGTCCGGTGAGCCCTTCAGCGTGATATTCAATGCGAGCTTCGCGGGCGTACCGGACGAACTGTTGGTCGCAGCCTGCGGCGGCGGCGCGTTCGAGCCCGCGTGGCTTGCCGCGAGCGACACATCGCATGGCGGCGCTGGGCGCGCGGGCCATCATGCATCGCAGGATTTGCCGCGCCGGCGGCGTAGCCGGCACGGCGCGCTACGCCAGCGGCAAGGCCCGCACTGACGCGTCGTTACCGAGACGTGCGCGCGCTGGCGCCACCAGTGGAGCGCCACGAGACACTCTGCGGGAAGGGGCAAACGACGAAACGCGCCTTCGCACGACGTTCAATGGAGGCAGCGGCGGGCGCAAGCCAAACGTCGCGCTTTTCGTGTAATCGCACGAATGATTAGTCACGCCTGAAGGTTGGGCGAGTAATCATAAAACCTTACTTATGCAAGCTCGCTTCCGAGACGCGCGTGATGTTCTCGATGAGCTGTGCGCCTTCTTCCATGAGGAAGCGCTTGAACGCAAGCGCGACGGGCGGCAGGCGCTTGTTCTTCCGGTGTACGACGTACCAGTTGAGCATGACCGGGAAGCCTTCGACATCGAGCACCGTGAGATGACCGACCTGCAATTCGAGGCTGATGGTGTGCGCCGAGAGAAAGGCGATACCCATGCCCGCGATCACGGCCTGCTTGATCGTTTCGGTGCTGCGGATCTCCATGGCGATCTTGAGGTTCGTGATCTTGCCCGCGAATCCTTCTTCCATCGAATTCCATGTGTCCGAGCCGCGTTCGCGCACGATGAACGCCTCGTTGGCGAGCGTGCTGAGCTTGATGCCGCGCTTGTGCGCGAGGGGATGTGAGGGCGCCGCGACGATCACGTAAGGGTGCGGGGCGAATGGCTCGTTGATGGCGTCCGTCGCGTGCGGGGGACGCACCATGACGGCGAGGTCAGTCTGGTTGGTGGCGAGCTGCTGGAGCAGCTGCTCCCGGTTGTGCACGGCGAGATTGAGCGAAACGCCCTTGTAACGGCGCGTGAATTCGGCCAGAAGACGCGGAAAGAAGTAATCGCCCGCGCTGATTACCGAGACGTTGAGCTTGCCACCCGAGACGCCCTTCAACTGGCTCATCGCCTCGTCGACTTCGTGGAACTGCTGCATGATCGCGCGGCTGTAGTGAAGCATCTCCGTGCCCGCGGGCGTGAGATAGATCTTCTTGCCAAGCTGTTCGAAGAGCGGCAGACCCGCGTGGTCTTCGAGCTGTCGGACCTGCGTGGAAACGGCCGGCTGGGTGAGATGCAGTTCCTCCGCGGCACGCGAAAAACTGAGGTGGCGCGCCACGGTCTCGAAGACCTTGAGCTGGCGCAGCGTGGCGTTTCGCATCGTCATGGCCGATCCATAAAGGAACGTGAATCCACATAATAACAAACTTTAATTGTGAGTAATTCAGCAATCACCCTAGCATGAGTTGAAAGGAGTCCGAATGCCATGCGGTGATGCGGGCGATGGGCTCGGGTTAACGCCTGGAGGTACGACTTCAAAGCGGAAAATGTGCAAAAAAAACCCTTATTTTGCAGGGCTTTCGGGGAATGCCGTAATGATCGGCCGAATGAGAATTGGCGAATTTCCATTCGATTTTTTCATTTGCTAGGCGAATAAAAAAGAAGACTGCAGTGCAGCATGGGATTCGAACCATAAGCAGAAATTTATGCAGGCCGGCAATCAAGCGGGCCGCGATGAATGGATAGCGGAGACAAGCGAGATGAGTGCAATCAGTCAGAGGAGCGAGAGCGGTCCGTTCTGGACGAACCGCTGGTGTCAACTGGTAGTGGGCATGCTGTGCATGGCGCTCGTCGCCAATCTGCAATACGCGTGGACGCTGTTCGTCGCACCGATGAACGCGCGGCATCAATGGGGCGAAGCGTCGATTCAGCTGGCGTTCTCGATTTTCATTCTGACTGAGACCTGGCTCGTGCCGGTGGAAGGCTGGCTCGTCGACAAGTTCGGTCCACGTCCGGTCGTGGCGGTCGGTGCGGTTTGCGCGGGCCTCTCATGGGTGCTCAACTCGTACGCCACGACGCTGCCGATGCTTTATGCCTCGTCGGTGATCGCGGGCATTGGCGCGGGCGGCGTGTACGGCACCTGCGTGGGCAATGCGCTCAAGTGGTTCCCGGACCGCCGCGGTCTCGCTGCGGGCCTCACGGCCGCGGGCTTTGGCGCCGGCGCCGCCGTGACCGTGATTCCGATTGCGAACATGATCACGCGCTCGGGCTACGAGCACACGTTCTTCTTCTTCGGCATCCTCCAGGGCGTGTCGATTCTGGCGCTCGCCTTCCTGCTCGTGAAGCCCTCGCCGCGCCCCGTTGCGATGGCTGCACGCCGTATGGTCTCGCGCGTCGACTACACGCCAGGGCAGATGGTCAAGCAGCCGGTGTTCTGGGTGATCTACGCCGCGTTCGTCGCGGTGGCCGCAGGCGGACTGATGGCGACGGCGCAGATCGGACCGATCGCGAAGGACTGGGGTATCGCGCGCATCCCGATGACGGTGTTCGGCGCCACGCTGCCGCTCCTCACGCTCACACTAGCGATCGACAACATCTGCAACGGCTTCACGCGCCCGCTGTGCGGTTTCATCTCCGACAAGATCGGACGTGAAAACACGATGTTCCTGATTTTCGTCGGCGAAGGGCTCGCGCTGCTCGGCATGATGCAGTTCGGCTCCAACCCATACGCGTTCATGGTTTTCGCTGCGCTCATCTTCCTGTTCTGGGGGGAGATCTTCTCGATCTTCCCGGCGATCTGCGCGGACACCTTCGGCAGCAAGTACGCCGCGTCCAATGCCGGCACGCTGTACACGGCGAAGGGCACCGCAGCGCTGCTCGTGCCGGTGGCCTCCGTGCTCTCGGCCACGGGCGGCTGGAGCGCCGTGTTCGTCGCGGCGGCGGTCATCACGATCGCGGCGGGCATCAGCGCCAAGTTCATCCTCGCGCCGATGCGCCAGCGCCTGATCGAACAGAGCGCGGAGGAGAGCAGCGAGAACTCGGCTACGCTGGCCGCCAGTACGGGCGCGGGCCTGCAGCATTGGTCCAACCCGAGCGGCGAATGAGGCGCGCGAGCCCACCATGTCGATGAACGTATCGCTCCAGCAACTCAAGGTGTTCGTCGCGGTGGCGCGGGCGCGCAGCTTCACGCGCGCCGCGCGCGAATTCGGGCTCACGCAGTCGGCGGTGAGCCGCTGTGTGCGCGATCTGGAAGAAGCGATCGAACTCAAGCTCTTCGACCGCACCACGCGCCAAGTCGAACTCACGCTCGCGGGCAGCGGCTTCGAGCGGCGCATTGGGCGCCTGCTCGACGAGATCGAGCTCGCGCTCAGCGAGGGCCGCGACGCGCACCAGGCGCATAGCGGCGTGGTGCTCGTGGCGAGCAACCCGGTGCTTTCATCGACCTGGGTGCCCGCCGCGTTCGCGCGCTGCGCAGCGGCTTTTCCTTCACTCACGCTGCAATTGCAGGATCTGCCGCAAGCGGCTGTGTTGCAGGCCGTCGAGCAGGGCGAGGCCGACTTTGGCGTGATTGCGGAAAGCGTGCCGTTCGCGAGCGGCAACCTCGACGTGCAGCCGCTCTCGGCCACGCCGCTTTGCGCGCTTTTGCCTACGCATCATCCGCTTGCTCTCCAGGGCGCGTTACGTTGGGACGACCTCGCGCGCGAGCCGCTCGTCACACTCAATCGCGATGCGGGTTGCCGGGGCGCCGTCATGCGTGCGCTCGACGGCCTGCGGCCCGAGGGGCGGCCGTTGCAGGAGCTCGCGCACGTGGCGGGCGTGGCGCGCATGGCGCTGCTCGGCATGGGCATTGGCGTGTTGCCGGTTTGTGTCGACGAGGCGCGCGCGGGGCACGCGCATCGCCCGGGCGATAGCGCGCACGCCGCGTGTCACTGGCCCGCGCCTGCGCGGGCGCTCGTCACACGCGTGCTGCATCCGGTGGTCAACGTCACGACGATGCTCGTACGGCGTCGTCATCGATCGCTGCGGCCGTGCGCGCAGGCGGCGTGGTCGCAGTTCATGAGCGACGGTTCTGCATCAGATGGCATGTCCTCTGGACCGGATATCGGTGCTTCGTGCGATCAAGGCATGCGTGTCGCGCTGCGCGACACTACGTCAATCCACGCGATGCAGGTACACTCGCCCGCGCGCATCGAATAGCGCCCGTATCGTTTCTTTGCCTCCAGGACAAAACGGATCGCCCATGGCGATCCGTTTGTTTATCCAGCGACCGTAGTACACCAAAGGAAGGGCGGCGTCGCTCCGCCCATCGCCATGACTTACGCCGGCTGCATCGCCATGCGCTCACGCTGCTTCACGAGCGCGAGCACTGCGTCGATGGTCGGTGTCGGCTCGCCGACCAGTTGGCCCATCTCCTGCACGACAGTGAGCAGCGGATCGATCTCCATCGGCCGCCCGGTTTCGAGGTCGACGAGCATCGAGGTCTTGTGCGCGCCTACCGCGCCGGCGCCGTCGATGCGCCGCTCCACGTCCACGCGGAAATGCACGCCGAACTGCTCGGCAATACGCTTGCCCTCGAGCATCATCGTGCGCGCCACGGCGCGCGTGGCGGGGTCGCTCGTGATGATGTCGAGCGTTGCGTGCGTGAGCGCGCTGATCGGGTTGAAGCAGAGGTTGCCCCACAGCTTGAGCCAGATTTCGTCGCGGATGTTCTCGCGTATCGGCGCATCGAACCCGGCGGCCTGCATCATTTCATGCAACTGGACGATGCGCGGCGTGCGCTCGCCCGAGGGCTCGCCGATCGGAAACTTCTTGCCGTACACGTGGCGGATCACGCCGGGGGCCTCGATTTCGGCGGCCGGATAAAGCACGCAGCCGATCGCGCGCTCGGGCGTGAGCCGCGTCCATTGCGAGCCGTCCGGGTCGATGCTTTCGAGCCGCGTGCCGGCGAACTTGCCGCCGTGCTGGTAGAAGTACCAGTAGGGAATGCCGTTGGTGCCCGTGACGATGGCCGTGTGCTTGCCGAGGAGCGGCTGCATCGCATCGATCACGCCCGCCACCGAATGCGCCTTTAGCGTGACGATCACGACGTCTTGCACTCCCAGCTCGCGCGGGTCGGAAGTGCAGCGCACATTCGCCACGTACTCCTCACCATCTATCAGAAGACGCGCGCCGTTCTCGCGCATGGCGGCCAGATGCGGACCGCGCGCAACGAAGCTCACGTCGGCGCCCGCGCGTGCGAGCTGCACGCCCATCATGCCGCCGATCGCGCCCGCTCCAAAGATGCAGATCTTCATATTGAAACCCCAATGACGTTGAAAACCGCGTGTCCGTAGCGGCGTTTCTCACGAGCGTTGGGGAAAATGCCCGCTCGCCGCGACGACGGACGATGGTTCGAGCATAAGGGCAGCTGTCGATTAACGACAGTTAAAGTTTCTCGCGAAAATCATCACGAAAAACTTATGGATGGGGGCGCCTCGGCACGGCGCTACGCGGCGCGTTCAGCCGCGCCGCATAAGGAGGAAGCTCACGCCGATCGCGCCGAGAAACGCGCCGCAGGTGCGATTGAACCAGCGGCGCACCGTGGCGCGCGTGAGCCAGCGGCCGAGGTACATGCCAGCGAGCGAGTAGAGCGCGATGGCCACGCATTCGAGCACGAGAAAGCTCGCGCCGAGCAGGCCGAACTGTGGCGCGATGGGCTTCGCGAGATCGACGAACTGCGGCAGAAATGCCGTGAATACGAGAATCGCCTTGGGGTTGCCCGCCGCGACGAGGCACTCGCGCCACGCAATGCGCGCGAGCGAGGCGTCGCCTTCGAGGCTCATGCCCATGGGGTTCGCGTCGCTGCGCCAGAGTTGCACCGCGAGCCACACGAGGTACGCGGCGCCCGCAAGCTTGATGACGAAGAAGACCGCCTCGGAGGCGCGCAGCACGACGGCGAGGCCCGTGGCCGCGAGCGCGATCATCGCGGCGAACGAGACCAGCCGGCCCGTGCCGCCAAGGAATGCGCGCACGAAACCGTGACGGGCGGCCACGTTGATGGACAAAAGGTTGTTCGGCCCCGGCGCCATGTTCAGTGCGAAGCAGGCGGGCAGAAAAAAGAGCCAGGTGGTGAAGGACATGATGACGCTCGAAGGTTTGCGCCGCGCAAGGCGGCCGCGCCGCGAATCGCTCCATTTTAGCGCGCCTCGCGTGCGCGGCCTTGCGCAACCCTTCGCGCAGTTCGTCTGCTCAATGATAAATCGGCAGCGCGAGAAAGAGCTTGATGATGATGGCGTTGGCGATATCGATGAAGAACGCGGCCGCGAGCGGCACCACGAGAAACGCAACATGCGAATGGCCGAAGCGCGCCGTGACCGCCTGCATGTTAGCGATTGCCGTGGGTGTGGCGCCGAGACCAAAGCCGCAGTGGCCCGCCGTGAGCACGATGGCGTCGTAATTCGCGCCCATCGCGCGAAACGTCACGAATATCGCGTAGAGGACCATCAAGAGCGTCTGTGCGCCGAGAATCGTGAAAACCGGTAGCGCGAGCGCGGCGAGATCCCACAGGCGCAGCGTCATCAGCGCCATGGCGAGAAAGAGCGCGAGGCTCACGTTGCCGATCAGCGCGACCGCGTGCGCGGCCACGGGACGTCCCACGAGCGCAAGAGCGTTGGCGAGCAGCACGGCGACGAACAGCACGCAGACAAACGTGGGCAATTCGAACGGGGTGCCTGCGATCAGGCCGGAGAGCGCGTCGCCGAGCGCCAGGCTGATGGCGATGAGCGTGAGCGTGTTGATGAAGGCGGCCGGCGTGGTCGGCTGCTCGGCTTTGGGTTCTTCGAATGCGTAGGCATCGTCCGTGGTGGTGCCGGACGTACCCGTGGCCTCGTCGCGCGAGCCGAAGCGCTTCACGAGGTGCTGCGCTACGGGGCCGCCGAGAATGCCGCCCACGATCAGCCCGAAGGTGGCGCAGGCAATGGCGGCTTCGGTGGCGGACTGCAGCCCATGATGCTCGGTGAACACCGCGCCCCATGCGGCGCCCGTGCCGTGGCCGCCCGCGAGCGACACCGAGCCCGCCAGCAACCCGTACAGCGGATCGACGCCGAATGCGAGCGCGAGCCCAATCCCCACTGCGTTTTGCAGCACGAGAAGCCCGACCACCACGGCGAGAAAGCGCAAGAGCATCGGGCCGCCCGCTTTCAGGTTGGCGAGATTCGCGTTGAGGCCGATGGTGGCGAAGAACGAGAGCATGAGCGGCGCTTGCAGCGAGGTGTCGAAGCTCACGTTGACGTGCGCAAAACTGTGCAGGCCGAATACGATCAGCGCGGCGACGATGCCGCCCGCCACGGGCTCCGGAATCGTCAACTTGCGCAGGAGCGGTATGGTCGCGACGAGCCACTGGCCGATCAGCAGCACGAGCGATGCGACGACGAGCGTTCCGTAGACTTTTATGTTCATATTCGAGGTCTCATCCGGGGTCTCGCGGGGCAGCGGAGGGGCGCACGAACGGCGGCCGGCGGCTGCGACGGGTGTCTGCTCAAGGTACACCAGGCGCGGGAGCGCTGCGCGCATGGTGCGCAATCACGCGCTGCCCCGGGCGGCGCTGCTTGCACGAAACGGGGCCTCACGCTTAAATAGGCGGGCGATGACCAAGGCGAGCGAGGCCGCCGTCATGCAGGACGAATTTCCCCGATTGCCAGGATGGCGCGAGACCGTACAAGAACCGGAGAAGGTCATGAATGGGAGCATCGTTGCTGAACGCGAGGCGGCCGGGCGTGCCGCGCGCGAGCGCTCGAGGCGTTCGAGCCACAAGGAAACCGGCAACCTGAAGCGCGACCCGCTCGAACTGCTGCGCCTGAATAGCGAAGGCCGCGTGCCGAACCTCGTGCAGCTGCGCTATGGGCGCATGATCGTATCGCCCTTCACGTTCTTTCGCGGCAGCGCGATCCTGCAGGCGCACGATCTTTCTCGCGTGCCGAACACCGGCATGACGATGGAAATCTGCGGCGACGCGCATCTTCTGAATTTCGGCGGCTTCGCCACCCCCGAGCGCCAGCTCGTATTCGATCTCAACGATTTCGACGAGGCGGCGACCGGCCCATGGGAGTGGGACGTCAAGCGACTCGTGGCGAGCTTCGTGGTGGCGGCGCGGCACATGCGCTATTCGCGCGGCGTGGCCGAGGATCTGGTGATGACGGCCGTCACAACCTATCGCGACCGCATGCGCCGGTACGCGGAATATGGCGCACTCGATCTCTGGTACGACAAGATCACCTTCGAGCGCATGGTCGAGACGGCGCTCACGCCCGAAGGCCGCCGCTTGATCCGGCGCGGCATGGAAAAGGCCGCGAACCGCACGCACGAAAACCTGCTCGAAAAGCTGGCGGAGCGCGACGGCGACCACTGGACGATGCACGACGCGCCGCCCGCGCTCTTTCACGTGCACGGCGCCAACACGCTGTTCGAGCCCGAGGACGACTGGTTCACGCTGGGCGACTGGCGCACGCTGATCGAGCCGATGTACGAGGCCTACGCGAAGACGCTCGCGCCGGACCGGCGCGAGCTGCTCGAACACTTCACGATTCAGGACCTCGTATTCAAGGTCGTGGGCGTGGGCAGCGTGGGCACGCGCTGCCTGGTGATGCTGCTAGTCGACCATCATGAGAAGCCGCTCTTCCTGCAGGTGAAGGAGGCGCGGCGCTCAGTCGTTTCGCAGTACTTCAAATCCTCAGCCATCAAGCACGAAGGCGCGCGCGTCGTGCATGGCCAGCGCATGCTGCAGGCGGCAAGCGACATTTTCCTCGGCTGGACCACGGGCCCCGCGGGCCGCTACTTCTACGTGCGCCAGTTGCGCGACATGAAGCTCTCGGCCGATATCGAACTGCTCGACAGCACGTTGCTTGCCGGCTACGCGCGGCTATGCGGGTGGGCGCTCGCGCGTGCGCACGCGAAGTCGGGCAGCGCGTCTATCGAGATCGCCTCGTATATCGGACGCGGCGACCAGTTTGCAGAAGCGTTGACAGCTTACGCATTCGCTTATGCCGACCAGGTGGAGCGCGATTACGACGCGTTCGTCAAGGCCGCGCGCAGCGGCGCGATCGTCGCGCGCAGCGACGAGGACATGGCCGCCGACTTCCGCGTTTGATTACGCGTTCGATGCAAGGCGCGGGGGCACCGCGCCGCGCCGAACGCGCTATCCTTGCGCTTTTGTTTTGCCGCGCGGCACGCGCCTCATATGTCTACGTCACCATGCGGCCGCAGCGCGTGCGGCAAAGGCGGCGAGCCCCGGTATGGACGGCCCGCCGGTACAATCGCGCGAAGGGAAAGCGTTGCTGCGTGCGCGATTTATGTAGTCGAGCAATTCAAGGGGGTCACAGTTGAAGGGGATTGGCATCGCGAGGCGTTTGCGCCGCCACGCGCGCGCGGGCGGCCGCGCCCGCGCGCTTTCGGCAGTGCTGTGCCGCGCGCTCGCCTGCGCGTGCGCGTTGAGCGGTGCGGCAGCGACCCGCGCCGACGAACTGGAGAGCCCCACGCTGCGCAAGATTCGCGACACCGGCACGATCGTCATCGGCGTGCGCGAAGCGGCGGTGCCTTTCTCGTATATGGCAGGCGGCTCTCACGCGACGGGCTATTCGTATGAGATCGCCCGGCGCATCGCGGCGGCCGTGCAGGAGACGCTCCAGCTTCCCGCGCTGCGCGTGCGCGAACTGACCGTCACGCCGCAGAACCGCATCACGCTCGTGCAGGACGGCACCGTCGATCTGGAGTGCAGCACCACCACTCACACGCGCGAGCGCGAGAACGACGTGGCGTTCTCGAACAGCATTTTCGAGTACGGCGTGCGCATGCTCGTGAAGCGCGGCTCGCCGGTCAAGGATTTCGGCGATCTCGCGGGCCGCACCGTGGTCACGACCGCGGGCACTTCCGAAGAGCGGCTGCTGCGGCGCTGGAATGCCGAGCGCGCGATGAACATGCGCATCGTCGTCGCGAAGACTCATGCCGATTCGGTCGAGGCCGTGCGCTCGGGCCGCGCCGTCGCTTTCGTGATGGACGAGCCGCTGCTGCACGCCGCACTTGCAACCGGCTACGAAGCCGGAGGCGCGCCGGGTGCGCCGGTCGCGCAAAGCGCGCGCAGCATGGGCGACGCGCACGACTACGCAATAGTCGGCAGCCCGGCCAGGTCGGAGGTGTACGGCTGCATGTTCCGGCGCGGCGACGTCGCCTTCAAGCGCATCGCCGACGACACCATCGCGAAGATGGAGCGCTCGGGCGAGGCGCTTGCGCTCTACCGGCGCTGGTTCGACACGCCGATTCCACCCGCCGGCGTGAATCTCGACTTCCCGATGTCGGCGCAGATGAGGACGCTTTTCGCGAATCCCAACGATCAGCCGCTCGATTGAAAGCGATCGGGAGCGGAGTGCGTTGTCGAGCGGCAACGACCAACCGACGAATCGAAAAGAACGAGGCAATGATGACTGAAACGCAACAACGCGCCGCCGCGCAAGACGCGGCGACGCCCGAAGCGGGGGCGCCCACGCATAAGGTGGCGCTCGTGACGGGCGCTGGCAGTGGTATCGGGCGCGCATGCGCGCGAAGGCTGCTGGCGAATGGCTTTGCTGTCGTGCTGGCGGGGCGGCGGCCGGCGCCGCTCGAGGCGCTCGCCGACGAGGCCCGCGCGCGCGGCGAAGAGGCGCTGGCGGCGCCGTGCGACGTGACGGACGCAGCGGCCGTCGAGGCGCTCTTCGAGACGATCCGCGCGCGCTACGGGCGGCTCGACCTGCTCTTCAACAACGCGGGGCGCAATGCGCCGGCAGTGGATATCGACGAGCTTTCTGTCGACGACTGGCGTGCCGTGGTCGACACGAACCTGACCGGCGTGTTTCTGTGCACGCGCGCGGCGTTCGGGCTGATGAAGCGGCAGACGCCGCGCGGCGGCCGCATCATCAACAACGGCTCGATTTCGGCGCATGCGCCGCGGCCGTTCAGCATTGCCTACACGGCGACCAAGCATGCGATCACGGGCCTGACCAAAACGGTTTCGCTGGACGGGCGGCGCTACGACATCGCGTGCGGGCAGATCGACATCGGCAATGCGGCGACCGAGATGGCCGAGCGCATGGCGCGCGGCGTGCCGCAGGCGAACGGCGAGATTGCCGTCGAGCCGCTCATGGATGTGGAACTCGTCGCCGATGCGCTCCTGCACATGGCGCAGCTGCCGCTCGAGGCCAACGTGCAGTTCATGACGATCATGGCGACGAAGATGCCGTTCGTGGGGCGCGGCTGAGCGGAACGATCTCGCAGGGCCGGCGGAGGGTGGCCGCGTGGCCGCGCATGGGCTGCCGCGCGCGCTTTGGCTCGCGCGTCGTCCCGCGCATTGTCCCGTATACTGGCCGTTGATCTGCCACGACGCCTTAGCGCCCATGCCGTTGCCTCTGCGTGCGGACGACGATCCGCGACCCCAGCCGCCTGAATGTCCCGATAACGACGCCTGTTGCCATAGCGGCTGCGATCCGTGCATCTTCGACCTGTACGACGAGGAGATGGGCCGGTATCGCGCCGAACTGGCCGCGTGGGAAGCGCGCGAAACCGCGCGGCAAGCGGCGGCGAAAGCGCCGCGGAAAGAGCTCGCGAACGCCGCCGCGCCGCCGCGTGGCAAGTCCTCGCGCTGAACCGCGCTGAGTGTTTTGACCGCTTCGACCGCCTCGAGCGCCACACACCGAACCGCTTTACCCGCTCCGCCATGACCGAATCCGCTCTCGCTCCTCATGCTCACGCCCTCGACGCCGCCGCGCTCGACGCGCTGCGCGCATTCGTCGAGCGTCATCCTCGACTGTTCGTGCTGACCGGGGCGGGCATCAGCACGGATTCGGGCATTCCGGGCTACCGCGACGAGAACGGCGCCTGGAAGCGCTCGCCGCCCATCACGCTGCAGGAGTTCCTCGGCTCCGAGCATGCTCGGCGGCGCTACTGGGCGCGCAGCATGATCGGCTGGCCCACGGTCGGCCAGGCGCTGCCCAATGGCGCGCATCGCGCGCTTGCGCGGCTCGGCGCGGCAGGCTACGCGCGCACGCTCGTCACGCAGAATGTGGACGGGCTGCACCAGCGCGCGGGCAGTCGCGACGTGATCGAGCTGCACGGCAGCATCGCGCACGTGCATTGCCTCGACTGCGGCGCGCAATATTCGCGCGCGTCGATCCAGCCGGAACTGGTGGCGCGCAATCCCGGACTTGCGGACGCGAGCGCGGAACCCGCCGCCGACGGCGATGCCCATCTCGACTTCGACGGCGCCAACGCTTTCTTCGTGCCGGCGTGCGCCGCGTGCGGCGGCCTG
>Ga0335083_10007760_pt1 | contig 13202 bp, 12 predicted proteins | sample Lox_Sample_42_FD_206716 | JGI IMG/M metagenome (GOLD analysis project Ga0335083, IMG submission 206716) | Soil microbial communities from Loxahatchee National Wildlife Refuge, Florida, United States - Lox_Sample_4.2 | ecosystem: Environmental > Terrestrial > Soil > Wetlands | place: USA...
CAGGCGCCACCCATCCCGCGGCAAGCCCCAGGCCGTTCCGCAGGCACCCCAGCCGATCGACGATCCGAGCGCTCGTTCCCGCCGCGGGCTCTAGCGCCCGGAACCTCGAAGATGACGGGTTGAGCCGACGTGGTGTCTGCGCCTCTCCCCGCGAAGGCAGCGAAGGCGGAGAGGGGACGGCCGAGCGAAACCGGAGCCCCTCTCCTTTATCCTCGCCCCGAGGGGCGAGGACAACCGGCTTCAGCCCGCCGACGGGTAACCCCCGCTCACCAATCGATCAAAGCCACTTGTGGCGAAGGCCTAGTACTTCGCCACAGGGAAGATGACGGGTTGAGCCGAGGTGGTATCTGCGCCTCTCCCCGCGAAGGCAGCGAAGGCGGAGAGGGGACGGCCGCGCGAAACGGAGCCCCTCTCCTTTATCCTCGGCCCAAGGGGCGAGGACAACCGGCTTCAGCCCGCCGACGGGTAACCCCCGTTCACCAATCGATCAAAGCCACTGTGGCGAAGGCCTAGTTCGACGCCGGCTTCGTCAAAATGCCGGTCAGCTCGCGCGCGATGCCGGACTTGATCTTCTCGGCGAACGGGGTCAGCAGGAATCCAAGGTTCAGGTCGATGTGGACGCGTGCGGGCTCCACCGTGACGCGCGCGTCGAGCCCCTTGCGCGAGACCGTCAGCTCGTTGTCGGTCTTCCAGGCGCAGTTCGCGCCGTAATCGCGCTGCAGCTTCGCGGTGGCGCCGTTCAGCCTCTGCTTGGCCTCGGCCACGTCGAGCGAGTGCGGGATGTCGACCTCGTATTTCGGCATGACCGAACCTCTATCACGCCACGCCGTTGGCGGCAGCCGGATCGTAGACCAGCCGGGCCACCTCGACCTGGTTCATGGCCAGCCGCAGCAGTGTTCCTTGACCCTGGAGCAGCGGCTCGCGCTGGAAGAGGTGGTAGGTGCGCATTCCGTCGCGCGGGGGCGGCGGCTCGCCGTGCGACTTCTTTCCCGGGACGCCCGACACCACCAGAATCTTTTCGCCCGGTTGCAGCATGAACCCCGGGTCGATGACCCCCAGGACCGACCCGCGCTTGCCCTTGCGGGCCGCGATCACCTGCAGCCCGCCGGTGTTGACCGCGGTCGCGCCGGCGTTCTCCAGCACGAACCACTCTTCGTTGATGCGTTTCTTGTCGGGCGCCGCGTGCGCCTCGCGGAACTGAAGGGGCACGTCAAACCTCCAGAATCTCGGCTTCCTTCTTGGCGACGATCTCGTCCACCTTGGTCACGGCCTTGTCGGTGGTGTCCTGGACCGTCTTCAGGCCCTTGCGCTCGTCGTCCTCGGTGATGGCGCCTTCCTTCAGCGCCTCCTTCAGCATCTCGTTGGCGTCGCGCCGGGCGCCGCGCAGGGCGACCTTGGCCTCCTCGGCCATCTTCTTCACCAGCTTCACCAGCTCCTGCCGGCGCTCCTGGGTCAGCGCCGGCATGGGCAGGCGGACCAGCTCGCCGTCGGACTGCGGGTTCAGCCCCAGCTGCGCCGCGCGGATCGACTTCTCGATCTCGGGGATCAGCGACCGCTCCCACGGTTTGATGGTGATCAGGCGCGCGTCGGCGACGTTGCACGACGCCACCTGATTCAGCGGCGTCGGCGTCCCGTAGTAGTCGACGCGGACGCCGTCCAGGATCGACAGGTTGGCCCGTCCGGTGCGGACCTTGCCCAGCTCGCGGCGGAACGCTTCGTGCGCCTTGTCCAGGTCGCCCTGCAGGCTCTTGGTGATGTCGTTGATCATCGAGTCTCTCCTCCGCTGAGCCGCGGTTCGCGACGCTCGTCCAGCACCAGCGTGCCGAGCGGCTCACCCAGGACCACGCGCCGGATGTTCCCGGGCTTGGTCATGTTGAACACCAGGATAGGCAAGTTGTTGTCGCGGCAGAGCGAGATGGCCGTCGAGTCCATCACGGCCAGGCTCTTGTTCAGGACCTCGAGGTACGAGACGCGCCGGAACATGCGCGCGTCCTTGTGCTTGTGCGGGTCCTTGTCGTAGACGCCGTCGACCTTGGTGGCCTTCATCACGATCTCGGCGCCGATCTCCATCGCGCGCAGCGACGCCGCGGTGTCGGTCGTGAAGTACGGGTTCCCGGTCCCGGCCGCGAAGATCACCAGCCGCCCCTTCTCCAGGTGGCGGATGGCGCGGCGGCGGATGTACGGCTCGGCGATGCGCTCCATCTCGATCGCCGAGAGCACCCGCGTGTAACAGCCCCGCGACTCCAGCGCGTCCTGCAGCGCCAGCGAGTTGATGACCGTCGCCAGCATGCCCATGTAGTCGGCGTGGGCGCGGTCCATGCCGCCCGAGCTGGCCGCGACCCCGCGGAAGATGTTGCCGCCGCCGATCACCAGCGCGATCTCGACGCCCAGGCTGTGGACGTCGATCACCTCGTCGGCGATCTGGGCGATGGTGGCGGGGTCGATACCGTACTGCTGCGACCCCATCAGCGCCTCGCCCGACAGCTTGAGCAGGATGCGCCGGTACTTCACGCCGGGCGCGAGCGGCAACTTCACGGGCTCCTCGGACGGGACCCCGTTGCCCCTGCCCGTCGGCGCCGCCGGGTCGGTGGACTTCGCTTTCGCTTTGCCCTTGGCCATCGCCGTGCGCGCCCCGACTCCGGGTTACGCCTGGCCCGCTTGCTTCTGGACCTCGGCCACGAAGTCGTCGGTGCGCTTCTCCAGCCCCTCGCCGACTTCGTATCGAACGAACCGCCGCACCTTGATGTTCTCGCCGGTCTTGGCGACCAGGTCGGTCAGCAGCGAGCGGATGTCCTTCTTCCCCTCGGGGTCCTTCACCCAGACCTGGTCCAGCAAGCAGACCTCTTTGGCCCACTTGGCGATCTGGCCGTCGACGATCTTGCCCCACACGGCCTCGGGCTTGCCCGAGGTCTTGGCCTGCTCGATGCGGATGGCCTTCTCCTTCTCGAGCACGGCGGCCGGGATCTCGTCCTGCGAGACGTAGGACGGGTTCAGCGCCGCCACCTGCATGGCGACCTCCTTGGCGAACGCCACGAAGTCGGGGTTGCGCGCGACGAAGTCGGTCTCGCAGTTCACCTCGACCATCACGCCGATGCGCGAGCCGTGCAGGTACTGCGCGATCGTCCCCTCGGCCGCGATGCGGGTGGCCTTCTTGGCGGCCGACGCGATCCCCTTCTTGCGGAGGTACTCGATCGCCTTCTCCATGTCGGCGGTGCACTCGGTCAGCGCCTTCTTGCAGTCGGCCATGCCGGCGCCGGTGCGCTCGCGCAGGTCCTTGATCATCTGGGCAGTGATTTCAGCGGCCATGACGTACGGATCCCTTCGTTCGTTCGTGCGTGTGAGAGGTTGAAAGCGTGTGAGATCGAGGCGGCCTATCAGCCGCGCTCGCCCTGGTCTTCCGGCGTGGCAGCCGCCTCGGGGACCGGCAGGTCGCCGCCGCGGTGGCGGGACACGACCTCGACCCGCGGCCCTTCGCCGCCCGACGAGACCCGGATGGTCTGCGGCTCCTCGTGGCCGCCCTCGTCGCGGGCGTTGCGCTGCTGGTTGGCGCGCTCGCGGCCGACCTTCTGGCCCAGCACGCAGGCCTCGGCGATCTTGCCGGCGAACAGCTTCAGCGAGCGGATCGCGTCGTCGTTGCCCGGGATCGGGTAGTCGATGACGTCCGGGTCGCAGTTGGTGTCCACGATCGCGACGATCGGGATCTCCAGCTTGCGCGCCTCGGTGACGGCGATGTGCTCCTTGACCACGTCGACGATGAAGACCGCGCCCGGGAGCTCGGACATCGACTTGATGCCGCCCAGCGCCTTCTCCAGCTTCTCGCGTTCGCGCGTGATGCCCAGAACCTCTTTCTTGGTCATCCGCTCGAAGGTGCCGTCGGTCGACATCTTCTCGATCGCGTGCAGGCGGTCGATCGAGCCCTTCACGCTGTTGAAGTTGGTGAGCGTGCCGCCCAGCCAGCGGTTGGTCACGTAGAACTGGCCGGCGCGCAGGGCCTCCTCGCGGATGACCTCCTGCGCCTGCTTCTTGGTGCCCACGAACAGCACCGAGCGCCCCTGGGCCACGTTCGAGACCAGGAAGTTGTAGGCGCGCTTGAACGCGCGGACCGTCTGCTGCAGGTCGATGATGTGGATGCCGTTGCGCGCGCCGAAGATGAAGCTCTTCATCTTGGGGTTCCAGCGCTTGGTCTGGTGGCCGAAGTGGACGCCGGCCTCCATCATCTCGCGGATCGTGATGGGGGCATCGCTGGCCCCCGGCTGCACATCGGGGTTACCGGGGAGGTTGCTGTCGTGAGCGATCTCGGTCGTGGTCATGTGGATTTTCCTTCGCGTTGTCGTCCGCCGCCCGCGTCATCGACGGCCGCAACCCCGGTGCGCGAACCATCCGCGCACCCGGGCACGCACGGCCGCCTCAGCAGGCGTGTGGTGTCGAGGTGTTAGATAAAGCGGGGGGTTTCTACCACAAATCGGTCCACGAAAGGTCGAAAGCCAAGCTCGACGCGGGGGACGGGGCTCTCAGCCGGGCGGCATCTTGGTTGCAGTCACTGTCACGGACTTGTAAGAAGGAGCCCCATGTCTCTCACGAAGTCCCCCGGTTCGTCTGTTGATATCCGCCCGGCCACGGGCAAGCTCGGCATCCTGACGCCCGGCATGGGCGCGGTCGCCACCACCTTCATGGCCGGGGTCGAGGCCATCCGCCGCGGCATCTCCAAGCCCATCGGGTCGCTGACCCAGATGGGGACCATCCGGCTGGGCAAGCGGACCGACGGCCGCTCGCCACTCATCAAGGATTTCGTGCCCTTGGCCAAGCTGGACGACGTGGTGTTCGGCGGCTGGGACCTGTTCCCGGACGACGCCTACCAGGCGGCCGAGAAGGCCGGCGTGCTCAACAAAGAGCACCTGGGCCAGCTCAAGGAGTTCCTGTCGACCATCAAGCCGATGCCGGCGGTGTTCGAGCAGGCTTATGTCAAGAAGCTGACCGCGACCCACGCCAAAAAGGGCAAGTCCAAGGCCGACCTGGCGGCCCAGGTCATCGACGACATCAAAGAGTTCAAGCGGGCCAACAACTGCGACCGGCTGGTCATGGTCTGGTGCGGCTCGACCGAGGTCTTCCGCAACCCGGCCCCTTGCCACGCCTCGCTGGCGGCCTTCGAGAAGGGGCTACAGGAGAGCGACCCGGAGATCGCCCCCTCGCAGATCTACGCGTACGCGGCCCTCAAGAGTGGCGTTCCTTACGCGAACGGCGCGCCCAACCTGACGGTCGATATCCCGGCCCTGCTCGAGCTGGCCAAGAAGAACGGCGTCCCGGTGGGCGGCAAGGACTTCAAGACCGGGCAGACGCTGATGAAGACCATCCTGGCGCCCGGCTTCAAGGCCCGCCTGCTGGGGGTCGAGGGCTGGTACTCGACCAACATCCTCGGCAACCGCGACGGCGAGGTGCTGGACGACCCCGAGTCGTTCAAGACCAAGGAGGTCTCCAAGCTCGGCGTGCTCGAGCACGTCCTGCAGCCGCACCTGTACCCCGACCTCTACGGCAACATGTGCCACGTCGTGCGCATCAACTACTACCCGCCGCGCGGCGACAACAAAGAGGGCTGGGACAACATCGACATCTTCGGGTGGATGGGCTACCCGATGCAGATCAAGATCGACTTCCTGTGCCGCGACTCGATCCTGGCGGCGCCGATCGTGCTGGATCTGGCGCTGTTCATGGACCTGGCTCAGCGCTGCGGCATGAGCGGCATCCAGGAGTGGCTGTCGTTCTACTGGAAGAGCCCCCAGAGCGCCCCGGGCCTGTACCCCGAGCACGACCTGTTCATCCAGCTGATGAAGCTGAAGAATACGCTTCGCCACCTCCGCGGCGAGGACCTGATCACCCACCTCGGCGCCGAGTACTACGACTGAGAGTCGTCGCGGTCGCCGCTTGGGCCCTGGTTGTCGCCGGCTGCCACGCCGACAGGCTGCAGCCGTCGCAGGACCCGGCGGCCGACGGTGGCGCATGCGCTTCGACCTCGTCTTCGAACTTGCCGGGCGTGTCGCTGGCGTTCGTGGATCCGACCTGCCGGTTCAAGTGGAGCGCGAGCGGGTTCAATAACCTGTTTCTGTATCGACTGACGATCGCCCAGGGTCTCACCGGCGTTCATCCGGAAGGTACTTTCGAGCGCTGCCAGTTGCCGGCGTCGACCGGTCTGATCGTCGACTACGAGATCAGCGGCGGCCAGCAGCAGCGGTACTGCCGCTGCGACCAGGGGTTGTGCGCCGAAAGCGGCGGGGACGCCGGCATCAACACGACCGCGCTGGAGGTTGGAACCTACGAAGACAGCTTCGTCTGGGACGGCAAGAACTGGAACGGACCTTCCGACTACAACGCGCCCGAGGGCGACCTGTTCCCGCCCGGCCAGTACACCGTGACGGTCAGCGCGACCGGCGGCTGGGACGGTGGCGGCGCTGGCTGGCAGGACTTCGCCGTGACGACCACGCTGCCGATCACAATCACCCCCTAGCGACGTCCCTCTGCGCCCTGTATATCGCAGGGGGTGGCCCGCGACTTTTCGATCAGGGTGAAGGGTCTCGCCCGCGCCGTCGTGCGCAAGATCGCCCGCCAGGGCGCGGGTCAGCCCGAGGCGCAAGGATTGCATTCGGCACGGCTCATCTTCGTGCGCAGCTTCTCAGCTTACCGCGATCGAATCCTCGGGCCGATCCGACCGCTCGCCGCCGCGGCTCGCCGCATCCTTCGTCAGCTCGCTGCTCCGCCCTCGCTGCGCGCGATGGCGCCGGGGATCCTGCCGCTGGTTTTGTTTCCGTTCATCGCACCGCTCATCAAGAGAGAGCTCAACGAGCCGCTCTTCGGCGACACCGCCGTCTTTCAGTACGCGGGGTGGTGCATCCGTCGCGGCATGCGCCTCTTTCGGGACGTGGGGATGGCGGATGGTCCGCTCATCTACTACCTCCACGCGGCGGTCCAGGCGCTCGAGGGGATCACCGATCGGGACTTTCGACGCGGCGATCTCTGGCTACAGACCGGCGGCGGCGCCCTGATCGGGCTGGCCCTGGCCCCGATCTCGGACCTACCGAGGCTCGGACGCTTCGTGCAGCGCTTGGCGTGGGCTGGGCTTGGCGCCGCGGTCTGGCTGGCCTGGTACCTGACGCTGGACTTTGGCACCACCACCGAACGCGAGATGTACTACATCTTGTTTGGGTCGCTGGGGATGACGTTGCTGTACGTCAGCAGCGACCTGCAACCCAGGTGGGGAACAAGGGCCGCGTTCGCCGGTGGCTTCCTGGTCACCACGCAGCTTTTCGGCAAGCCCACCGGGCTCATCTACGTGGCGATGGGAGCGGCGTGCCTGATCCTGGCTGACCCGGTCGCTCGGCGCCGCAACCTGACCAAGATCGCCCTGGCCGGGGCGGGGACGTGCGTCCTGACGGTCCTCGTCACGCTTCTGATCTCGGGAAGCATCCGGGACTACTTCTTCTGGTGCTTCACGATTCCCTATCGCGGGAACCTCTTTCTGTTTCGGGTCGACTGGCTCCGCCTGCTGCTCGTGTCGTGGGACTCCTACCGCTTCCTGGCCGTGGTGAGCCTGGTGGGCGGCGTGGCGGCCGTCGCCGCGGGCTTCCTGCCGAGAAAGGCCCTCCCATTCGCCTTCACACCGGGCTTGTTGTTCCTCGGCGCCTGTCTTCAAGGTCGCGGCTACCACTATCAGGTCGAGCCGACCGTGGGCGCGGCGAACCTGCTTCTGCTGCTCGGGCTCGCCCACCTGTGGCAGGAGACGGGACAGTCGCAGGGGGCCAATCTACGGCGAGGTCTCGCGGCGGCCGCGCTGGTGCTGGTCACCCTCTACTTCTTCGACGACACCCAGCGCAGCCCCTATCGGTGGAACGGAGACGCGACCACCTGGAACGTCTCCGGCCACGAGTGGGCCCCCGACGAGCGAAAGGTCGGGGCCTACCTCAAAGAGCACACCAAGTTCGACGACTACGTCTTCGCTTACGGAGGGGAATCGCACGTGGTGCTCTTCTATGCGCAGCGGCGTACCGCGACACCGTTTTTTCACGCGTTTTGGCTGGACCCGATCGGTTTGCTGAGCAGGTCCGAAGTGCAGCCGAACGCCGAGGAGCGCGCCGCCCTGGAGCAGTTGCAGGCGACGATCCGGGAGCGCGGGTGCGGCGCCGTCGAGGCCAGGCGGCCCGCCGCCATGGTTTTCAGCGACCCCGCGGACGCTTTCAGGATCTGTCCCGGTGTGAAGACCATGGTCGACACTGGATATGTCCAGACGACCACCATCGGCGCCTTCCGGATCTACCTGCGACGGGCGTCGGCGCCGGGACCGGGCGCGTAGTCTCGGTGGTGGCGCAAAAGAGATCTCATCACCCACCGCGGCGCCGAATACTACGACTGGCAGATCCGGGTTTTCTGAAGGATCGGCGCCTGCTCGGCGTGAAGTGCAGGCAGGAAGCGGGCTTTTCTGGCCGGCTAATTGCTTCTGCCGTCGGGCATGCGCTCGTCGTTTTGCCTGGTCGTGGCGATCGCTGCCACGGCCACGTCCTCCGCCAGCTGCCACTCCGACGGACTGCGACCCTCCCAGGACGCGGGCGGCCGCATGGACGCGAAGGCGGATGTACCCGTCGACGCCAGACGCGACGCGCACGCGGATGCCATCTTCGACACCGGCCTGGAGGTACACGTACGCCCGTGCTCGGCGTCGGGCAGCAGCTGCCTCTCGACCCGCTGCTGCGCCAATCCAACCGACATCTGCCAGGCGGAGGGCAGTGACCTGGTCTGCGTACCACCGATCTCTCCCCCGGCCGATGGCGGCACTTGCGCCTTCACTTCGTCTTCGAACCTGCCGGGGGTGTCGCTGGCCTTTGTCGATCCGCCCTGTGAGTTCAAGTGGAGCTACGCCGTCCCGCTGAAGGCCCAGTTCCACTATCGGTTGACCGTCGACCAGGATCTCGCGGGCGTCCATCCAATGGGCGACGTTCTCGGCCACTGCGACCAGCCGGACTCCAGCGGCTTCATCGTCAGGTACGACATCAAGGGCGGCACGCAGGAATACTGCCGCTGTGACCAGGGGCTGTGCCACGGGGGCATTGGTATCAACGACGCCGGCATCTTCACGACGGCACCGGCGGCCGGCGCCTCCGACTACACCTTGAGCTGGGACGGCAACAACTGGCAGGGCCCGTCGGACGACATGGCACAGGAGGGTGGCCAGTTCCCGCCCGGCCAGTACACCGTGACCGTCACCGCGTCCGGCGGCTGGGAAGCCAACGGCGCCGGCTGGCAGAACTTCACGGTGACGGCCACGCTGCCGATCACGATCACCCCGTAGCCGGTCCAGCAGATCGGCATCAGCCGTGGGTGACCGGACCGATCACGCGGGGGGCATGGTTGCCTTCGCGCCGCACGAGCAGCGCCTGGTGATCGGCGATGTCCCGAGGCGCGTGCTCTGCTTGCCCTGACCGGCCGTCAGTGAACGAGCGCCGATTCGTTGGCCGGGTGGGGGATCACGCCCAGGGGCTGCAGATGCGGCAGGATCCAGGAGGGGAGGGTGTGACCGATGGGAGCCGGCAAAAGGCCCAGCGCCTCGGCCTGGCCGTCGCGCGCGCGCGCGGCAGCGCGCGACGACAGGGCCAGGCACTCGGTCCAGAGCGCCCGGCGGGCGTGAGCCGGCCAGCGCCGGATGATCCAGGCGGCCGCGTTGGCCCCGAAGGTGGCGTGGCGGGCCTCGTCGCGCAGCATTTCGCCGTAGCCCCAGGCAATCAGCGGCTCGCGACAGGCGGCGCGCGCGTCGGCCAGCGCGGCGGCCGACGATGGCTTGGTGATGGCGTAGTCGGCCAGCAGCGTACGCAGGACGCCGGTCTCGCCCACCGGCGCCCGCGGAACCAGGTCCAGGCGCCGGGCGCCGGTCATCGCGCGGTTCCGTACCGGGACGGACGGGTCGATGGTCTCGGCGACGGTGGCGCAGACGTCCAGGTGGCGGACCTCGTCGGCGATCAGCCGGGCGGCGGCGGCGAGCAGGGCCGGGGGCGCCTGCAAGGCCGCCAGGTCCGCCGCCAGGTGGGCGGCCCGCGCCACAGCTCGCCGTTCGTCATCGGCCAGACGCCGCCAGCCGGCGGCGACCCTGGCCAGAAGTTCCGGGGCGTATCGCGAGTGCTCGAACCTGTGAGACGCCATGCTGCAACAGCACAGCAATCGGCGTGCCCCGGTGCCGGCCCGCCGATCGCCGCGTCCCATGCGGCCGTCGGGCGGCCGGCGATCTGAGAAAACCGAGCCACCCTGACACTGGTGTCAGGCACGCCCCGCGGCGGGCTAATCCCGGCGCAACCGGCGGAGCTCCTCTGCCAACTCGGTTGCCGTCGGATCGACCTCCAGCAGCCGCTCAAGCTCGGCGATCGCGTCATCGGTGCGCCCGGTCTGGGCGTAGATCTCGGCGAGGTGCTGGGCCGCCAGCCGGTGGCGCTCGTCAATCTGCGTCGCGCGTCGCAGCTCGGCGATCGCGGCGCGGGCCGCCCGCGCGTCCGCCGGGGCCTGCTGGAACAGCGCCCAGCCCAGCGCGGCCCGGTAGTCGGCCTGGTTCGGGACCACCCGCGCCGCCTGACGCAACGCTTCGACCGCCTCGTGGTGCCGGCGCGCCCGCAGGTGGTCAAGGCCGGCCTGATACAGGCCGGCGGCCGCGTTCTGCGCGACGTCCGGGGCGGGAGTGAGCCTGGACGCGGACCCGCCGCCCGGCATCGGCGGCGGCATCGGCTCGGCGGCGTTCAGGCTGGCGACATACGCGTGCCGGCGCGCCGGGTCTCTCAGCACCGCGTGGGCGCCGCTCAGCCGCTCGAACATCTCGTGCGCCATCCGGCGGTCCTCTTCGGGGGCCATCCGGTAGCGGTCGGCGTGGAAGCTGCGCGCCAGCGCTTCGTACGCGTGGTCGATCTCCCCGACCGGGGCGCTCCGGTCGACGCCCAGCGCCCAGAAGTGGTCCTGGGTGCGGGCCATTTGCAACATCATCGCCAGCTCGCCGCTCCCCAGCGGCGCCGGCGGCTCGGCCTGAGGCTTGGGCGGCGGCGGCGGCTCCGGCGGGGCAGCCGGCGTGCGTGAGGTCGTCTCGTGCGGCTGGATCATCCCCGACTCCGCCAGCGCCACCAGCAGCAGGCGCGCCTTGGCCGGCGGGATCCTCACCTCGTCGAGGATCGCCTCCAGAAGGCGGGTGCCGTCCAGCGCGCGGATGAACGCCAGCTCGGCCGGATCGGCGGTCATCTCCTGCAGGCGCAGCATGGGATCGGTCGAGAGGATGATGAACCGACCCGCGTACCGCTCGAGCACGGCGGCCTGATGCGCCTGGTGGTAGTGGCGCCGGATCCCCTCGAGGATCAGGGCGGCGGGCGGGCGTTCCAGGCGGGCGCCGACGGCGGGTGGCGGCGTGCCGGGGCGGAACATGAACTTGCCGTCCGGCCACGAGAAGACCTCGAACAGCTTCGCCTCCAGCTGGTCGACCAGCGCCCGCCGCAGGTTGTAGGGCGAGAGCACCCCCATCTCGACCAGGATCTGCCCCTGCTGGCGCTTCTCCTCGTGCATCCGCGCGACGGAGGCGCTCAGCGCCTCGGGCGTGATGAGACGCTTCTCGAGCAGCAGCTGCCCCAGGCACTCGGCCAGCACGTTCGAGCGCACCGAGACCGGGTAGCCGTCGACCAGATCGATGATCTTCTTGGTGGTGTCGTACAGCAGCAGCAGCGACCCGGTCGCGCGCGTGACGTACAGGCGCTGCAGCACCCTGGCGAACGGCGTGGCCTTCAACGTGCCCGTGAAGGTCGCGCCGCCGGGATCCGACGCCATGGTGCGCGCGCTGTGCTCGACCTCGTGCCCTTCGCGCTGCTGAACCGGATCGCGCAGCGCCCCTTCCGGCGGCGGCGTCACCGATGCCGCTCCGGATGCCGCCGTGGGCGGCGGCGCGGTCATCAGCTTCGCCAGTCGTGGCACCACGGTGTTGGGGTCGAAGGGCGCCACCAGCACGTCGGCCGGGGCGAACCGGCGGCGCGCCTCGGCGCTGTGGGCCGCCCCGCGGTGCGCGGTCGTGGCCAGGAAGACGATCGGGACGGTGCGGGTCTCCTCGCTGCGCCGCACCTCCTCCGCCAGGCGGAACCCGTCGTCGGTCCCCAGCTGCGTGTCGACCACCAGCGCGTCGGGGCGGCGGACGGCGATGCTCCGGCGCGCCCATTGCGGGTCGGTCTCGGCGGCCAGCTCGTACCCGGCGTCGCGCAGGGCGGTGCCGATCCGCTGCTGCAGATCGGCGTCCCTTTCGACGATGAGGACATATCCGGCCATCGAGCCGCGGAAGCTTAACAGGGCAGAACCCTCCCCGAGTTCCCGTATTGGTCGTGGACAAAAGGCTCGACCGTGGTTAATTACCCGCGGCCACTTCATGGCGGCGCGTACGAAATCCAGACCAAAGAAGACCGGCTCCGGTAAGGCGAAGTCACGCGGCGGGATCGCCGCCATCGTCCTGGCCGCCGGAAAAGGGACACGGATGCGGTCGGCCCGCGCCAAGGTCCTGCACGAGATCCTGGGCCGGCCGATGGGGGCTTACCCGATCGACCTGGCCCGCCGGCTGGGCGCCGACCCGGTGGTGGCCGTCCTGGGGCATCAGCGCGACGCCGTCGAGGAGGCGCTGGTCGCCCGCTTCGGGGCGGACACCGTCTCGATCGTCGAGCAGACGGAGCAGCGCGGGACCGGCCACGCGGTCCGGCTGGCGATGCCCTCGCTGAAGTCGTTCGCGGGTGGGCTGGTGCTGGTGCTGTACGGCGACGTGCCGCTGCTCCGCCGCGAGACGCTGGAAGAGCTGGTGGGGACGGCGCGCCGCTACAAGTGCCTGGCCATGGTGACGGCGACGCCGCCCGACCCGACCGGATATGGGCGCGTGCTGCGCGACGAGCGCGGCCACGTGATCGGCGTCGTCGAGGAGAAGGACGCCTCGCCCGAGGAGCGCGAGCTCACCGAGGTGAACGCCGGCATCTACTGCGGCCCCGCCGACTTCTTCCGCGAGGCGACGGCCAGGCTGACCACGCGCAACGCGCAGGGCGAGTATTACCTGACCGACATCATCGCGCGAGCGGCCGGCAGCATCGGCGTGACCGCCGTCGAGGCCGACTTCCGCGACGTCTCGGGCGTGAACGACCGGCACCAGCTGGCCGAGGCGGAGGCCGTGATGCGCG
>Ga0335083_10007761_pt1 | contig 13202 bp, 8 predicted proteins | sample Lox_Sample_42_FD_206716 | JGI IMG/M metagenome (GOLD analysis project Ga0335083, IMG submission 206716) | Soil microbial communities from Loxahatchee National Wildlife Refuge, Florida, United States - Lox_Sample_4.2 | ecosystem: Environmental > Terrestrial > Soil > Wetlands | place: USA: Florida...
GACGCGGTCGCGCCATCGCCGGCGCCGAGCGCGAGGCGCCCGGGCGTGCGAAACCGCAGATCCATCTCGCGTGCGGCATCGCCGGTCGTCGCGCGATCGACGACGACGAGCGCGGCCGCCGTGCCATCGGCGCTCGGCACGAGCACGAGGTCGCGCAGGGCATCCGCGACGTCGCTGCGCCGATCCTGGAAGCGATATTGATCGCTGTAGTCGCAGCGCACCGCGACGATGCCGCTCTTGCGCTGCGTGACGAAGTCCCAGCTGGTCTTCTGGCCCCACAGGCCCTGGCTCGGCGGGTAATCGGTCGGAAAGTGCGCGCTCGCGACGGTCGGCGCGTTGCTCGTCAGCGTCGACTGCGTGCCGTACGGCGACGGATCGACGATCACGTCGTCGCTGCCGCGCGACAGCACGAAGTTGCCGGCGTCGGGATGGCGATGGTCGGCCTCGATCGCGCCGTGGCACGACGTCACGAGCCAGACCGCGCGGTCGTCCCAGCGCGTGCGCGCGTACAGCGTGCCGGTGCCGGCCGCGACGTACGACGTCGGCCACTTCGCGCGCGGCGGCGCGACCGGGCGATCACCGACGCCGGCGAGCGCGTCGTACAGGAGGTAGTCGCGATCGGCGAGCTGCAGACGCGACAGCTCGCCGCGCGCCCACCGCCGCGACTCGGGCGACGCGTCGCCGAGCGCGACCGCGTCGAGCACGAGCACGTTCGGCGGCAGGTTCGCGGTCTCGGCCTCGGTGTCGCCGCCGGCGTACACGCCTCCGCCCGGCGAGGTCGCGTGGACCTGGCGGCGCAGCAGCGCGTCGAGCCAGCGCGCGACCCCGGGCACGTCGACGCCGACGCCGCGCATCGCGCGCGCGCCGAGCGCGTACTCGGCGACCGACAGCGGACCGTACTGCCAGCCCTCGGGCCAGTCGCCGCCGTCGAGCACGCCGCCGTCGGCGAGCACGCCCGCGATCTCCTGCTTCCAGATCCGGTTCGCGACGTCGTCCCACAGCGCGGCGCCGTCGGCGCCGGCCTCGCCGGCCTGCGCGATCGCGATGAACGTCGCGGCGAGCGCGTAACCGGCGTGATAGTTCGTGCCCGCGACGTGCGCGCGATAGCCGTGCTCGCGCCACCAATCGAGCCACGCCTTCCAGCGCGCGCGGGCCTTCGCGCGCAGCTCGGGCGTCATGCCGGGCGCGTCGTGCAGCCAGTCGTAGGCGAGGGCGGTGTACGGACCGAGGTTGCGGATCGCGTAGCCGTCGTCGCGGCGGGCCGCGAGATCGCCGCCGCGGCGATCGCCGATGTCGTCGAGGTCGTCGAGCAGCGCGTTGAAGTAGCGCAGCGCGGTCGCGGCGTCGTCCTGGTCGTCGGTCGCGACGTACGCGACGAGGCAGGCCTGCAGCACCTTCGCCCACTCGCCGCCCTGGTACAGCGCGCGATCGTGCTCGTGCGAATCGCGCGCCTCGGCGCACAGCGCGACCGCGCCGCGGATCGGGCCATGCTCGGCCTTCGCCTGCTCGCGCCACGCCGCGCGCAGGCCGGCGTCGAGCACGATCCGCGGGTGCGGCCCGGTCGGGTCGGCGTGGGCGAGCCCGGCATACGCGACCGCCGCGGCGACGAGAGATCGTCTCATTCGCGGCGCACCGTAGCGCACGGAATTACTCCCGCATGCGCGAGGAGGTCCTCACATGGGCTACGATGGGTCCGTGGAGCCGATCAGCGTCCACCTCGCGGTCCTCGCGATCGCGGAGGACCCCGCCAAGGCCGATCTCGCGACCGCGACCGCGGTGAGCGAGCCCGCGCTCGCGGCCGGTCACAAGGTGATCGAGCGCGCGGTGGTCGCCGATACCGAGACCGCGGTGCGGGAGCAGCTCACCCGGTGGATGTCGAACCGCGAGATCGATGTCGTGATCGTGACGTCGACGGCGGAGACCGAGAACGCGTCGAAGGCGCTCGCGCCGCTGGTCGCGCAGCCGCTGCCCGGCTTCACCGATCTGTTTCGCTTCCTCGCGTACCAGGCGATCGGCGCGTCCGCGATGCTCAGCACCGCCGAGGCCGCGCGCTGCGGCGAGACGCTCGTGTTCGTGCTGCCCGCGTCGGTCGATGCGGTGAAGGCCGCGATGGACAAGCTGATCCTGCCGCAGCTCGATCCCGGCACGAAGCCGAAGAATCTGATCGGGATGCTCCCGCGCTTGAACGGCGGCCGCAACGACGCGGTCCCGGCGGCGATCACCGGCGAGCGCACCGCGGCTGGCTCCGGCCTGATGCCGCGCATGCCGGCGAAGCGCGAGAAGCAGAAGACCGGCAAGCACGTGGTCGCGCGCAAGGATCCCTTCGCCGCCGACACCACCAAGGAGATCGATCTCGAGCGGCTCGAGAAGCTGAGTGCGCTGTCGAGCGACGCCGACGTCGGCGACGCGACCAAGCCCGTCGAACCCGCGCCGCCGGCGCTGCCCGCGCGCGATCGCCCGATTCGCGCCGAATCCGAGCCCATCGAGCCGCCCCCGCCCACTCCGCCGATTCCGCCGCCGCCACCACAGCTCCCGCGCGCGACCCCGCCGGCGCTCCCCGCGGTGCGCGAACGGCTCGCGACCTCGCCGCGCCACCGCCCGACCATGCGCGTCTATCCGACGCGCTCGACCAACCTGCACCGCAACATCATCGTGGCGCTCGTCGTCGTGCTCGTCGGCTTCGCCTCGGCCATCGCGTGGAAGCTGTTCGCGGGTGGATCGAAGCCGGCGGAGCCGGTCGCGACGCCCGCGCCGGCGCCGGCGCCGACTCCCGCACCGGCGCCGCCGTCTCCCGTCGCCGTCGCCGTCGCCGATGCGGCCGAGCCCGACATCGACATGGATCCCACGCCCGCTGCTCCGAGCCCGAGCCCGAGCCCGAGCCCGCGTCCGGCTCCGTCTCCATCACCGCATCCTGCTCCCGCTCCGCCGCATCCCGTGACCGCTGCCGTTCCCGCTCCGGTTCCCGCTCCTGCTCCCGCTCCACCCGACGCCGCGGCGGCCCCCGAAACCGCCGACGGTTGCGACGAAGTCTCCTGCGTCATGTCCCACTACGCGCAACCCTGCTGCGAGCACTTCAAGCCCGCCGCGCACGGCGACGACTTCCATCCGCCGGCGCCCGGCGGCATTCCCGACAAGCTGACGCGGCCGATGGTTCACGCCGCGGTCGATCAGATCAAGCCGCGCGTGAGCGCATGTGGCGACAAGACGAGCGCGAAGGGCACGGTCAAGCTGTCGGTCACGGTCGACGCCGAAGGCGCGGTCTCCGATGTCTCCGTCGACGAATCGCCCGACGACACGCTCGGCGCCTGCGTTGCCTCGGCCATGCGCGCCGCCAGGTTCGGCAAGTCGCAAAAGGGCGGCTCGTTCACGTTCCCGTTCGTGTTCTGAACATCACGGCTGCGGCGGTGACGCGATCAGCGCTTGCAGCGACGCCTCCGCGCCGATCGGCTGCACGTCGTCCGGCGAGATCACGAAGACGTCGCCGACCGGCGGTGCCATCAGATCCTGGACGTCGGTGTGATGGAGCAAGAACACGCCGGTCTGGCCGGCCGCGAGCTTCGGCGCCTTCGTCCACGCGACGTCGTCGCTCGACGCGAAGTCGACACCCACCGGCGCGGCCGCATCGCTGCCGCACAGCGATGCGCTCGGCGCGACCAGTGCCTGCATCCACACCGGGCAATGCTCCGACCCGCACGGCACCGGATTCGCGAGCGGCGCCACGCTCGTCACGGTACCGGCGATGATCCGATCGGCGCTCGCGACGCGCGCGTACACGACTTGATCTGCGAACAGCGCCTCGACCGCGGGCACCGCGGCGGCGTACGCGGTGTCGGCATCGCTCTCGCGCGCCAGCTCGGTCACGGCGAGCTGGCCGCCGTTGAACTCGAGCATGAACGACAGGAAGTACGCCGAGTCGCCGACCGCCGGGAACGCGCCGGTCACTTCCAGCGTGACGTCGGCGTCGACGAACAGCGAGCCATCGCCGAGCTGGTGAAACTCGGCATCCGCGAACAACACCTGATCGACATGGACGATCACGAGATCGGTCGTCGCGATGGCGTCGGGAACGGTCTTCGCGTGCACCTGCGTGACCGTGCCGTGGAAGATGTATTCGGACTCCTGGAGCTGGTTCGCGAGCTCCGACGACGCGAGCGCCGGGCTCGCCTGCGGGCCGGTGCACGGATCGCCGGTTGCCGGCAAATGGGTCCCGCACGCGGCGAGCGCGACGGAGAGCCACAGATTTCTGCGAACGACTGGCGAAAAAACGAGGCGAGTGCGCATGGAATCCCCGGTTTCGACGAACCGGCGCGCCGTTTTGCAAGGTACGGACCGCGATCACCGCATCGCGGTGCGGCCGTGCAGCGCGATCGCCTTGTCGATCAGCCCGACCAGCTCGAGGCGATCCGGGTCGTCGCCGCTGGCCTGCTTCGCGAGATCGCGGATCTGCGCGAGGCTCCAGTGCTCGGCGTCCTGCCCGCCGCGCAGCACGTCGGCGAACGCGGCGACCGCGAACGCGAACCGAAAATCTGCCGTCGCCTGCGCGAACATCGGCAGCGGGCCGCCGACCATCGGGAATCCCGCCTCGGTCGCGGTCTCGCCGGTCGGCTGCTTGTAACGCACGCGCAACGTCGCGACCGGCGCGTTCGCCTGCGCACCCTTCGCCGTGAGCTCGAGCTCGTACAGCGCGCTCACCTGATGGCCGGCGCCGACCTCGCCCGCGTCGACCTTGTCGTTGCGAAAGTCGTTGTCGGCGATGTCGCGATCCTCGTAGCCGACGAGCCGGTACTGCGCGACCAGCGCCGGGTCGAAGTCGACCTGCAGCTTGACGTCCTTCGCGACGACCTCGAGCGTCGAGCCCAGCTGCTCCTGGAACACCTTCTTCGCGGCCGACACCGAGTCGATGTAGAAGTTGTTGCCGTTGCCGTGATCGGCGAGCTGCTCCATCAGCTCGTCCTTGTAGTTGCCCATGCCGAAGCCGATCGTCGACAGCGTCACGCCTGCCTTCGCGCGGCTCTCGATGATCTTCAAGATCTCCTCGTGCGTGTGTGCGCCGACGTTCGCGTCGCCGTCGGTGCACACGATCACGCGCGAGATCGCGCCGGGCGCTAGCCCGGCCATCGCCTGCGTGTAGGCGATGTCGATGCCCGACGCCATGCCGGTCGAGCCGGCGGCCTCGAGCTCGTCGATCGCGGCGAGGATCTGCGCCTTGTGCTCGAGCCCGGTCGGCTTCAGGACGAGCTTGGTCTCGCCCGCGTACGTGACCAGCGCGACCGTATCGCCGTCTTTCAGGTTGTTCGTCAGGATCCGCAGCGACTCCTTCGCGAGCGGCAGCTTGTCGGGCTCGTCCATCGAGCCCGACACGTCGACGAGGAACACGAGGTGCGCTGGCTTGCGCTCGACGATCGACTTCTCCTTGGTCGCGACGCCGACACGCAGGATCTCGCGACCGGCCTGCAGCGGCGACGGCGCGGCTTGCATCACGACCGCGAACGGCGTGCGTTCGGCCGGCGCCGGGAACTGGTAGCGGAAGTAGTTGACGAACTCCTCGACGCGCACGCTTGCCGGATCGGGCAGCGTGCCTTCGTTCAGCTTGCGGCGCGCGATCGTGTAGGACGCGGTGTCGACATCGGCGGCGAACGTCGACAGGTGATCCTTCGACGCGTCGGTCCACGGGTTCTTGCCCCAGTCGTGGTAGGCCTCGCCGGGTTTGTCCACGGAGGCGAACCCGCTGGTGACACCGGCGCCGCTGCCCATCTCGCCGTTGCCGAGGGCGCCGGCCGAGCGCGCATTCTCGATCGCCTGATCGCGTATGACGGCGGGTGATTCGTTTCTCGCCTCGAGATCGAGCGACAGGCCGTGCTCCTCCTGTCCCGGTGAGACCCGATCTCGACTCTTGCAACCGGTGAGAACGAGCGTGCTGAACAGGACCGCCGACACGAGCTTGCGCATGGAACCTCCTTCGCTGTGACACGTCACAACGCATCCGGTTCCATGCGCGGTCTGTACGATCTGGTGCTTTCTTGTCCGCGCGCGCAGACAATCGCGCAACCGCGCGTTCAGTCTCGGCGAATCGCGCGCTCGCTGCGGCGCTCGTGCTGCGTCGGCGCGTCGGCCGGCAGCACGCCGATCGCGGTCGGCACTTCGTCGCGCTGCGGCACGAGCACCCGCGACACCGAGTCGTCGGCGACCGGCATCGCGGGGGCGCCGCGATCGGTCGCGGCCACCGGTCGATGCTCCTGCCACCACGCTTGCGCGCGCGCCTCGGTCCACGCGTGCTCGGCCGGGATCTCGATCGCGCGCAGCAGGCGGGCGAGCGCGCGCGCGTCGCGCGGGCGGTGCTCGGGCTGCTTCGCGAGGCAGTCGACGATCACCTTCTCGAGCCCGTCGGGCAGCCAGCCGCGCACGAGCGGGCGCAGCTCGGGCGGCGGGTCCTTCGCGTGCGCGAGCACGACCGCGTCCTCGTCGGTGCGAGGGAACACTTCGCGGCCGCACAGCAGCCACCACGCGACGCACGCGAGCGCGTACAGGTCGGCGCGGCCGTCGATCGCGGCGGCGAACGCGGCCTCGGGTGCGATGTAGCCGGGCGTGCCGACGACCGCGCCCTCGCGCGTGAGTCGCTCGGCGGTCGACAGCTCGCCGGTGGCGCGCGGCAGACCGACCGGCGCGGCCGGATCGGGCAGCGGATCGCTCATCGTGTGGACGATGCCGAAGTCGAGCACCTTCAGCACGTCGACCTCGTCGGCGGCGCGCGACACGACCAGGTTCGCGGGCTTGATGTCGCGGTGGAGCAGGCCGGCGTCGTGCGCTTCGGCGAGCGAGTGACATGCCTGCACCATCAGGTGAATGACGCGCGCGGCGGGCAGCGGGCCGTGCGCGCGCACGAGCTTGTCGAGATCGACGCCGTCGAGCAGCTCCATCACGTAGAAGAACGTGCCGTCGTCGGTGACGCCGTAATCGTAGAGCGCGATCGTGTTGCGCGAGCGCATCGATGCGAGCGTCTGCGCCTCGCGCCGGAACCGCTCGCGCACCTTCGGCGCGCTCTCGGGATCGCGCAGCGCCTCCGCGCGCACGAGCTTGATCGCGGCCTGGCGCGCGAGCAGGCGGTGCTCGGCGCGCCACACGTCGCCCATGCCGCCGCCGCCGAGCTTCTCGACGAGCCGGTAGCTGCCGAGCTCCTTCGCGCGTGCCTCGGCCGTGCGAGCCGCCGCGCGCGCGGCGCCGACCGCGCGGCGCATGCGCACGAGGTTCCACGCGAACATCAGCGCGACGCCGACCGCGATCGCGAGCGCGCCGCCGGAGGCGAACAAGCTCTGCAGCTCGAGCTTGTGGGTCGGGCCGAGGATGACGCGCTCGGGCACGAGCGTCGCGAGGTACCAGTCGAGCGGCGCCGCGATGCCGGCGCGCTTGCCGCCGACCGGCGCGACCGACGCGAGGTAGTCGCCGTCGCTCGCGTGCACCTCGAGGAAGCGCTGCTCGCTCGCGTTCGCGGTGCCGAGCGCGGCAAAGAGCGCCTCGAGCGCGGGATCGGCAAAGTCTTCGTGGCGGAGCAGCCGGTTCTCCCGGGTCGCGACCGCCGGCAGCGGCTCGCTCGGAAACGCGAGGATCGTGCCGTCCGCGGCGAACACGACGGTGCGCGCGGCCTCGAACGGCGGGCGCTCGATGAACGACGACAGCGCGCTGACGTCGAAGTCGACGGTCGTCACCGCCTTCACGGTGCCGTCCGAGGCGTACACCGGCTCGGTCACGGTGAGGCCGGTCTTGTGCGACGTGAAGAACGTGCGCGGCGGCATCCATACGCGCTGCTTGGCCTCGAGCGCCATCGTGTAGTGCGGGCGCGTGCGCGGGTCGTAGTTGTTGACCTCGGTCGAATCGACGTGCACGCCCTGGTCGTCGAACGCGAGGTTCGTGCGCTGCGTGCCGTGGTCGGTGACCTGGCTCTCCTGTACCATCAGCCGGCCGGTCTTGCCGTCGATGTAGGTGCCGCGCATGAGCCCGGCCGGAAACGCGATCGACACGTTCGCGATGCCGGGGCGTCCGATCACGTAATCGCGCAGGCGCAGCGCGAACTCGTCGCGCGGGTAGGCGCCGTCGGCGAGCGGCCTGAGCGCGGTGATCAGCGGATCGGCCTGATCGAGCGCGAACGCGACGTCGTGCTGGACGTCGGCGGCCTGTGCGACCAGCGCGTGGCGCGCCATCGAGTCGCTCGCGTCGCGGGTCGCGCCGCGGCCGAGCCACATCACGATCGCGCCCGACCCGATCACGAGCAGCGGCAAGATGACGAGCACGCCCGCTGGGGACGCCAGCGCGCGTGCTGCACGAGATCCGCTGTCGTCCACCCTGGGACGATTGTATCAGCGCGCGACCGCGGCGACCGTGCTCGTGCGCAGCTTGCGCGCCCTGTCGATGAGGCCGAGCAGCTCGCGGCGATCGGGGTCGGAGCCGGCGGCATCGGCCGCGAGCGAGCGGATCGCGTCGAGCGACCAGCCCTGCGCGTCGGCGTTGCCGCGCAACACGTCGGCGAGCGCGGCGACCGCGAACGCGAACTGCAAGTCCTTCGCAGCGCCCGCGAGCGAATCCGCGGGCGGCGCGGCCATCGCGAACGTGTCCTCGACCGACGACTGGGCGTCGGGCGCCTTGTGGCGGATGTGCAAGGTGCCGAGCGGCAGCCCCGCGTGCGCGAGCTCGACCTCGTACATCGCGGTGACCTGATGGCCCCAGCCGACCTGGCCGCCGCCGACCTGGTCGTTCTTGAAGTCCTTGTCGGCGACGGCGCGATTCTCGTAGCCGATCAGGCGATAGCGCGCGACGACCTGCGGGTCGAAGTCGAACTGCAGCTTGACGTCCTTCGCGGCGACCTCGAGCGTCGACGTCAGCTGCTCGCCGAAGATGCGCTCGGCGGCCGCCGGCGAGTCGATGTAGTAGTTGTTGCCGTTCCCTTTGTCGGCGAGCTGCTCCATCGTCGTGTCCTTGTAGTTGCCCATGCCGAAGCCGATCGTCGACAGCGTCACGCCCTGGCGCGCGTGGCCGTCGATGATCTTCAGCAGATCTTCGTAGCTGTGCGGGCCGACGTTGGCGTCGCCGTCGGTGCACACGATGACGCGCGAGGTCGTACCGGGCTTCAAGCTCTGAGCCGCGATCTCGTATGCGGTGTCGAGCCCCGCGGCCATCGCGGTCGAGCCGTTCGACTCGAGCTGATCGATCGCGGCGAGGATCTTGTCCTTGTAGTCGATGCTGGTGCGCGGCAGGATCACGCGCGAGCCGCCCGCGTACGTGACGAGCGCGACCGTGTCGTGCGCGTTCAGGTGATCGACGAGCACGCGCAGCGCCTGCTTCGCGAGCGGCAGCTTGTCGGGCTCGTCCATCGAGCCGGAGACATCGACGAGGAACACCAGGTTCGCCGGCAGGCGTTCGCCGGGCGCCTTCGCCGGCGTCGCGACGCCGACGCGCAGCACCGCGCGCCGGGAATCGAATGGATTCGGCGCGGCGTCGATCACGGCCGAGAAGTGCGAGTCGCCTGCGGGCAGAGGGAACGCGTAGTGGAAGTAGTTGACCCACTCCTCGACGCGCACGCTCGCCGGCGGCGGCAGCTCGCCGCCTTCGAGCTTCTTGCGCGCGATCGTGTACGACGCGGTGTCGACGTCGGCGGCGAACGTCGACAGATGATCCTCGGCGGTGTCGATCCAGGGGTTCTTGCCCCAGTCGTGGTAGTCCTCGGTGGAGAACGGAGTCGCGAGCGGTTCGCGTGCCATGCCGGTGTAATGCGACGCACCACAGGCGACGAGCAGAGCAGCAAGCGGAAGTTGGCGCATGCGGAAACAACGCGGCTGCCGCGCGTCGCTTACGGTGTGACGCGAACGCCGAACGTCACGGCCTCTTCCGAAGGCGCGATGGCACCTTGCGCGAATACGCGCACGTAGCGCGTGTGCAGCTCGAGGCCGGCGAGCGCGTGCACGCTGAACAGATCGGGCTGGTTCGTGCCGGCCGCCGTGATCGTCGCCATGCCGATCGGCTCCATGTCGTTGTCGATCGTCAACGTGCCCGAGAGTGCCGCGTCGATCTCGCTCTGGCCGACGGTGAGATCGATGCCGCCGCCGGCGTAGACGCCGAGCGTGTCCCAGAACAAGACGCCGGTCGTGAGCTCGACCGGCACCGAGTACGTCCTCGCCTTGACCTGCAGCGTGCCGGTCGAGGCGAGATCGACCGTGTGGTACATGCTCGGATCGGTGTCGCTGGTGACGTGAAAGTTGATCTTGATCGGCGCCGACGCGCCGACGTTCCAGTCCGCGACGTCGAGCCCGCTCGTCACGTCGAGCCCGATCCAGCGCACCGTGCCGGGCGGCGATGGACGCACGATCTTGGCCTGGACGTGCGCGCCGCCGGTCAGCAAGCTGCCCGACAGGCCGCGGATCGTCGTCGCCTCGTACGAGCCGTTCGCGAACACGGTCCAGCTCGGCGCGCCCCAGCGCGCGAGGCTGGTGCCGGCGAGCCCGCCGATGTTGACGACCGCGCCCGCGACGACGTGGCTCGAGCTGCCGAGCGAGACGTCGGTCGCGAGCGCGCCGGTCGCCGCGACGCCGAACACCCAGCGATCGGGATCCGACATGTAATCGGCGCCGAGCCCGCGCGCCGCGAACGCCGCGGTGTTCGCGAACGCGTTGAGCAACGTCGGCAGGTTCTCGGTCTGGTAGATGTTCTCGATCGACGCCTGCGCCTTCATGATCAGCTCGGATTCGCTCTGGCCGTACTCGGCGGCGAGCTGGTCGCCGGCCGCGTTGAGCGTGACCATCACGGACGGCGTGTCGGCACGCGCGGCCGCTGGCATGACGACGGCGGCGACGACGAACGCACGCATGCCCGCGAGGATACCGCGACCCGAGCCGGTCATTGTGATGCGAGCGCGGCGACCTCTGGCGCCGACAGCGCGCGCGAGTACAGGCGGATGTCGTCGAGCTCGGCGGGGTAAAACAGTCCATCCGCGCCGTCGTTGTTGTCGGCGCCGATCAGCATCGGCTCGGTGTCCTCGAGGTACACGGTCCACGGTTTCGCCGCGACCTCGACGCCATTCACGTACAGGCGCTTCGTCGCGCCGTCCCATACGCCGGCGACGTGCGTCCACGTCGAGACCGGAAGGGCCGTTCCGGTCATCTTGTCGTTGCCGCTCGTCGTGTCGCTCGTCGTGAACGACGCGAGCCCGCCGACCTGCTCGAGCTGCCACGTGTTCCACACCGTGGTCGCGCTCATCGCGGGCCACGCGAACAGCGAGCCGTCGACGCCTGTCGTCGGGAACGCCCACGCGGTGATCGTATACGCGCTCGGCGTGTAGAGCGCGGAGTCGAAGGCGATCTGGAGCTCGTCGCTGGCGCTGAACTCGAGCGCGCCGCCGATCCGCCCGGTCACCGGGGTCGGGCACTGGCCCGCGGTGGGGCACTGTGCCGGGCGCGCCGAAACGCTGTCGAGCGTCGTCGTGTTCGAGAGCTCGTCGAGCGTGTAGTGGAAGAGCAGCGAGCTGTCCGCGGCGTCGCTGGTCGCGACATCTGCGGATGCCGTCGCGTCGCTGCCGTCGTTGCCCGAGAAGCCAACATGGCCGCACGCGGCGCACGCCATCCCCACGGCCGCGATCCACCACATGATTCGATGTTACCGCGGCTAGCGCGCGAGCAGCCACAGCATCGCCAGCGACACCACGAGCGTCGGAACCGTGAGCAGCACGCCGACGCGCATGAACGTCGTGACCCGGATCGTGACGTCGTGTTTGCGCAAGAGATCGAACCACAGCAGTGATGCCAGCGAGCCGATCGGCGTCAGGCGCGGGCCGAGGTCGCCGCCGATCAGCGCGGCGAAGCCGTGGGTCGTGTCGCGGTCGAGCGCGAGCGCGTTGAGCAGTGACATCGGATGGTTGTTGAGCAGCGCCGAGCCGAGCGCCGACACGCCGCCGATCGTCGCGATCGGCGCCGGTGTCGCGGCGTAAAGGTCGTGAAGTTGCGCGACCGCGCCGGCGCGCTCGAGCCCCTGCGCGAGCACGAAGACCGCGACGAGGAACGGGAACACCGGCCACGCAACGCCGCTCGCCATGCGCTCGGGCGAATGACCCGACGCGAGGCTCGCGATCGCGCACGCGGCGCCGCCGACCGCGGCGACCGGCCACAGCTCGATGTCGAGGTACGACATGACGGGGTAGGCGACGAGCACGGCGGCGATCGAGACCAGGACGATCGACGCACGCTTGCCGAGCCGCGGCGGCGGCGCCGGCCACGCGCCGAGCGCCGGCGCCTCGTCGGCGAGCGCATCGCGGAAGATATAGACGAGCACGCGATACGCGACGAGCCAGCCGACGATCGCGATCGGGATCATCGTGATCGAGTAGCGATTGAACCCGATGCCGGTGTGCTCGGCGAAGATCAGGTTCATCGGGTTCGAGATCACGAGCGGCGCGACGCCCGCCGACGCGAACACGGCGACCGCGAACGGCACGAGGAACTTGGGGTTGCGTCTGGGATACACCGTGCGCAGCAGCGTCAGCACGGTCGGAGTCATGAGCAGGATCGCGGCGTCGTTCGACAGCACCGCGGCGACGGCGGCCGACAGCACGAACGTGACGAGAAACGCGTGCCGCACCGGCCCGCGCGTGCGCGGCTCGATCCACGACGCCACGCGCTCGAGCAATCCGACGCGCTCGGCAGCCGACGTCATCGTCATGATCGACAGCAGCGTCACGTACGCGCGCCATTGCGCCTCGACCGCGTCGAACACGTCGTGCGGCCCGACGGCGCCACCGATCATCGCGACGCCAACCGCGGCAAGCGAGCCCAGCATCGGCCCGAGCCCGTGCGGCCGCCACGCAACCGCGCCGATCAGGACGATCAGCGCGGCGAAGACGGCCATTGCCGGATGTTACTCCGCCGCCCGGCAGTCGGAGCTGTAGGCGCGGGCGTAACCCGCTGCCGAGGCCGTGAACCGCGGCCGTGGCCGCGGCCGTGAACGGCTGCCGTGACCCGCTGCCGCGGCCGCTGCCGCGCACCGCTGCAGCGCACCGCTGCCGCGCACCGCTGCCGCGCACCGCTGCCGCGCACCGCTGCCGCGCACCGCTGCCGCGCACCGCTGCCGCTGCCCGCTGCCGCGCACCGCTGCCGCGCTCCGCTGCCGCGCTCCGCTGCCGCGCTCCGCTGCCGCGCTCCGCTGCCGCGCTCCGCTGCCGCGCTCCG
>Ga0335083_10007762_pt1 | contig 13201 bp, 9 predicted proteins | sample Lox_Sample_42_FD_206716 | JGI IMG/M metagenome (GOLD analysis project Ga0335083, IMG submission 206716) | Soil microbial communities from Loxahatchee National Wildlife Refuge, Florida, United States - Lox_Sample_4.2 | ecosystem: Environmental > Terrestrial > Soil > Wetlands | place: USA: Florida...
TCGGATTTTCCAGCGCCCAGACCATGCCGGCGAGCACGGCGCTCGTCACCTGCAGGCCGGTGGCGTTTTGATAGGGCGCGATGGCGCGGGTCTCGTCGATCGAGAGCTGCGAGCCGTACCAATAGGCGTTCTTCTTGTGGCCGTAGAGCAGCACGCCGAGTTCGTCGATGCCGTCGGCGATTTCGTGCTCGTCGAGAATGTGGACGTCGGCCTGCTTGTTGCCGGCCTGCCCGAACATCTCGTGCAGCGACAGCACCGCGTCGTTGCAGGGGTGATAGGCGTAGTGACAGGTGGGCCGGTAGGTGACCTTGCGGCCGTCACGCAGCGTGAAGTAGTCGGCGATCGAGATCGACTCGTTGTGGGTGACCAGAAAGCCGTATTGCGCCTGCGCCGTCGGCGTCCACGAGCGAACGCGGGTATTGGCGCCTGGCTGGTCCATGTAGATCGCGGCCTGGCAGCCGGTCTTATGCTTGTGACCGTTTGCAGGCATCCACTTCTCGCTCGTGCCCCAGCCAAGTTCGGCCGGCTGCAGGCCCTCGGAGACAAAGCCCTCGACCGACCAGGTGTTGACGAACACGCCCTGCGGCTTCGGCTGTTTGGCACGCTGGGTGTCGCGCTCGGCGATATGGATGCCTTTGACGCCGACTTTCTTGGCAAGCTTGCCCCATTCTTCGCGCGTCTTCGGCTCCTTGAATTTGAGCCCGGTGTCGTTGGCGACATTGAGCAGCGCCTGCTTGACGAACCAGGACACCATGCCCGGATTGGCGCCGCAGCAAGAGACCGCGGTGGCGCCGCCCGGCCGCTTGCGGCGCGCGGCGAGAACCGACTCGCGCAGCGCATAGTTCGAGCGCGCCTCCGGCCCGAGCTTGGAATCGAAATAGAAGCCCGGCCAGGGCTCGACCACGGTGTCGATGTAGAGCGCGCCGATCTCGCGGCAGAATTCCATCAGCTCCAGCGACGAGGTGTCGACCGACAGATTGACGCAGAAGCCCTGCCCGCCGCCGGCAGTGAGCAGCGGCGTCAGCAGATGCCGGTAATTGTCCCTGGTGACGGCCTGGTGGATGAAGCGGATACCGCGTTTGTCGAGCAGGCCGCGGTCCTTGTCCTCCGGATCGATAACGACAAAGCGGGCCTTGTCGTAGCTGAAGTGCCGCTCGATCAGCGGCAGCGTGCCTTTGCCGATCGAGCCGAAACCGATCATCACGACGGGCCCGGTGATGCGGGCATGCACTGGCCAGTTTGTCATTCTCAGCCTCTCCCCAATCCCTGTTCATATCGGCGCCGGTGCGCAAACGGAAGCGACCCCGGGAAAAACCGTCCCGGCGTCCACGTTATTCATGGCGTGCTGTCAGGCGGCGCGGTGCCGGCGCGCCCGCTGCGAGCGGCGGTCTTGCGCCACCAGAGCGACCAGGTCGGGCTTTTCCGCTGGACGCCCGGCCGCGCCGATCATGCCGCGCGCGCCGTCGAGCGCGCCGGCGGCGAGTTCGACAGCAAGCAGGCGGTTGCGCTCGAACGGCCCCGGCATCCACAGCGCGCCGGTCTTCTCGGTCGAGAAGCCGAAGCGGCTGTAATAGGGGGCGTCGCCGACCAGAGCGATGGCGGCATAGCCGAGCCGGCGCGCCTCGCGCAGCGCGCGGCGCACCAGCGCGGCGCCGATACCGCGGCCACGGCAGTCGGCCGCAACCGCCACCGGACCGAGCAGCAGCGCCCGCGCGCCATTGCCGCAGCCGATGTTCCACAGCCGCGCCGTGCCGACCACGCGTCTGCCGTCGGCGGCGATGAAGGACAGGCCTTCTGCCGGCAGCCGTTCCTCGCGCAGCCGCTCGGACGCCTTGCGGTAGCGGGCGTCGCCGAAGGCCTCGTCCAGTAGTGCCTCGCGGGCCTCGATGTCGGACGCCCGTTCGTGACGAATGGAAATCATGTCTCGGAACCTCTTGCCCCGGACGCGGCGCAGCGCGAAGCGGTGCGCCGCAGAGCCGGGGCCTTAACAGGAAATGCCGTGGTTTTTGCGGTCCCGGGTCTGCAGCGCATCACTTTCGTGCTGCACTGCGCCCGGGACACGTCCGGAGGTCGTGACCTCAGATGTGGTAGGTCTTCAGCGGCGAAAATCCGTTGAAGGCCACCGACGAGTAGGTCGCCGTGTAGGCGCCGGTACCCTCGATCAGCACCTTGTCGCCGATCTCCAGGCTCACCGGGAGCATGTACGGCTCCTTCTCGTACAGCACGTCAGCCGAGTCGCAGGTCGGGCCGGCGAGCACGCACGGGGCGGTTTCGGCGCCGTCGCGCGGGGTCTTGATCGGGTAGCGGATCGACTCGTCCATCGTCTCGGCGAGGCCGCCGAACTTGCCGATGTCGAGATAGACCCAGCGCACGTCGTCTTCCTCGCTCTTCTTCGAGACGAGGACGACTTCGGCCTCGATCACGCCGGCGTTGCCGACCATGCCGCGGCCCGGCTCGATGATGGTCTCCGGGATGCGGTTGCCGAAGTGCTTGCGCAGCGCCTTGAAGATGGCGTTGCCGTAGGTCTTCACCGTCGGCACGTTCTTCAGGTACTTGGTCGGGAAGCCGCCGCCGAGGTTAACCATGGCGAGGTTCATGCCGCGCTCGCCGCACTCCTTGAACACGGCCGCCGCCGAAGCGAGCGCCCGGTCCCAGGCATGCTGGTTGCGCTGCTGGGAACCGACATGGAACGAGACGCCGTGCGGCTCGAGGCCGAGCTTGAGGGCGTGCTCGAGCACGTCGACAGCCATCGCCGGCTCGCAGCCGAACTTGCGCGACAGCGGCCACTCCGCCCCGACGCAGTCGGAGAGGATGCGGCAGAAGACGCGGCTGCCGGGGGCGACACGGGCGATCTTCTCGACTTCGGCCTTGCAGTCGACCGCGTAGAGGCGGACGCCGAGCGCGAAGGCGCGGGCGATATCCCGTTCCTTCTTGATCGTGTTGCCGTAGGAGATGCGGTCGGGCGTGCAGCCTGCGGCCAGCACCATCTCGATCTCGGCGACCGAGGCGGTGTCGAAGCAGGAGCCGAGCCCGGCGAGCAGCGACAACACCTCCGGCGCCGGGTTGGCCTTCACCGCGTAGAACACGCGGGTGTCGGGCAACGCCTTGGCGAAGGCATTGTAGTTGTCGCGGACGACGTCGAGGTCGACGACAAGGCAGGGCCCTTCGTCGTTGCGTTTGCGTAGAAACTCGCGAATACGCGCGGTCATTGGCGCTATTCCCCAAGAGCTATCGAGGCACTCAAGCCTCGGATATCGCTGTTCTTTTGCGCTCAAGCCCGCGCGCGATGGGGACGCGCGAACGCTTACGCTTGGAACCGCTGTGCTGCCTTGGATTGGATGGGGAGACCCCGTCCGCACGGCCGGCAAGGATGAACAAGCCTCTTCGGTGACCCGCGCCGGTGGTGGAGGCCGGCAGAGACCAAGGAAGCCCGATCGTCGTTGCTTCAAGACGCGTCCCCTGCTGAGAGCAGGGTTTGCCGGTTTCGCCTCCGGCTGCCGGTCAGATTTCTTGGAGAGCTTTTGGCTTCTCTCTCCAGGCGGCTGGCGGGCCTCTTGTCCCGCTACCTACCGACCGACACACGTCCACAGGCACGTGCGAATTTGGGCAAGGTTTCAAATAACAAATTTTTCGCGCGATGCAAGAGAATAAGTTCGACGCGCGCGAATCTTCCTTAATTTTTCTTCGCGAGGGACGCGTCGATGCAATTCATTCGCGCGCGGTGAACGGCTCGATGCGGTGCGCGTTGCGGATGAACTGCACCATGACCGCGATGCCGCAGAGCACGAACACGCCGTCGAGCACGCGCGCGCCGAAGCCGCCGAGATCGAACAGCGTGGCGATCGCCCAGGAGCCGGCGAAGGCGGCGCCGAACACCTCGGCGCCGATGAGGATGGCGGCGCTGATGACGGTGATGACGTTGAGCCAGACAATGCGGCGGCTTTGCGCCATGCGGGTGTCTCCTTTGCGGGGCGCAATGTCCACGAATCCGCACGCTGAATCAAGTCTGTAGCCGCCAGTTCGCGGCGCGCCGGAGAGGCGATTGATCCTGCTCATGGCGGCCGCGGCGGGCGGCGCGAGACTTTACCTATGCTCACGTCCACCATGCTCAAGGCCGCGCGTCCGCTTCTCGCAGTCCTTGCCCTGCTCGGCCTTGCCGCCGGCTTTGCCGCCAAGCTCGCCGGCCTCGGCGCCTGGTCGGCAACGATCTGGGACGCGGTCACGCTGCCGATCCTCGTGGCGCTGCTGTTCGAGATCGCCACCAGCCTCAAGCGCGGCGACTTCGGCCTCGACATCGTCGCCGCCCTGTCGATGGGCGCGGCGCTGGCGGTCGGCGAGAGCCTCGCCGCCGCCGTCGTCGCCTTGATGTATGCCGGGGGGCAATATCTGGAGGCCTTTGCCGAGCGCCACGCCCGGCGCGAGATGACCGCGCTGCTGTCGCGGGTGCCGCGCACCGCGCTGCGCCACCGCGACGGGCAGCTTGAGGAAGTCGCCATCGACCTCATCCGGCCCGGCGACCGGCTGCTGATCCGCCAGGGCGACGTGGTTCCGGTCGACGGTAACGTCGCCGAAGGCGTGGCCGTGCTCGACCAGTCGGCGCTGACCGGCGAGGCGCTGCCGGCGCAGCATCGTGGCGGCGAGGCGGTGTTGAGCGGCTCGAGCAATGTCGGCGATGCCTTCGAGCTGACGGCGGCGCGCCGGGCGGCGGAGAGCACCTATGCCGGGGTGATCCGCCTGGTCGAGGCCGCCCAGCGCTCGCGCGCGCCGATGTCGCGGCTGGCGGACCGCTACGCCATCGTGTTTCTCGTCGTGACGGTGCTGCTTGCGGCGGCGGCGTGGTGGCTCAGCGGCGACCCGATCCGGGCGGTCGCCGTGCTGGTGGTGGCGACGCCCTGTCCGCTCATCCTGGCGGTGCCGGTTGCCATCGTCTCCGGGCTCTCGCGCGCCGCCAGGATCGGCGTCCTCATCAAGGGCGGCAAGGCGATCGAGACCTTGGCGCAGGTGCGCGCGTTGGTCATCGACAAGACCGGGACGCTGACCGTCGGGCAGGCCAGGGTGGCAGCGATCCACCCCGCCGACGGTTTGACGGCGGACGAGGTGCTGCGCCTGGCCGCCTCGCTCGATCAGGCGTCCAAGCACATCATCGGGCAAACCATCGTTGCCGAGGCGCGGCGGAAAGGCCTGCCGCTGGCGGTCCCCTCCGACGTGGCGGAGACCGCCGGCGAGGGCATCATGGGCCGCGTCGACGGCCGGGCGCTGATCGTCGGCGGCCTGCATTTCGTCGCCGGCAAGATCGCCGGCGCCGACTTCTCGGCCCTGCTCGGCGGCGAGCGGCCGCCCGGCGCCTTGGCCGCGGCGGTGGCGGTCGACGGCCGGCTCGCCGGCGTGCTCATCCTGACCGACGAACTACGCGCCGGCACCGAGGCTCTGCTGCGCGAGCTGCGCAGCTTCGGCATCGAGCGCATCGTGCTGGCGACCGGCGACCGCCACGACGTGGCGCGCTTCATCACCGCCGGCCTGCCCATCGATCTGGTGCGCTCGGAACTGACGCCGGACCAGAAGGTCCTGCTGGTGCTGTCGGAGCGCAAGAACGGCCCGGTGATGATGATCGGCGACGGCGTCAACGACGCGCCGGCTTTGGCGGCCGCCGATCTCGGCCTTGCCATGGGCGCCAAGGGCGCGGCGGCCTCGGCGGAAGCCGCCGACGCGGTGCTGCTGGTCGATCATCTCGACCGCGTGGTTCCGGCGATCCGCATCGCCCGCCGTTCGCGCCGCATCGCGCTGGAAAGCGTCGCCGCCGGCATGGGGCTGTCGCTGATCGCCATGGTCGCGGCGGCCCACGGCTACATTGTCCCGGTCGAGGGCGCGCTGCTGCAGGAGGCGATCGACGTCGCCGTGATCTTCAACGCGCTGCGCGCCCTGCGCGGGTAGCGCCCGCGGCCGTCAACGCCTGAGAATGCCGCCGAGGGCGCCGCGGACGATTGCGCGTCCGATCGACCCGCCCATCGAGCCGCCGACCGACTTGCCGATGTCGGCGGCGATCGAGCCGGCGGTGCGGCTCACCACCGTGCGCGTGATCTCCCGGGTAACCAACTGCCCGGTGGAAAGCCGCTGGCCGCGCGGACGGTTGGTGCCGAAGATGCTGCCGAGAACGCCGCCGACTTGCCCGCCCAGCCGGCCCCGCCGCCTTGATCGGGCTGCGCCGCGTCGGCGACGCGCTTGGCCAGAATCTCGTAGGCTGACTCGGCGTCGACCGCGGTATCGTATTTGCCCTTGACCGGGCTCTTCCCGATGATCGCGCGGCGCTCGTCGGCGCTGACCGTCCCCAGCCGCGCCGACGGCGGGCAAATCATGGTGCGCTGAACTATCGAGGGAATGCCGTTTCCCTCGAGGAAGGACACCAGCGCCTCGCCCTTGCCGAGCTCGGTGATGACCTGCGCGGTGTCGAGGTCCTTGTTCGGCCGGAAGGTCTCGGCGGCGGCTTTGACCGCCTTCTGGTCGCGCGGGGTGAAGGCGCGCAGCGCGTGCTGGGCGCGGTTGCCGAGCTGCGAAAGCACGGTGTCGGGGACGTCGAGCGGATTCTGGGTGACGAAAAAGACGCCGACACCCTTGGAGCGGATCAGCCGCACCACCTGTTCGATCTTCTCGAGCAGCGCTTTCGGTGCGTCATTGAACAGAAGGTGGGCCTCATCGAAGAAGAAGACCAGCTTGGGCTTGTCGGGATCGCCGACCTCGGGGAGCGTCTCGAACAGTTCCGACAGCAGCCACAGCAAAAACATCGCGTAAAGCGGTGGGTTCGCGATCAGCTTGTCGGCGGCCAGAATATTCACATAGCCGCGGCCGTCGCTGTCGGTCTTCATGAAATCGGCGATGTTCAGTGCCGGCTCACCGAAGAACTTGGTCGCACCCTGGTTCTCCAGCACCAGCAATTGGCGCTGGATGGTGCCGACCGTCGCCCCGGCGACGTTGCCGAATTCCTTCTGCAGCTCGGCCGCGTGATCGGCGACGAACTGCAGGATCGCCCGCAGGTCCTTGAGGTCGAGCACAGCGAGGCCCTGTTCGTCGGCGACCCGGAAGGCGATGTTGAGGACGCCTTCCTGCGCGTCGTTGAGATCCATGATGCGCGACAGCAGCACCGGGCCCATTTCCGAGACCGTGGCGCGGATGGGATGGCCCTGTTCGCCGAACACGTCCCAGAACATCGCCGGAAACTCGTCGGGCTGATAGGTCAGCCCCATCGCCTTTGCTCGCTGGACCAAGGCGTCCTTGGCCTCGCCCGGCATCGCGATCCCGGAGAGATCGCCTTTGACGTCGGCGGCAAAGACCGGCACCCCGGCCTTCGAAAATCCTTCGGCGAGTACCTGCAGGGTGACGGTCTTGCCGGTACCGGTGGCGCCGGTCACCAGGCCGTGCCGGTTGCCGAACTTGAGATCGAGCACCTCGAACTTGCCGCTTTTGCCGACGACGATTCCATTTTCTGCAATGGGCGTGGACAAGCTCTGCTTGTTTGCTTTCGGCTGCGTCGCCATGTGTTGCCTCCACGGTGGCCTGGCCCGAACCTAAAGGTCCCGCCGGCTCCGCAAAAGATTATTTTGACACAAATGGCGGGGAGACGGTGCCGCCTTGGCCTTTCGCCATTCAGCCTCTAGATAGGCCGCATGAGCGATTCTCCGTTACCCCCCGAAAACCCGTTGCTCGGCGAATGGCAAGACCGCTTCGGCCTGCCGCCGTTCGCGGCGATCAGGCCGGAGCATTTCCGTGCCGCCTTCGACCGGGCGCTGGCCGCCCATCGCGCCGAGATCGACGCCATCGCCGGCAATCAGGCCGCGCCGAGCTTCGACAACACCATCGCCGCGCTGGAGCGAAGCGGGCAGCTGCTGAGCCGCATCGACGATCTGTTCTCGGTGCTGGCCGGCGCCGACACCGGTGACGCCATCGAGGCGGTCGAGCGCGACATCTCGCCGCTGCTCGCCCGCCACGACAACGCGCTGTATCTCAACCGCGCGCTCTACGCCCGCATCGCCGACCTCCATCGCAGGAGCGAGACCCTTGGCCTTACGGCCGAGCAGGCGCGCGTGCTCGGCCGCTATCACACGCGCTTCGTGCGCGCGGGCGCGGCGCTCGAAAAACCGGCGCAGGAGCGGCTCGCCGCCATCAACGAGCGGCTGGCGAGCCTCGGCACCCGGTTCGGGCAGAACGTACTGGCCGACGAGAAATCCTATTCGCTGGTGCTGGAGGAGGGCGATCTCGCCGGGCTGCCGGAATTTGCCCGCACCAATGCCGGCGCGGCGGCGGAAGCGCGCGGCCATCCCGGCAAATTTGTCATTACGCTGGGCCGCTCTTCGGCCGAGACGTTCCTGCAATTCTCCAGCCGCCGCGACCTGCGCGAGAAGCTGTTCCAGGCCTGGATCAAGCGCGGCGAGAACGGCGGGGCGACCGACAACCGCGCAATCGTCGCCGAGATGGTCGGCCTGCGTGCCGAGCGCGCGAGGCTTCTCGGCTTTGCGACGTTTGCCGACTATCGCCTCGACGACCTGATGGCGAAGACGCCGGCCAATGCCCGGCATCTCCTCGAAGATGTCTGGGCCCGCGCCCGCGCCAAGGCCGGCGCCGAGCGCGACGCCTTGCAGGCGATGATCGCGGCCGAAGGCGGCAACTTCGCTCTGGCGCCGTGGGACTGGCGCTATTACGCCGAGAAGCTGCGCAAGGCGCGCTACGATTTGGATGAAGCCGAGATCAAGCCGTATTTCCAGCTCGACGCAATGATCGAGGCCGCCTTCGACACCGCGCACCGGTTGTTCGGCCTCTCCTTCACGTCCGTCGATGTGCCGCTCTATCACGGCGATGCGCGCGCCTGGAAGGTGACGGACGTAAGCGGCGCCCATGTCGGGCTGTTCATAGGCGACTATTTCGCCCGCGCATCGAAGCACAGCGGCGCCTGGATGACTTCGCTGCGCGATCAGGAAAAGCTTGCCGGCGTCGTTCGCCCGGTCATCCTCAATGTCTGCAATTTCAGTAAGCCGGCGACGGCTGAGCCGGCGCTGCTGTCGTTCGACGACGCGCGCACCCTGTTTCACGAGTTCGGCCACGCGCTGCACGGGCTCCTGTCGAATGTGACCTATCCGCTGCTGGCCGGCACCGCGGTCGCCAGCGACTTCGTCGAGCTGCCCTCGCAGCTTTACGAGCACTGGCTCGAGGTGCCGGAAATTTTGCAGAAATACGCCCGCCATGCCCGCACCGGCGAAGCCATGCCGCAGGCGCTCCTCGACCGGCTGCTCGCCACCCGCACCTTCAACCAGGGCTTCGCAACGGTCGAATACACCGCCTGCGCGCTGGTCGATCTCGACATCCATGCGCTGCCCGATGCGGCCGGCCTCGATGTCGGCGAATTCGAGCGCAGCGACCTCGCGCGCATCGCCATGCCGGCGGAGATCGTGATGCGCCACCGCCTGCCGCACTTCCAGCACCTGTTCTCCGGCGGCCACTACGCCGCCGGCTACTACTCCTATCTGTGGTCGGAGGTGCTCGACGCCGATGCTTTCGAAGCCTTCGAGGAATCGGGCGACGCCTTCGATCCGGCGACCGCCAGGCGCCTGCGCGATTTCATCTACAGCGCCGGCAACCTGCGCGACCCCGCCGAGGCCTACACGGCCTTCCGCGGCCGGCTGCCGACCATCGACGCGCTACTCAGGAAGCGCGGATTAGCAGAGGCGACCGTTTAACGCCGTCATGCCCGGCCGTGACGAGTCGTTCGTTATCGGGGCAAAGCAGACATCGCCTTTTCACCAAAGGATGTCCGCAAACGACCCTGACCGGTCTTAAATCACCGCCTTGAACTTTTCGCGCAGGCGAGATTAGTTACCGAAACAGATGCGCGCTCCTGCCGAATTCCTTCGGCTGAGCACCGAAATTCTCACTGTTTGGGGCCTGACATGAAAAACAAGCGCGTCATTATGATGACGTGGATCGCCACTGTCCTGTTGGCAAATCTTGTTGTTATCAACCACAGCAAAGCTCAGTCCTCAGGACAACATCCAAGTATCATTTACATCCTCGCCGACGATCTGGGCCGCAAAGACGTCGGCTTCCACGGCTCCGACATCAAAACCCCAAATATCGATAAGCTCGCGGAAAACGGCGCGCGGCTCGAACAATTTTATGTCGAGCCGATGTGTACCCCGACACGCGCCGCTTTGATGACGGGACGCTACCCATTGCGGTACGGCTTACAAACCTTGGTCATCCCGGCTTCAATGACCTATGGCCTGCCTACCGATGAATGGTTGCTGCCGCAGGCGCTCAAGAAGGCGGGCTACACCACGGCAATTATCGGAAAGTGGCATCTCGGGCACGGCCAGCGCAAGTTCTGGCCGACGGAGCGCGGTTTTGATTACCAATACGGCGCACTGGTCGGCGAAATCGATTACTACACCCATACGATCGGCGGCCAGACCGATTGGTATCGCAATGGGAAACTGCTCAAGGAAAAAGGCTATGTGACGACATTGCTCGGTGAAGATGCGGTCCGCTTCATCGGCCGCCAGAGCGCGTCGAAGCCGTTCTTCATGTATTTGGCGTTCACGGCGCCGCACACGCCATTTCAGGCGCCGCAAAAGTACATGGACAAATATCCCAACATCAGCGACGCCAATCGTCGGGGCTACGCCGCCATGATTACGGCGATGGATGACGAAATCGGAAACGTCGTCGCGGCGCTGGAAAAACACGGCCTGCGCGACAACACGATCATCATCTTCCACAGCGACAACGGGGGCAACCAGGCAGCACACCTGGCGGGCGAAAGCGAGGTCAAGGGAAAATTGCCGGCTGACAATGGACCTTATCGCGGTGGCAAGGGCGATCTTTACGAGGGCGGTACGCGCGTGGTGTCGCTCATTAATTGGCCGAACCAGATCAAGCCGGGCACCGTAGTCGATCAAATGGTCCACGTCGTCGATTACTACCCGACACTTGTGAAACTGGCTGGCGGCAGCCTCAGCGACAGCAAGCCGCTCGACGGCATCGACCTTTGGCCGACGATCGTCAGCGGCAAACCCTCGCCGCGCGACGAGATCGTTTACAATATCGAGATGTTCCGTGGCGCTGTCCGCCGCGGCGACTGGAAGCTGTTCTGGCGCGCGACGCTGCCAAGCAAGCTGGAGCTTTACGATATAGCCCACGATACTGGCGAGACTAACAACGCCGCCGCCGCGCATCCGGAGGAGGTCCGCGAACTGCAGAACAGGATCAACGAACTCGGTGGGCAGATGGCGAAATCGCAGCTGCTCGAACAGGTGTTCAAGCAGGTGGTGAAACAGAACACCGGCCAGCCGCCGGCCTTGCCGAATGAGGATAGTTTCTACGAGGGGGACGTCTCCGGCGATTGACCGCGGGGGCGGCGATGCTGAGATTGGCTTCCGGAAAACAGCCGAACTTATTCATGGCGGCGTTGCGTATGCCGCTGGCTCTTTCAAAATGAAACAGGGCAGTGATCAGGCGCCCCGGACCGCCAGCGAAATAAATTGGGGGCGTCAATGATTTGGGTTTCGACACGGAAGAATTGTGCTCTTGGAGCCATTGTCACGACGTGTTTTGCGGCAACCAGCGCACTGTATCCGACCGCAGCACCCGCCGACGAAAACGGCATCAGCTTTTGGCTTCCCGGCATCTACGGGAGTCTCGCCGCCGCGCCGCTGAATCCCGGATTGTCTTTGGCGACGGTCTACTATCACACGTCGGTGTCCGCCGATGGAGCTACGGCCGCTTCGCGCGAAATCGCGATCGGCCGCTTGAATCCAACGACCAGTGTCAATTTGAACGTGAACTTGCACGTTGATGTCGACCTGGCTCTTATTAATCCGAATTACGTTTTTGCGACGCCCGTGCTGGGCGGCCAGTTCGCCTTGGGCTTCGCGACATTCATTGGGCATAACAGCACGTCGCTTGACGGTATATTGACGGCCATGGCTGGCCCTGTCGTTACTACGAGCGCAGGCAGCATCGACAGTTCCGTGAGCGGTTTTGGCGATTTGTTTCCGCAAGCGTCTTTGCGGTGGAACCAGGGCGTCAACAGTTTCATGGCCTACCTTACCGGGGATATTCCGGTCGGTGCCTATGATTCAACGCGATTGGCCAATCTCGGGATTGGGCACGGCGCAGTCGACGGAGGCGTCGGCTATACGTACCTTGATCCCCAGACCGGCCGGGAGTTGTCGATTGTCACGGGACTGACCTATAACTTCAAAAACTATTCGACAGACTATCAAAGCGGTATCGACTGGCATTTGGATTGGGGCGCGTCTCAGTTTCTCTCCAAGCAGTTCTTCGTGGGGGCCGTTGGCTACCTGTACGATCAGATCACCGCGGACAGTGGTGCGGCTGCCTTCCTCGGTTCAAATGAGTCGCGCGTCGCCGCTGTCGGGCCGCAAATCGGATACATCTTTCCTCTCGGGGAATATCAGGGATTTCTGGGCGCCAAATCTTATTTTGAGTTCGGCGCTTCGCGAAGGCCCGAGGGCTGGAACAGCTGGTTGACGTTCGTGATATCGCCAGGCGCCCAGCCGGCTCCGCCAAACAGCATGCTGCCAAGGAAGTAATTCCGCGATTGCGCGCTGAAGGTCGGCGCCATGTTGTTACGTGCGGCGGGATCGCTCAGTAGTAGCGCCAGCCGCCGTGGTACCAACGACGGTGGTGGTAGTAGTGACCGTTCCAATAGTAGGGAGCAGGAGCAACTACGACCGGACCCGGCACCACGACAGCCGGCGTGCCGTAGTAGACACCGCCGTAGTAGCCGTTAGGACGACATCCGCCGGCGGGGCCTGGGTGGAAGCCGGCGCCGCATCCTCCGGCAATTGGAACAACCAAACCGTCCTGGGTTCGATTCCCGCCGAATGGCATCGCTTGGACAGAAACTGCCGATAACGCGACCGCGCTAGCAGTCAGAACGGCGGCGAAAAGCTTATTCATTCGCTCTCTCCCTGTGTGAACGTCCTCTCCCTTCAGCCCGGATTATCCGCAACATTAGCTGAATATTGCGTACCGCGCGATTGCGAGTTTCACGCATGGCCCAAATGCGAAGTGCCGAGCCGGGCAGCGTTTGTCGGCTTCGCGGGGTGAAGCGCTCTTGCTCTGCCGCTATTTCCGATCCTTGGGCCTAAACAGGCCTACCGTGAAACTCATTAAACCGAAGTGGTTGACCCAG
>Ga0335083_10007763_pt1 | contig 13197 bp, 11 predicted proteins | sample Lox_Sample_42_FD_206716 | JGI IMG/M metagenome (GOLD analysis project Ga0335083, IMG submission 206716) | Soil microbial communities from Loxahatchee National Wildlife Refuge, Florida, United States - Lox_Sample_4.2 | ecosystem: Environmental > Terrestrial > Soil > Wetlands | place: USA...
TGACATTCCGGCACGCTGGCCCAAGCAGGTGCTGCTCCACTCGGACAGGCGTCCCGCCTAGTTGATTGCGTGCGCCACGCGGAAGAACGGTGTTACGCCAACGGTGGATGGGCGCGAGGGCACATAGCACGGCGGCGCACCGTTGACGGGTAGGCGAAAGAGCGGTGACGTACCAGCGCGACCGATCACGAGCGCCCGTGGCGGAGCGCCGTTCACTCCGAGCGAGTTCGAGCCCGGCCCGCACCAGTTCTCCCACATGACGCGCAGCAGCACGGTCCGGTGAGGACGGATCGTGCGCACCGGGACTTCGCCGGCAAAGAGCCGCTGGCGACCGTAGCGAACACGCTGCCTGTGTGCTGGCGCGATGAACCGCACCTCGATACGTCGCGGGAGCACGCACGCCCTCCTTGACGTGATCCGGATCACCCCTTCAGCGGCCGAACCAGCCGGCTGGAAGACAGGGAATGGATCGCGGTGGAGATCGAGCGCTCTACATGCGCTCGGCGTTCCGTTCGGCTTCGCCGGCACAGCGGAGGCCACCGCTGTCGCGGCCGCGACCGACGCCAGAACAAGGAGGGTGCAGCGCAACATCGACACCTGAGACCCTACTCCGCCGCGCTCGCCCCTTCTGGTGACATTCCCGCACGCTGGCCCAGGCCACGCGAGCTGTCACGCCCGCTCGACGACGGCCCACCCAATCACGACGAGCACAAGAAGTGCAGCCAAGCCGACGAAGTAGTTAGCGAGGGCCCGGGCGAAGCGGTCATCGTGCTGCCTTTCTGCGCTCGCGCTGACCCAGCGCGAGAAAGCGAAGCTGCTAAGGATGAACACTAGGCCGATCACCGCCCCGAGCGACGGATGCCCGACGGCGTACCCGAAGGCCAACGCGATCACCACCGGGATCGTCCGCCAGAAGGCGATCACAACGAGCCACCAGGGCCGGAGATTCTCTCGCGGAGCGGTCACCCGTTGAGTATCGGTCGTCGGGCGACATTCCCGCACAGTGGTCCAGCCGACGGAACCGCCGCCGCCTCAACTCGTGCAGCTGCAACGCCGATGCGCAGGGGATGGAGATCGTCGCCCTCGACGTCGCCCTGCTCGTCGGAGCGCTGGCCGCGGTGCGATGGGCGAGCAAGGCGTACACGCGCTTCGCGCCTCTGTCTGCTGCGCTGGTCGCAGCGGCCACCTTCGTCCTCGTACGCGATCACTACGACCTGGAGGACTCGGCCTTTCTCCGTACCTTGGGCCTGTTCTGCGCCATCGCCGCAGCGATCACAGCGGCGTCTTGCCTTGCGGTAAGGCGAGGCCGACGCACCTCGGCGGAGTACGCGACGGTCGCGGCAGTACTTGTCCCTGTGCTGTTCGGTGCCTCCCTCGCGGTTCGCTACAGCCTCTGCCTCCTCACTCACTGCGATCAATCGTGAGCGATTCGGGTGACACTCCCGCACGCTGGCCCATCGGGGCGTGTTTGGTGTACGACGCGAGGGATCGTCAGGACTCACGTTGTCACGTGAGCGAGCCTCCAGATGATCCAGATGACCAAGGCGAGGGGGAGCACGGCGATCGCCGCGACGATGCCCGTTGTCAAGCGGCGTTGCGCAAGAATCGCGGCGGCAACCGCGATAAGTGCACCGGCAACCGCTAGCGCTGCGCCGAGGAGTGCCACGGAATTCCTGACGAACAAGACGCCGTAGACGAACAGCACCGCCCCTGCGGCGGCGGATCCCAGTCCGACGAAGGCCGAGCCCAGGCGACGCTCCATTCGTCAGCCATCGGCGCCGGCGAGTAGTTCGATTACCTTCGGAAGTCGATCCGGGCGCCTGCCCCGAGTTCGGGTGACATTCCCGCACGCTGGCGCACGCCGGCGTCCAGGGTCCAGACGACGTTGCCGAGCCCGAACATCGCGTAGATCATCAGGATGTGGCTACGTCTAATGCACGCCCACGCGGCCGCTGCAGCGTGTTGATCGCTGCGGGGGCCGTCGGGCTCGCGGCCGCCTCGTGCGCGAGCGCGTCGCAGCGGGAGGCGCAGGCGCACCAGGCACCCCCACGCTGGTGCCTGGCACAGCCCAACGCAGCCTGGCAACGCGTCCTCGCAACGCGCGTCCTGCCGCTGTCGCGGCGCGTTCGCGCTCGTCCCGTGGTCACTGGCCCACGACGGGCGGTCGTTCTTCGCGTCGATCTATAAGCGCGGCGGCTGGTCCGGCGTCGCGCGCGTCGACGTCCCGACCGGTCGCGTCACGCGTATCCGCGGCTTCGCCCACCCGAGGACGGACCAGGCGGACGGTGCCTTCGACGGCCGCTGGCTCGTCTGGAACGAGTACCACTCGCTCGAGAACTTCGACGACTTCACGACCTGGGCGTGGAACTCGCGCACCGGCACGGTCACGGAGATCGGTGCGGCGCAACGCGCCCCCGACGGCTCGTTCTGGGTCTCGCCTTGGCGACAGCCAGACGTCCGCGACGGGATCGCCACCTGGGCCCAGGGCTCGGGTCGCGGCGGGATCGCTGACGTCCACGTCTACCACCTCGCGCAGGTGCGCGACGTGGTCGCCCACACTGGACATCCGCAGGGGTCGTTCCTCGTCGCCGGTCCGCTCGTCGTCTGGCCGGAGTCGCCGGCTCGGGGCACACGCACGCGGATGTTCGGGTTCGACCCGGCGAGCGGTCAAGCGGTCACGCCTCCGCCTGCACTGCGGATGCTGCGCGGCATCTCAGGTCTCTACACCGATGGCCACGCGATCGCGTTCCCGAGCGCGAACTACAAGTCGCTCTGGGTCGCGCCCTCGTTGACCGCGAAGCCACGACTCGTCGTCACCGCCCCCGCGCCAACGCGATTGGAAACTCGGTGCAGATAAACGGGCGCTGGGTCGGCTTTGGAATCGACCCACGGACGTTCCTGGGCAACACGAAGCTCGGGCGCTACCTCCAAATCGGCCGCGGTGGCTGGACGCGCATCGACCGACGCTCGCTCGTGGTCGTCCACGCGATCGCTTCGAAGCAATGGGGCAAGCCTGAACCGGTCGCGTTCGTTCCGATGAACAAGCTGCCGCCGACACCCGCCTGCCGCTAGCGGGGTGGCCGAGGCGAGCCGGGCAGGCGTCAGAATGGCGTTCTTCTAGTGACATTCCCGCACGCTGGCCCAATCAAGTGCCCTTGTGTTCGACCCGTCCGAACTGAACGAGGCGTCTACCGACGTCTTCCGCTCAGCCGGTTTGATTGATTGGCAGGGAAGGATGCTGAGGCCCACGGGTCAGGAGTATTTGGGCGGCGGAGACCGAGACGACCTGGCTTCCCGGAGACCCGCCAGCGCGGTAGCGAAGCGTGATCGCCCCGTCCACGCTCGACGGTCGGCTCAAGAGATCGCAGTTCCGCATCAGGAAATTGGACTGCACCCACGCTGACCGCCCCGGCGGAATCGCAGCAGGCTTTGGGTTCCGCCGACTCCAGCCACGAAGCCCCATCACCGCGATGTCGCCTTTCGGCGGCGGCGGCGCGAGGCGGACCTGCACCGCTACTCGGTCAATCACTCCGGGCAAAGGGGGAGGCCCACCGGCGCCGAGGAGCGTGACGGTTCGTTTCGTCTGGTTTCGAGCGGTGATGAGCACAGCGAATCGTCGTCCGTGAATGCAGCCGATCTCCATACCGTCTGGCCCCGATGACCCGTCCCCCCACAGACGGCTACTCGGCCCACTCTCTATCCCGGCATCCGCGGCGAAAGGCGGCGCACTTCTGCCGCATCCGCTGACCACGACACTGAGGCCGAGGACAGCGGCCGGGACTGCGAGTGCAGCAAGTCTGCGCCAGCTCATCGTGTTCCAAGAATAGGTTTCGCTCTTTCCAGTCGCGACATATACGCCGCTGGACACGCGAACGGTCACGCTCCTACTGACGTTCGGGTGACATTCCCGCACGCTGGCCCGGGCGAGTGTTCTAGTCGCTTGACCGCTGGGCGTCGAGCATTGCCTGCGCGCGCTCGGCGAGCTCGCGGGTTCGGCGGGCGTTCTCGAAGGCTCGCGCGCGCTCGGCTGCGCGCTGTTCGCGTTCAGCCTTCGTCAGCTTCTTCCGCTTCACCGTCGTCCTCCAACTAGGCTTCGATGCGCAACACCGCTGCGGTGATGTCGCTCACGTTGAAGAGTAGGGCAACGACCTCGTCTCGATCGATCACCAGCTCGCTCATACGTCGAGCTTGCAGGCTCCGGCTTCTCTGCGCAATTCGCGGTTTCGGCCTCGTCCGCTACGACGAAGCGAGCGACGCAGGCCGTTCGGCCCGGCGGTACTCGACCTCGTAGCCGAGCTGCCGCGGGATCGCGAGCAGGGCCTCGAGGTCGAGGTCGATGCGGGCGCCCGCCTTCTGGGTGACCTCGTCCTCGATCGGCAGGTCGAAGTCGTCCGCGCCGTAGTCGAGCGCGCGGAACGCCTCCTCGTTCTGGGTCAGCACCGAGGTGCGGATGTGCCTGACGTTGTCGAGGAAGATCCGCGAGAGCGCGATGTGCCGCTGGTACTCGTGCGCCGAGATCTCCCGGCCGCCGAAGGCCGTCCCGTAAGGCTTGTACGTCCAGCAGAGGAAGGAGAAGAGCCCGCCGGTCTCGTCCTGGAAGTCGCGCGTGCGCTGCAGGTGCTCGAGCCGCTCGTCGATCGTCTCGTCGAAGCCGATCACCATCGTCGCGGTCGTCTGCAGGCCGGCCTCGACCAGCGCGCGCTGGGCCTCGAAGTAGTCGGCGACGGTGTACTTCCACTTGGCGTGTCGCGCCCGAAAGTCCTCGGTGAGGATCTCGCTCCCGCCGCCGGTGATCCAGTGCACGCCCGCGTCGCGGAGCCGGGCCGCGGCCTCGGCGTAGGAGATCCGCGCGCGGTCGGCGAGAAACACGAACTCGGCCACGGTGAGCGCGTAGAACTCGACGCGCTCGCCGTAGCGCTCGCGGACCGAGGCGAACAGGTCGCAGTAGTAGTCGAGCGGCAGGCGCGGGTTGAAGCCGCCGTTGAAGCCGACGAGGTCGCCGCCGACCTCGAGCAGCTCGTCGATCTTCGCGAACACGTCCTCGCGCGAGAGCACGTAGCCGCCCTCCTGGTTGGGCAGGACGTAGAACGCGCAGTAGTCGCACTGCGCGACGCAGACGTTCGTGTAGTTGATGATCCGCATGACCATGTAGGTCGCGCGGTTCGGCTCGTGGTAGCGGACGCGCACCTCCTGCGCGAGCCGCTTCAGCTCCTCGTCGGACGCCTCGCTCCAGAGCGTCCGGGCCTCGTCGACGGAGATCCGGGTCACAGCACGTCCATGAAGGAGCTGACCGAGAAGACCGCCTTGCCGACGCCCGGCTCGCCGTAGCCGGGCGGCGGCTCGAGCCCGTGCCGCTCGAGCGCGTCGCGGTAGGCCTCGAGCAGGCGCACGTGGTACTCGAGCGGCGCGCCGTCCGGGTTGTCGCGGCCCAGTGGCGTCGTCGGCTCCGGGCACCAGGTGGTGAAGCGCGGCGTCACGCCGTGGCTCATGAAGTAGTCGAGCCCTTCGACCGTCGACGCGATCGCCTCGTCGATCGTCTCGAAGCCGAAGGGCCGCGCCAGCTCGACCCCGGCGACGAAGTTCGGGATCACGTTCGGCGGCCCGAAGACCTCGGCCGCGTCGAGGATCCGGCGGTGCCACTCCTCGCGGCCGACGTAGCGCTCCTTGCCGGGCGAGATCAGCGAGAAGAGCCGCCTGTCCCAGACCTCGTAGTTCGGGTGGTAGATCGAGATCCCGTAGTCCTTGAAGCGCTGCGCGTCTGCTTGCGGCAGCGCCTGGGCGACGACCTTGCCGATCCAGCGGCCGGGGAAGCGCTCCTCGATCGCCTGCGCGTAGCGCCCGTAGAAGTCCGCCTCGGCCAGGCCGTCGACCGTCGAGGTGACCGAGCCGCCGGTGAGCGTGTAGGCGTGCGTCGAGCCGTCGTCGTGGCGGTCGATCAGCTCGAGCGCCTCGAGCACGTCCTCGACCGGCTTCACGCCGGTGTACGGCCGGCCCGCCTTCTTGTGCTGGCGCCAGTTGTGGTTGATGTCGCAGAAGCCGCACTCCTCGTGCGCGCCGAAGTACTGGCACAGGCGCAGAACCGTGAGGTAGATCAGGTAGCCCCACTCGATCGTCGGCGCGGTCTCCATGACCGTCTTGCCGTTCGAGAGCGTGTGGCGGTAGTACTCGGGCATCGGCGGCAGCGCGACCTCGGCGAGGTCGCGGCCCTCGAGCGAGAGGCGAAGCCCTTCGTCCCCGCGCGAGACGCGGTAGGGGGAGGCGGGGTTGACGCGGACGGAGACGATCGTCCGGCGCAGGCCGTGCGGCCCGCCGGTCAGCGCGATCTCCTCGGGCGGCCGCTGCGTGGCCGCGTTGCCGAGCTCGGTCAGCGGCTTCTGGTCGAACGAGAAGATGAAGTACGACTTCGGCTTGACGGCGCCGTCGAGGTTGTCCGTCAGCGCAGCGTCGTCGAACGCGGTCCCGGTGCGGAGCAGGTCCTCCTTCAGGACGGCCTCCGGAGGCACCTGCGGGTAGCGCGATATCAGATCCTCTACAAGCCCCGTGCGTGTGTCGACGGTCGCGCTCACACGTGGAACCTACCGCGCGTCCGGGTGCAAACGCTTCGTTTACACACTTGCGGTACCGTGATTCGGGGTCGTGCAGCGCCTAGTCCTCATCGTCGCCGTACTGGTCGGCGTCGCCGCGGGCGTCGCGGCGCCGGCTCAGGCAGCCACCCAGGTGCTCATGCCCGGGGTGACCTACCAGCGCCAGATCCAGTTCACCGCGCACGGGCCGGTGGTGATCAACGTGATCACGGCACCGAAGCCGGGCGGCCTCTACTCGCTGAAGCCGGTGCTCGCCAACGGGACGATCACGGGGCGCCAGCGCGTGACGGCGATGCAGAAGGCGATCTCGAGCACGGCCACGGTGGCCGGCGTCAACGGCGACCTCTTCAACTGGACGGACGGCCACCCGAGCGGGCTCGTGATCCAGGACGGGGTGATCGAGAGCCCGCCGGTCCGGACGCGCTCGAGCATCGGCATCTCCACGACCGGGACGCTGAACGTGGCCCGGGTCGCGCTCTACGGCTACTGGCAGGGCCTCGGGAGCAGACGGCCGATAACCGTGAACAAGACTCCGAAGGGCGACGGCACCTCCCTGTTCACGCCCGCGTGGGGCGCGAAGACGCCGGCGGTGTCGGGCGCGGTGGTCGTCGTCCTCCGCCCGTTCCCGCCCGCGACGAGCGGCGGCGTCCTCCAGGGCACCGTGGTCTCGCAGGGAAGCGGCGTTGCGACGCCGATCCCGCCGGACGGCGCCGTGCTGGTGGCCGTCGGCTCGCAGGCGCCGAAGCTGGCCGCCGAGGCTCCGGTGGGCACGCCGATCAACGTCCAGCTCGTGCTCACGCCCGACTGGCCGGCGGCCGGGATCGATGACGCGCTCGGCGGCGGGCCGGTGATCGTCCGGAACGGGAAAGCCGTCTATACGGCCGGCGAGGACTTCCTGCCGTCTCAGCTCGCCCCGCGCGATCCGCGCACCGGGATCGGCCAGCGAAAGGACGGCAAGATCGTGATGGTCGCGGTCGACGGGCGGCATCCCGGCTACAGCGTCGGGCTGACGAACTTCGAGCTCGCCCAGGCGCTGGTCCGCCTCGGGGCCGTCACCGGCTCCGCGCTCGACGCGGGCGGCTCGACGACGATGGCGTTCGACGGCAAGCTGCTGAACCGGCCGTCCGACCCCGGCGGTGAGCGCTCGATCAAGGAGATGCTCGCGGTCATGTACTACGGGGTCTACGCGGCCCCGCCGACGCTGCCGGTGGTGTCTCCGAACGGCGACGGGTCGGCCGAGAAGCAGACGCTCTCGTTCAAGGTCGTCCGCCCCTCGACCGTGACCGCGAGCCTGATCGACCCGACCGGGGCGACGGCCTTCACCGACACCGGCCCGCGCGCTCCCGGCACCTACAAGGTCACCTGGCCTGCCACCATGACCGCCAAGCGCGAGGCGCAGGAAGCGCTGGGGCGCTGGCGCTGGGTCGTGAACGCGACCGACGATCTCGCGAGGCAGTCGTCGGTCGAGCGCTCGTTCTGGGTGAACGACACGCTCGGATTCGTCAGCGTCTCGCCGAAGGTCGTGAGGCTCGGGCCGAAGCGGGCCAACCGTGTCGTGGTGCGCTTCCAGCTCGCGCACAACGCCCGCGTGGTCGTCTCGGTCTGGACGAGATCGGGCGTGCTCGTGCGCCGCATCGGGGCGTACAAGATGAAGGCGGGGCGGCGGTCGGTCCGCTGGAACGGCCGCTTCGCCGGCGGGCACCTCGCCTACCGCGGCACGTACCTCTTCAAGGTCTACGCGCAGAACGCCTACGGGCCGGTCGACCTGACGAAGGTCTTCGGCGTCCGCCGCTAGTCCCGGCACGCGCAACCGTAGACTCTTCCCGTGCTCGCCTCCCTGTCGGGCTCGATCACGTCGTTCATCGGAGCCCACGGGCTGTACGCGGTGTTCCTCCTGATGGCGATCGACGCCGTCTTCCCGGCCGCGAGCGAGCTCGTGATGGTCTACGCGGGCGCGCTCGCCTCGGGCGCGTTCGCCGGTCAGCACGTGGTGCTGTTCGGCGACGACATCACGACGCCGCTCTGGGCCTACCTCGCCGTGTGCCTCGCGGGGACGCTCGGCTACCTCTTCGGCGCGATCGTCGGCTGGTGGATCGGCCGAAGGGGAGGGCGGCCGCTGGCTGAGCGGCGGGGCGGGCTGCTCCACCTCGGGCCCGAGCGGCTCGAGCGGGCCGAGCGCTGGTTCGACCGCTGGGACGACTGGGCCGTTGCGCTCGGTCGGGTCGTCCCGCTTGTGCGCTCGTTCATCTCCGTGCCGGCCGGGATCTTCGAGATGCCGTTCGGCCGCTACACGCTGCTGACGATCCCGGGCTCGGCCCTCTGGTGCTTCGTCTTCGCAGGGATCGGCTGGGCGCTCGGGGCGAGCTACGAGAGCTTCCACCACGCGTTCGACTTCGTGGACGTCGCGATCGTGGCAGGAGCCGTGGCGCTCGTGCTGTATCTGGTAGCGCGGCGACGCTCGAACTAGACTCAAAACCCCGTGCCCGATTCCATCCCTCTCGTCGACGTCAAGGCGCAGTACGAGCACCTGATCCCGCAGATCCAGGAGCGGATCGGGGAGGTGCTCGACTCCGGCGTCTTCATCCTCGGGCCGAACGTGAAGGCCTTCGAGGCAGAGGCCGCCGCCTACCTGGGCGTGCCGCGGACCATCGGCGTGGCCAACGGGACCGACGCGCTCGTGCTCGCGCTCGACGCGATGGGGATCGGGCCCGGCGACGAGGTGATCTGCCCCTCGTTCACGTTCTACGCGACCGCCGAGTCGATCGCGCGCCGGGGCGCGACTCCCGTGTTCGCGGACATCGACCCGGCCACGCTCAACCTCCATCCCGAGGACGTCGCCGCGAAGGTGACGGACAGGACGCGCGCGCTAATGCCCGTGCACCTCTTCGGGCGCGTGATGCCGCTCGCGCCGCTCGAGGAGCTCGGGGTGCCGATCGTCGAGGACGCCGCCCAGGCCTTCGGCGGGGAGGGCGCCGCTCGCACCGGTGTGCTGTCGACGTTCAGCTTCTTCCCGACCAAGAACCTCTTCGGCCTCGGAGACGGTGGCCTCGTCGCCGCGAACGACGAGGCGCTCGCCGACCGGATCGCCCTGCTCCGCTTCCACGGCTCGCGCGAGAAGAAGGAGTTCGAGGCCGTCGGCTACAACTCGCGGCTCGACGAGCTGCAGGCGGCAGTGCTCCGGCTCTTCCTGAAGGAGATCGACGGCTGGAGCCAGGCGAGGCGCGACGCCGCGGCCCGCTACGAGGAGCTCGGCCTCGGTGAGCTCTGCGAGCTGCCGTTCGACGAGCCCGCGCACGTCTACCACATGTACGTCGTCCGCTCGCCCGAGCGCGACCGCTTCGCCGAGGCGCTCGGCGCCGCCGGGATCGGGCACGCCTCGTACTACGTCACGCCGCTTCACCTGCAGCCCGCACTTCGGTACCTCGGCTGGAAGGAGGGCTCGCTGCCGGAGACCGAGCGGGCGTCGCGCGAGAACCTCGCGCTCCCGATGTGGGCCGGGATCCCGGCCGAGACGCAGGAGCGAGTCGTCTCCGTGGTCCGCGAGGCCGCGGCGGTGCGCGCGTGATCCCCATCAACCGTCACCGCGTGTGGCAGCTCGTGGCAGACGGGCTGCTTGTCGCGCTCGCCTGGTGGCTCGCGTTCGAGCTCCGCTTCGACAACGGCATCCCGATCTTCTACGACACGCTCTTCCGGCGGTCGATCCTGATCGTCGTCGCGATCAAGCTCGTCGTCTTCGTCTTCTGCGGCTTCTACAACCGCTGGTGGCGCTACGTCTCGACACGCGACATGTGGCGGATCGCGTACGGCGTCGCACTCGCGAGCGTGCTGGCTGACGTGGCCGTCTACCTGATCTCGCCAGTGCACGGCGTCAAGCTGCCGCGCGGGATCGCGGCGCTCGACCTGCTGCTGTGCCTCGCGCTGATCGCCGGCTCGCGCCTGCTGGCGCGGACGCTGATGGAGCGGCCCTCGGGCGGCGGGCTCGTCGCGCGGGGCAAGGAAGTCCTCGTCGTCGGCGCGGGCGACGCGGGCCAGCTCGTGATCCGGGAGCTCCAGCGCAACCGGCAGCTCGGCTACACGCCGATCGGCCTGATCGACGACGACCCGCGCAAGAAGAACCTCCGCATCCACGGCGTGCGCGTGCTCGGCACGACCGAGCAGATGACGCACATCCTCCGCGACAACCGGCCCGACGAGGTCCTGATCGCGATCCCGGCCGCCTCGGGCGAGGCGCGCCAGCGGATCGTGACGATCACGCGCGAGAACAACGTCCCCGTCAAGACGCTGCCCGGCCTCTACGAGCTGATCTCGGGCGAGTCGGACCTCGCGACGCAGATCCGGCCGGTGCAGGTCGAGGACGTGCTCGGGCGCGAGCCGATCGAGGTCGACCTCGAGGCGAGTGCTGCGTACGTGCGCGAGCAGACCGTGCTCGTCACCGGCGCAGGCGGCTCGATCGGCTCCGAGCTCTGCCGCCAGATCGCCCGGCTGGGCCCGCAGAGGCTCGTGCTCGTCGACCAGGGCGAGACCGCGCTGTTCGAGATCGAGCGCGAGCTCGTCGACGAGCGCGGCTTCGCCGCGACCGTGCCGGTGCTCGCTGACTGCAAGAGCCGGACGAAGATGCGCCAGGTCTTCGAGCGCTACGGGCCGGACGTCGTCTTCCACGCAGCGGCGTACAAGCACGTGCCGCTGATGGAGGCGAACCCGCTCGAGTCCGTGCGGAACAACGCGCTGGCGACGCGGGTCGTCGCCGAGGCCGCGATCGAGTTCGGCGCCCGGCGCTTCGTGCTCGTGTCCACCGACAAGGCCGTCAACCCGAAGACGGTGATGGGCCAGTCGAAGGCGCTCTGCGAGTGGATTGTCGAGGCCTACGGCGCGCGAGAGGACATCTCGACCCGCTTCCTCGCCGTCCGCTTCGGAAACGTGCTCGGCTCGTCCGGCAGCGTGATCCCGATCTTCCGCAGGCAGATCGCGAAGGGCGGCCCGGTCACGGTCACGCACCCGGAGATGACGCGCTACTTCATGACGATCCCCGAGGCCGCGTCGCTCGTCATCCAGTCCGGCGCGATCGGGGGCCGAGGGGACGTGTTCGTGCTCGACATGGGCGAGCCCGTGCGGATCGTCGACCTGGCGATGCAGATGATCCGGCTCTCGGGCAAGGAGCCCGACCGCGACATCACCGTCGACATCGTCGGCGCCCGGCCGGGCGAGAAGCTCCACGAGGAGCTCTGGGGCGAGGGCGAGACCGTCGTCCCGACCCTGCACCCGAAGATCATGCGCGTGCGCGGGCCGATAGTGAACGCGGTCTGGCTGCAGGACGAGCTGGCCGAGCTCGAGCGGCTGGTGGGCGAGGGCGACACGCTCCAGGTCGTGACGCGGCTCTCGACGATGATGCGCTCGCCGCTGCTCGTGAGCGCTCCCGCCCGGCCGGTAGAAGAAGACACACTCTCGGGACAGAAGCTGAGCTAGCCCCGTCCGCGGCCGCGGCTACGGTGGCGCGGTGGACGCAGAGGGGATCCTTGGCGGGCTGAACCCCGAGCAGCGGCGAGCGGCGGAGGCCGTGCGCGGCCCCGTCTGCATCCTCGCGGGGGCGGGCTCCGGGAAGACGACGACGATCACGCGGCGGATCGCCTGGCAGGTCGCCTCGGGCGCGGTCCGCTCGCACGAAATCCTCGCCGTCACGTTCACGGACAAGGCTGCCGGAGAGATGCGTGGGCGGCTCGAGAGGCTCGGTGTGGAGGGGGTCGAGGCGAGGACGTTCCACTCGGCCGCGCTCGCGCAGCTGCGGCGGGCTCGCGGCGAGGGACCGGGGAAGATCCTCTCGACCAAAGCGCTCCTGCTGCGGCAGGTCGGCAACACGCTCCCGCGCCCCTACCGCTTCCGGCCCGCGGGCGACCTGGCGACGGAGGTCGAGTGGGCGAAGAACCGACGGTTGACGCCGGAGACGTACCGAGGCGGCCTCGGCGGCCACGAGCCTCCGATCCCGGCAGACCTGATGGCCCGCGTCTTTCGCGAGTACGAGCGTCGCAAGGCGGGGGCCGGGCTCGTCGACTTCGAGGACCTCTTGGAGCAGGCGGTTCGCATGTACGAGGAGGACGAGTGGGCGCTGGCCACGTTGCGCGAGCGCTACCGCGCGTTCACCGTCGACGAGTACCAGGACGTGAACCTGCTGCAGCAGTCGCTGCTCGAGCTCTGGCTCGGGGCGGGCGAGGAGGTGTGCGCGGTGGGCGACGACTACCAGTCGATCTACGGGTTCACGGGTGCCTCGCCGGAGTGGCTGCTCGGCCTCGAGCGGCGCTTCCCGGCCGCCACGGTCGTGCGGCTGGGGTCGAACTACCGCTCGTCGCCGGAGGTGCTCTCGCTCGCGAACCGGCTCGTGCCGCGGCTGGGCGGGGCCGAGAAGACGCTTCGGGCGACACGGCCCTCGGGGCCGGAGCCGCTGCTACGAGGGTTCGACTCGCCCGAGGACGAGGGCGCGTTCGTGCTCGAGCGGGTGCGAGCCCTGGCTGCCGAGGGCGTCCCGCACGAGGAGATGGCGGTGCTGATGCGGCTGAACGCGCGCTCGGTCGACTTCGAGGAGCTGCTCGGCGACGCGAAGATCCCGTTCCAGGGCGCAGCG
>Ga0335083_10007764_pt1 | contig 13196 bp, 9 predicted proteins | sample Lox_Sample_42_FD_206716 | JGI IMG/M metagenome (GOLD analysis project Ga0335083, IMG submission 206716) | Soil microbial communities from Loxahatchee National Wildlife Refuge, Florida, United States - Lox_Sample_4.2 | ecosystem: Environmental > Terrestrial > Soil > Wetlands | place: USA: Florida...
GTCATTTGCGCAATAGCCCGTGCGGTAAATCTTCAAGCTATAGCTGCCGGCGGGAAGGTTGGCGATGCTGAGCTGGACACCACCGATGTCTTTGGCCTGGATTTCGCGCTGATAAAACTGCTGGTCGTTCTGACCTTTTGGCGGAATGATTGGCGTATAGTTCCAGAACAGCGCCTGCACCGAATTGTCGTCGCCCTTGCACACCCAGGAAGCCGCATCAGCGTTCGCGAGTTCCTGCGGGCCGAGTTCGTTTAGAAATTTGAACGAGTAAAACGCTGGCTTTTTTAGGCCTTGATAATTAATCAGTCCAAAGCCGCCATGGAACGGCGTCATGCGCGGGCCGCTCTCTTCAAAAATATCAGTGAATACCCAGTACGACATCGAGTTCACTGACTGGTAGGCGCCTTTGACTTTACTCAGGACAAACGCCGCCTGCTGGTAGGTATCATGCATAAAATCAGTGGGCGAATAGCCTGAGCTCCACTCGGTGAAATGCAGCGGAAGCCCGGGCATTGGCGATTCATCAATCATCGCGCGCTCGCCCATCATCCGGCCAATCACCGAATTGGAATCGGCATCGATTACCGTCCCGCGAGTCCCCGTTTCATCTAAATAGCCTTGCTTAACGCCATAGCAATGGGTGGAAATAAAATCCAGTGGCACGCTGTTGCTGTAGCAGAAATTAATGAACGATTTGTCCCATTGGCCGATGGCTGTGGCCGGACCGCCCACGCGATAATCCGGCGAGACGCTTTTAACCGCCCGGGCGGTGGTTTCGTACAGTTTAAAATAATCTTCTTTTGACCCCGTCCAAAAACCATCATGCAAGTCGGGCTCGTTCCAAACTTCAAAATACCAACTCGCCACCTCGTCATGGCCGTAACGTTGCTGGAAATGGGTCACCAGATTGGTGATGAGCCCGGCCCATTTGTCGTAGGATTTCGGCGGAGTGACATTCCCCCTCCACCAGAAAACGGTATGACTGCCGCTGGCCAGGTCGTTCGGCATGAACGAAAGCTCCACAAACGGCTTCATGTGGATGCTCAGCAGGAAATCATAAAGCCGGTCAATATACTGCCAATTATAGGTGGGATTACCCTGCTTGTCCTCTTTGTAAACGCCCATGTCATCGGTCAGCAGGCCGTGCATGCGGATATATTTGAAGCCGCAATCGCGCTGCGCCTCGCGCAACTGATCCTGCCAATCCGCCCGCAGCCCCTCATTTGCCCGCCCGGCGCCGATGCACATTTTAAACGACGTGTCCAACGGCCCGCGGACATTGTTCATATCCACCGTAATTGACCGCGCGGCATTAGTCTGATCGTCCTGTATATAAAGATTCCAGTTTCCGTTTGGATTGCCATCGGCGGCGGAAACGGTGCTGGTTAACGTCACCGCTAACGCGACGGCCAAAAAGCTTCGGACAGAGAACATCAGACTATTAGTCATAAAGGGTTGAATGATTCGTTCTTAAGGTTGGATTCTCAATCGTCACGGGTCTAGTATTATTTCAAGCACCAATATTTGATGCAATACGCTACACGTAATACGCCTTCACCAGTTATGGACGTCCTCAGAATTGTTTTCGTACTCGCGGCCCTCCTCACGGCAACAGCCTCTGTTCCGGCAGAGTCTTTCTATGCCGAAAAGTTGAATGACCCGCGCGCGGTTTACCTTTCGCCGTCTGGCGGCGATGACACCGTGGCGATCCAAAACGCCATCAATAAAGTCCAGGAAACCACGCGGCAGGGAATTGTATTTCTTGCGCCGGGAAGTTATTACGTGAGCAACACGATTTATGTTTGGCAGGGAATCCGGCTTATCGGCTATGGGGCGGATCGGCCGAAAATTATTTTACCCGCAAAGTCTGCCGGCTTCGGCAATTCATCGCAGGAAAAGATCATTTTCTATTTTGCCGGCCGCCGCCCGCGATATACCGGCGACCCGGTACCAGACGCTAATCCGGGGACTTTTTATTCCGCGCTGGCGAACTTTGACATGGAAATCCAGGATGGGAATCCCGGCGCGGTGGGTGTACGCGCGCATTACGCCCAGCATTGTTTCCTCGCGCACATGGATTTTCATTTGGGCGACGCGCTCACGGGCATTCACGAAGGCGGCAATGTCCTGGAAGACGTCCATTTTTACGGCGGCACCCATGCGATTTGGACGTCCAAACCGTCGCCCGGCTGGCAATTTACCCTCGTAGATTGTTCGTTTGAAGGCCAGCGCCTATCCGCCATTTTTGAGCGCGAGGCCGGGCTGACGCTTATCCGCCCACTATTTCGCAATGTGCCGGCGGCGGTTGAGATTGAAACCAATTGGGCGGACGAACTTTGGGTCAAGGACGCCCGGTTGGAAAACATTTCCGGCCCGGCATTCAGTTTTGGCCTGGAAAAAAGCCCACGCACCGAAATCAACCTGGAAGGAATCACTTGCAGCAACGTCCCCGTTTTTGCCACGTTGATCGATAGCGGCAAAAACTTTACCGCGCCTTCAACCATCTATTTCGTCAAAAAATTTTCACACGGATCCACATTTGCCAGCATCGATACAGAACCGAAAATCGAAACTCATTTTGACGCAGAATCGTTCACCCAAATGCCTGCGCCGGTCGCCTTTGATTTAGCGGCTTTGCCACCGTGCGAAACATGGGCAAGCATCCGCGATCTCGGTGCAAAGGGCGACGGCAAAACCGACGATACTGTGGCAATCCAAAACGCGATTGCCAATCATCGCGCAATTTATTTTCCTTCCGGCTTTTACGTAGTGCGCGACACGTTAAAATTGAAGCCGAACACGGTTTTGATTGGCCTGCATCCGGGCGCCACCCAGATTATTCTACCGGACGGCACACCAGGATTTGCCGGTACCGGTGCGCCGAAAGCCCTGCTCGAAGCACCAAAAGGCGGCAGTAATATTATGATTGGCATTGGGCTTTATACTAGCGGAAACAATCCGCGCGCGGTCGCTGCGCTTTGGAAAGCAGGCCCAAATTCGATGATGAATGACGTGCGATTTCTCGGCGGCCATGGCACGCCACTGCCGAACGGTGGGCGTGAAAATCCCTATAACGAGGAGCACAGCGCCGATCCCAACCCCAGCCGTCACTGGAACAGTCAATATCCAAGCCTCTGGATAACAGACGGTGGTGGCGGAACGTTCCTGGATATATGGACGCCATCGACTTTTGCCCGTGCCGGCATGGAAATTTCGGACACGACGACCGAAGGCCATGCGTATCAAATTTCCATAGAGCATCATGTTGCCAATGAAATAATCGTTACGAACGCGGCGCATTGGAGCATTTACGCATTGCAAACGGAAGAAGAACGGGGCGAGAGCGGATTTTGCCTGCCCATTGAAGTGGACGGCTCGCACGATATCACATTTGCCAATTTTCACAGTTATCGCGTCATCAGTTCGTACCAGCCTTTTCCTTATGCAGTGAAAATTTCCGATTCCGACGTCATTCGTTTTCGGAATTTTCACTGCGACAGCAACAGCAAGGTTAGCTTCGATTCTTCAATTTTTGACCAGGACAATGATATTCAACTTCGCGAGCACGAATTCGCCTCCCTGGATGTTTCGCAAAGCATTTCCCAGCATAAATCCCCAAAGAATTCTTCGGTCGTTGCCGATGGTGCAAAGATTGAAAAGATTGCCGGGGGATTTTTCAATATTTCCGGCGGCATAGCGGATACCAACGGCAATTTTTACTTTGCAGATTCTTATCCGCATAAAATCTATTGCTGGAATTCAAACGCGCAACGGCTTTCCACGAACGAAGTTTCGTTTCAGCCTGTCAACCTGGCAGTGGACGCCGCCGGTAATTTAATCGTGATTTCGTATAATGATTCTGTTTATGCAATCAGCCCGGATGGCCAAAAGGCTTCCCTGTTAAAACCACAACCACTCGCAAACACCACGGGGAAAAACTTGTTCCTGCCGGCCAGCGATTGGGTTTTTAACCGCGATTCGCTGTCGCATCCGACGGCGCAATTTGTTTCGCCCGACGGCACGGCAGTCCTGCCGGTGGGAGAGAGCTTCCTGGATGGCGAAACGAGCTGGGGCGTGAAATCCAGTCCGCAGATACGCGCGTTCGGCCTGGCCCGGGCCGTGCCGGGCCGGCCGTTTTACGTTACCGATGAGTCGAACCTGCGGACCTGGAAAGCAGACGTGAATGCCGATGGCAGTTTAGCCAATTTTCAGCTCTTCGTAGAAAATGGCGGGGAAAGTGTGGCCACAGATTCACAGGGAAATGTTTATCTCGCTGCCGGACAAATCTATGTGTACGACCCGAAGGGAAATTTGATTGATGTAATAGAGACACCGCAACGGCCCATCCAAATTCTTTTCGGCGGCAGCGATGGCCAGACACTCTTCATCACCGTGCGGAATTCACTTTATTCCCTGAGAATGAAATTTGCTGGAAATTAAATCAAGATACCGGCAGCCTCCAAACTGTTATGGAAATCCTCAGAACCAACCACACGCGGCCTGCGGACCATTATACTGAACAGACGCAGGTTTACCCGGAGCATGCTAAAAACTTCAAAGTTTCATACAACGCCGGCGGCATGGCCGTCATCGAGGCACGCTGCTTCGAGTTCGATTGGCGCATCATCCTTTCCCAAGAGGAAACCGCACAGCTCCGCCAATGCCAGCTGGCACATTAATCACGCAATTGGCTCGCTTTTACTGCGAAATTTTGGTGTTTATTCTGCCGCATGGAAGTCATTATCCAGCCGACCCAGGAAGCTGCCACGGCCGTTGCCGCGCAGTTCGTGGCGCAATTGCTGCGTGAAAAGCCGCGCGCCGTCCTGGGCCTGCCGACCGGTAATACTCCCCTGCCCCTCTATCGCGAACTGGTGCGGATGAAACTCGATTGGCACCGCGTTACCACGTTTAACCTGGACGAATACGTGGGTCTCTCGCCTCAACACCCCGCCTCCTACCACAGCTTCATGCATGAGAATTTGTTTCGTCATATCAATATCACCAGAAAGAACATTCATATCCCCGATGGCATGACGGGTAATATCCCGGGCTTTTGCGAAAAGTATGAACAACAAATTCGAGACGCGGGTGGCATTGACTTGCAGTTACTCGGTATCGGTGTTGACGGGCACAGTGGGTTCAACGAACCCTCATCGTCGCTCGCATCCCGCATGCGGATGAAAACACTCACGGCGCGCACGCGGCGCGATAACGCCAAAGGTTTTGGCGGAATGGCACAATCACCGCATCACGTGATCACCATGGGGATTGGCACGATTATGGAGGCGCGCCACTGCCTGCTGCTCGCGTTTGGGAGGAAAAAAGCCAAGGCCATCGCCGGCATGGTGGAAGGGCCCGTTACCGCTATGAATCCCGCGTCCGCCCTCCAATTGCATCCTAAAGTGACTGTTTACCTCGACGAACCCGCCGCCTCACGCCTCAAAATGAAGCCGTATTATCGCTGGATTTTCGAAAACAAACCCTCTTTATAATTTTAACTCCTTTGCCCTGCATTAACTTGTTAAATTTTTTCTATGGATCTTGAACAGGAATCGTCGCCGCTCGAATCGCTCTGGCGGGAGTACGGCCGCTGTCTGCGGGATTGGGACGATCTCACGCTGGCGCGCTGGCTGGCACAAACACTCGGCCAGCTCGAAGGCCGCGCATGGCGTTTTTCACATCCGCTTGCCGTGGTCTACCGGCTGGGAGCGCAAATTGGCCATGAACGTTCCATCTGGCTCAAGCGGCTGGCCACGCCCCCGGCGGCTTACGGTGAATCGCAATGCTGCCGCGCCCCCTTCCTGCCATTGCTCACCCGTGATATACGAGAGTCTGGGCTGGTCTGCCTGCATTGCAGTGAAACGCTGATTCCGTTTGATGAAATACCGGCTGAAATTCGCGATGAACTCGGCGCATGGGCGCAACAATATGAACCGGTCCATGCCGTGGCCCATTGGGACGACCGTCAGCGCCGGCGCGGGGGGAATTACGATTCTGCCTTTGAAAACGCCGCGCAACAGGCGGAGAAATTTCTTTCACGCGCAGGAAGAGACCTGGCGCCCCGGCTTCTGAATTCTTACGCCACCATCATTTGGGAAGACCAGGATGAATGCCTGGAGGTGCGCCCGGAAGATGTAACGCTTTAGCTATGATTCGCTGGATTTTCAAATGGGTCCTGCGCCTGGCTTTACTGGCGGTAGTGCTTTTCATCATCCTGCTGCTATCGCTCAATTCCATCATCCGCATCGTCATGGAGCACAATATCCGCTCACAGACCGGCATGGACGCGGAAATTGGACGGGTGGAACTGGGGTTAACCAAACCAACCCTCGAAATTCAAAATCTCAAAATCTACAATCCGCAAAGCTTCGGCGGCACACCATTTCTGGACATTCCGGAAATCCATGTGGAATACGACCGTGTGGCCCTGGCGGAAAAGGAAATTCACGTAACTCTATTGCGATTTAATTTGGGCGAGCTCGACTTTGTCAGGAATGAGAACGGGCAACTGAATATTGATGCCATGGCGAAAACGCCGAAAACAAAATCCCATGGTACCGCAACACCGAATTTCAAAAAGGAAACCGGCTATGACTTCAAACAGATTGATATGCTGAATGTCTCGTTTCACACAGTAAAATACATCGACCTGAAAAATCCCGCCAACAACCGGGAACAAATCATCGGCCTGCAAAACTGCGTGGTGCCCAATGTAAAATCACCCAATGACCTGGCCGGCCTAGCTTTCCTGATTGGTCTGCGCAGCAATCATTTTTTTGACCCGCTCCTCGCTCATCCCCAGGATTCCAATACCTTGCAAAGCATTCTTAATTTGTTTGGGGTGATGATGTAATATTTAGCCCTTAAACTATTTTAGTATTTTGCCCAATCGAAAAATTTTTTAGCATTATCCCGTGTCACGTAATTCCCTGAAATCTGCCGCGCGCCTGGTAGTCAAACTCGGCACGGGCGTGCTGACCGACCGCCGCAAGCAAATCGACCCGGCGCAGTTGGGCCAACTGGTCGCGCAAATCGCCGCACAACGAAAGGCGGGCAAAGAAGTCGTGCTCGTGAGCAGCGGCGCGATTGGCGCGGGCATGGGCATTCTCGGCTACGAGAAGCGTCCCACCGAACTCTCCGAACTCCAGGCCTGCGCGGCCGTGGGCCAACCGCGCCTGATGGCGCATTACGCCGAAGCGTTTGCCAAACACGATTTGCACGTCGCCCAGGTATTGCTCACGCACGATGATTTGGAACATCACGAGCGCCATCTGAATGCCCGCAATACCCTGGTCACGCTCCTAGGCCGTGGCGTAGTGCCCATTATTAATGAAAATGACGCCGTTTCTTTGGCTGAAATCAAATTTGGCGACAATGATAAATTGTCCGCATTGGTTGCATCGCTATTGCCCGCGGATTTGCTGGTAATTTTAACGACCGTGGACGGCGTATTGGAAAATTTTGGCAAGGCCAATCCACGCACCATTTCAGTGATCGAACAAATTGACGCTGACATTGAAAAGTTGGGCGGCGGAACTTCCAGTGAAACCGCGGTAGGAGGGATGAAGTCCAAAATCGAGGCGGCAAAAATTGCGGTTCGTTCCGGCATTCCACTCGTGATTGCCTCGGGCAAAAAGAAGAATGCCGTCGGAGACATTCTGGCGGGTGAAGATGAGGGAACGATGTTTGTTGCCCAACCGACAAAACTTCAGGGCCGCAAACGATGGATCGCCTTCTTCCATCATCCAAAAGGCTCGCTGTTCGTAGATAACGGAGCGAAAAAGGCATTGCGCGAAGATGGAAAGAGTTTACTTCCACCGGGTGTCGCCCGTTGCGAAGGTAATTTTGAAGCCGGCGACGTCATTCGCATTTGCGACCTGGACGGCACGGAATTCGCCCGCGGCATCGCCAAGTTCAGCGCGGAAGAAGTCCGTGAGAAAAAACCTGCCCGCGTGGAACTGGTGCACCGGGACGACCTGGTTATTTTGTAAGCAATCTTCGCATCGCTAACATGAAAAAGAAAAGCCCTCTCGAAGATTTGCTTCGTGTCATGGCCAAACTGCGTTCCCCTACCGGCTGCCCGTGGGACCGCGAGCAGTCGCACATGACCCTGCGGCGCCACGCCATTGAGGAAGTCTACGAATTGATTGATGCAATCGAGGCGCGGGACGATCACGAAATGGCGGAAGAGCTTGGCGATTTGTTGTTGCAAGTGGTTTTCCATTGCCAACTGGCCCGCGAGCGGAAGGCGTTCGATTTTGACCGTGTTTGCCGGATGCTCGTTGAAAAACTGATTCGCCGGCACCCGCACGTTTTTGGGAAAACCAAAGTCAAAAACGTTGATGAAGTTTGGGCGAACTGGGAAAAAATCAAACGCGCGGAAAAGCACGGCACCATCCGCGCACGACATTCAGCTTTTGATGGAATTCCCAAACATTTGCCCGCGCTTTTGCGTGCAGAGAAACTGATAAAGAAAGCGCGCAAAACCTTGCCGAAAAGTCAGCTGACAACCAGCCAATCAGGACAGCAAACCGGACAATCTATCCTGGCTAAAGAATTGTTCGAACTGGCGGCCCAGGCACAAGCCCGGGGATGGTCCGCGGAACAATTATTAAGCGCTGAGATTAAGAAGCGAGAACGGGGATTCCGGAAAATTGAGAAATCTGTCCAGCCTAATTCTGTGAAATCCGCCTAAGGATAGCGTCTACCTGCCGCGAATGGTTCTGCACGTCACCTTCCGACCAGACCAGGAAATCAGCCCGGGCAATCTTTTCAGTGACAGGCATTTGCGCGGCAATCCGGTTAGTAATTTGATCCGGCGCCCAGCCGCGGGCCTGAAGGCGTTCACGCCGTGAGTTTTCCGCGCACGCCACGCAGATAATCTTATCAAAATGCGATTCTGCCTGAGTTTCAAAAAGCAGAGGAATAACGACTACCGCAAGCGGGCAATTCTCCTTGCGCCATATTTCGATTTGCGACAGCCACCGTTCCCGTATACGGGGATGCAAGATCGCCTCCAGCTTTTTGCGGGCAACGGTATCGGAAAAGACGACATTAGCCAGATCACCACGACACAAGGCGCCGTCAGGTGAGATTATTTTATTACCAAAGGCAGCTTGAATTTCAACAAGGGCCGGCTGGCCCGGTTGGACCAGATCATGAGCGAGGCGGTCAGTATCCACAACTTTTGCGCCGGCCGCCTGCAGGAAGGTAGCGGCGGTAGACTTGCCCATCCCGACCCCGCCGGTCAATCCGCATAGTTTCACAAAAGTTGAATAACTATCACGGCACTTGTGCGCGATAGAAGCGATACGGCAGCGAAGTAACCGTGTCGGTAAAGGTAAACGGCGGCGTGTTCGTATAAATATTCACCCAGTTTATAAGATTGGTGGAAGCCTGGATAACGGTAGCCGGCCCTGCGCTCACAGTAAGGTTGAATTTGCCGCCATTGACGGAAGCGCCACTCATTATTGGGGCGGTTAAGACTGTCACATTGAAGGTGAGGGAAGCTGAGCCGTCATCCGGGTTTTGGTCTGGAGTAAGAGCGGTAACGCTGGCAGAATCAATGGCCATACCCTGTGAGCCCGCCAGAACGGTCAAATTCTCCTGGGCGCCTGCTGTAACCGGAAGATTTCCAACATTCCACGTTATCGTTTGGCCGCTGGGAACAATCGAGCCCGTCGTTGCATTCGATGAAACTAAAGTAAAGCCCAGGGGTAACGTATCGTAGACCACTACATTACTGGAAACATTAGGCCCATAATTGGTAACGCCGATGGAAATGGTCGAATTGTTACCGGTAAAGAGATTCGTGGCTGTGGCATTAATCGTCAGGAAATCGTCAGCGACATAGCCGATCGGATTGGCGGTAGTAACGGCGATCGCCCAACCATTAGAGATAATGCCAGAGTTGAATGTTTGGTCATCCTGCACGAAGAGGTACCAATTGCCGTTGGGGTTTCCACCATTTAAAGCCGCCATGGTCGAGCCATAAGGAGGCAACGGGGCAGAAAGGTGCGTAAATACGTTAGTGGAAGGAATGGTAATCAACGCACTGATTAAATTAGATCCATTGGGAGAACCCAAACCAGTACATAGATCATAACCAGGCGCGGCAAAATATTCGTTGCCCAGGATAAAATTGGTATTGTTTCCGGTTGTGACGTCATGGAAACAGTTGGTGTAAATGGCGCTTTTGCCGATGGCATAAAGAGCGGGATTGAGGAATCCAACTGTTGACTTGCTGCTGGCGAGAGCCTGCTGATTGACCAGCGCCGTAAAGGCCGCCCATAACGGCGCCGCCGCACTGGTGCCGCCGAAGAAACCAGTCTGACCGTTCTCAAAAATGACATAGAGATTATCCGCCGTCAGCGCCACGTCAGGGATATTGCGCAGGGTAGTGGACCCCTGGTTGTTCGCCATGGAGATTCCCTGCTGCCAGCCTGGAATAGGAAGGCCATTGAAATTGGTTCCACCGCCGCTGGCTGAATTGCCAAAACCTTGCACGAACCAACTCCAAACTGCCTCTGAAGACCACGCCCCCTGGGGACCGGTCGTATACAATGTTGTCCCGCCTACGAGCGTGATGTTTGTATCATCCGCATATTCTTCAATCTGTTCATTGCCGCTGTAATACGCACCATCATCACCGGAGGCCTGGAAAAAGCTCTGCCCTTGCACGGCCATTTCCTGATAAAACAAATCATAGGCCGGATTATCACCGATTCCCCAGGAAGAACTAATTTGTTTGGCAGTATCATCGGCGGCAATACGGTTCAACAGGTCAACCGGACTGTTCAAGCCGCCATTGGGAGCCTCATAAACGATAATAGAGGCGTTGGTTGCCATGGAAATGATCATTTCAATGTCCAAAGAGACTTCGGGATCGCCAAATGCCGTTGGCGAAGGCACACCGCCATTAACCGCTATGTTTGTCAGGGTAACACTTGGCAGACCAGCCTGGGCTTCGTAGGCGAGGATGTCCGCAGTGAAATAACCGTCCAATTCAAATAATGCGATGGACTGGCCAGTGCCATCCAGTGAAACGCCTGGAACATACGCAGCGCGAAAATCCTTTCCCATATATTCACCGCCTGGCCCCGAGCCAAAGGCCGGTTTGACATTGGTCGGCTTGGCGGACATTTGATGAAAAAGAGGTTGCGGAATGACGAAATTATCCAAACCACTGATGTGCATTATCGGAAGCGAGGCGTTTATAGACGGGTCCTTGTCCGGTGCATAGAATTCGCGGTTTTCTTTTGGGTGATGATAGGTGCGGAGTTTGACTTGAAATGCTTTTTCAATGTCGGAAACCCTGCCACGCACATCGAGAACCATATGGTTCGATGAGGTTCCAATGATGCTCAATCCGTTCACTTTCGCAAAATTTACGGCCATTTGATAATCCTGCTCGTTGGGGCCGAATTGTCCGTAGAATTGGCCGGGCGTGAGGAAATGGCGATAATTAGGGCTGGAAGGATCGTAAACCTGGCTGATTAAATCAGCGAGGCCCTTTTGATTATGCAACGGCAGGCTTATGGCCAAATCCAATGTTGAATTGGTGGCCAGGTCGCCCGTGGTGCGCAAACCGAATCTTGAAATGGCAGACGGCACATGGCCATGCAGTGTTTTCGTAGTCTGCGCTGTAGCGCCGCGCGGAAACAAAGCCAGAGCCAGAACCGCTACCAGCCCGACATTAAATATATTTCTATTCGTTTTCATTGCCGATCAAGGGAAGTTGGGTATAGCAGCGTCCTGGGTCGGTTTGTAGACGCCATTCGTAATTGGGGTTGAAACAGTGGTCGTGGACGGCAGCGAATTGGTAGCTGTGTCACTAAATGTAATTATAACGTTGTTCGCCCCGACGTTTGGCGTACCGACACCTGACATAAGGAGGGTATCCTGTTGTCCGGGCGACATTACCAATGCGCCGACTGCATTCGGCGAGGAATGAGTAAAGTTCGTAAAGGTCACGGATGTGCCTACCAGAACGCCACCGACGTTGCTTACGACAATCATCGAAGGATAAGGCGAGGCAAGGGCGGCCTGGAAATTCGCCGGCGATGCCGGGATGGTGATCGTATTCGTATTAGCAAATATTGTAGTCATACTGCCGATGCTCAAGGCAAAGGCATTAGTGCCAATATTGCGTCCACTGTCCTGCAACGCGAATTCAGCCAATATTGTCTGGCCATTGGTGCCAACGGGCGTCAGCGTGAATTGATGCGAGACGGAAGGACCGTTTACGACTAGTGATCCCAAGGTTTGTGCTGTAGAGGGCGATGGATTAATGGTACCGCCAGCGGACAGCAAGGTAACCATCAGATTGGCCACATTCGTACCACCAGCAGCACGGAAGGCGAATGACAATGTGGCCGGAACATTCGATTGCAGAATGCCGCCCGGAGGAGTGTTAGGGGAGCCTGGCACCAACGCTACGCCGGCCGGTACGACAAAGCTGCCGTTATTGTTTAAGATCGTCAGAGTAGCTCCCGACGGCGCCATGAGAACACCATTGGTAGGATTGGACAGTTGCAAGAGGATGGTCTTGTTCGGCTGCACGCCGGTGCTGCCAATGACCGTGACAGCAAAACTGGCGCTGGTTTGACCATTGGTGAAGGTCAAAACGCCATTGGTTGGGAAGTAATCTGTACCGGCTACGGCTGAGCCTCCCGCCGCAGTCCCAAACGCAACAGTCGAAACTGTATTTGTGTTATCTGTGCGCTCGACCGTGATATTAGCGATGCCGCTATCCAAAATTGAATAGTTGGCGCTGGAGAATGACAGGCCGGAATTGCTGTCAATAATGGTGACGACCTGGTTGCTGGGAGAAATAATCTTCGCCGGCGGAACCGGAATAGCATTAGACAGAATCAGCGAGAACGTTCTCGAGCCTGTAATCAGGCTGTTGTTAAGGATGGGGACGGAAATCGTATTGGTAGCGATGCCGTTGGTAAAGACGAGTATGCCACTCACAGGAATAAAGTCCACATTCGCCTGGGCTGTACCATTGGTGACGGTATAATAATTAACCGATAACGGCACAGTATTTGACGTGACTATTACGGGCTCGGCGAGCGGATTCAAGCAGACGACCGGCACAATAAGCGCGCCGCCATTCTTAAACGTGCTGTTGGTCGGGCTTGTGAAACACAAGCCGGCAGCAGAGGGCTGGAGCACCACAACAGTATTACTGG
>Ga0335083_10007767_pt1 | contig 13191 bp, 11 predicted proteins | sample Lox_Sample_42_FD_206716 | JGI IMG/M metagenome (GOLD analysis project Ga0335083, IMG submission 206716) | Soil microbial communities from Loxahatchee National Wildlife Refuge, Florida, United States - Lox_Sample_4.2 | ecosystem: Environmental > Terrestrial > Soil > Wetlands | place: USA...
CACGGTCGGCGAGCGGATGGTGCGCCACCCCGACGTCCGCGTGATCACCCTCACGGGCTCCCGCGAGACCGGCGTCGAGGTGCTGAAGGCGGCGGCGGAGACGCTCACGCACGTCCATCTCGAGCTTGGCGGCAAGAACGCGATCGTCGTGCTCGACGACGCAGACCTCGAGCTGGCGGTCGACGGAATCCTCTGGTCGGCGTTCGGCACCTCGGGGCAGCGCTGCACCGCCGCGTCTCGGGTGATCGTGCAGCGCGGCGCCTACGACGAGCTCCAGTCGCGCCTCGTCGAGCGCGTCGAGAAGCTGCGGCTCGGCCCCGGCTGGGAGGACGACACCGACATCGGCCCGGTCATCAACCGCACCGCGCTCGACAAGATCCACTCCTACACGGGGATCGGCAAGGACGAGGGCGCGAAGCTCCTGACCGGCGGCGAGATCGCGGGCGACGGCGACCTCGGCAAGGGCTTCTTCTACCGGCCGACCGTCTTCGCGGACGTCGACCCGCAGATGCGGATCGCGCAGGAGGAGATCTTCGGTCCCACGACCGCGCTCATCCCGGTCGCCGACCTCGACGAGGCGATCCGCGTCTCGAACGGGATCAAGTTCGGCCTCTCGTCCTCGATCTTCACCCAGGACGTCAATGCCGCCTTCCGCGCGATGCGCGATCTCGAGGCGGGCATCACCTACGTCAACGCCGGCACGATCGGCGCGGAGGTGCACCTCCCGTTCGGCGGCACGAAGGACACCGGCAACGGCCACCGCGAAGCCGGCCAGGCGGCGCTCGACGTGTTCACCGAGTGGAAGTCGATCTACGTCGACTACTCCGGCCGGCTGCAGCGCGCCCAGATCGACACCGAGCCGTAGTGGAGTACCGGACGCTCGGCGACAGCGACCTCCGCGTTTCGGAGATCTGTCTCGGGACGTGGACGACGTTCGGAGGCACGCTCGACGAGGAGGCAGCCGGTGCTCTCGTCGACGTGTCCTTCAAGTGCGGCATCAATTTCTTCGACACCGCGAACGTCTACAGCCAGGGACGCTCGGAGGAGGTGCTCGGACGCGCGCTCGCCGATCGGCCCCGCGAGGAGTTCGTCGTTGCGACGAAGGTCATGGGCGAGATGCCGAACGGCGACCGCGGGCTCTCGCGCGCGCAGATCCTGAAGCAGATCGACGACTCGCTCGGCCGGCTACAGGTCGACCACGTCGACCTCTACCAGTGCCACTCCTACGACGACGACGTCCCGATCGAGGAGACGCTCGACGCGCTGACCGAGGTCGTGGACGCGGGCAAGGCGCGCTTCATCGGCGTCTCCAATTGGACCGGCGAGCAGATCCGGCACGCCGTCGACCTCGCGCGCGAGCACGGATTCGCGAAGATCGTCTCCTCCCAGCCCGAGTACTCGCTCCTCGAGCGTGAGCCGGAAAAGGACGTGATCCCCGCCTCCCGCGAGTGCGGCGTCTCGCAGATCGTCTACTCGCCGCTGGCGCAGGGCGTGCTCAGCGGCAAGTACCGGCCCGGCGAGTCGTTCGCCGAGGACACCCGCGCGGCCGCGCACGCCGAGGGGTGGATGGCCCAATACCTGACGGACGACGTGCTCGAGCGCGTGCAGCGGCTCCGGCCGATCGCCGAGAGTCTGGGGGTCACGATGTCGCAGCTGGCGCTCGCCTGGATCCTGCGCGAGCCGAATGTCGCGAGCGCGATCGTGGGCGCCTCACGGCCGGAGCAGCTACTGGACAACGCCGGTGCGTCGGGCATCGAGCTCGACGACGAGACGCGCCGGGCGATCGACGCCGTGTTCGCATGAACCGCAAGCTGGTCGTATTCGTGCCGCGCGAGGCGCTCGACTCCGTCCGCGAAGCGCTCTTCGCCGCGGGTGCGGGCCGGATCGGGAACTATGAGCACTGCTCCTGGTACACGGAGGGGACGGGCACGTTTCTCGGCGGCGAGGGAACGTCGCCGACCGTCGGCCAGGCAGGGCGCGAGGAACGCGTCGCCGAGCTGCGGCTCGAGACGATCTTCCCCGCTGAGCGGCAGGACGAGATCGTCGAGGCCCTCCGCGCCGCGCATCCCTACGAGGAGCCGGCGTTCGACGTCTACGACCTCGTCCCGTGAAAGCCCGGCTCTACACCGACGGCGGTGCACGGGGCAACCCCGGCCCGGCCGCGTTCGGCTACGTCCTCGAGGCGGAGGACGGAACGGTGCTCGCCGCGCACGGAGAGGCGATCGGCGTCGCGACGAACAACGTCGCGGAGTACCGCGCCCTCGTCGCCGGGCTCGAGTGCGCGGCCGACCTGCAGGTCGCGGAGGTCGAAGTCGTCTCCGACTCCGAGCTCCTCGTGAAGCAGATGAACGGCGAGTACCGCGTGAAGAACGAGGCGCTCCGGGAGCTCTCGCTCGAGGCGGCCCGGCTCGCGCGGCGGCTCGGCAAGGTGCGGTACACGGCCGTCCGGCGGGAGCAGAACGAGCTCGCCGACCGGCTCGTCAACGAGGCTCTCGACGCGGCCCTCGGCTAGAATGCGCCTCCCACGCGGATGTAGCTCAGTTGGCTAGAGCGTCTGCTTGCCATGCAGAAGGTCGTGGGTTCGAGTCCCATCATCCGCTCTAGAAAGCCCCGCTAGACGGGGCTTCCTCCCGCCTGACCCGCTGATATCTCGTTCCACCGATAGTCGGGCGTTATACGCTCGGCGCTCTAGGAGTCGGCCTGTAGAGGAGGATCAGATGCATGCGCTCGTTACTCGCGTGACCATCCATGACGCTGACCGCACCCGGGAAATGCTCGACAGCACGGTTGTGCCAGGGGTTTCGAGCGCGCCGGGTTTCCAGACGGGGCATTGGACGTGGTCGACTGGTGGTGGAGAGCGGACCGGACTCGCGATGATGATCTTCGACTCGGAGGAGAACGCACGCTCGGCGGGCGATCGGGTGAGAGCCGCTGCTGAAAGTTCCGACGACGTCACGCTCGACGAAGTCGAGGTCCGAGAGGTCGTCGCATCGGCTTGATGGTCTAGGGCTGCACCCGTTCCGGGGCGGAATCACGGCGAGTCCCGGTGCGTTGTTTCAGGCATGGACGTCTTCCGCCAGCCTGGGGCCGGACTGACGCTTGCGCCGGCCGCCGCGTGGTGGTTCGCGGCTGTCATCGGAGGCGTCGTCTGGGGCGCCGCGAGGCCAGGCCCCTGGCTGTTGCTCGCCGCCGCGGGCGCGCTGGCTGTCGGCGCGGTGGAGGCCGGACGTGCGCTCGTGGTGCTGACCGGGCGGCGGCGCGCAGCCGACGACTGGCTGCGGAGCGCGACCGGGGACTTCGTCCAGCCGCGCTACGCATGGCGCGCACAGCAGCTGCGGGCAGCGTGTGAGCGGCTGCTTCTGGCCAAGACGTTGCGCCTGATCGTGCGACGCGCCGACGAGCGTCCGCTCGGCGGGTTCGGGGTTCCGAGGTTGACTGCCGTATCCGAGAATCGCGAGGCGCTGCAATTGCTGGCTTCGACGCTCGAGCGAGTCGATCAGCCCGTCACCCCCGCGGGCATGCTCCGGGTCATCGACCTGATCACGAACGGGGCCGGCCCCTTGTGGAATGGACCGAAGAGCAAGGCGCTGGAGGAGACGATCTCCTCGATACTCGCCGTCTTGAGGCTCAGACCGGACGATCCACACGAGCACGTTCACGCGGCCTGAAGAGGCGGATCACCCGCCCCGTCGGGCATCCGGCGGGTGGTCATCGGACGTCGTGAGGCGTTGGTAGAAGAAACCGCCGAGCAGGAGGACGGCGCCGACGGCGAGGAACGAGAGAGCGCGCGTGACCGAGCTGAGCGACGGCAGGTCGTAGAGGAAGATCTTGGCGAGGCTGACGGCGAAGCAGGCGAGGCCTGCGATGCGCACGGACCGCCAACCCTTCTTCAGGCCGACGTAGAGGAGCGCGAGGCCCAGCGCACCCCAGAAGGCGCTGACCGCGGTGTGGCCGCGCTGGAACTCGGTGGCGAGGCCGGCATGGGAGATGCGGGTGAACAGCTCGAGGATGAGGAGCGAGAGCCCGTAGACGATGAACGAGCCCGCGATCCACCACGGAAGAGCCCGGTACTCGTCCAGCCTGTCGAGCTCGTTCCCCGCGATGCGAGCGGCGAACCCAACGGCGGCCGCGGCGATGAAGATCGATGCTGTGCCGTACGCCGGGTGCGTCTGGGCATGGAACAGGTGTGACGGCGGCGCCTGCACGAACAGGGCGCGGCCGGCGGCGAGCGCCAGCAAGGCTCCGGCGCCGACGAAGAGCCGCGGCTCCCCGATCCGGCGCGCGATCCACGCCACTGTCGTCCCGGCGGCGGCCCAGCCGAGCACCGAGTACGTGCCGCTCAGGAGCTTCGGGTCGGCAGCGGCGGCGAGGCCGAGTGCCACGACCCAGTAGAGCGTGCTGAGGTCGCGTGACGACCGCCGAAACAGGAGGGCCGACACCGCCGCAAAGAGCGCCGCGACACCGAGCAACGCCGATCCTTGCTCCGGGCCGGCGACGTCCTTGCCGATCGGGTACATGAACAACGCGAGCGCGCCCGACATGGAGAGGACGGCGATCGCGTTCGGCTGCTCGAGCGACGACGTCCAGCCTTCGAGGCTGTACGCGACGCTGACGACGAGGCTCGTGGCTCCCACGATTGCGAAGGTCCAGGCAAGGGGATCCGTCCCGAGCAACCGCAGCGCCTGCTCGACGATCAGCACACCGGTCAGAACGATCCACACGAGGCTCCCGACGCGGAGGTGGGCCGCGTTGCGTCGGATGCCCACCGAGAAGACGGCGAGCCCGGTCGACATCCACAGGCCGGCGAGCGCGACGGTCGCCCACGCGAAGCTCGAGCAGGCGGCGACGACTGCGAGCGAGAGCGCGTAGACGGCGAAGGCCAGAGACATCCAGGCACCCGCGCGCCGCAGCTGCGGGCCGAGCGCCGCGAACCGGGCGAAGAAGTCCGCGAACAGCCGTCCGCTCCAGACGTCGGTCTTCCACGGCCCCGCCTGGGACGTGAAGATCGCGGCCGCAGCGGCGACGGCGATCGCCGCACCGACCCCGGTCGCGGGATGGGCCGCGACGCCGAGCAGGCGGCTCGGCTGCTCGTCGATCGTGAGCACGTGCATCCCGGCGAGTACGAGATAGACCGCCGACCAGAGCTGGAAGCGGATCTCCCGCACGCGGCGCGCAAGCCAGGCGAGTCCGGCAGCCTCGGCCGCCCAGGCGTATGCGAGCGGCTGCCCGTTCAGGAGCTCCGCGAACGCGAACGCCCCGAGCGTGAAGGCGACGAAGGTCAACTGCGCGCTTAGGTCGCGCGTGGCGGGCCGGAGGAAGAAGTACGCTCCGGCGATCGCGTAGACGATCGAGATCGTGAGGAACGCGAGCCCGCGCTGCTCGCTCGTCGCGAAGAGGCGGAGCGTTGCGTCGACGGCGACGAGGCTGCCGGCGGCGATGAACCCCGTCGAGATCGGATCGAGCGAGGCTCTCCTCAGCCGCAGCTGCCGGACGACGCCCGTGCCGGCGTAGAGGAAAGCGTAGAAGGCCGCGACCGCGAGGACGTCGGCGGGAGCCTGGAGCCGGTACTTCGTCTCCGCGACGAGCGAGAGGAGCTGAACCGCGCTCGCAACACCCCCGGTGACGAGGAGCACACGCCAGCCCATCCGGACGCTGACGACTGCCGTCGCGGCGAAGACGATGCCGGCGAATGTCGTCCCGAGAGGGCTTAGCGGTGTCGGGGCGCTGACGGCGATCGGCGCGAGCATCGCGCCGATCAGGCCGATGCCCGCGACGATCTGTGATCGCCACCGAAGCGCCGTGACGAGACCGACGGCAGCGATTCCGGCTGCGATCACGAGTGCCGTCGAGCTCGGGATCAGGTCGTAGAGATCGGCCGCGAGGAGCGTCACGTAGCCGCCGCCGATACCCGCGCCGACTGCGGCGAGGGCGGAGTGGGTCGTCCCGTACCGCCGACGCAGTTCGAGGCCGCCGGCGAAGACCAGCGCGGCCGCCACCCCGCCGAGGGCGACGCGGCCGGGCGGACCGATCCAGCCGCGGTTCACGGCGAGGAAGAAGAAGAAGACGATCCCGAGCAAGGTCACGATGCCGCCGGCGATCGCGAGCGCCCGGGGGCCCTGGAGGGCCGACAGCTGAACGCGGGGCGGCCCTGTCCGCCGGCGTCCTGCGATCGGGTCGGCAACTCTCATGGGCTCCGCTGCGGACGGCGGTCGGTCGTCGACCCGGCCGCCGAGGAATTCGACGTTCCGTGCCACGGATCGGCGGAGGCGCTCGAACTGCGGGTCGTTCGGATCCCCGACCCTCTCCAGGTACTCCAGCAGCTCGATCGAACGCGGGAGCGAGTAGTGGGAGATCGAGAAAAAGAGGCCGTCGCGCAGGCTGCCCGCCAGGCGGAGCGCTTGCTTCGACCGACCGGTCCGGACGAGCTCGTCGAGCGGCAGCAGCCAGTCGGGCACCTCGTGCGGATCGCGGGTGTCACGCGCCCAGCCGGGCTCGCGGCGCCCGGCGACCGAAGCGCGCGGGGCGACGGTCGCGAAGTTCCATGCGTGGGCCTGCCGCTGCAGCTCCTGGAACTCAGCGGTGAGCGCTGTGAGGCGGCGATCGAAGTCGTCCAGCTGTGACTGCGTGGGTCTGCTCATACAGCGACCGTACGAGCGCGTGCGCCTCGCTCGCATCGGGCGAATCCCTCGCCCGGAGAGATGTAGGGATCCGCCCGAAGCGGAGTTGCCGAGTGCCGCCGTACGGTCGTCGGGTGGGCAGCGTTCGATTGGAGGGACCATGACTCTCAGGCCAGGCGACTCGGGTGGGGCCTGCGGACTTGAGTCGAGCGCGGGCTTCGCGCATAGTCCTCCCAGGCTGATGCTCCTCTACCGGCTGCTGGTGACGCTCGGCTGGCCGCTCGCCTGGCTCTTCTTCCGGCCGCGCATAGGAGGGCGCGAGCACGTGTGGGTGCAGGGTGGCGTCGTGATCTGCCCGACCCACCTCTCGGGCTTCGACACGGTGGCCGTCGCCTTCGCGATGGCGCCGCGCACCGGCCGGAACATGGGGAAGAACGAGCTCTTCCGGCGCCCGCTGCTCGGACCGTTCGTCCGCAGTCTCGGCGCGTTCCCGGCGCGCGGCGGGGACGGGAGGGCGGGCGGGGTCACGGGGGCCGCCGACCTCGCCCGTCGCGGCGCGGCAGTCGTCATCTACCCGGAGGGTGCGCGCAGGCGCGGTCGTGAGCGCCGCCCGCGGACGGGAGCGGCCCGCGTGGCGCTCGCGGCCGGAGTGCCGCTCGTGCCCGCGGCGATCCGGGGCACCGACGGTTGGCGGGAGCGGAGGCGGTGGCAGATCGCCTTCGGGAGCCCCATCGACCTGCACGATCTCGCCGGACGCGACGAGAACGAGGCTGCGCACGAGGGCACACGCCGGCTATGGGACTCCATCAAGCAACTCGAAGCGGGACTGGCGGACTGAGGTCCTCGATGCTCCCGCTCCGGACACGGATCCTGTACGGCACGAGCCGGCTCGGGAGCGAGGCGCTCGGGCGCAGCCAGGCGCTCTGGCTCCTCTACTACTACGCGCCGCCGAAGGACGCCGACCTGCCGACCCTGCTGCCGAGTATCGCCGTCGGCGTGCTGTTCACCGTCGGCGGACTCGTCAGCGCGCTCGACGACATCATCGTCGGCTGGCTCAGCGACCGCACGCGCTCCCGGTGGGGACGCCGCATCCCCTACATCGTGATCGGCGCGCCGTTGTGGTCGATCTTCTTCATCCTGATCTTCGTGCCGCCCGCGAGCGCCGGTCACGCCGTCACGGCCGTGTACTTCTTCCTCGTCTTCCAGGCCCTCTCGCTCGCCGGGTCTCTCGTCGTCGGACCCTACGAGGCCCTGCTGCCGGAGATGGCCTCCACGAGCGAGGGGCGGGTCGGCATCCAGGCAATCAAGGTCTACCTCGGCGTCGCAGGAACCGGGCTCGGTCTCGTCGGCAGTACGATCCTCGTCCATCAGGTCGGCTACAAGGCGATGGCGATCACGTTCGCGGTGTTCGCCCTCGTCTGCCAGTACGTCGCGGTGGCGGGCGTCTGGGGACGGGCGAAGCAGTCGCGGATTCCCGCCGAGATCGATCTTCGCGACGCGCTGGGCGCGACGTTCCGAAACCGCGGCTTCCGGATCCTGCTCCCGACGGTCGTCCTCTTCGCGCTCGCCGTCGCCCTGCTCCTGACGGACACCCCGTTCTACGTCCACAGCGTCGTCGGGCACCACAGCTGGCTCACCCCGACCCTGATGCTCACCGTTGCGTTCGTGTCTGCGCTCGCCTTCGTCCCACTGTTCAGCCGCCTGGGGGCGCGGACGTCGAAGCGGCGGGCCTACAGCGTCTCGATGCTCGCTGCGGCAGCGACCTTCCCGCTATTGACGTTCGCGGGCGTCATTCCCGGCGTCTCGGCGTCGCTGCAGATTTTGGTGGCGGCGGCGCTGATCGGTGCGCCGCTCGGCGCCCACTTCCTCTTCCCGGTGCCGCTGACCGCCGACGTGATCGACGACGACAGCACGCGGACGAAGCAGCGCCGCGAGGCGACCTTCCTGGGAGCCTCGAGCTTCGTCGAGCGGACGGCTACCTCGCTCGCGCCGCTGATCGTCGTCCTGCTGCGGCTGGCCGGAGACACGCGCGGCCACTCGCTCGGCGTCCGCCTCGTCGGCATCGTCGGCGGCGCGCTCATCCTGGCGGGCTACTTCGTCTTTCGCCGCTACGACGTGCCGGACGAGGTTGCGAACCGGGTCCCGCCGGAAGCCGTCGTCGTCTCCGACCCCGCTCCCATTCCCGCCGGAACGTAGGGCCATCCCCTCGGAGTTCTCTCTCGTCTGGGGACGGCGCACGCCTCCTAGGCCGTGAGGACTTCCTCCCTGGCGAGCAGCGCAGCGAGCTCGGTTCGCGAGCGGACACCGAGCTTGCGGTACACGCGGCCCAGGTGAGCCTCGATCGTCTTCGGGCTGAGGAACAGGGCGGCGCCGGCTTCACGATTGGTGGCGCCTTTCGCGACCGTGAGGGCGACCTGCAGCTCCTGCGGGGTCAGCTCGTTCGTGGCGATCACCCCGCCCGGCTCGATCGTTTCCCCGCTGGCCCTGAGCTCCGTCGTCGCACGCTCCGCCCACTGCGCGGCTCCGAGGCGTTCGAATCGCTCGATCGCGGCCCGGAGAACGGTGCGGGCCTCCCTCCGGCGGCGTGCGCGGCGAAGGCGCTCGCCCAGACAGAGCTCGGTGCGCGCGACCTCGAATGGTGCTCCCGCTGCCTCCTGCAGCTCGAGCGCCCGCGAGAAGCCGGCCTCGAAGTCGTCGCCGGCGGTGATCAGGCCGCGGCAGCGGGCGGCGGCGCCGAGCGCCCACGTGCTCATGCTCGCCTCGCCTCTCTGCTCGAACGACGCGAGCAGCCCGGTCGCCTCGTCGCCGCGGCCGGCGCGCGCGAGCGCTTCGATCAGGTCGGGCGCCCACTGGATCACGGTGGGGAGCAGCAGGCCGTGGGCCTCTACCTCGGCCCTGACCCGGGCGAGGTGCTCGATCGCCTCGTCGATCCGGCCCGCTCCGAGCTCGAGCAGGCCGAGGGCCGCGGCCGCGTAGACCACGACGGAGCCGGCCCCGCCGGCGGCGAGATCGAACGCTTCGGTGGCGTGCTCCCGACAATCGCCGCTCCGACCCTGCGCCGCCTCGATCCGCGCGAGGCATGCGAGTGCGAACGCGAGTGAGACGGGTTGCCCCGTCTGCCGCGCGAGAGTGACGGCTTCGGACGCGTTCGCGTAGGCCTGCGCCCAGCCGCCGGTGCGGAAGTCGAGCTCGGCGAGGCCCACGAGCGTGTACGGCAGAACGCTCGGGACGCTCTGCTCCCGCGCCCGGGCGATCACGCGAGTGAAGATCTGGCGTGCCCTGTCGTGCTCTTCCATCCAGACCAGCGTCAGCGGCGCCGGCCATACCAGGTCGTAGCTGCGCTCGAGGAACCCCGCCTCGTCGAGCAAGGGCTCGTGTCGCCGCAGCAGCGGCTCGGCCTTTCCGCGCTCACCGTTGAGGAGCAGCGCGATTCCGAGGAGGCCGGACGCGAGCGCCTCGGTGAACCCTCCGTCGGTTTCGGCGCGCGCAGCGGCGCGCTCTGCGGCGGCGCGGCCCGCGATCACCTCACCGGCCATGAAACATGCCCAGCCCGCGTCGGTCAGCAGGCGCGCCGAGCGAGCCGGGTCCGTCGACGCGATCCTCTCGGCCTCGGCGTCGAGACGCTCGTAGGCGGCCACGGGAGAGCCGCTCCACATCTCGATCACGCCGTGCAGATGCTCGAGGCGTGCAACCAGGCCGCGGTCGCGCGCGTCGGCGAGGCCGTCCTCGAGAAGTCCGAGTGCGCGGGCCGGTGCCCCGGCCCGCCACGCCTCGTGCGCGGCATCGCGCAGGATCCTCGCACGCTCGTGGTCGTCCTCCGCAAGCCGTGCCGCCGTCTCGAGCGTGGCCGAAGCCTCCGCATGACCGCCGCGCTCGGTTGCCGCCGCTGCACTCTGCTCGAGCTCGGCTGCAAGATCGGCGTCGGGCTCTCCCGCCGCCGCTGCCAGATGCCAGGGGCGGTGTTCGGCGCTCCCGCGAGCGAGTGCTTCGTGTGCCGCGCGGCGGGCCAGCGCGGTGGCGCCGTGGTAGACCGCCGAGCGCAGCAGCGGGTGCTCGAACGCGAACTGCGACCCGTCCAGGGTCACCATGCCGGCGCGTTCCGCGGCGTCGAGCGCGCCGGGGTCGAGACCCGCGCCCTCGATGGCGGCGACGATCTCGTCGACGTCGGACGTGCCGCTTGCCGCGGCGACGAGGAGCGCCCGCTGTGTCTGTTCAGGCAGCTTGGCGACCCGCTCCGTGAAGGCCCGCTCCAGCGCGTCTCCCGTCGGGACAGGGCCGTCGAGCGGCTGGGCGCCGCTGAGCTGCGCCGGTGTGAGCAAGGAGGGGATTTCGATCAGGGCGAGCGGATTGGCCCCGCTCGCGGCGATGAGCTCTTCGGCGACGGCTCGGGCGACGGTTCCGGACCGTTGGAGCAGCTCGGCTGCGGCGCCGTCTGGGAGGCCGTGCAGCTCCACCTCCGGTAGGCCGCTCACGTCGAGGTCCGGAGCGTCGCGACGCGCGATCAGTACGGCGACTCCCTCGGCGTCGAGCCGGCGCGCGGCGAAGAGGACTGCCTGCATCGACGAGGGATCGACGTAATGCGCATCGTCGATCAGCACGAGCACCGGTGACGCCTCGGCAGTGGCTGCGAGAAGGCTGAGAACGCCCGCGCACACCGTGAATCGGTCTCCCGCCGCAGGAGGCCCGAGGGCGAGTGCTCCGCGGAGAGCGGCGGCCTGCGCCTCGGGGATCCGCTCGATCGAGATCAGCACCGGACGGAACAGGTCGGCGAGCGCGACGAACGGCAGCTCCGCCTCGGCCTCGATCCCTCGCGCCGTGAGCACGGTCATACCCTCGGCCCGGTCGGCCGCGTACGCGAGCAGCGCCGTCTTGCCGATTCCCGGCTCGCCGCGCAGCACGAGGGCACCGGACTGACCCTCACGTGCCCCGTCAAGAAGACGGTCCATGAGCGCCGTCTCGTGCTCCCGCCCGAGCAGCATTCCTGCGAGTCTACGCCCGCTCCTCCGAGCCCGACTCTGACCCTGGGACCGCAATTGAGCTACGCGATAGCAGTGGGGCTCGTGCTGGCGTTCGCGTCCGCCGTCGTCACCAACCTCGCGTACCTCCGGCAGCACGACGCGGCGGCCGAGCTTCCCGTCCTCTCCATGCGTCGTCCACTGCACTCGATTCGGTTGCTGCTCGGCGACCGCAGCTGGCTGCTCGGCTTCGCGATGGAGTCGAGCGGGTTCCTGCTCTACGTGGCGGCGCTCGCGCTTGCACCGCTCTCGCTCGTGCAGAGCATTGCGGCGGGCGGGATCGGGGTGCTCGCGTTCGCCTCGGCCCGCATGGCGAGGCGCCGGCTCGCTCGAGTGGAGGTCGCCGGCGTGCTGCTCTCGGTGTTCGGCCTCGCCGCGCTGGCCGTCTCGCTCGTGGGGGGGAAGGCGAAGGAAGGAGGCGGCGCGCTTGGGCCGATCTTGCTCTGGCTCGGCGTGACTGCGGCCGTCGCCGTTGCGCTCGTGGTCGTCGGGCGGAGGCGCTGGGGTGCCGCTGTTGCGAACGGCGTCGCCGGTGGCCTCTTCTTCTCGATCGGCGACATCTCGACGAAGCTGGCGACGCAAGGCGGCCCTCGGATCGCGTTCGCGGTGCTGCTCCTGCTTGGCTACTTCGCCGGCACGGCGCTCCTGCAGATCGGCTACCAGGCCGGCGCCGCGCTCACCGTCGCCGGGCTCGCCACGCTCGCCACCAACGCCCTGCCGATCGCCGCCGGCACGGTCGTCCTCGACGAGCCGCTGCCGAGCGGCGTGCTCGGAGTGCTTCGCGTGGTCGCGTTCGCGGCCGTCGTCACGGGAGCGGTGCTGCTCGCGCGGCTGCAGCCCGCGAAGGGCGGAGCCCGCGCACCGCTGTCCGAGCGAACTCCCGGCTCAGGCCGCCGGCAGTGACACGCGCAGCATCCAGAGCTGCTTCTCGAGCTCCCGGACGACCTCGACGAGGACGTCCTGCGAGGCGAGGTCGATCTCGCCGAGGCGGTCCATGCGGGTCCGGATGCGCTCGGTCACGTCGGCGAGCCTCGGGACGAGCTCGTGCAGCGCGGCGTCGGTGTCGAGAGCACCCGCGTCGACGGCGTCGATGTCCGACCCGGCCTCGACCGTTCCTGCCCGGCCGTCCGGAGCGAAGCCGATCGCCACCGCGCGCTCGGCCACGGTGTCCGAGAGGTCGCGCCAGGAGTCGATCAGCTCGTCGAGGTGCTCGTGCAGCGGCTTGAACGGGCGTCCGTAGATGTTCCAGTGCAGCTGCTTGCCGATCAGGGAAAGGTCGATCAGCTCGACCAGCGTCGCCTGGAGCTCGCGCCCGGCTTCGTCGCGGCGGTGCTCGTCGAACGCCGGCAGATGTGCTGCTTGCGGGGCTGTGGTCATGTGTCCTCCTTCGTCGTCACGACGATGTTGGCATACCCGCTATGCCGCGCGCAGGAACGAAACGACATCGATCCGGGTCAGGACCGCAGGCCGGCCCGCTGCGTGGGACGCGCGGGTGGGTCGGCGCCCTCGAGCGGCTGATACGGATGAGCCGCGATGATCGCGGCGCCGGCCCCCCGCGC
>Ga0335083_10007768_pt1 | contig 13190 bp, 13 predicted proteins | sample Lox_Sample_42_FD_206716 | JGI IMG/M metagenome (GOLD analysis project Ga0335083, IMG submission 206716) | Soil microbial communities from Loxahatchee National Wildlife Refuge, Florida, United States - Lox_Sample_4.2 | ecosystem: Environmental > Terrestrial > Soil > Wetlands | place: USA...
CGCGATTGCGGCTCTTGCAGGCGTCACTGTGACCGTCCCGCCAAACCCGGAACTGATGGGCTGCGAGGGTGCGGCCCTGATGGTGCTCGATCTGCTGTCGACCGGAGCGGTTCCCGCCTGGGACCGGGACCTGGACTCCTTCGCCGGACTGCGGATGCAGACGAAAACGCCGTTCGCCTGCGCCGCCTGCGAGAACCGGTGCGAAATCCAGAGATTCTCGCTCGCCGGCCGGACCCTCGCCTTCGGCGGCCTGTGTTCGAAGTGGGAGATGGCGCGCCGGCCGAAAACCCTTCGCCGCCCGGAAGGCCGTGACCTGGTATCCCTCCGGCATGAGTTGATGTTCAAAACCTTTGCCCCGGAGGCGCCCGATCATATACGAGGCCGCATCGGTCTGCCCCTGGCGCTTACCACCTATGAGCTGTACCCCCTATACGCCCGATTCCTGAACGGACTCGGCTACGAGGTCGTGCTTTCGCGGCCGGGCTGCGGTTCCCGCCGCACGTCCGCACCGATGTGTTACCCAGCCGAACTGCTGCACGCGGCCGTGGACGATCTGCTCGCCCAAGGAGTGGATTTCGTCTTTTTGCCCTACATGCGGGAGTTTCCATGCGCCGCGAACGACATGCACGGTTATCTGTGCCCGATCACGCAAGACATGCCGGGCGTGATCTCCGCCTTTTTCGAGCCGGCCTCCGCCAGGATTCTGACGCCGGAGATGGGCCTGGCGCCGAAGCTTGCCGCGGTCACGGAGCGCGAGGTCGCCAACCTCGGCGCCCGGCTAGGGGTGTCCGCGGACCATGCAAGCGAGAGCTGGTCTCAAGCCGCGGCACACCAGGCCGCCTTCGAACGGTCCTACCGCGAAGCCATCGAAGGCGCCTTGGCCGGGCTGGAAGAACCCGCGGTCATACTCACGGGCCGTCCGTACGTGGCGTATGCGCGCGAGGTGAATCTCTCCGTTCCCCGCAAGATCGCCACGCGCGGATTCACGGTGATTCCGGGCGACGCTCTGCCGGCGGAAATGCGGCCGAACGAACGCAATGTCTGGCACTACACGCAGAATGTAATCGCCGCCGCGGAATATGCCAGGCGGCACCCCGACCGCTATGTCTGCAATCTCTCCTGCTTCTCCTGCGGCCCGGACGCGATCATTCAGCACCGGCTCCGCCGTGAGTTGGAAGGCCAGCCCTTCTGTTTTCTCGAGATCGACTCCCACACGGCGCACGCCGGCATCGAAACGCGCGTCGGCGCTTTCCTGGATATCATCGAGGCCAATCGCCGCCGACACGTCGCGTCAACGGCGGAGACAGGAAGGCGCATCACGCCGGCTCATCTGGAACCGGACGGCACGCGCACGTGGATCGTGACGGGAAACGGAGAGCGGCTGGAACCGGACGATCCGCGAGTGGTTCACGTTTCGCTGGCCGACGGCCCTCAGTTTGTGTCCGATATCCTGGCGAGCTTTTACGCTTCGATCGGATGGCGAGCGGTGTTTCTGCCGAACACCACCGCGGAGACGCTGCAATATGCCAAGAAGGTGTGTTCGGGCCGGGAATGCCTGCCTTTCCTGGCCATGGTCGGCAAGGCCGTGCGATATCTGGAGACGCGTCCGCCCGGTGAGGTGACGGTGTTCCAGCTTTTGGACCAGGAAGGCCCGTGCCAGATCGGAGGCTGGTACGATGCGGCGCCGATTCTCTTCGAGCGTCTGGGTGAAAGCAACGCGGTGATGGCCTGGCCCACGGCCAGGAACAACTATCTCGGCAAAGGCGACCGGGTGGGTGCTTTGAAAGTGGCCGCATATGTTCTGAGCGACGTGGTAACCGAGATGCGCTCGGCTCTGCGCTGCCTGGCAAAGGACCGCGACGGCGCCCTGGCGCTGATCGGCGAGCTGGAGAAGAGGCTGATCGCGGCGAGCCGCGGCGGACTGGTGGCCGCCGAGCGTGAACTCCGGCGTGCCGTCAAGCTGCTGGCCGACGTGCCGCTGCATGCGCCGGTGGAACGCTGCGCCCGGGTGCTGCTTTTCGGCGGCGTCAACCGGGTTTTCGTCGATGGCCCGGTGAAGGACTTTTTCGAAGAGCGCGGGATCCTGACCAAGACTACGGAGATGTCGGAATTCATCTGTTTCCTCCAGGCGGAAGACATCGTGCGGCTGGGCTTCTCACACGGCCACCTCGCGCCCGGAGATCAGGGTTCGATCCCGGTTCTGCTCTCGGAGCTGGTCTGGGACCCCGACAGGGCCGCCGCCATGAGAGCTCTGGCCGCGCGCGTGCGCATCGGATTCATCGAAATGCTGGATCAGAGGTGGCGCCGGATCGGGAGCGAATCCGGCTTGCTTTTCAGTCCTTACGTGCGCTTTGGGGATATCGAGCGGGAGGGCCATAAGCGCATCTCGCTGAACGGCTACACCGAGGCCCCGATCACGATCGGCCGCTATGCCACCCTGATGGCCGCCGGGGCGTTCGACGGCTACGTCAACATCGGCGCTTTTAACTGCGCACCGGCGAATACCGCGTCCGCGGTGATTCACGCGCTCTCCCTCCGCACCGACACGCCATACGCGGTCATCGAGGCGGACGGCGACTGTATGACCACAGGTCAACTCCGGCAGCTCGAGACGGTTGCGGTCCAATGCCGGCGCCGGCGGGAGAGGATCGATGAAACAAGCCGCGAGAGGGCTCGTATCCCTGCCGAGGTCGCGTGAAGCCCTGTTTTCAGCGTTGTATTCAAGATGACGATATCCTAAACTAAAAGCGGAGTAACGAGAAGATGCCGGGTGTCGCAACTCCGCCGGAGACGGGGCGCGGGCTCGCGTCCAGCGAGCGCATCGCCGAAGGCGCCCGCGAGAATTTGTCGAACGGCGCGGGACGCGCCAGCCGTCCACGCCGCCTGCTGCGCGATCTGTTCCGCGGCCTGAATGCCCTTCTGAAGCTGAGCGATTTCTCGCGCGGAGACATCTTCCGCGACTGAGCAACTGCCACGAATGGCCCGCGGGCTGCAGAGCGGACTGAAGCCATGAACACCTTTCCTTTCCTGCTCGGCGCTCTTTGCGTGTTCGCGCTCTGCTACCGCTACTACAGTGCCTTCATCGCCGCCAGGGCGCTGGTTCTGAACGATTCGCGCGTTACCCCGGCCCATACGCTGAAGGACGGGCACAATTATGTGCCGACGCCCCGGTGGGTGCTTTTCGGCCACCATTTCGCCGCGATCGCAGGGGCCGGACCCCTGATCGGACCAACCCTCGCCGCACAATTCGGTTTTGCCCCCGGGTTCCTCTGGCTGCTGACCGGAGCCGTGCTCGCCGGCTGCGTCCAGGATTTCGTGGTGCTGACGGCTTCGGTCCGCCACAAGGGGCGTTCGCTTTCCGATATTGCCCGCAAGGAGATCAGCGGATTCACCGGCCTCGTGGTCATGATCGCCGTGCTGTTCATCCTGCTCGTGACCCTGGCCGGCCTGGGCATCGTCGTGGTGAATGCCCTGGCTGCCAGTCCGTGGGGCGTGTTCACCATCGGCAGCACCATACCGATCGCGATCGTGATGGGTCTGTGGATGTTCAAAGGCCGCGAGGGGAACGTCGCCATCGGAGGCCCGAGCGCATTCGGCGTGGTCTTCCTGATCGGCGCGGTGGTCGGGGGGCACTGGTTCTCCCAGTCCAGCTTCGCCCATGTCCTCACGTTCACGCCGCACCAGATCACGGTGCTCATGGCGAGCTACGGGTTCGTCGCGTCGGTGCTGCCGGTGTGGCTGCTTCTGACGCCGCGCGGCTATCTTTCCACCTACGTCAAGCTCGGCACCATCGCCATTCTCGTCGTTGGAGTCCTGATCGTCCGCCCGGACATCCAGTTTCCGGTCTTCAGCCAGTTCATCCACGGCGGCGGGCCGATCATCAAAGGAAAACTCTTCCCATTTCTCTTCGTGACCATTGCCTGCGGGGCCATCTCCGGGTTTCACGCCCTGGTGGCTTCCGGCACCACCCCGAAGATGGTCGACCAGGAAACGGACTGCCGGTTCATCGGCTACGGCGCGATGGCCGCCGAGTCGCTGGTGGGCATTCTGGCCCTCATCGCCGCCACCTCCATGCATCCCGCCGACTATTTCGCCATCAACAGCGCGCCCGCGGTATTCGGCCGCCTCGGCTTGCATACGGTGAATCTCGATGTGCTTTCGCGGGAGATCGGCGAGAATCTGGCAGGGCGCACCGGTGGTGCGGTTTCCCTCGCCGTGGGCATGGCGCAGATCTTCAAGGCTCTGCCCGGCATGGATCGGCTGGTCACCTATTGGTACCACTACGCGATCATGTTCGAGGCGCTCTTCATCCTGACCACGGTGGATACCGGGACGCGCGTCGCCCGCTACGTGCTGCAGGAGCTTCTCGGCAAGGTCAACAAGAGCTTCGGCGACACCGCCTGGCTTCCGGGCAACCTGGTTACGACCGGCGCGGTCGTAGCGGGATGGGGCTATCTCATCTACACCGGGAGCATCTCGACCATCTGGCCCCTGTTCGGCACGGGCAACCAGTTGCTGGCGACCATCGCCCTGGCCGTGTGCACCACGTTCCTCGTCAACATGGGCAAATCCAGGTGTGCCTGGATTACGGCGGTGCCCATGTGCTTCGTCGGTGTCGCCACCGTAGCGGCGGGCCTATTGTCCATCAGGGATATCTTCTGGCCGCTGACCGCGCAGCCCGGGCAGCGCTTCACCGGCTATCTGGATTCGACGCTGATGGCCCTGTTCATCGTGGGAGCGATTCTCGTAATCTCCGGCGCCATCCGGCGCTGGATCGCCGTCTGGAAGGGCGCACCTCCGCCTCCCGAAGCGTTCGGGCGGCCCGAATCGGCGAGCAGCGGAGTCCGCATGGGATGCTGCTGAGGCGGGAGGCTTTATGAAGGATGCCGCAATGGCGGAGGTCAAACTCCGTCCCCTGGAACTGACTGACCTGGAAAGTGTTCATGAACTCCTGTCGGATTGGAGTGTCGTCCGGCACATGCTTTTCCCGCTGTGCTCCAGGCAGGACTCCGAGAAATTCCTTCTGGATGCCGTCGTACAGCCGGAGACCACGGCGTGGCGCTCAATCGTGCGAGGCATCACCGATTCGTCCTCCGTTTTGATTGGCCTGTGCGGGATCGCGATCCTGCGCGGCTCCGAGGAAGGCGAGATCTGGTATCTGGTGAGACCCGATCACTGGGGCCGCGGCCTGGCCACCAGGGCGGCGGGGCAACTAATCGACTTCGGGTTTCGGGAGCTCTGCCTGCATCGCATCTGGGCCTGTTGTCTCCCCGAGAACCCGGCGTCCGCGAAGGTGCTGGAGAAGGTGGGGATGCGGCGCGAAGGACTGCGGAGGGAAAATCTGAAGATCCACGGAGTCTGGAAGGACAGCGTCCTCTACGCCGTGCTGGCGGACGAGTGGCAAACGGGGGCGGCTGCCGCCCGGAGGCCGGTTGCGGCCGAGGGCAACAAGGCTCTGGTCCTCGGCTTCGTGGACCGCCTTATCAATCAAAAGGACCCGAGCGCGGCGGATGATCTGCTCGCTGCGGATTACGTGGATCACGGCGCCCCCCGGGATCAGCCGCGCGGACCCCAGGGCGTAATCGCTACGTACCAGAAGGTGAGCCAGGCGCTAGCGGACATGACGGTGGTTACGGAAGACGTGATCGCGGAGGGTGACCGCGTGGTGACGCGCGAGCGGGCCGAAGCCACACACGTCAAGCTCTTGCTGGGCTTCCCGCCTTCCGGGCAGCGCGTTGCCTGGACGGCGATCAGCATCTATCGCATTGCCGGCGGGAGAATCGCCGAGCGGTGGGGACTCATCGACATTCGGAGCCTCATCGGGCAGCTTCGGCCGCAAGCCTCCTTGCACGAATAATGCTTCCCCTTGGCGCCTCGGGCGTCCCGGACTCAGCAGCTTGATCGCCGCCGGTATTCATTCCAGCAGCCGAATTGCGAAATACAGCCCGCCAAACAACACAATCGAGAGCACTCCGATCAGCGCTCCCTTCGCGATTCGCTCGCTTCGGGAAATCTCGACGGTATTGTCGTGCTTGATTTTGTCCTCCAAACTGTCAAACATGGCATTCCAGCCTCACGTTGCGAGAACGGTTCACCAGGTTTTCGGTTGCGGAGCCGGGGATCAGGTCGACGAATCCGTTGTGTCGGACTCAACCGTGATCTTCACCGGTTCTTGAATCAGTTTCGGATCGGTGCCCTTGGAAAGGACCATCAGCGAGAGACGCCCGGGCTTGGCCTCGGGCGGTATTTTGAACTTGATCGAAGTAGCGGTTTGCTCGATGATGGGAACCTTGACATCGGTTTGCCCATCGGTCAGGTACAGAGCAGCTACGTTGTCCCGATCGAGATTGGTCCCCTGTACGACCATTACATCGCCAACCCTGCCCGAAGCCGGCGTGACGGAACTCATTGCAGGCATGTCGGCTTGAGCGTGGACACCCGGGGGCAGAATGAGCGCAGCCAAGAGCGGAATCGATAATGCAGATATTCTCATCTCGATACCCTCTACCCACAATGGTAATCTCGCCGGCTCGCCGTTGCAATCGTTTTCCCCGCGTTCCCCGCGCCCGCCCGGCCGGGTAGATACCCCTTCTATTTCAGACTTTGTAGTCCTATAATCTTAGCGGAGTGAATCCGGCCGTAGAGGAGGTCGCTCTTGAAGATCCTCAAGCTCCGCAAGGAGAAGCTGGACCTTTTTGCCTCGGTCGTCCAGCAGTTCGGCGAATTGCATGCGCCGGTGGAACAGGATGGAAGGTACGTTTTCCGGCGGCTGACCCGCTGGTCGGAGGCGCGCCTGGAATACGACCGCACCATCCTGCCGCCCAAGAAATATTTCCTGCCTCCGCGGGAGACTCTCCTGCGCTATCGCCCCGAAGCAGGTTTCGAGCCGTGCACGGACGGGTTGGATCGCCGCATCATCCTGTTCGGCGTGCATGCCTGCGACGTGTACGCGCTCAATATCCTGGATCGCGTCTTCGCCGGGCGGTACAACGATCCCTACTATCAGACGCGCCGGAAGAACATCGCCATCGTCGGCATCGACTGCACGCCCGACAAGCACTGCTTCTGCCGCTCCATGCGCGCCGACTTCGTCGACCACGGCTTTGACCTGTTCCTCTACGACACCGGCGACTACTACCAGGTATTGGTCGGCACCGCGCTCGGCGACGACATGGTGCTGGCCACCGGAAGCGTCTTCGAAGCCGTGGACTCCGCGGACATCGAGGACTACAAGCGCCGCTCCTCGAACAAGCGCCGCGCCTTCGAGCTCGATCTCGAAATCCGCGACCTTCCCGAGATCTTCGAGATGGAGTACCAGAGCGAGATCTGGGACGAGCTGGGCGAAAAGTGCCTCTCCTGCGGAAGCTGCAGCATGGTCTGTCCCACGTGCTACTGCTTCGATGTCGCCGACGACGTGGAGCTGGGATCGCGCGCCGGCAACCGGATGCGCGTCTGGGACTCGTGCCTCTTCGCCAACCATGCGCTGGTGGCCAGCGGCGAGAACTTCCGCGGACCGCGCGCCAGCCGGATCAAGTTCCGCTTCTATCACAAACAGCGCGGTTTTGTCGCCGAATACGGGCGGCCTAGCTGCGTGGGCTGCGGGCGTTGCATCAGCGCGTGCCCGGTGAACATCGACGTCGTCCAGGTGATCGACCGGCTCCGGAGGGTTCAAGATGTTGCTAGCCGATGAAGTCACAACCCATCGTCCCGTCCTCAGCGACAATCCCTACCAGCCGCAGATGGCGCGGATCGTGCGCATCTACAAAATGGTGGAGGACAACTACCTCTTCACGCTGCGCTTTCTGGACGATCGCCTGGCCCATACTTTCCGCCACCAGCCGGGCCAGTTCATCATGCTGAGCGTGCCCGGGGCCGGCGAAATGCCCATCTCGATTTCGTCGTCCCCATCGCGCCCCGAGATTCTCGAGCTGTGCGTGCGGCGGGTGGGGCGTGTCACCAATGCGCTTTACCGCCTGCACACCAACGACCTGGTCGGTGTGCGCGGCCCCTACGGCAACGGCTACCCCATACAGGAGATGAAGAACAACGACGTGCTGCTCGCCGCCGGAGGCCTGGGAATGGCGCCCCTGCGCTCCCTCCTCTGGTACGCCCTGGATCACCGCGACAAGTTCAGCAACATCACCTTGATGTACGGGACCAAGCGGCCGGAGGATATGCTCTTTCGCGAGGAACTGCTGGCGCTCGTGGACCGCGCCGACATGAACTGCCTCCTGACGGTCGACGCGGACCCCTCGGGAACCTGGAAAAATCATGTCGGACTCCTGCCCACGCTGTTCGATAGCGTGCGCATCGACCCGCTCCGAACCTATGCCGCCGTCTGCGGCCCCCCCGTGGTCTACAAGTTCATCCTGCGGAAACTGCTGGAGCTGGGCTTTCCGAAGAACCGCATCCTCATGTCGCTCGAGCGGCGCATGAAGTGCGGCGTGGGCAAGTGCGGCCATTGCAGCATCGGATACAAGTACACCTGTCTGCAAGGTCCGATCTTTACTTATTGGGATGCAATCAACCTGCCGGAGATGATCTGATGGGCAAGCCTGCTGTGGGAATCTTCGGACTCACGGGCTGTGCGGGAGACCAGCTCGTGATCCTGAACTGTGAGGACCGGCTCCTGGACCTTGTCTCGCTGGTCGATATCCGCGACTTCCTGATGGCCTCTTCCGAAAACGACGCCGAGTGTTCGCTCGACGTCGCGCTGGTCGAAGGCGCGGTCCTCAGCAACCGGGACGCCGAAAAGCTTCGCACGATCCGCAAACGGGCCAGGATCCTGGTCGCGCTCGGCACCTGCGCCGTGTGGGGCGGGGTCGCGGCCATGGACCGCGGCGCCGACCGGCGAAAACTGCTGGAAGAGGTGTATGGCGAGACCGGGCTCAACTACGACTCTCTGCCGGCCCAGGCGCTGCACGAGATCGTCAAAGTGGACTTGAACATCACCGGCTGCCCCATTGAAAAGGATCAGTTTCTCACCGCGATCGCCAATCTGTTGAACGGCGACGTCCCGGTCTATCCTTCCTATCCCGTGTGCACCGAGTGCCGGATGCTGGAGAACAACTGCCTCCTGATCGAGCACGGAGAGGTCTGCTGCGGGCCGATCACGGCGGCGGGGTGCAACGCCCGGTGTCCGGAGATGCGCGTTCCCTGCGTGGGCTGCCGCGGCCCCGCGGCCGACGCCAATCCATCGTCGTTCCTGGGGATGTTCGAGGAAAAGGGCATTGACCCGCGCGTCATCGCCACCCGCCTGCGGACTTTCGCCCCCGAAGGAGTCGCCCAATGAAGACCATCGTCGTCGAGCACCTGGCACGAGTGGAAGGCCACGGCGGCATCACCGTCGAACTGGAAGGCGACGCGGTCAGCGACGTGCGCTTCGACGTCTTTGAAGGCGCCCGCTTGCTGGAGCCGCTGGTCCGCGGGAAGCGCTACGACGAGGTGGCGCCGGCCCTGTCGCGCATCTGTTCCATCTGTTCCGCGGCACACACGCTGACCTCGCTCAAGGCCACGGAGAACGCCTTCGGGGTCCGCATCAGCCCGCAAACGGAGCTGCTCCGCGAGCTCCTCTACCGCGGCGAGAGCATCGAAAGCCACGCCCTGCATCTCTTTCTCCTGGCGTTGCCGGACTACCTGAATTATCCGAGCGCCACCGCCCTTGCGGCGGACAAGCCGGACATCGTGCTCCTCGGCTTGCGCCTCAAGAAACTCGGCAACCGGATCCAGGAGACCATCGGCGGGCGGGCCATCCATCCGGTCAATGTCGTGCCAGGCGGTTTCGGCAAAGTGCCGGCCGTGGACCAGTTGCTGGAATTGCGCAGCGCACTGATCGAAGGCATGAAAGACTCCGATACCGTAGTCGATCTGATGGCCTCGCTTCCGGCAGCCGAATTCTGCCGCGGCAATACGGTGTACGCCGCGCTGCTTTCTCCCAACCTGGACAGCTATTATGCCGGCGACGAAGTCATGATCGCCTCCAACGGGGACCGGTCCATCATACGCGCCGCCGAATATCGCGAGCTGACCAATGAGCAATCCGTGCCGCACTCGCATGCCCGGCACAGCACCTTCCGGGGCAAGCCGTTCATGGTCGGCTCGCTGGCCCGGCTCACCGTCAAGCCGCGGCGGCCCACCGGAAGGCTGGTTGTGGTGCGGGAGCGGCTTCAGTTGCAGGCGCCGGCGGGCAACCCGATGGACAACAACAAGGCCCAGGCCCTCGAACTGGTCCGCGACATGGAGCGGGCGTTGGAGACGATCGAGCAACTGCTGAGGGAAGGCGTGAAAGACGAGCGGCCCGTGGGAGTGCATCCCCGTGCCGGCACCGGCACCGCCATCACCGAAGCGCCTCGCGGCCTGCTGATCCACAGCTACACTTATGACGCGGAGGGCAGGATCACATCGGCCGATGTAATCACCCCGACCGCCCTGAACGCCGCCAGCATGGAAATGCATTTCCGGCGCGCGGTGGAACAATGCGCGGAGCGTGACGACGCGGTCCTCTCGAAGCGGCTGCAAATGATCGCCCGCGCCTACGACCCGTGCATTTCCTGCTCCGTGCACCTGGTTCGGAGACGATGAAACCACTCCTCGTGATCGGTCTCGGAAATCCCCTGATGGGCGATGACGGCGTCGGGTGCGCCGTGGCCGGCCGGTTAGCCAATGACCCGAGACTGCCCGAGGATGTGGAAGTCGTTTCCGGCGGATGTGACCTGCTCCGGTACGCCGCGCAGATGGAAGGACGGAGCCGCGTGGTGGTTCTCGACGCCGTATACGAGAGCGCCGAGCCTGGATGCATCCTGGTGTTCGAGGACCCGGGCGCCCAACTGGACGCGACCCAGGATCACGCTCATCATCTTTCCGCCGGCCAGGCGATACAACTCCTCCAGATGACCATGCCTCTGCGCGCGACGCTGGTCGGCATCGGCGCTTCTTCCGCCGGCTTCGAGCCGTGGCTGTCGCCCCTCATGGAAAGTCGAATGCCGGCCATCTTGGACCGCGTGCTCCAGGAGTTGGTATGGACTTCTTCGATGTAGTCAAACACCGGCGTTCCGTGCGCGTGTTTCGGCGGACAGCGGTTGCGCCGCAGATGCTGCAACGGATTCTGGAGGCCGCCAACACCGCCCCGTCCGCCGGCAATTTGCAGGCGTACGAAATCTTCGTCATCGCGGACGACCGCACGCGGTCCGCTCTGGCGCGGGCCGCGTACGATCAGTTGTTCCTGGCCGGCGCACCGGTCCTGCTGGTGTTTTGCACGCACGCGGCGCGCGCCATGCGATACGGCAAGCGTGGCGAAGAACTGTACACGATTCAGGATGCCACCATCGCCTGCGCTTTCGCGATGCTGGCTGCTACCGCGCTCGGACTGGCCACCGTATGGGTCGGAGCCTTCGATACCGACGACGTCCGCAGTGCCATTGGGGCGCCTCTCAGTACCACCCCGATTGCGATTCTGCCCATCGGATACGCCGCCGAAGATCCCGCTTTCCCTGGCCGCCGCGCGCTCGATGACCTGGTTCACCGCAAGGAGTAAGGTTGTGACGGCACTCGTCTCACCCAATCCGCTTGAGAAAGGAGGCATTATATGCCGCGTTTCGCCAACCGATGGCTGCTCCTGGCTTGGGTAGCAGCCAGCGTGGCCTGCAGTACGGCCCGCAACCCTTCCCGTGGCTTTCGCCTCGCCGAAAACGGCGATACGGACCGGGGCAAGGCTGCATTCGTGGAATTCGGATGCGCCAACTGTCATGACGTGCGGGGCGCCAATCTGCCCAATCCGCCGGCACAACCGGTCGTCCTGGGAGGGCCCGTCGTCGCACAGCCCAGCGATGGCTATCTGGTGACCGCCATCATCAACCCCGCTTATCACGCGGCTCACTACGCCGCCCCCAATGCCATGCAGGGTGGCCATCCGCGCATGCCGGATTACACCAGCCGCATGACCGTGCAGCAATTGACCGACATCGTGGCCTATCTGCAATCCCGGTACTCGCTGAGCCCGGTCCCGCTCTCGGGCGCATACCGCTAGCAGGCTGGGAGCAGGCCTCGGCTATGCTTTTCCCTCCAGGCCAAGACCAGCCTGGCGGGTCCACCCCAGCGCCCGCCGGAACTCGCCGTCCGTAATTCTGCGGGACAACTCTGGGAATTGTCGAGCGTGGTGCGCGGGGTAGTATTGCGGCATGATATTGACATAGGTGGACCGCCCGAGCCGCGCGGCGACGAACTCCACAAATGCATCGGTTCCGGCCAGGTTGTGCGGCAGCACCAGGTGGCGGATCATCAACCCGCGCACCGCAATTCCGTCCTCGTCGGTGATCAGGTCGCCCACCTGGCGGTGCATCTCCACGATGGCGGCGGCCGCAACTTCCGGGTAGTCGTCGGCGCCCGCCGAGTACCTTCCCGCGACAGCCCTGTCCATGTACTTGAAATCCGGCAGATAGATGTCCACGATTCCTTCAAGCAGGCGCAGCGTCTCCACCGAATCGTAGCCGCTGGTGTTGTACACCAGCGGCACGCGCAATCCGCCGGCGATAGCTGGGCGCAGGGCCTGTACGATGTTCGGCACGAAGTGAGTCGGCGTGACGAGGTTGATGTTGTGGCAGCCCATCGCCTGCAAGCGGAGCATCATGCGCCCCAGTCTCTGGTCGCTCACAAGCTCTCCGGCGCGGCCGTGGCTAGTGTCCCAGTTCTGGCAGTATTCGCACAGCAGGTTGCAGCCCGCGAAGAAGATGGTGCCGGAACCGTGCCGGCCCACCAGCGGCCTCTCCTCGCCAAAATGAGGATGGACGGAGCAAACCCGTACGCGCGAACTGGATGCGCAGGTTCCTAGTTCGCCCTTCAGGCGGTTCGCGCCGCACTGGCGGGGACACAGGCGGCACTCGCGGTACACCGAGTAGAGGGCCCGCGCCCGGCGGGCCAGCTCTCCTCTTGACTCCAGTTCCAGATAAGACGGCTGCTGTGCACGCGCCGCGGATTGGGCAGCGTCCTGGTGCGGCATTGCGGAATCCTGCGTCTGAATCCATTGTATGCGCCTGCGCTCTAATTCAGAGCTTTACAGCGTTCTTCCGGACGTAGTCTTCCACTTTGGCCGGCTCCCGCCCGATGTAGTGGTAGGCCTCCGCGTAGCTCAGGCCGTACCTCTTGCCGATATCCGCATCCCGGTCCAGCACGAACTGGCGCGTGTACTCCCGGTT
>Ga0335083_10007769_pt1 | contig 13190 bp, 7 predicted proteins | sample Lox_Sample_42_FD_206716 | JGI IMG/M metagenome (GOLD analysis project Ga0335083, IMG submission 206716) | Soil microbial communities from Loxahatchee National Wildlife Refuge, Florida, United States - Lox_Sample_4.2 | ecosystem: Environmental > Terrestrial > Soil > Wetlands | place: USA: Florida...
CCGCCCGGCTAATTTGAATGGTGTTGGCGTCGGTTCCCGTGGCCCGGCCGCTGGCTGCCAGTTGATAGGGAATTTCGCTGGCTTTGGCCGCTTCGACCAGGCGTTCCACCACGCGCGGATTCATGTTCGGCCCGCGATAAATGACCGGCCCCTTGCCCAGCGCCACGTCTCCTTCCTGTTTTTTATCGACCGTCGGGCAATCCGTGGCGTGGGTCACGTCGACGGCAATGCCCACGTGCGGATTAATGCCGTACGCGCTGGTTTGCGCCCCGCGCAAACCAATTTCTTCCTGCACCGTGGAAACCGCATACAAAGCCACGTTCAATTTCTTTTGGCTCGCCCGCCGCAGCGCTTCGATGCACACCCACAGACCGGTTTTGTCGTCCATGGCCGGCGCATTGGCGAAATTGTTCCTCATCGCTTGATAACCCAACTGCAGCGTGACCGGGTCGCCGACGGAAACAATTCCCTCCGCCTCGGCCTTGTCTTTCGCGCCAATGTCCAGCCACATGTCTTTCAGCTTGACCACTTGCTTGCGTTCTTCTTCATTCAGCAAGTGAATCGCCTTCCGCGAAATCACTCCCGGCACGGGCCCTCCGGCCGTCCACACGGTCATCCGCTGGCCGACCAACTGCTGCGGATCCCACCCGCCGATGGTGTTGGCGTACAAAAACCCTTCCGCGTCGATGTGCTGCACCAGCATGCCAATCTGATCGCAGTGCCCGGCCAGCATCACCCGCAACTTGGCGTCAGGATTTTTCACGGCGATCACGTTGCCGTGCAGGTCGGTCGTCACCCGGTCGGCAAAATCGCCGACATACTGGCGAACCACCTCCTGCACCGGCCGCTCATATCCCGAAGGGCTGGGCGTTTCCAGAATTTTTTTGAAGAACTCGAGCGCCGCGGTGTCCATAGACGTTTAATGAGGCTTTCGTAATTGATCAATGATGATGACAGGCAGCAGAATCACAATGAGCATTGTGGAAAGAAGCATTGATAAAGGCAAACCAATGAATACCGGCAGAGACCAAGGAATCTGACGGTCGTTCAGCTGGAAAAGTTTTCCGAATGAGTGGCCTTGTCCGTTACGTTTGATTTCATACCAATACACAACAATCCCACCAATCCAACAGGCGACGGCTACGATCAACAAGGCGATAATTGCAGGCGTCATAAACTGCCCACCAAGTCGCTTGACGAAATCACAGCCCGCATTCTAGCATGGCACGTTCGATCCTTTCTATCCGGCTTTCGCCAACATGCTAGAATTACTCATCGCTAATCGTGTCACCCTTGCGAACTGCGCTAGTTGCTCCGCCCCCGCTAATTGCTAATCGCTAGTTGCTAATTGCTTTTGCGAAAATGGAAACAATCAAAGTCGCTATCGTCGGCATGGGCACCGTCGGCACCGGCGTGGCTCGGTTGTTGGTCGAGCATGGCGAACGGGCGGCGCGGCATTCGGGCCGGCAGCTCGTGCTGGAATCGGTCGTGGTGCAAAATGAAGAAAAACCTCGCGATTTGCACTTGCCCGCCGGCGTGCTGTCGACCGATTTACGAAAGATTACGCACAACCCGGAAATCAAAGTCGTCGCGCATTTGGTGGGCGGATTGGAGCCGGCCCGGCAAATCATGCTCCAGCTGCTGGAAAACGGCAAGGACGTGGTCACGGCCAACAAAGCCCTGCTGGCCGAGTACGGTCCGGAATTGTTCGACCGGGCCCGGGCGCTCGATATGTGCATTGCGTTCGAAGCGGCCGTGGCCGGCGGCATTCCCATCATCGCCAACATCAGCCAGTGCTTGTCGGCCAATCAAATTCAATCGCTCCGCGGCATTTTGAACGGCACCAGCAATTTCATTCTCACGAAAATGGAAGAACAGGGAGCCGATTATCACACGGCGGTGAAAGAAGCCCAGCGGCTGGGTTACGCCGAGGCCGATCCCACGCTCGATGTCGACGGCTCCGATGCCACCCAAAAACTGGCCATTCTCGCCCATTTGGCGTTCGGCGCCCGAGTGAACTGGCGCGACATTCCTCGCCGGGGCATCGACGGCCTCGACGCCGCCGATTTGCGTTACGCCAAAGAATTGGGCTATCGCATCAAGCTCGTGGCCATGGCCCAACTGGCGGCAGGCGGCGTGAATTTGCAGGTTTCGCCCACGCTCTGCAAAATCGGTTCGCCGCTGGCCGAAGTTCGCGGCGCATTTAACGCCATTAGCGTGGTTGGCGATGCGGTGGGTCCGCTGATGTTTCACGGCCAGGGCGCTGGCCAAATGCCGACCGCTTCGGCCGTCGTGGCCGACATGATCGACATGGTCGTAGGCCGGGCCCAAATTACTTTCCGCAACTTGGAATTATGGACCGATCAGGCCTCCGCCGCGCGGCCGCTCGATCCGGCCCAGTCGACCAGCAAATTTTATCTCCGCTTCCTGGCGGCCGATCAACCCGGCGTGCTGGCCGAAATTGCCGGCGTGCTCGGCAAGCACCAAATTTCAATCGCCTCGGTCATCCAGCACGACGACAAACGCACCGACGACGGCTTCCTGCCACTGGTCATCATGACCCACACCGCCGCCGAAGGCGACGTTTTGGCCGCCATCGAAACCATCGACAAGCTCCGCACGACCAAGCCTTTCAGTGTCTGCATGCGTGTGCAGGAATGATGTTGGCCGCCCACTTCCGTTGTCGATGGACGCTTGACTTTGCGCCGCCGACACGTCACGGCAACGCGCTGGCTCAATTCTTCCCTTGCATGCAGGCTCACCGTCTAAGACAATAATCGACTGCGTGTATTCCTGGGCTGCCGAGGTTGCTGGGTTGCCGCAAGCGAAAAAATCATCCCCCACGGTTTTTTCACCGTTTTCCACCGTTTTCGCTACCGTTTTTCGCCGTTTTTGACCGTTTTCACCGTTTTCCACACTTCGACTTTTGGACCCTTTCGACTCTTAACCCTTTCGCCCTGTGAAATACGCCATCATCATTCCCGACGGCGCTGCCGACGAACCCCAAGCTTCGCTCGGTGGCAAAACGCCGCTGCAGGCGGCTCACACTCCGGCCATGGACGCCGTCGTGCAAGCCGGCGTCGTGGGGCAATCCAACAATGTGCCCCCCTCGCTGCCGGCCGGGTCCGACGTGGCCTGTCTCAGCTTGCTCGGCTACAACCCGCTGGAGCATTTCACCGGCCGAGCGCCGCTGGAAGCCGCCGCGCAAGGAATCGAACTCGGCCCGGAAGATTGGGCCATTCGCTGCAATTTGGTGACCGTCGAAAACCAAACGATGCGCGATTTCACCGCCGGGCATATTTCCACCGACGAGGCCAAGCAATTGCTCGCCACGGCCCAGGAAAAACTCGGCGGCGAGCAGTTGCAATTTTATCCCGGCGTCAGTTATCGCAATTTATTAGTTTATCGAGGAGCGAAACAGCCCGCGCCGTTTTCGCCCGACACCCGCGCCACGCCGCCGCACGATTTGACCGACAAAACCGTGCTCGACGATTATCCTCGCGGCCCCGGCAGCGATTTGCTCAACCATTTGATGGCTGACAGCGTCGATCTGTTTGCCAATCATCCGGTCAACAAAGCCCGCCGCGCTGCAAACCATTCGGCGGCCACAAATATTTGGCTATGGGGATTGGGCCGCACGCCGCGGCTGTCGCCGTTTGAAAAAGTGTACGGCGTTCAGGGAACCATGATTACCGCCGTCGATTTGCTGCGCGGATTGGCCGCGCTCGTCGGTTGGCGGCGAATCGAAGTGCCCGGCGCGACCGGTTACATCGATACCGATTACGCCGCCAAAGGGCGTTACGCCATCGAGGCGCTACCCAACACCGACGTCATCTGCGTGCATGTCGAGGCGACCGACGAAGCCTCGCACATGGGCAACACGGCGGAAAAAATCAAAGCCCTGGAGCAAATCGACCGGCACATCGTCGCCCCGCTGCACGCGGCCTTGAAACAGCAGGGCGATTACCGCATTCTGATTTCCCCCGATCATCCCACACCGATCCGCTTGAAAACCCACAACCATGGTTTCGTTCCCATTGCGATGGCCGGAACCCGAATCCAGCCCGATGCCGCCACAACCTATGATGAAATAGCGGCCGGTCAATCGAAACTGTCCTTCCCGGAAGGCTGGCGACTGATGGGCCATTTCCTAGGCAAATAAGCCAACCTAGGCACCAGACACTTAGACACCAGACATCACTCATGCCCATCGTCGTTCAAAAATTCGGCGGCACCAGCGTAGCCGATAGTCAAAAAATCCTGGCCGCCGCCCGCAAAGCCATCCGCACCCAGCAGCAAGGCAACCAGGTGGTCATGGTCGTCAGCGCTATGGGTCACCAGACCGACCACTTGGTCGATTTGGCTGCTCAAATTACCGATCGGCCCAACGCCCGCGAAATGGATATGCTCCTTTCAACCGGCGAGCAAGTCAGCGTGGCGCTGATGGCGATGGCCATCCAATCGCTCGGTTCCAAAGCCGTCAGTTTAACCGGCGCTCAAATCGGCATTCGCACCGACAGCACGCACACAAAGGCCCGCATTCACTCCATTTCGACCGACCGCATGCGGCAACTGCTGGACGAAGGTCACATCGTTATCGCCGCTGGCTTTCAAGGCATCGACGAAAATTTCAACATCACCACGCTGGGCCGCGGCGGCAGCGACACCACTGCGGTCGCACTTGCCGCCGTGCTCCGGGCCGCTTCCTGCGAAATCTACACTGATGTCGATGGCGTCTACACCACCGACCCCCGCCAACTGCCCGAAGCCCGCCGCATCAAACGCATCAGCTATGACGAAATGCTGGAGCTGGCTAGCTTGGGCGCGGCGGTCATGCACAGCCGGTCGATCGAATTCGCTAAAAAATTCAACGTGCCCATCCACGTGCGCAGCAGCTTTAGTGACGTGCCCGGCACCATGATCGTGGCCGAGCCGGAATCGGCCAAGCAGCCGGTCAGCGGCGCTGCCCTGGTGAAGGACGAAGCCCGCATCACCATTGAAGGCGTTCCCGACCGCCCAGGCGTCAGCCATGCCATTTTTTCGCGACTAGCCAAGCGACACATCGCCGTCGACATGATCGTGCAAAACGTCGGCGCCGGCGGCAAGGCCGATATTTCCTTCACCGTGCCCCGCGACGATGTGGCCCAAACGCTGGAAGCCGCCAAAGAAGCCGTCGCCGAGTTGGGCGCGGCCGGCGTCAGCCACGATGACGACGTCGCCAAGCTTTCCGTCGTCGGCCTGGGCATGGCCCGCCAAACCGGCGTGGCCCAAAAAATGTTCAACGCCCTGGGCGAAGCCGGCATCAACATCGAAACCATCACCACCAGCGAAATCAAAATCAGCGTGCTCGTGGCCCGCGAGCAGGCTCAGGCGGCATTACGGGCCGTGCATGCGGCCTTCAGCCTGAACCAGGAGCCGTCGAACGGCAGTCCCGGCGATTCCGGCGCGCACCCCGCCGTTTCCACCGCCCTGGATGTTGTGCGCCAACTACAGGGAATGGAAAATTTGACCATCGATGAAATTACGCTGGACGAAAAGCAGGCCCGCGTGTCGATCGACGCCGTTCCCGACCGCCCCGGGACGGCCGCCGCGCTGTTCAAAGAAGTTGCCGCCGCCGGAATTTTTGTGGACATGATTGTGCAAAGCTACAGCCGCGCCGGCAAAGCCAATCTGACATTCACCGTGCCGGAAGCCGATTTGCAACGCAGCGCCGCCATTGCTGAAAAAGTGGCCAAACAATTCGGCTGCGGCGGCGTGAGCAGTTCCACCAAAATCGACAAAATTTCCGTCCAGGGTATTGGCATGCGGAGCCATTCCGGCGTGGCCCTGGGACTGTTCCAAGCGCTTTCCGAAGCCGGCATCAACGTCGATTTAATGAGCACCAGCGAAGTCCGCGTGAACGTGCTGGTCGACGGCGCGGTCGGGCAACGGGCCTTGGCGTGCCTGCAAAAGAGGTTCGCCCCGAAGTAGGGAAATTGCGAAATAGAGAATTCGTCACTAAGCCGCAAGCGCGATACAAACCGCTTGCGGTTTAGCACGCCAAATGGGGAGGCCGAACGAAGATCACTCCCCCAGCACGTCGTTCAGCACTTCTTCGGCCACGTAAATGGGCAGGGCCGGGTCGGCAGTCACGGCCACGGCAATCGCGTCGGAAGGCCGGGCGTCAATTTCAATCAGCTCCCCTTCCTTGCGCACCCGCAGCAAAGCGTAATAGGTGTGTTCTTTCAGTTCGCTAATCACCACGTCCTGCAGCTCGCCCCCCAGTTGATCGATAATGTTCACCAGCAAATCGTGCGTTAGCGGCCGGGGCGAATGGAATTGCTTGACGCGGCGGTCGATGCTCGTGGCCTCGAATATGCCAATCAAGATCGGGAACGTCCGGTCGCCATCGACTTCTTTCAGATAAATGACCTGCTGGTCATTGATTTCGCTGATAATGATCCGCGACAACTCCATCTGCACTGGCATAGCCCAATCCTTTACGAATGATGACGCCCAAGCGGCGAATGAATGAATCGATGAGTCCGCCTCGCATCCTCCAATTATAAAACGGCCTGCAGATCACAATCTAGTGGCCAGCGAAATCCGTCACTTTTTCTTCGCTTGTAATAGGGCCAGTGTCGCTTCAATTGATGCTTTGGCGGCTTTCAGTTCTTCCAGTGCGGCCCGTTCTTTGGCGATCACCGCCGCGGGCGCGCGGCTGACAAACGCTTCGTTGGCCAACTGTTTTTCCTTGGCGGCGATCAGTTGCGAGAATTTGGCCAGTTCTTTCTCATTGCGCGAGATTTCCGCCGTCACGTCGATGTGCTGGGCCATGTCGACATAAACTTCGGCCCCTTTCGCGGTGAAGTTGGAAGACAACGGTGGCTGGGCAACGCCTGGGCCAATAGCCGTGAGCACGCCGCCGGCCATTGATTCGAAATACGCTCGCATGGGCTCCAGCAACTTGGCCGTGGCGGCGTCGCATCTGGCGGAAAATTGAATCGTTGTTTTCGGACCGATGCTCGGATGCCTGGCCCGCACTTCCCGCAAACCGGCCAGCACTTCTTGAAACCGGGCGAACCGGGCCTCGATTTCTTCATCGACCAGCGACAAATCGGCCCCCGGCCAAGGGGCAATCATCACGCTCTCGGTACTCTTCTCCCTCGCCACTTGTGGGAGAGGGTTGGGGTGAGGGGTATTTGAAAATCCCCGCTCCGGCGCCGCGGCATTCAACCGCTGCCAAATATCCTCGGTAATAAACGGCGCCATCGGGTGCAGCAATCGCAAGATGACATCCAGCGTGTGGGCCAAAATCCGCTGGGCTAGGGGACGAGTTTTTTCGTCCTGCAGCCGCGACTTGCTCATTTCCAAATAAAAGCTGCAAAATTCGTCCCAGGCGAAATCGTACAACAGGCGAGCCGCATCGGCGAATTTGTATTGATCGAGGGCCGCCGTCACCTGCGCGGTCACGGTGTTCAAGCGGCTCAGAATCCAGCGATCTTCGACGGAAAGGGATTCGTCGCCGTTCGTGGCAGCAGTCTCTTGTGTGCTGCCGGCGCGACCACCGGTCGCGGCTTTATAGCCCTCCAAATTCAACAGCGCGAACCGGGCGGCGTTCCACAGCTTGTTGCAAAAATTCCGGGCCAGCTCGAAGCGTTCGCTCACCACGGCGGCGCGGGGCAGGGCGGTGTCTTCTGGCTTCGCGGCCCATTGCGTGGAGAACGACTGGCCGCAATGCGGGCAGGAAACGCGCGGCTGCGTTCGATTTTTTTGCGTTTGTTCGATCAGCTTTTTGCAGTGCGGGCATTCGAACTCAACCGGCATCCGCACATCTTGCGTTTCGGTGGCCATGTAAGCCAGGCCGAACCGCAGGGCATCGGTGCCGAATTTGGAAATAATGTCCAGCGGATCGACGCCGTTCCCCTTGCTCTTGGACATGGTTTCGCCGTACCCGTCCAAAATTTTCGGATGAATGTACACGTCGTGGAACGGAATTTCGCCCAGGTTGTACAGCCCCATCAACACCATGCGGGCGACCCACAGCGTGATAATTTCACGGCTGGTGATCAGCACACTCGTGGGATAGTAGTATTTCTGCTCGCTCCACTCGGGGTTAGCCGGCCCCTTCGGCTGATCCGCCAACGCCGGCCCCGGCCAGCCCAGCGTACTCATGGGCCAGAGTGCGGAGGAGAACCAGGTGTCAAGAACCTCGGGCTCGAGTTCGATCTCCTTTGGTTGGTATTGATCTATCGCAAATGTCTTAAGTTTGTTTTTTATTTCCGATTGATCTTTACTCAATATCCGGACCGAGATTGTGGCATACGGCTTGTTAATTTGATCCGTTGGTGTAAGCCTCTCATGAATCTCTACTTTAACTTCGAGTTCGTCCTCAGCAAATTCCTGTTTTAGAAGTTGTCGGTAAAATTGAGTCGTGTATTCATCTTGTATTTCAGTATATAGTGATGCATCATCTCGTTGCTTGTTGAATAGTGGACGATCAGAAGGTTCGTAACCAGCCTCTTCAAGGCGCTGAATTACCTCAGGATTTTCATCACGGAGGCACACATAGATTCTTGCTAGTACAGGTGTACCGTAGCGTCTTCCCTTTACTCCGATTGGTAGATCAACCGAGTAGTCGATTTCGCCGGCCTTATAAAGTGAATGGTTGATGATCGTATGTACGTAGCTTGTTTCCTGCGATTTTGTATAAACTTCTTTCGTCCACACAGGCACACGATGTCCCCACCATAGACTCCGACTGATGCACCAGTCGCGCTTTTCGCCGAGCCAATCGAGATAGCTTTTGGCGTAGCGAGGTGGCGTAATCTTAATTTTTCCGTCGGTCACAACACCCATGACCCATTGTGCCAATCGTTTTTTACTCCCATCCTTTGCGGTAAAATCTTTGTCCATCGCGACGAACCATTGATCGGCCAAGTACGGCTCGATCGGCGTTTTGGAGCGGTCAGAATGGGCCAAATCTATCTCGCGGTTTTCGCGATCGGTTTCCGGATTGTGCAATTTTTGTTCAATCAAATCAGCCACCACGGCTTCGCGGGCTTTCGTGTGCATTTTCAGGCCGCGATATTTTTCCGGCACGGCATCGTTCAGCAAGCCATCGGGATTCATGATGTTGATGGCACCGATTTCTTTGTGCCGTTGCCAAACTTGATAATCGTTTTCGTCGTGGGCCGGCGTAATTTTCACGCAGCCGGAGCCGAGTTCGGGCTTGGCCCACATGTCTGCAATCAGCGGAATTTCGCGCTCGGCCAGCGGCAGCCGCAGCTTGCGGCCGGCCAGAGCCATGTCGCGCAGTTTGAGCAGCGTCGGCAGTACGGTTTGGCGGCGATTGGCAAGATCGTCAAGCTGTTTTTGAATATCGGTCTTTTCTTTCGCTGATGCGGCGGCGAGTTTCTCTCGCAGTTCGCGCTCTACTTTATCCAAGGCCGCAGCCGGATCGGGATGGACTGCCACGGCGGTGTCGCCCAGCATGGTTTCCGGGCGCGTGGTGGCGATGGTCACGAACTGTGGTTCGTCGCTCGCAGCTTTGCCCGCCAGCGGAATCACCGGGTAGCGGATGTGCCAGAAGTGGCCTTTCACGGTTTCGTGATACACTTCGTCGTCGGCCACGGCGGTTTGCAAATGCGTGTCCCAATTCACCAGCCGCTTGCCGCGGAAGATCAGCCCATCTTTGAACATTTGGAAAAACGTGTGGCGGACCGCCCGGGCGCACATTTCGTCCAGTGTGAACCGGGTTCGCCGCCAATCGCAACTGAAGCCCATCTGCTTGAACTGCTCCAGAATGCGGGCACCGTATTTTTCCTTCCACTCCCAAATGCGCTGCAAGAGATTTTTCCGCGCTTCATCGACTGTGCTGCCTAAGTCATGTCGTGTTTTCTTTTCCTCTTCAAACAGCCGCCGTTCCACCACCGCTTGCGTGGCGATGCCGGCGTGGTCGGTGCCGGGCATCCACAGGGTGTTGTAACCCTGCATCCGCTTGAAGCGGATGATGATGTCTTGCAGCGTGTTGTTCAGCGCGTGGCCCAGATGGAGCGCGCCGGTGACGTTGGGGGGCGGAATGACGATGGTGAAGGGTTGGCGGCCGGCACCGGCGATACCATCGCCGGCTTTGTGGGCGGATGGCGGGTCGCTGTTGAAGTAGCCGCGGGATTCCCAAAATTGGTACCAGCGCTCTTGCGCGGCGGCGTGATCGTACTGCTTGGGAAGCTCTTCGGCGGCGGAAGTGGGCGTGGTCATGCAAAAATTCGGCGTGGTTTGCACAGGGCGAACGGTGAAAACCGATCATTATGGCCGACCCAAGCAAAATCGGCCAGCCGAGGTTGAAACATCGTCACTGGCCATGCGGTCGAAAGCGGCCGGCGCTAAGCGATGGTCGCTTGCTCATCTTTGCACAGCTTGTATTCGATGGCGTCGACCAAGGCTTTCCAACTGGCTTCGATAATGTTTTCGCTCACGCCCACGGTGCCCCAGACATCGCGCTGGTCGCGGCTTTCGATGGTCACGCGCACTCCGGCGGCGGTGCCGGCCTCGCTGTTAATCACGCGGACTTTGTAATCGACAAGGCTCATCTGGCGCAGGTTCGGGAATGAGCCGTTCAAGGCTTTACGTAGGGCGGCATCGAGGGCGTTCACCGGGCCGTCTCCCTCGGCCACTTCGTGGCGGAGTTTTTCGCCCACGCGGAGCTTGACTGTAGCTTCGGTGTGGAGCGGGGAAGAGTGAGGGGTGAGGAGTGAGGGGTGAAAGGTGAGTGAGGATGTATCATCAGATTCGACGGAAACGTGGTATTTGAGCGTCTCGAAATGGGGTTGAAATGTGCCGGCGGCGCGGCGGACGAGCAAATCGAACGACGCTTCGGCCGCTTCGAATTGATAACCCTTGTTTTCCAGCGACACCACCTGTGCCAGAATTTGGTCCATCAGCTCGCGGTTGTCTTGCAAATTGTATTTGGTCGTCAGAGCCACGATGTTGGAGCGGCCTGACAGCTCGCTGACTAAAATCCGGCGCTCGTTGCCGACCGTTTGCGGCGAGATGTGCTCGTAACTATTGGCCACCCGGGCTACGGCGTGCACGTGCATGCCGCCTTTGTGAGCGAAGGCGCTTTGGCCGACAAACGGCTGATTAGTACGGTAATTCATGTTCGCCAGATCGTACACATAGCGCGACAGCTCGGTCAGGCGTTTCGATCCACCGGCGCATAACACCTCGTAGCCCAATTTTTTGACGGCCAAATTCGCGCAGACGGAAATTAAATCGGCATTGCCGCAACGCTCGCCGACGCCGTTGATAGTACCTTGCACTTGCACGGCTCCGGCGGCCACGGCGGCCAGTGAGTTGGCGACGGCTAAATCGCAATCGTTATGGGTGTGGATGCCCACCGGCACGTCGAGCGCCGCCTGTGCGGCCTTCGTCAACTCGGCGATTTCTTCCGGCATGCTGCCGCCATTGGTGTCGCACATCACGACGAGCTTGGCGCCGGCCTCGGCGGCGGCGCGGACGGTTTGGGCCGCGTAATTGGGATCGAGTTTCCAACCGTCGAAAAAATGCTCGGCGTCATAAATGATTTGCCGCCCGCAATCGCGAAGGTATTTGACCGTTTCGCGGATCATCGCCAAATTTTCCTCCAGCGACACGCGCAGTACCTCGGTCACGTGAAACGCCGACGTTTTGCCGACAATGGTGACGGTTTTGGCACCCGAATCGAGCAGCGCCTTCATCCCGGGATCTTGCTCCGGCTTGACGCCTTTGCGGCGTGTCATGCCGAACGCGCAAACCTGGGCGTGCTGCAGCTTGAGCGCTTGCACGCGCTGAAAAAATTGGGCATCTTTTTCGTTCGACAGCGGGTAACCCCCTTCGACGAAATCGAAGCCCAGCTCGTCCAGCCGCTGGGTGATGAGCAGCTTATCTTGCAGCGAAAAGTTAACGCCTTCGCCCTGGCTGCCGTCGCGGAGCGTGGTGTCGTAAATTTGGATGCGTCGCATATCTTGTTAAGATAAGAATAGGCTATTGGTGGTTCGGGTTCACCTGGTTGGGCACCTGATTTTGATTTGACAGAGTGGCCTGATAGTTCGTCAACCAGGATTCCATTTTCCGGGCTAAAGCGCTTTGGCCTGTGCTGCGCGCTAGCTCTAAAGCTTTTTGTGCTGCTTCAATAGCCTGGGTGGGTCGATGCAGCTGGGCATTGGCATTAGTGAGATTGGCGTAGGCTTCCAGATAATCGGGCTTCAAACGTATGGCCTGCCGGTACTGCTCAATCGCTTGCTGCATTTCCCCTAACCTGGCCAGCGTGTTACCGAGATTGTAGTAGGCTTCGGGGAATTTGGGCTTCAACTGCACGGCTTGCTGGAATTGTTCGAGCCCTTCCTGTAAGTGGCCTGTCATTGTTAATGCATACCCCAAATTGTTATGGGCATCGGCATAGTAGGCATTGTATTGTAATGCTTGACGAAATTGCTCGATCGCTTCCTGAATCTGGCCTAATTGAGCTAATGCATTGCCAAAATTGTTGTGAGCTTCCGCATCATCTGATTTGATGCGCAAAGCCTGTTGAAACTGTTGGATGGCTTCCGACAGTTGGTTTGTAAGAACAAACGCCACACCAAGATTGTTGTGGGCTTCTGCATAATCGGGATTGATTTGCAAAGCCTGTTGGTAATACTCGATGGCTTGTTGAAGCCGGTTTGCAGAAGCTAATTCTACACCGCAATTGTAGTAAGCCACGCTATCATTTGGTTGCGAAATAATTGTGTTTTGCCAGAGATCAATGGCACTGTGGTAAGCGGATACTCGGTGAACGTCGATCATGCTGCAAACCAATGCCAGCAGGATAGCAGGGCCGGCGATCACCGCTAATGATGTAGACTGCCGCGTTACACTTGATTGGGTATTAAGTACGGCGGTAGTAACTGCAGGGCTAGCTCGTAGCATCAGCCCATAGCCGCCAACAACGGCCAGCGTGATAATTGCTGCCAGCGGAAGATACATTCGGCGTTCGGCCGCCACCTCCGTGATGACCGGCACGAGTGATGTGGGCGACAGAATCAACAAGATCCAAGCACCTATCATTCCCACGGGGCTTCGTCGCCATAATAGAATGCCTGTTGCCACTGCTAACAATGTCGTAGCTATTAGCCACGGCCAGGCGGCGCTGAGCTTGTTCAAATATGGCAGCGCGTAATGAATCGATAATG
>Ga0335083_10007770_pt1 | contig 13189 bp, 11 predicted proteins | sample Lox_Sample_42_FD_206716 | JGI IMG/M metagenome (GOLD analysis project Ga0335083, IMG submission 206716) | Soil microbial communities from Loxahatchee National Wildlife Refuge, Florida, United States - Lox_Sample_4.2 | ecosystem: Environmental > Terrestrial > Soil > Wetlands | place: USA...
CTTCAAGCACGCCACGCCGGAATATGTGCGCTTCGAGAAGCCTCCTGTAATCGGCCGCGCCGGCTCCATCACGCTGGCTTCCGGCGAAACCCTCGACACCGAGGTCAAGTATTACGACTACGGCGTAGTCAGCGTCGGCATCGAGCTGCCCTTCGAGGGCGATTGGGAATCACTAGTCGAGCTGGCTGCCCGCTTCGTTCCCAGCGCTGAGCTCGAACGCCAGGCGCAGCAGATCGTGCGCGAGCGCCTGGAGCGCATCGCCTCCGTCATCGTTCGCCCCTACAACCAGTGGATCAGCGAGGACTATTACGTCTTCGCGCTCAGCGAGGTTGACGACAATCCCACCGGCGCCGAGCTGCTCTCGCAGCGTGGCGAGGAGATTGCGCGCATCCTGCGTGGCGAGAAGACCGAGCTGGCGCGCAGCGAACGCGCCGATGCCCTGGGGGCCAGCCTCTCGTACTACCTTCACGACCTGGTCGTCGTAGGCTGGAACGCCGCGCTCATCTATGACACGCCCTCTGGCGCCGAGGCTGCCATCCAGATCCTGGAGTACGCCAACTCGCAGCTGCTAGAGTTCCGCCACTACGATGAGCTGCTGGATCGCGAGCTGGCCACGGTGTACGGCTCGCTGAAGCGGCGAGGGAACTTTGTGGCGCGCTGGCGCATGGGGCGCGAGGCCTCGCGCCTGAACAGCGTGACGGTCGAGGTGACCGAACTGGTGGAGCGCGCCGACACCGCCATCAAGTTTGTCAGCGACATGTATGCCGCGCGCCTCTACCGGCTGGCAGCCAACAAGGTCGGCGTGCCCGAGTACAAGAACCTGGTCAACGAAAAGCTCAAGACCGCCGAGAACCTGTACCGCTTCCTGATCGATGAGTTCCAGCAGAGCCGCAGCTTTGTACTGGAGCTCATGGTGGTCATCATCCTGGTGATCGAACTTGTCTACCTGTTTCGCGGAAAAGGCTGAAATCACCGCGTAGCCTTCGATAACACTCGGTTTACACTGGGCTGTGCGTATCGCGATCGACATCCGGCGGATCAGTGAGTTTGGCGTCGGCACCTACACCCGCAACGCCATCCGCACCCTGGCGCGGCTCGATCACAAGAACGAGTACTTTCTGCTGGGCATTCCCGGCAAGCTCAGCGGCATCGAAGACCTGCCTGCGAACTTCAAGACCATACCCACGCATCCCAACGAATTCTCGCTGGCCAGCTACATGGAGTTGCACCGCATTCTGAAGGTGAACGGATGCGACCTGCTGCACGTGCCACATCTGTTCTGGAAACCGCAGGGCATTCCATGCCGATACGTGGTGACCGTGCACGACCTGCTGGACCACATGTACAAGGCAAGCAAGGGCTCGGACCTGAAACGCTCCGCGCACTTCGTACTTACCAAGCGCGTCCTGCACCGGGCGGCGCGGATCTTCGCCGTCAGCCAATTCTCCAAGAAAGATACGGAAAACTACTTCCAGGTCCCGGCGGAAAAGATTGAGGTCATCTACAACGCGCCTGACGATCGCTTCAAGCAGGGGCACGCCAGCATTGCCGACCGTCAGCTCATCGCCGAACGCTACCAGGTGAACTATCCCTTTCTGCTGTATGCCGGCCGCATCAGCCCGCACAAGAACGTGGTGCGCATCATCGAGGCGTTCTCTCTGCTAAAGAACCAGCTCGTCGAAGAAGGTCAGCTTGAGGATTTGCGGCTGATCATCATCGGTGACGAGGTCTCGCGTCATCCCGACCTGCGACGTACCGTCATCCGGCTGCACCTGCAGAACGATGTGCGCTTTCTGGGCTTCGTGCCGATCGAGGTGCTGCGCATTTTCTACGACCAGGCCAAGGTCTTCGTCTTCCCCTCGCTTTACGAAGGCTTCGGTCTGCCGCCGCTGGAGGCGATGGCGCACGGCACTCCGGTAGTCACCAGCAACACGTCAGCGATTCCAGAGGTGGTCGGCAACGCGGCAGTGATGGTGAACCCCGAGAACGTCTTCGACATCCAGCGCGCCATCTATCGCGTGCTGCTCGACCAGAACCTGCGCGAGAAGCTGAAGTGCCGCGGCGTCGAGCAGGCGATGAAGTTCTCCTGGGAAGACAGCGTCGGCCGCATGTTGAATGTCTACCAGGAAGTCGCCCGGCACTAAGTCCGGAGTCGTGGGCGGCCGAGGCTACCCATCGGGAGACTTCTTTTCCCAATCGCAGGAATGTACACTGGGTTCCCCCGAAAGCAGAGCGAAGTTTTTGCGCGCTCGGCGCGTTCTTTAAATCCGAATATCGAGGAGGACACAATGCCGCATTACCTTATCGCGATGGGTCTGTGGGGGCTGTTCAAGTTCGCGATCTTCGGCCTGATCATCGGCGCCCTGGCCAAGTTTGTAATGCCGGGCAACGACCCCGGGGGTTTCTGGATCACCATGCTGTTGGGCATGGCGGGATCGGTGCTCGCTACCTGGATCCTGCAGGCAGTTGGACACTACCAGGAAGGTCAGACTGCCGGTTGGATCGCCTCGTTCTGCGGCGCGGTTCTCCTGCTTATTATCTATAGAATGTTCCGGGGAAAGACGGCTTAGCATACCGGGCGCTGATTTGGCGGCCATGCGATGTCACGGACATTCGCCTGGTGTCCCTGCCGCCGTAGTGGGAGCGGATGCTCGATTCGAGCTATCATCCTAAGAGGGGACGATTGTCCCTCAGGATGGCGTAACGGACCTGCAGACGACAAAGCCAAACAAGATATTGCTGGTGCGCTTCAGCGCACTTGGCGACGTGATTCAAACGCTGCCGATCCTCAGCATGTTGCGCGAAGGCTTCCCCGACGCCAAGATCGGCTGGGCCATCGACGCCGAGCTTGCGCCCGCAATTGAAGGCCACCCCGCGCTCGATTACATCCATCGCTGTTCACGCCGGAGCTGGTCTCGCGGGCTGACCAATCCTGCCCAGTGGCAACACCTGCGCGGCGAGTTCGGCGCCTTCGTCGATGAAGTCCGGGCAGTCGGCTACGACGTGGCTATTGACGCGCAGGGACTCTTCAAGACTGCGCTGCTGCCATATCTCGCCGGAATCAAGCGCCGCGTTGGCTACCGGCACGGCCGCGAATTCAGCAGCCTCTTCTACACTGAACGCTATCTGGACCGCGAGGAGTATTTCGATCCGGCGATATCACATCTCGAGCACATGGCCAGGCTGGCGCAGAGTATCGGAGCAGGCAATGTGCGGCAAACCATTGAGGCCCCCGCTGTCAGCGACGCCGTCCGCCAACATGTTTCTGAACTGCTGAACGGAGCGTTCACCACCGGCGCTCCTGTGGTGGCCGTGGCTCCGGCGACGCAGTGGCTGAGCAAGCAGTGGCCGGAGGAGTATTGGACGGCGCTGTTCGGGCATCTGCTAAACGAAACCGACTTGAACCTGATCGTGCAAGGCTCGGCCGCCGACGCAGTAGTTGGCGAACGCATTTTGCGCGGCTTCCCGCCGAAACAGCTCGCAGGCAGGGTTTGCAATCTTTTCGGCAAGCTGCCGATTCCGGAAATGTACGGCTTATACGAGCGCGTCCACGCCGCTGTCGGCCCCGACAGCGCTCCCCTGCACGTCGCCGGAGCGATGCGCGTGCCGGTGCTGGTCGGAATCTACGGGCCAACCGGATACCGCCGCACGCCGCCCATTGGCAGCCCGCACATCAAGTTGTTTTCTACCGAAGGCGAATTGGCCTGCCAGCCCTGCCACAAACGAATCTGCCCGCTTGGCACAACCGAGTGCATGAAACGGATCACGCCGGAGGAAGTTTTCCGTGCGCTGGTGGCAGGACTGCAGGAGGCCGGTCTGGCCTTCGCCTACAAGGCGTCCAATCCGGTTCCCGCCGGACGACTGGTGTCGCTACAATAGCCGGGAGGTATGTATGTTGAACCTCGCCAAACTCGCCGCCGCTGAACTGCACAGCGCACCCTTCGAATACCTGCTGGTCGACGATATCCTCACTGACGACTGCAAGCAGGCGATTGTGGCGGACTTTCCCCAGATCGACAGAAAAGGAAGCTTCCCGCTGTCGCGGCTCACTTACGGTTCGTCATTCCAGCAACTGACAAACGAACTGCTGGGGCCGGACTTCGCTGGCCTGGTGGCGAGGAAGTTTGGCCTCGACCTGAGCGCCTATCCTACGATGATCACGGTGCGCGGCTGGTCCGATCAGGCCGACGGGCAGCTCCACACCGACTCCAAAGACAAGCTCATCACCGTCCTGCTATACCTGAATCCCGAATGGAACATGAGCGGTGGCCGCCTGCGTCTCCTGCGCTCGAAAAACGTCGATGACTACGTTGCCGAAGTGCCACCCACCATCGGCAGCCTTGTGATCTTCAAGCGGTGCGATAAGTCGTGGCATGGCTTCCGGCCTTACGAAGGCAGGCGCCTGAGCCTGCAGATGAACTGGGTGAAGAGCGACAGCTACCGCCGCAAAGAACGCTTCCGGCACGAGATCAGCTCGTTCATGAAGGGGCTGGTCGGCCGCAAAGCCTAGTCATGCAGCCTTCCGGCGCTAGCACCGACGTGTCGTTGTCCAGCCCAACAAAAACCAAGACTGGCGGTCCCCCACTTTCTGTGACTATCGTTGCGCGCGATGAAGAGCGCACTATCGCGAACGTCCTGGCCGCGGTGAGTGAGATTGCCGATGAAGTCGTCTTCCTCGACAGTGGCTCTCGCGATCGCACGCCTGAAATTGCCAAAGGCTTTGGCGTCCGCTTCTATCATCAGGACTGGCTGGGCTACGCCGAGCAGAAGAACAAAGCAATCGACCTTGCGAGCGGCACATGGATCCTCAGCCTCGACGCCGATGAGGTCCCCACTCCCGAACTTGTCTCCGAAATCCGCGACCTGATGCGGCATGGTATTCCGGAAAAGATTGCCGGCTTCAGGATTCCGCGCGTGCTCTACATCGGCGAGTGCCCGGTGCGCGGCGGAGGCTTCTATCCTGACGCGCAGTTGAGGTTGGTTCGCAAAGGCAGGGGACGTTTCCAGCCGCGTGTGGTCCATGAGTCGATCAAGGTAGATGGACAAGTTCGGCAACTGAAGCACGACATGTTGCACTACGCCTATCGCGACGTCGAGCAGTTTGCCGAAACCATGGACCACTACGCCCTGCTAAGCGCCCAACACTATTTTGAGTCCGGCGATGGATGGTGGCGCGCCAGCCGGCTGGCCGAGACACTTAAGCCGGCATGGACGTTCTTCTACCGGCAAGTTGTTCGTGGTGGGATATTCCTCGGCCCACTCTGCTGGAGGCTAAACGTTATCTATGCGGGATACGTAGGCAAGAAGGTTAAGTATCTTCGAGAGCTATTGCCAGCGCGCGAGTAACTTACCCCTGGGTGATAGCTTCACGATTGCCTTACCATCCGGGGCGTATAGATTGCCGTCTTTGTCTACTGCGATTCCGCTTGGCCCTTCGAGAAACAAGCTTCCGCCGGCTGGGTTGGAGATCGTCAATAACAAAGCTCCTGTCGGTGAAAACATCTGGATGCGGTGCAGAGCAGTGTCGGGAACATAAATGTTGTCTTGAGCATCGATCGCGAGGCCGGCGGAATTCATGAACTGTCCTGGGCCGCTCCCCTTGGAACCAAACGACAGCAGAGTCTCTCCGCTGGAGGAGAGCTTTACGATGCGGCGATTGCCCCAATCTTCCACATACAAATTACCCGCCTTGTCGACGACGATTGATTCAGGCATCAGGAACTGGTCGATCCTGCTGCCTTTCGCGCGGGTCCATGAGTTGATGAGCCTGCCATCGCCGGAGAATTCCTGAATTCTGTTGGCGCCGCCCTCGCTGACGAATATGTGGCCGTCGCCGTCAACCGCAACATGGCCCAGATCGTTAAATATCGCGGATTCTTTTGCCCCTCCACCAATGTGAAACAGAACCTTTCCATCCTGCGATAGTTTGAGCACTTGATTCGAGCTCCGGTCCGCGACGTAGATGTTTCCGGCGCTGTCGAGAGTGATTCCCTCAGGGCCATTGCTCTTGTTGGTCCCCGCGGCGAACAGATGCCATTCCGCAACTATCTTTCCCTGTGGTGAAAGCTTCAGGATACGGTGATGGCTAACGTGATCGGTGTCGGTGACTAACACTATACCGTCGGCGGCAACAACTACATTATCGGGCCCATAGAGGGGGAATCCGGCCGGCCCGGTCGCTGTTGCGTTTTGCGCCGCAGGCCGCAGCGCGACGACAAATAGCACAGAGGCAAGCGCGAACCCTACACGCCGAAGAGGGCAATTCAGCATATGATCAACGAAAATCGTGGAGCCGCCAGGCCAAGTATCTGCTGTGAACTGAGAGCACATGATAAGACAGATCTACGAATAATGACAGACAAGCTGTTAGCATCTTCCATGTAAAGCCAGGACAATCTTACCCATTAGTTGATCTAAAGCATCTTCCGCATAGGAATTGACGAGAATGCTAAGAAGTATTGACTGGTAGAAGATTACCCGCTGACAGGCGACCTTCAAGATAGGTTGTGTCCGAGGCATTCATAAGTCCTGCCTCGGAACACTAAGAACTAACTAAAAGAAGGAGCCCTCCCCATGAAAGCTAAGAAGTTGATGCTGGTGATCGCCGCTGTCGCAGTTTTGGCCTTCACCTCGAATGCGTTTGCCGGCGGTAAAATCGCCCTGTCGCCGCAGGATGCAACGCTGGCGACGAGTGGTCCCAACAACGTTCTTACCCTGGATGCGTTCTGCAGCACCGCGGCGTGTAACCTCAAGTGGTTCGTGATTGCGAGCAATCCGAACGTTGGACAAATCGATGCGACCACCGGACCCGTGAACCACTTCCATGCCCAGGGCCCCGGTACAGCCATCGTGATTGTGCAGGACGAAGCCGGCAACATGTCCTTCACGAAGGTCACGGTGGTCCAGAATAGCCTTCGATAGACCGGAAGGTATCTGTTTCCGAAACACTCCCCGTCCAACGCGGTTGCTTGGGCGGGGAGTTTGTACTAAGGCATCTGCAAAGAGCCAGTGCGAATGCCGAAAGCAGGCTCTCTACCGCGTCTGTAAGTTGGGGCGTCCAGCAGGCGTGAACGGCGTGGGCCCCTGCTGCCGAAATCCCAATCCTGAGCGAAGCAAACGGGGAGGGACCTCGTGTGATTTAGCTGCTGGACCTGTAAGCCGAATTCTGTTCCCGTCTTACGACGGGAGACGGTCATTCCTCTAGGCGGCACATCACTGTGCCGCTCCAGCGACCTACCCGGAAGTTGTGGCGCACCGAGCCGGCACGCCCGTCCCGAAGGACGATCCTCCCCTATTTGGTCTTGCTCCGTGTGGGGTTTTCCCTGCCACCGCCGTTGCCGGCGGTGCGGTGCGCTCTTACCGCACCTTTTCACCCTTACCCCGATTGCTCAGGGCGGTATCTTTTCTGTGGCACTTTCCGTCCACGGCGCTTGAACGCCGCTGCCCGGACGTTATCCGGCACACCGCTCTGTGGAGTTCGGACTTTCCTCTCCCCGTCTGCGCGGCCCAGCCGAAGGCTGTCGTTCGCAGACCGGCAGCGACCGTCCGGCCCAGCAGCTAACTAATAGATTATAGATGCATGCCGCCATTCGCGAAGCCCGGCTTGTATCACGATGCTTCGCTTTTGGGCGACTGGCTTGAGCTTCGTCCTGTTACTTCAGTCCCGCGTTCTCGGCGGCAAGTTTGGCGGTCGCGCTCCAATCCAGCTCCTCCATGCCTCGGCTGATCGCGGTCAGCATGTGGTCGCGAACGATGCTGGCAAAGGGCAGCGCCACATCGACGGACTCCGCCGCCGCCAGGGCGAGTTTGGCGTCTTTCAGCCCCAATCGCATTTTGAATCCCGGCGGTGAGTAGCGCTCATCGGCGATGATGCCGCCGTAGGTCTTGAAAACGGGCGCGGCAAAAAGAGAATTCGTCAAGAGCTCGACATATTGGTGCGGATCGATGCCGTACTTGCGCGTCAGCGCGATGGCTTCGCCCAGGCCCTCGATGACTGCGCCGATCAGGAAATTGCCGCTCAGTTTGACAACGTTGGCCATCTCCGGCTTGTCGCCCATGACGAACAGCCGCTGCCCCATCGCCTCCAACACCGGCCGGCAGCGTTCGATAACGTCCGATTTCCCGGCCGCAACGACAAACAGCTTGCCGGCTTCCGCGGCTTCTGGCCGCCCAAAGACCGGGGCCGCCACGAATTCCTGACTCCGCTGTGTATGCTCTTCGGAAAGCCGTTCCGACAGCGCGACGCTGATGGTGCTGCAGGAAACATGCACCGCACTCTTGGGAAGTGCTCCGAGCAATCCGTCGGGACCGAAGACAGCTGACTCAAGGGCTCGATCATCAGCCACCATCGTGATGACAAGTTCCGCGGATTGCACCGCTGTAGCGGGCGACGACGCAACCTTTGCCCCGTCCGGTTTAAGCTGGTCCGCCTTGGAAGCGGTGCGGTTCCACACCGTGACTTCGTGGCCGGACTTCAGCAGATGCCGCGCCATGTGCAATCCCATATTGCCCAGGCCTAAGAACGCGATCTTCATATCACTCCTTGGTTAAGACTTCAGAACACTATGGATGCGGCACAGTGCGGGCACGACGCTCCCCTGTTGGAGCCTGCATGCGGCCACAATCGCTTCCCCAAAAATTCAGAGCTTTCGTCTTTAACTGTGCAGTAATATTCACTACTTGCCGCCAGGGGGAAACTCATGGTCAACCTAAAGCAACAGCCCACCCGTGAACAACGCCGGGAGTTGGGAAGGCAGGCCCGCGCCCATTGCAGCCGCATCGTGCAGGGAGAGTGGAACGCCGCGCACCGGAAAGCCGATCCCATCGACATATTGAATGAGTCGGAGAAGGGACGCGTGGCCGATCTCCTTCCCGAGAAGCACAAGCGGATGCTGGCGTCGCCTTTCGCTTACTACCGCGGATCGGCGCCGGTGATGGCGGCAGATCTTTCGTCGCTGGCCAACACTGGCTTAACGACCCAGCTCTGCGGCGACGCACATGTCTACAACCTGGGTTCGTTTACCGCTTTGGACGGGCACGTGATCTTCGATCTCAACGACTTCGACGAGACCATCCCCGGCCCCTGGGAGTGGGATGTGAAACGCATGGCGGCCAGCCTGGTACTGGTTGGCAGGGAATCGGGAGCTCGCGATACCGGCTGCAAAGACGCCGTGCTCGGGTTTGTTGCCAGTTACCGCCAAACCATGCGCGAGCTTTCCGAAATGGCGGTGGTGGAACTGGCGCGCTACCTGGTGCTTCGCCATCCCGAGCGAACGCCGCTTGCGCCGGTCCTGCGCCGCGCCCAGTTATCTACCAACAAACAGGCATTCGCCAAGCTGACGGAGAAGCGGCGCGACGGTTACATCTTCAAGGCCAACCGGGTGCAGGGTTCGATGGCGGCAAAGGTCAAGCAGGCGATCCACGATTACAGCCTTTGCCTGCTGCCCGAGAGACGGCACTTCTGCGAGCAATATCAAATCGAGGATGTTGCCTTCCGCGTGGTCGGTTGCGGCAGTGTTGGGATGCGAGACTATGTGGCCCTGATGTTGGGGGCGGGAACCGACGATCCACTATTCCTGCAGGTCAAGGAAGAAACGCGATCCTGCTATGCGGCGTATTTGCCGGAGGCGCGCGTTCCCGAAAACCAGGGCCAGCGCGCAGCGGAAGGCCAGCGGGCCATGCAGTTGCAGTCCGACATTTTCCTGGGGTGGACCTCGTTCGATGGCCGTGACTACCTGGTGCGCCAGTTGCGCGACCACAAGGCCAGCATCGTGAACGCGGACCTGCGAGGAGCTGGACTGGAACAATACGCCGAGATTTGTGGCCAGCTTCTCGCCAAGGGTCACGCTCGCTCGGGAGATTCCTGCGCTTTATTTGGATACATGGGAAACAGCGTCAAGTTCGACAAGGCTATCGCGAAATTCGCCATGGCGTATGCGGAGCAGACGGAGCAGGACTACGCGAGATTCCAACGCTCATTCGGCGACGGCAGGCGAGGAAAGAAAACTCGCACCAAAAGCACGCGTGCTGGAGCGAAAGGCCGGACCGGAAAACTCATTTCATGAGTTTGTAAAGTTGTTGAAGAACACGCCCTAACGTGGAAATTCTGGTACCTTGTACCAAGAATTAACATCCGTTTGATTTTGGTTATAATTCCCCCACGGCAAAATAGGCTTTACTTGCAGGTGGGTAAGGTGCAGCGTTAGAACAAGGCACACGAGTGGAAGGCGGTACCTGCCCCCCCGGAAGAAGTGCAGGGTCGAAACGAACACAGTTCCCATGGTGCAGACTTGAATCAAACGCAGATTCACCGACAGACAGGCGAAGTCCGCTCTCTACCTGGTTTCCGTACAGCTTTCTCACTCCATAGTCACACGCAGCACTCCAAAGAGAACCTGGCTTTTCTTCCTCAGTACATCGACTACCACACCATCCCGGTCGTGGGCCCGCTGTTCCACAAGGAGATGCAGAAGTATCGCGAAGGCCACGCCGGCAAGGGCATCGACTTTAGCCGTGCCTATTGGACGCCTCCGATGTCGCCTGACATGGTGCTTGAGTCGGAGACCCGGCAGATCGAAGACAAACTCGGGCTCAGAGCATTTGTATCCATCACCGACCATGACACCATCGCAGGTCCGCTCGGCCTGCAGCCGAAGGCCAACGGCAAGGTGATTCCCGTCTCGGTGGAGTGGAGCATTCCGTTTCGCGGAAACTGTTTCCACGTCGGTATCCATCACCTGGAGCCCGCGCGCGCGGTTGAGATCATGGACGATCTGGCGCGCTACACTGCCGAGCCGCAAGAGGACCGTCTCTGCGACCTGCTGACATCGCTCAACAGCAATCACGATACCCTGATCGTCCTGAACCACCCTTGCTGCAATTTCGTGAAAGTGGGCGCCGCACAGCACTGGGCCACGCTGCAGCAGTTCCTCGAGATGTGCCGGCACTGGATCCATGCCGTGGAAATCAATGGCATGCGCCCGTGGAATGAGAACCAGAAAGTTCCTCCCCTGGCGGAAGAGTGGGGCCTTCCGCTGATCTCCGGGGGCGATCGCCATGGCTGCCGCCCGAACACCATGCTCAATCTGACCCAGGCGGAGACTTGGGGCGAGTTCGCTGACGATGTCCGCAACGGACGGCCGCTGACGATCCTGGTGTTGCCTTCCTACGAAGAGCCGGTGCGCTTCCGCGAGTTGGCTACGGCCGGAGATGTCCTGCGCCGTTACCCGGACTTCCCCTTTGGCCGTCGTCGTTTTACCGATCGGATCTGGGTTGACCTGGAGGGTCATGGCTGGCATCCCCTCTCGTTTTATCTCGACGGTGGCCGAGGAACGCCGACGTGGTTGCCGCCCATTGTCCGGACGGTGGTCTTCCTATCCGGCGACCTGGTCCGTCCGATATTGCGTAGAGTGTTCGCGGCGCGTGGAGAATATGATCGGCACACCGCTGAGCTGCGGGCGGAATTTGCCAGCCTTGCAACGAGCCTGAATGGAGACTAGGGTACTCTGGTTGTAGTACGAAGCAACCGTCAAAGCCGGGTTGCCTGATAATCCCAAGACTCGGGTCATTCAGTTGAACGAGAACAACTTCTCTGCGCGCAATACGGAAGCTCGGGACCCCAAACGTCCTCTTCGCATCGCGCTTTTCACGGAAACTTTCCTTCCTAAGATCGACGGCGTCGTCACCCGCCTTTGCCAGACTATTCGCCACCTCGTGCTGTTTGGGCATGAGGTTTTGCTGATTGCTCCCGAAGGCGGCCTCAAAGAATACGAAGGCGCGCGGGTGCACGGGGTGCGCGGCTTTTCTTTCCCTTTGTATCCCGATATCAAGCTGGCCATCCCGCGGCCTTCGATCGGCAAGGCTCTGTCGAATTTCCAGCCGGACCTGATTCACGCCATCCACCCGGTGGTGCTGGGCGCATCGGCATTCCATTACAGCAAACGGCACAGCGTGCCGCTGGTTGTGTCGTATCACGCGCAGCTGGACAAGTATCTGCACTATTACGGCTTCGGCAAACTGGAGCCGCTGTTCTGGAAGGGCACGCGCTCCGCCTACAACGGGTCGGACCTGGTGCTGGCCACCTCGCAAGCGATGACAGACTTGCTGCGCGAGCAAGGCCTCCAGCGGGTTGAACTCTGGCAAAAAGGAGTCGACACCGAGACCTTCAGTCCTGACAAGGCCTCGGCCGAAATGCGCGATCGCCTCACGCAAGGCCATCCTCAAGAGAAGCTGATGGTGTACATCGGCAGGCTCTCGGCGGAAAAAGGCATCGAAGCTTGCCGCCCTGTGCTACAGGCGATTCCCGGATTGCGCCTGGCGCTGGTCGGCGACGGTCCGCACCGCGACAAGCTGAAGGAGTACTTCGCAGGCACGCCAACCTACTTCCCCGGATTCCTTAAAGGCAAGGACCTTGCCGCCGCGTACGCCTCGGCCGACATCTTTTTCATGGCGTCGCGCACGGAGACGCTTGGGCTGGTCGTGCTCGAAGCCATGGCTGCCGGCTGTGCGGTCGTCGCCGCCGACGAGGGAGGGATTCCCGACATCGTGCGCGAGGGCATTACCGGACACCTCTTCAAACATGGCGATGAGGAGAAAGCAATTGCGGCAGTTCGGCGGCTGATTACCGATGACGCCCACCGCGAGCACATGCGTCGCGAGGCGCGGCTCGATGCCGAGAAGTGGAGTTGGGCAGCAGCCACGCGGCAGTTGGAGGACTTTTACCGCGACGTCATGAGCCGGGAGCAGGAACTGCCGCATCGCATCGCGGCCTTCGCCCGCATGACGGCGTCGGAAGAACAGATTTGCGGCGCGCTGGATATCTCCAAAGCTACCCTGCGCCGGCAGCGCGCGCGCGTGTCCAGACAATTGTCGGGGCAGAGCGCGTAAAGCCCTAATCGATCTTCAAAATCTTCAGTGCCGTCTTCTGCGCGAGGTTATCTTTCTTGCCCTTCGACGGCGCTAACAGGGAACTCAAAACGCGAATCGGGATCGGCAGTTTCCGTGCGTTGCCGTCCGCATCGTGCGTGGGAAAGAATTCTTCCAGTGCCTGCCGCGGGTTCTCCCGCACGCGATCGATCAACGCCACACGCTGAATGCAGAAGATAGTGCAGTAGGGCGCACAATCCTTCTTTGCCTTGGTCTCGCGCTCGATGTCCTCGCGCGTATAGGCTTCCAGCGGGATCGCCGGATA